>Ga0187847_10004488_pt1 | contig 10262 bp, 8 predicted proteins | sample June2016WEW_4_10_FD_132458 | JGI IMG/M metagenome (GOLD analysis project Ga0187847, IMG submission 132458) | Peatland microbial communities from SPRUCE experiment site at the Marcell Experimental Forest, Minnesota, USA - June2016WEW_4_10 | ecosystem: Environmental > Terrestrial > Soil > Wetlands...
CCCGGATCGAAGTACACGGTGGCGCTCCATGACCCGGCCGACGATGTTGAATTCTTCGTCGTTTTGGCAGAACGCGACTCGCTTCCCGTATTCTCCGTGGACGCTAGCCGGTAGACCTTCCCATCGGGAGCAGTCGCCGCATACACAATGCCGTTCTTCGCCACGACCAGAGCCTGCACCTGCAGCTCCTGCGGTTCGAAAATGGCCGTAGCCACGCCGTCGGGCGTGACTCGATACACCCGCGCCGGAGATCCCGCAGCCACAAAGACATTCCCCGCCGCATCCGAGGCGATCGACCAGATATAAGTCGAAGGCGTCGTGGCGAGGGCCTTGAATGCCGGCGCAAGTTCCAGTCCGCCCTCGCTGCGGAAGGCGACGCCATGCGCTGTGCCTTTGACCAGTTCGTCGAACTTGGATTGCTCCCATGTGCGGGTGCCTTCAGCAAGAGCAAATGCAAAAAACGCAATCGTGAAAAGACTAAGTGTGATGAACTGAGCCAGCGTCCTACGGATCAAAAATTTATACCTCAGCAAAACAATACCTGAAATTGTCATCCCGAGCGAAGCGGGGGGGCTGCAGTTCGTTGCAAGCCGCAGACGTCTTGCTTGGTCGAAAATAACAAGCTATTGGGAGGCGTTGCTGCCAATTCTGTGGATCGTTCGGCTACTTCACGTTAATCGTCAGCATCTGCGCGCCCGACACCACATAGTCCAGCGGATCCGTCGAGGCTTCGCTGACCGATGATTCCCCGAGCACGACCATGTCCTGGGTGCCGCGCATGTTGTCCATCACGTTCATGACGGAAAGCGGCAGCGTGGGCATGATTTTGTCGGCGACCATCGCTTCTGGATCGGAATCGAACAGCGAAACATAAACGCGATCATTCGAGCGCTCTTTGTTCAGCAGAGCGATGGTGGGAGCCAGGCCCAATCCACGGCTCATCGCCGGGCTTCCGCGATGCATGCGGTCGAGCGTGTCTCCGTCGCTGACCAGAATCCGCAGCGGACCCTTCGACGCCGAAGTCGGAATGCGGATCGGGATCTGCCGCACCAGCCGTTCACCGCGATACGGACGAATGACTGTCTCCACTGTGATTTGCTCGCCGGGCCGCGCCTCGGTGACATCCGTGCGTGAAACTTCCAGTCGCGCCGAACGGCGCTCGCGCACGAGGTCGAAATCGAGCCTCACCCCCTGCACGTCGGGAGCGTCATAAGGGTTGCTGTAAATGCGTCCAAAGCGTTCGCCGATGCTCGACGCCGCCAAGGCTGCCGCCGGTTGACCGTTATCGAGCGGCGCAAACATGTTCCGCAGCATGACATCCGGATAGCCCTTCACGCTCAGCACGCCATTCATGCGATAGGTAATATCCTCGCCGTATTCGTTCGTGCCATGCAGAGCATTGAAAACCGTCGCCATCATCGCGAGCGGGCTGAGTTTCGCATTATTCAGAACCTCATAATGAAAATCTTTCGACGCCGCGCCGTTGTGCAATGACACCGTTACCGGAATCATTTTCGGATCGTGCCCCATCACGCCCATGATGCCGGCCTGACGATCCTGCACAAACGCGCCGATGGTCTCCGTTGTATTGACGATCTTGAAGGCATTCAAAGGTGAGGGCAGCGTAGCCACAACCGTTGCTTTGGTCATCGGCAGATCCACTTCCCCAAACTGCAGCAGCGGATGTCCGCACGCCAGCAGGCGTTCTGGATCGACATAAGTGACTGTGCATGTCGCCGCAATGTCCATATCGCCGCGCACAAGAATTGCGCTCACGGCTGATCCGGGCTCGATCGGTTCGGGCTGCTTGCGGTCGCTGGCTGAGCCAGTGCCCATGACGGGCACAAGGCCCGCCGCAGCGAAGTCGCTGGAATAGCGTTGCAAGGTTTCGTCAGAAAAGCCGTTGAATACGAACGACGTCTCGATCGGCTTCAGATAATTTCGATAGTTACTCGAAAAGTTACTCGAAGAGTTCGACGCCCATGACGCCGCGCCGTCGCCCGGGCTGGCCGTCGCCGATTTTCCGCCTTGATCGGTGCCGTTCGCGCGCAACGTTGCGCCTGCGGGGCGGCGATCCAAAGCATTGATCTCAAGCATTTCTTCGATCGGCGTCACACCCGCAATTGGCTCCTTCGAAAATTCGCCGATGCGAAATGCGAGCGCGCCCGCTAACTTGCCATTGAAATAGACTGGGCTGCCGCTCATGCCCGCGACTACGCCCGTGTACTCCGGTTTTGCGCCATGCAGTCGCACCAGGATGACGTCGCCTTTGGGCCCGTTCATGTTGCGCAACACTCCCAGAACTTCCACGTCCATGGATTCGGGCTTGACACCCTGAAAAACCGTCAGGGCCGTGCCCCTCATGCCCTCATGGATCTGGTCGAGCGGTATGATGTCTGGCTTATTCTGGGCGCTGGCAGGTAGAGTGGACGCCAGAGACAAAAGGGCGGCGAGAAGCGCCGTGATTCGCATGAATTTCCCCGGAGGTCAGTAACGACCCAATACTTTGTTAGACTCCGCGTGCTATCAAAATGGTTTTGCCAGGAGAGGAAACGCTTTTACGGCCAGCAAAATATCCCAACCGCAGAGTTGTTGCATCTATACTAGCATAGGTGTTTTCGAGGATTCCCCCATGTTTTTTAGCGTCCTTTCAAGGCTGGGTTCCGTGCCCGTGACCACCCGTAAGCGATTGATCTGGCCGGTGCTTATGGCTTTGTGCGTAATGATTTCCGCCCTCGCCGCGCAAGCTCAGGACACCTCCCAGCAACCCCCCGCGAACCCGAATAAACAGGACAGCCCACCCGAGGCTGGCGGCCCGCAGAATGACACCGGCCCTTATGTAATTCCGAAAAAGAAGGAAGAACCGCCTCCGCCTGCGCCCGAGAAACCAAAGAAGATCGAGAACATGCCCGATTACTCAATTCGGGTTGATGTGCCGATCGTGACGCTCGATGTCTCCGTCACCACCAAAGATGGTCAGACCATCCCCAATTTGAAGGAAGGCAATTTCAAGATTCTCGAAGATGGCACGCCCCAGAAAATTGCATCCTTCAACCAGACTCAGGGACCCATCACCGCTGTCCTGTTAATCGAATTTGCGGCAGCCAGGGCCTTCTCCGGAACTCAGGCGTATCACTACATGTATGACGCGCTCAATGCCGCTTACACCTTTGCCAGCTCACTTAGAAAAGACGACTGGGTCGCGGTTGAGTCTTACGATATGAAGCCTTCCATCCTGGTCGACTTCACGCAAGACAAACGCTCGATCATGGGCGCGCTCAACACCCTTCGCGTTCCCGGTTTCAGCGAACGCAACCTCTTCGACGCTTTGTTCGATACGATCGACCGGATTGATCGCATCGAAGGCAAGAAATACATCATCCTGATTTCCTCAGGCGCCGACACGTTCAGCAAACTCAATCTCGACCAGACGCTCAAGAAGGTCAAGTCCACGCGCGACACGACCATCTATGCGGTCAGCATTGGATGGACCTATCGCGAAATGATGGATGCCGGCGGAAGGGCGGGCGGAGCCACGGAAATCGGATGGCTGCAGAACGACAATCAGATGAGCACTTTCGCAAAGCTGACTGGCGGGCGCGCTTATTTCCCGCGTTTCCAGGGCGAACTCCCCGGAATTTTTCAGCAGATCTCCGACGACATTCGCCACCAGTACACGATTTCCTACCATCCAACCAACACCAAGCTGGATGGAAGCTATCGCAAGTTGAAAGTCGAACTGCAAGCCCCGGAAGGCGGCGCTTTGAAAGTTCGTGACCAGAAGGGCAAAGAAGTGAAGACCATCGTCTACGCCCGCGATGGTTACACGGCCAAGCACCAGGTGGACTAGGATAGTCCCCTCCGATTTCGAAAGAGCCCAGTCCCCCGGCTTACTGAGGGTGGCCCATTCTAAACGTCGCGTCCTGTGCGACGCTTAGAGTGGGCGACCCATATCCCCGCTCCTGATTTACAATCCTGAGTTCCCCATTCAGGAGAGACGCCCGTGATTCCACGCTACACGCGGCCCGAGATGGCCCGCATTTGGAGCGACGAAAATCGCTTCCGCACCTGGCTCGCCGTCGAAGTCGCCGCCACCGAAACTTTGGCTGAAGCAGGAATCGTTCCCAAAGAAGCCGCCAAGGCAATTCACCAGCGCGCCGACTTCAATGTCGAACGCATCTTCGAGATCGAGGCCGAGGTCAAGCACGACGTCATCGCCTTCACCACAGCTGTCGCCGAAATCGTCGGCCCGCATGCGCGCTGGTTCCACTACGGCCTCACCTCGAACGATGTCGTCGATACCGCGCAGGCCCTGCTCATCCAGCAGGCTTCGTCGCTGATCGCCGGCGACCTTGAGCGCCTCGCCGACGTTCTCGAACGCCGTGCATGGGAGTTCAAAGACACTCCCATGATCGGACGCACTCATGGCGTGCACGCCGAGCCCATCACGTTTGGCTTCAAGATCGCCAACTGGTATTCCGAAACGCGGCGCAACATTGCCCGTTTTCGCGCTGCCACTGAAGATCTCCGCGTGGGAAAGTTCTCGGGAGCCGTCGGAACGTTTGCCCACCTCACGCCCGAGCTCGAAGAACAAATGTGCGCGCGGCTGGGGTTGAAGGCGGCAGCGGTTTCATCACAAGTCATCCAGCGAGACCGCCATGCCTACTATCTGGCGACGCTGGCCGTGATCGCGTCCACGCTCGACAAGATCGCGACCGAAATCCGTCACCTGCAGCGCACCGAAGTTCGCGAAGCCGAAGAATATTTCAGCGAGAAACAAAAAGGCTCGTCGGCCATGCCGCACAAGCGCAACCCCGTAACCTGCGAACAGATCAGCGGCCTCGCGCGCGTGGTGCGCTCGAATGCGCAGGCCGGATTCGAAAATGTTCCTCTCTGGCACGAGCGCGATATCTCGCACTCCTCGGCCGAGCGCATCATCATCCCCGATTCGACAACGCTCGCCGACTACCTGCTGAACAAAACTTCGAACCTGATCGAGACCATGTTCGTCTATCCCGAGCGCATGCTGGCCAACCTGCACAGCACGCGCGGCCTCGTTTTCAGCGGACAGCTCTTGCTTGATCTGGTCGAAAGCGGCATCTCGCGCGAAGACGCCTACCGCCTCGTCCAAGGTCACGCCATGCACGCGTGGCGGGAAGGCCTCGACTTCCATGCGCTAGTACTGGACGATCCGGCGATTACCAGCCGCGTGCCGCGTGCCAAAATCGAACGTGCCTTTGACCTGAAGCGCCAACTGAAAAACATCGACAAGATTTTTGCGAGAGTGTTCCCAGAAAAGATTGATGGTGGTCAGAAGAAGGCTACGACGTCCAAAACGGTCACGGCTCGTCGGAAGAATCGGAAGAAGTAGCTGCGACGCTGTCGGATCGTACATACGGTACGTCCACCCGCCAAGCCCAGATTCTCTCGTCACACTCTGCGTCTCGGCGGTAAAATGTCAGCCGCGCACCAGCTCCAGCAATTCAATCAACTGCGCGAGCTTTTCCTGTCGCACATGCTTCAGGATCTCGCGGCCGTGATGTTCTACGGGCCCATCCATCTCGCGCAGAAGCTTCAGCCCTGCTGCCGTGATCTTTCCGTAGATCACGCGCCGATCGCTCTTCGCCCGCGACCGGGCTACCAGACCGCGTTTCTCCAGTCGATTGAGCAGCCGCGTAATGTCGGGATCGTGTGTGATCATGCGCTCCCCGATTTCGCTGCACGGCAAACCTTCCGCCCCGGCGCCTCGCAGAATCCGCAGCGCATTGTATTGCGTACCCGTCAGCCCGAATTCCTTCAGCCGAGACTCGACGCTCGACTGCAGCGCATCGGCCGTGCGCAATAAAGAAAGGTAGGCTTCCTGCTCCCGGCTGCGGAACGGCACCGTTTGTTTCAATTCCGCTTGTAATCCTCGCGCCATGACGCGACCTTAGTTGTTATCACAAGCATTGTCAAATGGTAGCCCTGATTTCATGAGATAGGTCTTTGTAAGACTTTGTAAAACCAGCGCGCGAGTGCATCTTTACTGATCGCGAAGGCATCTATTTAACTAACCGGTTAAGAAGAAGTGGAACCGGAATTCTAGTGAGGATGGCAACCATGAAGAAGCAATTACTTGCGGTGACCGTGGCTTTGCTCGTCCTGCTGAGTATTTCTGCACTGGCCGCTACGCCCCAGGGTAGCCGCTACGATCAACAGATTCAGCAGGCTGTGAGCCAGAAAATTCACGGCAAAAAGCAGCTGCAGAACGTGAGCTCCAGCGTCGAAGATGGCATGGTGGCGCTGACCGGCACAGTCAGTCTTTATCAGGACAAACTGGAAGCCGCCAAGAAAATCAAGAAAATCGACTATATCGCGGGCATTCGCAACGACATCACGGTCACGGGAGCAAACGTGCCCGACGCGCAGCTTCAGCAGAAACTGGCAAAGAAGCTGGCGTATGACCGGGTCGGATATTTCGACAACACGTTCAACTACATAACGACTTCCGTAAACGATGGGGTCGTTACGTTCGCTGGCGCCGCCTATTGGGGTGTTCCGGTGGATGACGCGATGGCAATGGCCGCGGCAATGCCCGGCGTAAAGGACGTTGTGAACGACGTGAAGGTCCTTCCGACTTCGCAGTTTGATGATTCACTGCGCATCCGTACCGCGCGTGCTATCTATCGCGACTCGGTGCTTGGACGCTATGGCAGCGACCCGGCTCACCCGATACGCATCGTCGTCGACAACGGACACGTGACGCTTTACGGATCGGTCGGGAGTTCCATGGATAAGACTCTTGCCGGAATGCGCGCAAACCAGGTGCCGGGAGTATTCAGTGTCGATAACAAACTCGTCATCGACAAAAATTTGTAACGCGACAGCAGAAGTACTTTCTCCGGGCGCGGCTTCAGCCGCGCCTGTTTTTTTCAGCTACCCTGAATGTCGGCTGCTACGCGCCCGGCTTCCACTTATTCAGAAATGCCAGAAAATCATCCGCCGACATCGCGCGCGCATTTTCGAATTCGCCGTTCTTCTGGCTGTAAACCAGCTTCCCATCGGGATCGAGCACGGCCAGGCCCGGAATGCCGCGCTTCATCGGCACTTCGTATTTTTCCATTAAATCCTGGTTCTTGAGCGCGGGATGGCTTTCCGTCTTGCCGATGTCCACGTGCACAACCCTGTAGTTGGCCGCAATGATCGCCGCCAAGTCCGCACGATGAAATGCCTCATCGAGCACATGGCAGTCAAAGCACCAGTTCGCGCCAAAGACAACAATCACGCGCTTATGCTCCACTTTCGCCTTCTCCAGCGCTTCTTTGATTTCGACATGCGCGTCGGCGGTTTCGGAATAAATCTGTTTGTGTTTCGTGTCCGTCTGGCTAAATCCTGTCCCGCCCATGGCTGCCACGGCGAGGATCAAGCTCACAATAAAAGTCCGATCGAAGAACTTCATCTCTTGTCTCCTGGGAATGCGACGATTGAAATAATTTTACCGCGAATCCCGAGTGGGGAACTCGGGTTTCTCAGCGCAGTCCTAATTCGCTTTGCGCGAATACACGAGTCGTAAGCTGTCGTTCTGCAGAATGCGCTGGATCTGATGCTTCGCATGCACCGTCCAGGGCCCCGTCGTGTCGAGTTTCACATAGGCACGCCAGTGTTGCAGCGCCTTGCGCGGCTCGCGCATCTTCTCATAGGCGAGTGCAATGTTGTAGTGCGCATCGGCGTAAGTGGGAGCAAGTTGGATCGCGCTCTTGTAGGTGTTGATCGCCTCTGCGATCCGTCCCGTCTCGTCGAGCACGTTGCCCAGATCAAAATACGCCAGAGCGTACCGCGGATCAATCTCGATGGCCGACCGGTAGTGCTTTTCGGCCAGCGAATATTCCTGCCGGTTGTAATACAGCGTTCCCAGGTTGATGTGCGCCGCGGCGTGTTGAGGATCCATGTCTAAAACCTTCATATAGACGGCGATCGCTTCGCTCTGCATCGACGGATTCTCTTCCAGCTGAATGCCGCGCGCAAACAAATCAACGACGTCGGTGACGACCAGCTCCGGCCCGGTGCGCCGCGGACTGGTCACGATTTTTGTTTCTTCGGAGGCGAAGTCGAACATGAATTGTCCGGCGATAGGTTCGAGTAACCGGCCCTCGTGCCGGAACGCCACGCGGTGTCCGGTCTGGTAGGCGCCCGCTTCCAGCAGAGGATTTTCCATCCCGGACACCTGCTTCAGCATGGCATCGAGCGACCGCCGAATCACTGCCGGGCGCACGCGCTGGCTGCAAAGATCACGGACTTTCTTGACCTGAAGCAGATCGAAGAAGGAATAGTCTTCGCTCGTCCTGATCAGGCCAGCCTTTTCCCACGTCTGCAGTTGGCGCGCAGCGAGCCGCAGAATGCGCAGCACGTCGGGGCGGCTATAGCGGTACATGGCTGTGAGAACGATCGCCTAGATTATCCGGAACTTGTCTGCGAATCGCAAGTAGCTGGGCGGGGGAACCTGTGAAAAAACGGGCAGAAATGGCACAGAAGTGGGGTCGGCCTAGCCTCCGGATCGATTCGTGACCTGGTGCGGAATTTCGAATCGGAATCGAGCACGGCTTCCTATGCGCGGCTCTTTTTCGACGCTGCTGCGGCCTTTACCTTTACCGTCTCCCAAGGTCTCTTTGGGCGATCGACTACCGGTTCGTCGCGGTCCTTGATGCGGTCGTACTGGTAGGCTTCGCTGGTCGTGCCGAGCGATTCGTTGTAGAGACTGGGCAGGGCGAGCGCTTCCTTCATTTCTTCGGAGAACTGCTGGAGCGCTTTCAGGTGGTCTGCAGTTGCCGGCACCTCGGTTTTCGCGGTCTTCAGGAACTGCTGATAGCCACGGTTGACGAGCTTGGAGATCTCGCCGCCCATCAGATATCCAGGGTAGGCAAAAATCTTCACGCCTCCATCTTCGGTCTTCTGGATCGCAGCTGAGCAGGTGTATTTCTTGAGGAACACGCGTGATTGCGTGCCCGGAGCTTCAATGAGATCAAAACCATGTTCGCGCAGCCATGCGACCGCATCTTCATAAGTGCGTTGTTCGACTTTCGTTGCCATTCTGATGAACTCGATTCTGTATACGTCAGCTTAGATGCAGGCCCGACTCTCCGAGGTCCAGTCAATCATTCCTTGACGACCGCATTCGGAGAATCGTGGAACCCAAACTGCCCGGCGCGAATCTAAACCACGCAGCAATATCACGACGTTTGTATAGATATACCTTTTTTGCGTTACGGGCACATTACTGAGGTCACTGGCTTTCTGGCCTCGCTTGCCCGAACCTGTTACAGGAATTACTGCGAATGAGTGCAGCAAACTCCAGTTCCGCACCACGTCAGGCGCCGCTCGCGGCAAAAACCGCTGCGGGCGCGGGAGACGCCGTGCTCGCACGCATCGGCAATACTCCGCTGATTGCGCTCGACGGCCTGACGCGCGGTCTTTCCCGCGAACTATCCAGCGTGCAATTGCTTGGAAAAGCCGAGTGGTACAACCCCGGCGGATCCATCAAAGACCGTGCGGCTGCCAACATTGTGAGCGAAGCGCGCCGCGCCGGCCAACTGGCTCCAGGAAAAATTCTGCTCGATTCCACCAGCGGCAATACCGGCATTGCATATGCCATGCTCGGCGCCGCGCTGGGATTTGCGGTCACGCTGTGCGTGCCCGAAAATGTTTCTCCGGAGCGAAAAAGAATTCTACAGGCTTACGGCGCAAATATCATCTTTACGGATCCGGCGGAAGGGTCGGATGGGGCGATCAAGATCGCGCGGCAACTGGCGGAACGGCATCCCGATCTTTACTTCTATGCCGACCAGTATTCGAACGATGCCAACTGGCGCGCGCACTATTTAACAACTGGGAATGAAATCTGGCAACAGACGGAAGGACGCGTTACGCACTTTGTTTCCATGCTTGGAACGACAGGAACTTTCGTTGGAACCACGCGACGGCTGAAGGAATTGAATCCGCATATCCGCTGTATTTCGTTGCAGCCGGACTCGGCATTCCACGGCATTGAGGGAGCAAAACATCTGGCGTCGGCGATTGTGCCGAGGATTTATGATTCTTCGCTGGCGGACGAAAACATAGAAGTTGCAACCGAGGCCGCGCACGGCATGGCTCGACGATTGGCACGCGAGCGTGGATTGCTGGTGGGAGTGTCGGCGGCTGCGGCTGTAGTCGGCAGCTTGCAGGTCGCCGAGCGGCTGAAGAAAAATCAGCAAGCGACGATTGTGACCGTGCTCTGCGATTCGGGC
>Ga0187847_10004489_pt1 | contig 10261 bp, 9 predicted proteins | sample June2016WEW_4_10_FD_132458 | JGI IMG/M metagenome (GOLD analysis project Ga0187847, IMG submission 132458) | Peatland microbial communities from SPRUCE experiment site at the Marcell Experimental Forest, Minnesota, USA - June2016WEW_4_10 | ecosystem: Environmental > Terrestrial > Soil > Wetlands...
CTTGCCCGGAGCAGGCTGGGTGTGACCCCTTGGGTGCGCGGAGCCTCCGTGCAATCGCCGGATGCGTGCGGCAGCACGGTCGACGACGCGGACAAGTTCGGCTCCGAATTCCGGTTCGCGATTCTTGAGCAGGCGTTGTTTCGTTTTTTCCGCGGAAAACCAGGTGGGCTTGCGGTTCGATTCCTGGGGCGGTTCAAGCCGGGTGACTTCGCAGAGGTAGGCGCTGACGCTGGACTCTTCCTCGGCAGATCTGGCGTCAGCCCGCTGATTCTTTGTTGCGAATGGTGGTATACGTCCGCTCTTGAAATAACGCGCGAAGGCGGCCGCTTCGATCCGGCCATGAACGCCAGCCTCTTCAAAGGCCTCCAGGGCCGCGGATTGGGCGCGTGTTAGGCCGCGTTCGACGCCGCCTTTGGGGAAGATCCAACGGCCGCCGCGGGTCTGCACCAGCAAGAATTCGATGCCGCGTCCGCCCACGCGGTAGCAAACGGCAGCGACCTCCTGACGCACTTTCAAACGCCGCGCCGGTGGCAAGAACTTTGCGGAGATTCGGACACCCATGTCAGTAGAGTGCGCGATGCCTCCACTTCTGCCTAGAGCAAAGCTTGGTTCACGGGGAGTTGACGATCCTTAGGAAAATTCTGATTAAGTGTCGGCAAAGAGCATGAACCACAGGGTACACAGGGGCGCACGGGGGAAACCGGGACTTAATCAGAGTTTTCTTAGTGTGCGGGAATCTTTCTGCATACTTGTGCGAACGGCAGGGTCTTGGAGACAGTAACGGGAACAGAACTTTGTGGACAACAGGAGACGGAGTCTTTGGACAATTTGTATTGCCTTCGCTGCAGCCGTGAGATCGAGGCCGGACAAAAATCGGTGGCCGTGTTTGTGTTCGCACAGACGACGGGTGTAAGGCCGCGGCAGAAATCCTCGGCCCAGCGCATCTGTTTCTGCCCGCAATGCTCGGTTTCGCTGGCCATGGGACCGGCGCCGGAGGGTGCGCTCAACCTCGCGGCCTGGCAAATGATCCGCGATATTGTTGGCGCCGACCCGTCCCTCACCGAAGCCGCTTGGGAAAGTCTGCATGGGATTGAAGAAGGGTTGCTCCCGGCGACTGGAACCGGGGGCGCTGCGCCTCCAGCAGGTGCCGGATCGTACTTCGAATTTTGAGTCTTGACACCGGCCGATAGTGGCTTGGAATCGTCGATCTAGCGCAGACACCCATGAATCTGGAGTTGACATCAACACGCCAAGGTGAGTAGCATTTCTAAAACCGACCGATTGGTCGGTTTCGGCTTTCCCAACATAATTCGGCACTTCAGCCTACATCCATTAAGGAGTTTTCCCGTGGCCACAGTCTTTTATCAGAACGACGCCAATCCTTCCGCGCTCAAGGGCAAAACCATCGCCGTGTTCGGCTACGGTTCCCAGGGACACGCACAGGCGCAGAACCTCCGCGACAGCGGATACGAAGTTATCATCGGTCTCGATCCCGAGCGCGGCTCGGCCAAGCAGGCGCGTGCCGACGGCATGACGGTCGTCGCTCCCTCCGAGGCCGCCAAGCGCGCCGATTATCTCCAGATTCTGACACCGGACGAGACCCAAGCCGACTTCTATGAGTCGGCCATCAAGCCGCATCTGCGCAAGGGCAAAATTCTCGGATTCTCGCACGGCTTCTCCATCCACTTCAAAACCATCAAGCCTCCCAAAGATGTGGACGTGGTTATGATCGCTCCCAAGGGGCCCGGCCATTTAGTGCGCCGAGTCTACGCCCAGGGCGGAGGCGTGCCCGCGTTGCTCGCGATCCATCAGGACGCAAGTAAGCGCGCCCATGAATTCGCGCTCAGCTACGCGCACGGCATCGGTTCGACCCGGGCCGGCGTGTTGCAGACGACTTTCAAAGAAGAAACGGAGAGCGACCTCTTCGGAGAACAGGCAGTCCTCTGCGGCGGCCTCACTTCGCTAATGCAAAAAGGATTCGAGACTCTGGTCAATGCCGGCTACGCTCCCGAGATCGCCTACTTCGAGTGCGTGCACGAGATGAAGCTGATCATCGACCTGATCTACGAAGGTGGCTTGAGCCGTATGCGCTATTCAATTTCGAACACTGCGGAATACGGCGACCTGACCCGCGGCGAAATGGTGGTCGGAGACAACACTCGCAAGGCGATGAAGAAAGTTCTGAAGCAAATCCAGAACGGCTCGTTCGCCAAAGAATGGATTAAGGAGAACAAGAAGGGCGGAAAGAAATTCGCCAAGCTGCGCGAGGGAGCGAAACGCCACCAGATCGAGGAAGTCGGCGAGCAATTGCGGAAGATGATGTCGTGGTTGCCCGCGGAGAAGAAGAGCGCGTAGGTAAGCGCAACGGAACGGAAAGCAGTCAACGCGTAACCAAGCCGCTGGCTACTAGCTTCTAGCCAGCAGCTAGAAGCCAGTAGCTTTTTTCTCATGGACCTCAAACACATCAGTCGCCAAATCACCGACGGACGCGACCAGGCTCCGGCTCGCGCCATGTACAAAGCCATCGGCTTCACCGACGCCGACCTCGCCAAGCCGCTGATCGCAGTCGCCAACACCTGGATCGAAACCATGCCCTGCAACTTCCACCTGCGGCGGCTTTCTGCCAAGGTAAAAGAGGGCATCCGCGCCGCCGGCGGCACGCCGATGGAGTTCAACACCATCGCCATTTCCGACGGCGAGACCATGGGCACCGAAGGCATGAAGGCGTCGCTGGTAAGCCGCGAGGTGATTGCCGATTCCATCGAACTGGTCTGCCGCGGGCAGCTTTTCGACGCCGCAGTGTGCATCGTGGGATGTGACAAGACCATTCCCGCCGCCGCCATGGCGCTGGCGCGCATGAACCTGCCCGGTCTGGTGCTCTATGGCGGGACCATCATGCCCGGAAAGTTTCGCGGCAAAGACGTTACCGTTCAGGATGTATTCGAGGCCGTGGGCGCCAACGCGGCAGGCAAGATGAGCGACGCCGATCTGCTGGCGCTGGAAAATGTGGCGTGTCCGGGAGCCGGCGCGTGCGGCGGCCAGTACACCGCCAACACAATGAGCACGGTGATGGAATTCATCGGCCTCTCGCCCATGGGCTTCAATGGAATTCCAGCCATGGATCCGCGCAAGGACGAGGTTTCGTTCCGCTGTGGCGAAGTGGTGATGAATCTTCTGAAGCGGGGGATCCGTCCCAGCGACATTCTGACGCACGCCGCGTTCGAGAACGCGATCGCGGGCGTGGCGACAACGGGAGGCTCGACCAATGCCGTGCTTCACCTGCTGGCAATCTCGCGCGAAATGGGCCTGCCGCTCGATATCGACGATTTTCAGCGCGTCAGCGAACGTACGCCGCTGCTGGCCGATCTAAAGCCCGCCGGAAAACATGTGGCCGCCGACGTGGATGCCGCCGGAGGGATTCAGCTAATCGCCAAGCGCCTGCTGGAAGGCAAGCACGTCGATGGCTCAGCAATGACCGTGACCGGGAAGACCTTTGCCGAAGAGGCGAACCAAGCCATAGAGACCGCCGGACAAACCGTAATCGCTCCCTTGAGCAAGCCGCTGAAAACCACAGGCGGTCTGGTCATAGTGAAAGGCAATTTAGCTCCGGGGGGTGGGGTTCTAAAGATGACAGGCCACGAACGCGGCTCGCACACCGGCCCCGCACGAGTCTTTGATTCCGAAGAAGCCGCCATGCAAGCCGTGACCAGCAAGCAGATCAAAGCCGGAGACGTGGTAGTGATTCGCTACGAAGGTCCCAAGGGCGGACCCGGCATGCGCGAAATGTTGAGCGTAACCGCCGCGATCGTAGGCGAGGGCCTGGGCGAAAGCGTAGCCTTGCTCACCGACGGACGCTTCAGCGGAGCGACCCGAGGCCTGATGGTCGGCCATGTGGCTCCAGAAGCGGCGCTGGGCGGTCCAATCGCCGCCATCCACGAAGGCGACAAAATCACCATCGACACTAAAATCCGCAAACTGGAATTGGAAATTTCCGACGCCGAGATCGCACGCCGCATGGCGGAATGGAAGCCACCGGCCCCGCGGTACAAGACCGGAGTCTTCGCCAAGTACGCCGCCCTAGTTCGGTCGGCGTCAGAAGGCGCAATTACGACCCCCAGCAAGTAACCCGGCCCACGTTCATTGCTGCAGAGATTTCACATACGTGGTGAGATTGAAGGCCCGCTGTTCCACTTCGGCTTGCGGCACCGGCGACCCACTGATGGAAAGAAACAAACCGCTCCAGGCAGGCATGCCCTGGTTGGCATGCGGAGCAGGCTCGGCATCGCCGAGGATCGCCTGGTGAACATACTTTGCCGGGAATTTCCCGTGATTGCGCTGGGCGAGAGTTGTCAGGTCACCGGGCGAGGTTTTCAAAGCCTTGGCAGCCGGTCCGGTTCCTTTGCCGTCCGTGCCGTGACAGGCCGCACAGTAATTCCGGTACATCTTTAGCCCGGAGGTGGGGTCGACGTTCTTGATCGGAACCTCCCGGATTCCCGCCTGTTGCGCGGAACCAAGAAAACCGCCGGCAAGCAGAAGCAACGATCCAACCAAAATCTTGCGTACAGTCATGGGATCGATTCTCCTTAGAGTTGCAGTGGGCAGCTCGCCTTGCGATCCGACGGAAAAGCGCGCGCGGTTCGGGAGGCGCAGTTGCTTGGAACTCGTCTCGGGGGTGTTGCGTTCCGATGGGTAGGAACAGCTCTTCGGAGAGACGGAGCCTTGCAAATCAAGGCTATTCCGTTCGCCACGGTCCGCAGTGACAGAGATCACAGGTCGGCAGAATTTTGCTCCAGGAAACGTGGGAGATCGAAATTGCCGACTTCCATCTCGGAGATGGAGGCGAGATCCCCGGCCCACAACCGTTACGGGGTCTCCACCTGCGCATGTTTAAACCCCGAATTTTCCAGCGAAATCGAAACGTCCCGATTGAAGAAGAACAGGGGGCCCACGTGGAGCCGGAACTCGGTTCCGAAGATCGAAGGAAACCACACTCCGTCTTCCTGGCGCTCGTAGACCACGTTGAACCCGAATCCAGGCAGATCGAACCACATCGTCCGCACCAAATAGGGGATGCGCCGCGAGATTCTGGTGAACACCCGAACGGGCTGGAATTCCGCGGCATCGATGAATGCTTCGCCCGACCAGGTTAGTTCTCGCGTGTCCTTGGGCGCGAAGGCGATGTGGTAGACGTTGCGTCCCGCCTCGACCTCCTGCCCAAGAAGCTTGAAGTCATAGTCTTTCTGCTCCTCGGAGGTGAGCGGAAAGAGGTCATGCGCCAAGCCGTTCTTGGAATTGTCGTTCAAGAGGTGGTCGCGTAAGTTGCGGATTAAATCCGCATCCGTTCTGCCGGCCTCGGGCACAGGCTCGTGGTTGCGCAAGTTGTGAATCAGGTCCGCATTCGTGCTGCCCGGCACGGGCGCAGGCTCGCCTTGAAAGTCCACATACTTGTCTTTGTTCCAATAGCGCCCGGTAAGCAATTTGAGCTGCCTGTTGGTTCCGTCCGGCCGAAGCGCCACGTCGTAATCGGCGTTTTCTTCGCGCATCATTCTGCTATCGGGCTTATGGGTGGCGATGTGGATGTGCTGTTTGTAGACGAAATCCTTCCGCGAAGCTTCGCTGCGATCCTGGTTGGCGGCCACCCGCGCCATGATGGCGTCCGCCTGCAGCGGTTCGGTCAGGACTTCGGGCTGGGCGCTTTGGCCGTCTGCGCGGCTGGCAGCCAGCAGAAATGCCAGAAGGCAAACTACAAGACGAACCGTCGCCACAGGCAGAGACCGGAATTTGCTTGTTGGCCCTGAAAACGACGCCATTGGTACGCCCACCTCGACCGATTGGATTGCCGGCGGCTGCTTACTCCACCGTCACCGATTTGGCCAGATTTCTCGGCTGATCCACGTCGCAGCCGCGGCGGACGGCGATGTGATAAGCGAGCAGTTGCAGAGGGACAATCTCGAGAATCGCCGATAATTCTTCGGGAGCTGGCGGAACGAAGAGCACATGATCGGCTTCCTCGGCGATTTCCTTGTCGCCTTCGGTTGCGAGTGCGATGACGATGCCGGAGCGCGCCTTTACTTCCTTCAGGTTTGACATCGTTTTTTCGTAACGAACCATCGACTGGGGGCTGGTCACGTCGCGGGTGGCGATGATCACCACTGGCAGATTTTCGTCGATCAGCGCATTCGGGCCGTGCTTCATCTCGCCCGCGGGATAGCCTTCGGCGTGGATGTAGGAAATTTCCTTAAGCTTGAGCGCGCCTTCGAGAGCGATGGGATAGTGAATGCCGCGTCCGAGGAAAAGGAAGTCCTGCGCGCGGACATAAGTTTTCGCCAGCTCTTCGCAGGCTTCGTCGTGGGTGAGAATCTGATCTAACTTGGCGGGGATGTGAGTAAGTTGTTGCACGGCGGCTTTTGCCTGCTCGGGCGTCATGGCCCCTCGCACCTGCGCGAGATATAAGGCGAATAAGTAGAGAGCAGTAAGTTGTCCGGTGAAAGCTTTCGTCGAGGCCACGCCGATTTCGGGGCCGGCGTGGGTGTAGACGGTTCCCACGGCCTCGCGCGTGATCATGGAGCCGACGACATTGCAGATGGCGAGTGTCTTTGATCCCTTGGACTTGGCTTCGCGCTGCGCCGCGATCGTGTCGGCGGTTTCGCCGGATTGTGAAATCAGAAGCGTCATCGTATCCGGCCCTAGGATCGGATCGCGATAGCGCCATTCGCTGGCGTAGTCGACTTCGACCGGAACGCGCGCCAGGTTTTCAATCATGAATTTGCCCGCCAGTCCGGCATGCCAACTGGTGCCACAGGCGGCGATATTGATTTTCTTCAAGGCTTTGAATTCGGCTTCGCTGACGTGCATTTCGTCGAGGAAGATGTGACCGGTGTCCTGCGAGACGCGGCCGAGAGTGGTATCGCGGACGGTGCGCGGCTGCTCATAGATTTCCTTGAGCATGAAATGCTTAAAGCCGCCCTTCTCCGCCATGATCGGATCCCAGGTGATACGCTGCGCCTTGCGCTCCACCGGGTTGCCGTCGAAATCGGTGACGCGTACGCCGTCCTGGGTGAGCACGGCAAGATCGCCATCGCCGAGAAAGAAAAGGTCCCGGGTGTGATCGAGGAGCGCGGGCACGTCGCTGGCGACGAAGTACTCGTCCTTGCCGATGCCGATGACGACGGGCGGCCCATTGCGCGCCGCTACGATCTTGTTCGGTTCGTCGATCGCGATCACCACCAGCGCGAACACGCCGGCGAGTTCCTTGACGGCTTGGCGCACGGCTTGTTCCAGTAATGGACGATGGCCGTTGCCGGTTTGCAGGTAATGCTTTTCGACCAGGTGCGCGATGATTTCCGTATCGGTTTCGGTGGTGAACCGGTGGCCTTCGGCGATCAGTTTCTTCTTGAGCGAGAGGTAGTTTTCGACAATGCCGTTGTGCACGACCACGATTTTGCCGGTGCAGTCGCGATGGGGATGGGCGTTTTCCTCGGTGGGGCGGCCGTGCGTGGCCCAGCGGGTGTGTCCGATGCCATAGGTGCCATCGAGCGGCTTGAGGCGGATGACTTCTTCCAGATTGCGCAGCTTGCCTTCGGCGCGGCGGATCTGCAGACCTTCGCCGTTGCCAGAGACTGCGATTCCGGCTGAGTCGTAGCCGCGATACTCCAGCTTTCTCAGGCCTTCGATGATGACGGGAACGACCTGCTTCTTACCCACATATCCGACAATGCCGCACATTGGATGATTGCTCCTTGACGAATCTATCGGTTGGGGGAACCGGTGATGATCTAGTCTTCGAGGGAGAAACGATACTCTTCAATCACGGGGTTGGTCAGAACTTCGCGCGCGATCCGCTCCACTTCGGCTTGCGCTTCGTCCTTCGAAATGCCGCCATTGAGAGAAATTTCGAAGTACTTTCCCTGCCGTACTTCGTGCAAATTCTTATAGCCGATCTTGGTCAGGGCGCCGTGGATGGTTTTGCCCTGCGGATCCAGAACGCTCTTCTTCAACGACACGTAGACGTGAGCTTTCATCAGTACTATCGATTATACGTCAGGGGGCATCGAACCGAACCGTGGTTTTCGTTATGAGGGGTATGCGGGGGACCACTCACTTTGGTGACGTCTGGTCGGTAACTTGTTTGAAAGACGCTAGTTGACCATCCAACTCCGCGATTGCCCGCTGCAACATCTCGCGGCGGCGAGGGTTTGTAGCGGCTTGCAACTCCTGTGCGAGGCGCTCGCGGGAAAGGAGCAGACCGTCGCGTTTCCGGTTGCGTTGTTGCTCGTCGGGTGAGAGCGGGGCGCGAAAGGCCTGGTTCGGCGACGACCTTTCTTCTTGCTGTTGCTCGACGGACTTACTTTCCCAGCCGCGCGCCATTAGAACTACCATCGTACCGCGCTGGAGGTCGCAGTGCTAGCCGATGCGCTTGTTGGCGGCGTCAAACACTCCCAGAACTCGGCAACCCGTGCGCTCCAGACGAAAATCTGCCGAGCCGGAAAAGTGTCTGGGCCGTTCGCTCATACTGATCGATGAAAAGAGGGAGCGGCCGGCTAGGCATGATGGGCAGTACGATGTCGGTCAGCAATTGGAGGCTAGCCCGAGTGGTCTGCAATCGAAGGCGGAACGCATTCTCGGCAACCTTAGCGCCGGAGGCTGCAACTATTGGATCGGAACTCCGTTGCGCAGTTTGAGCAACCACGGCCAGCGCCGCCGCGGCCTTGCCCGTTTCACGGGTGTAGATCAGCGCCGCCCATGCGCGCTGCCGCTTAATCTGGCGAAACTTCTTCGGGGGTAAATGATCGCGCAGAAACGCCTCCTCGGAAGAGTCGACCAGATTCCTGAACGCGTCAATGTCGAGAGCGCGAAACGCCTCGAGCGCTGCTTCCACATCAACCCGGCGCGTGCGGGTGCGGATGGCCACATACGCCACGATCCCCAGCGCCATGAACGCAACCGCGACAAGGGCCCAAACGGCGATCAATCCTTGGCCCTGAGCAAGCGTTGAAATTCCGTGTTCCATGTTTCCACCTCATCATGGGGAAGAACTGCGATGGACGCAGGTTTCGGTTCGGGTAACAGCAAATACCCGATCCAGATCAAAACGCAAACGAAGTAGGTGCCGGTGGCCAGTAGACTCAAGTATTGCACCCATGCGTGGCTGCTGAATTCCGAGCGAATGGCGTGGACGACAAGGTCGATGCCTGCCAAGATGGCAAGGCCGAGCGCGATGCCGAACGCGGGGCGGCGCCAGGATAGACCCATGAAGCGGGAAAAGACCAACAGGGACAGGAGCACGCCTAACTGAATCATTGCCGCTCCGCGATTGGCGACGAATATATCGGAATACCAGTTGGCGCTTTGTCCAGGCGCATAGACAGTGAGCAAAACACCAACTGCCAGGAGCAAGCCGGTGGCATATTGCAGCACTCGAATCCCCGACACTCGTAGGAGCTTGTATTCACGAAACAAATCCTTGGCACTTTCGTTAATCACTCCGAAACGCAGAGCGATGCTCAGCAATAGAGTCGCGCAATAAGCGTACTTATACGGCTTGCTCGTCACGCCCAGAACTGAATACAAGGAAAAGAGCAAGACGAACTCAGCGATCTCAGAAAGCACATATGCGAAAAAAACCGGGAACTCGCGGTACAGTCGGCGCTTGCAGAGGAAGAAGGCAAGTACTCCAAGAAGGGCGTGCGGCATGACCCACAGGAAAAGCAACAGCGCCTTGTGCCAATTCATGGAGAACACCCCAGCGCACTATAGCCCGACCTTGCTTCCTCTTTCAACTGAGAAAGACAACGGTTCGCCACGCAATTTACTAACACGGAGATACTGTAGACGACGGCGCGTCTCCCTGCCAAACCCCTGGTGTTTGTTCGGAAATCGTAAATTTACTGGGCGGAAAACCGCTCTTGCGGAGGTTGCGGTTAGTATCGCAACATAAGTCTCGCTTGTTGGGGATTAGGGGCTTGGCGGCTTGCACGCTGTGCAGTCCTATTGAGGAGCGCGGCGGGATCTCTCGGGAAGAGAAGCCCGCCCCACTCTCTGTGTTTGGCAGGGGTATCGCGGACTGGTTTGGAGGGACGGCGGTGCGCCAGAAAATCCTCCGTTCCATCTGCTTGTCTGCCCCTCGGCTAGCGATGTGACGTGCAGCCCGCAACGGTGCAAACGTTTCCCTCGGGCAAGGGATTGCCGTCGGCCGGTTTTGGGCGCGCTACAGGTGTAAGGAGCTGAGCCAATAGTACGACGCTCGACATCAGTTGTCTCC
>Ga0187847_10004491_pt1 | contig 10255 bp, 9 predicted proteins | sample June2016WEW_4_10_FD_132458 | JGI IMG/M metagenome (GOLD analysis project Ga0187847, IMG submission 132458) | Peatland microbial communities from SPRUCE experiment site at the Marcell Experimental Forest, Minnesota, USA - June2016WEW_4_10 | ecosystem: Environmental > Terrestrial > Soil > Wetlands...
CCCCGGACAAACCGGGCTACGAAGTAGCGGACCAGCCCATCACTGCGTGGAGCGAGTATGCGCACGTGTTGATGAGCTCAAACGAATTCCAGTTCGTGAACTGAAAACTGAGGCGCGTCTGCATGTGAGGCGCGCAGAGGAAAAAACATGGTGCATACACCTGCAAGTCGCCCGATAACGCGCCGCGAGGCACTGCGCAAAATGGGCTGCGGCTTTGGCTACATCAGTCTTGCTGGCTTGGTGGGCCAATCGCTAGCCCGCGCGGCCACGACGGACGGCGTCCGTGCGCCGTGGATGATCACCGACAAGCCGAAGGCCAAGCATGTCATTTTCCTGTTCATGAACGGCGGCATGTCGCAAGTGGATACCTTCGACTACAAGCCCATGCTGGAAAAGTACGACGGCCAGCCGATGCCAGGCGGCGTCCTTTCCCACGAGCGCAAGGTGGGGGGGCTGATGAAGTCGCCCTTCACGTTCAAGAAGTACGGAAAGAGCGGCATCGAGGTGAGCGAGGTCTTCCCTCACCTGGGTGAGTGCGTGGACGACATGTGCATCGTGAAGTCGGTATTTACTGAGATTCCGAACCACGAGCCGGCGCTGGAGATGATGAACACCGGCGCGAACTTTGCCGGACGTCCGTCGATGGGCGCGTGGGTCACCTATGGCCTGGGCTCGCAGAACAAGAACCTGCCCGGCTTCGTGGTGCTTTGTCCGGATGTGCCCACCACGGTGGGCCCGCCACTGTGGTCCTCGGCGTTCCTCTCTCCGGTGTACCAGGGTACCTACGTTTCCGACAAAGTGATGACTGGCGACTTCGACCCGGCCAAGCTGATCGCCGACATTCACAACGATCGCTTCGGCTTGCAACAGCAGAAGAAGGAGATGGACCTGATCGAGCAGCTGGACCGGCTGAACGCGAGCGCTGTTGGGAACGGCCCCAAGGATCCGCAGCTGGAAGCCACCATCGGCTCCATGGAAACGGCGTATCGGATGCAGACCGAGGCTCCGGACGTATTCGACGTGAGCAAGGAGCCGGCTTCGGTGCAGAAGATGTACGGCGAGGGCAGCACCGCGCGCGGATGCCTGACGGCCGCGCGGCTGGTGGAACGCGGCGTACGCATGGTGCAGGTGTACTACGCCAAGGGCGATCCGTGGGATCACCACTTCGACATCGAGCTGCACCGCAAGACCGGCGGCGACTCCGACCAGCCATTTGCGGCGCTGATCAAGGACCTGAAGCAGCGCGGTCTGCTCGACGAAACCATCATCGTGGCGGGATCGGAGTTCGGGCGCACGCCGGTGGTAGAGACCGGCAGCGGCTTCAACGGCGGACAAACGCACAACGGCCGCGACCACAATCCGCACGGCTTTACAATGTGGCTGGCTGGCGGCGGTTTCAAGCGGGGATTCACCTACGGCGCAACGGACGACTTCGGCTGGAAGGCCGTGGAGAACCCGGTGCACGTGCATGACATTCACGCGACCATCCTGTATCAGCTCGGCATCGACCACACCAAGCTGACGTACCACTACAGCGGCCGCGATTACAGGCTAACCGACCTGTACGGGAACGTGATTCACGACTTGATTGCGTGAACACCTTCGCTGCGCCGGAGCAATGCTGAAATCCGGCGCAGCATCTACCTCGCGTGACTGCTCCGGGAGAAACGACGATGCGACCTTACCTCGTGCTGCCCCTGCTGCTCGCGTCCTCAGTTCTGGCGCAGGCGCAATTTCACCAACCCGACGGCGGCGACCTGCAGCCTGGAGTTCTGCCTGCAGCCTGGAGCACCGGCGGCCCCAAGTGCATGGAGATGCCCGAGTGGCAGATCCATGAGTACAATCCGAATCTGTTCATACTGCGGCAGTCCGGCTGCACGGACTACGAGATGCCGTTCCTGTACCTGCTGTTCGGTAAAGACAAGGGACTGCTGTGGGATACGGGCTCACGCAACAGTGACCTGGTGCCGACGCTTCAGCACGTGGTGCACGACTGGCTGAAGCGCAACAACCGCACCAGTGTTCCGCTCATCGTGATGCACTCGCACTCGCACGAAGATCACGTCTGGGGCGATGCCGCGGTGCAGGCGCTGAATGATCCGGCAATGCCGATTACGTTTGTCGCGCCGACCGTCGACGCGGCGGTGAAGTTCTTCGGCATCGATTCATGGCCAACGGGACTAGGACAAGTAGATCTCGGCGGCCGAGTGCTGAACATCGTTCCCATTCCGGGGCACGACATCTATGCTGTGGCCCTCTATGACCGTACAACCGGCATCGTACTGACCGGAGATAACCTGTATCCGGGACGGCTGTATATCGCCGACTTTCCGACTTTCCAGAGGAGCACCGAGCGGCTGATTGCGTTTCTTGAGGGCAAACCGGTAGCGCACGTGCTGGGCAACCATATTGAGGAGACCAGCACGCCATTCAAGGATTTCCCTATTGGCTCCATCTATCACTCGCACGAGCACCGGCTGGAACTTTCCTTCGGCGACTTGCTGGCGCTCGATGACGCGCTGAAGTTGATGCAGGACGCGCCGCACCGGATGGCCTTGAGCGACTTCACCCTCTGGCCGCGTGAGCCGGAACAGCACGGAGCCGATAGCCAACTGGAAAGGACACTCAAGCAGACCCAGGAAGAACAGCTCAAAAACAAGTGGGATCAGCCACAGTGAGCTGGCGGTGGATAGAGGAAGATTTTTGCGCCCATCGAAATTCCCGATTTTTACGGCCTCCTCAGGCCGGCTATGAAACCCTTAGTTCAGATAGATTTTGCGCGGATTGCCTCGCGCAGGGTGACGTTATTGCAGGCGCGGCAGCAAGTGCGCCGCGCAGCCACAATGCAGAGGAGATGACTGTATGAGGCGTTTGATCGCTTGCGAACTTCTCCTGGTTTTTGCCACGCCGCTGGCCTTTGCGCAGGCCGCGCCGTGGGTTCCAGATGCGGCCCACAGCGTGGTGAACTTCTCCATTCCGCACCTGAGCCTCTCGAACGTGCAGGGGCGCTTCGGCAGCGTTGCGGGAACAGTGTTCTTCGACCAGTCGGATATCGGCAAGTCAACGGTCAACGTGACCATCGACGTGAGCGGCGTCGATACCGGCGAGAGTGCACGCGACTCGGTACTGAAGAGTTCGAGTTTCTTCGATGTGGAAAAGTATGCAAAAGCGACGTTTGTAAGCACCAGCGTGCAGAAGACCGCGAGTGGGCTGACAGTGACCGGCAACCTGACGCTGCGCGGCGTGACCAAACCGGTCACGCTGACCGTGGAGGGGCCGAACCGGCCGTTAACCAGCGGGAATGAGAAGCTGCACGTGGGTTTCACCGCGGAGGCGTCGCTGAACCGGCGCGACTTCGGGATTGCAACGGCGTTTCCCTCCGCCGTGGTGGGAGACCAGGTGAAGCTGAGCATTGACCTGGAGATCGTCAATCAGAATGATCATCCCTAACACGCATGTTCAGTGGTCCGCCGGGGGCTGCGCATGATCAACACTCCGTCTAACTTCCGAAATCTTGGAAAATAACAAATACGATCCGCACCTTCATCTCCAATCAGGCTGAAGGGCGCTCAACCCGCATCATCGGAATGATCGTTTCAATCGGTAATCGATGCGGGACGCAAACGAATGACGAAGCGTCCAAGACCAACGGATCATCGCACTTCGCTTGATCGATAGTGGCTGGGAAGTTCCGGGCAACCAAGTGATGCCATTCGCGCTTGCAATCCGCGCATGTTCGGCATCGAGCTCGACGCCATAGCGCCGGACCTGTGCGTCGCTGGTGGCCAGATGCAGGGCAATTCCTGGTCCTACGCAGGGGTCGATCGCTGAAGCCGGACCAGTAAAAAACAGCAGCGAGCGGAGCTTCGCTTCCTCCGGCTCCGGTAATGGGTAGGAACCTATTTTCAGGCGCGCGACATTCCGCATAGTTTCACCTCATCTCGTCGGATTGATTCTCATAAATTGCGAAAGGTGGCGGCTTCCAGCTTCTGATCTGAATTAGCGCGTTGGGCTGTGCCCGGCAGCTGAGGTCCCGTATCCGTATTGCGTATTGTGAGGAGGGCAACATTCGCACCTTCGGCGGCGGTTTTGCAAGGGGGAGGGGACAGCGATAAGATAACGGCAAGCGCCGTACGATGCCTTCGAAAAGCGACAGCGCGATCCCCACAAGAAGCAAAAAATACGAATTCCCCACGCCAGCGAGACAATCCCAGGCAAACCCTGAAACCGGAGAGACCTCTATGCCGGAGACGGAAGATCCCAAGGCGGGCCAAGACCCATCGAAAACGATTACGAGACGCCGGTTCATTCTGGGCGTGATTGCCGGAGGCACCGTGGTGGGCGCGGCCAGCTACCGTATCCTTGCGCCGGGCGGACGCGGCCGGAGCTTCGGTGGCGAACGGCTGATCACGCTCAATGTGAATGGCAAGCCGCGCCGTGTGGAAGTGATGAAGCAGGAGACGCTGGCGTGGACGTTGCGCTACAAGCTGGGGCTGACGGGAACCAAGCTGGGCTGCGACCGCGCGGAGTGTGGAGCATGCACGGTGCTGATCGACGACGTGCCGCACTATAGTTGCTCCGTGCTGACGAATACGGTGCGCGGGCGCAAGGTGACGACGATCGAAGGCCTGGCGGCGGATGACGGCACGCTGCATCCTGTACAGCAGGCGGTGGTGGATGCGCAGGGCTTCCAGTGCGCGTTCTGCATGTCGGGCTTCATCATGGCGACGGTGGGATTTCTTAAGACGCATCCTCAACCCACGCGAACGGAGCTAGCGCACGGCATCAGCGGCAATCTTTGCCGGTGCCAGGACTACAACAAGATCCTGGACGCAATGATGCTAGGCGCGGAGAAGATGGGGAGGGCCTGAGCCATGGCAGATACGCCACAAGAGAGCGCGATGAAGGCCGAGAGCGAAAAGCCGCGCCCGTACGGCACAGGGTACAGGCTGATCGGCAGAGACTACGCGACGCCGGACATGGTGGCAAAGGTGACGGGAAGGTCGAAGTATGCTGAGGATTTTCGCGCGGAGGGAATGCTGTTTTGCCGGCTGGTGCTGAGCCCAATGCCGCACGCGCGGATCAGGCATATTGACGCGAGCGAGGCGTTCGCGATGCCGGGCGTGAAGGCGGTGCTGACCGCCGACGATATTCCCCCGCAAGCGGATTTTCTGGCCGACAACGGGCAAACCATCAAGGCGAACAAGTGGGGCGAGCGGGCGCTGACGAACGAGCCGATGTTCCAGGGCGATCCGATCCTGGCCGTCGCGGCGGTCGATGAGCTGACTTGCGCCGAAGCGATCGAAAAAATCCGGATTGATATGGACCCGCTGCCGTTCGTCGTCGATCCGTTGGACAGTTTGCGGCCGGGCGGACCGAATCCGCATCCGGATGGAAATGTATGGGTGCGGGGAATCTCCGGCCAGCAGATTACGGAGCTGAAGTGGACCAAGGACGACTTTGTCGAATACGACCAAGGGCGGCTGCCGATGGGCAAGTCGACGGGCGACTGGTCGTACGGCGATCTCGATGCGGGTTTCCGCAACGCCGCACTGGTTCTGGATGAATCGTTTGTCACGCCGGATGTGAGCCACCAATGCCTGGAGCCACGCACCGCCATGGCCTGTTGGCAAAACGGGAAGCTCTATCTGCACACGGGCACGCAAAGCACGTTTCAGACCGTGCCGGCCATTGCGCGGTGGATGAATCTGAAAGACGACCAAGTAGTGCTGGTGAGCGAATACACGGGCGGCGGGTTTGGCAGCAAGGTAACCGGCTCCGTGATCATGATTATTCCGGCGATCTTGTCGCGCAAGCTAAACGCGCCGGTGATGATGCGAATCAGCCGCGAGGAGGAACACTACATCGGGCGGGCGCGGCCGGGCGTACTGGGACGCGCAAAGATCGGGTTCGCGAGGGACGGACGGATCACGGCGCTCGATTACTACACGGTGACCAATAGCGGTGGTTACGACAACCAGGATGACGGCGCTTCCTCGAGCCGGATTGTTTCGCTGCTCTACCAGGTGCCGGCGATGCGCTGGCGCGGCCTGTCGGTGATGACGAATACGCCGACGCGCAGCGCGCAGAGCGCGCCAGGAGGGATGCAGGGCATCACGATCATCGAACCGATTCTGGCCAAGGCCGCGCGGAAGCTGGGTGTGGATCAGGTTGCGATACGGCGCGTGAATTGCCCGGAGGGCAAAGCGGAGTACGGACCGCCTAGTCACGGCCAACGGGCGCACGTGACAAGCTGCTTTTTGAGGCAGGCACTAGATCAGGGCGCAGAGCAGTTCAAGTGGCAGGAGCGCGCGGCGCGGCCCAAGCGGATGGGCGCGAAGGCGCGCGGCGTGGGAGTATCGCTGAGCACATTTCACGGAGGGACGATTGGCTTCGACGGCCTCGTGGTGATTACGCCGGAAGGACGCGTGCGCTTCCACTCCGGGATCGGCAACCTGGGAACCGAGTCGGTGATGGACGTGCACCGCGCGGGCGCCGAAGTGTTGGGCGTGCCGTGGGAGATTTGCGACGTGGTGTGGGGCGATACCTCGCGGATCTTTCCGTACACGTGCGCTTCGGGGGGAAGCCAGACGACGCATGCCATGACGCGGGCCGCATTTGCCGTGGCCACGGAGTGCAAACAAAAACTGAAAGAAGTTGCCGCGAAGTCGCTGGGCGGAAAGCCCGAGGACTACGACGTGGACAACGCTCGCGTATTCCGCAAAGGCGGCGGCGCGGGAATGAGCCTGGCACAGGCGGCGCACAAGGCGATCGAGCTGGGCGGCATCTACGATGGGCACGATGCGCCGGACGATGTGCACAAGGTCACGAAGGCGGCGGTGATGGCGCTGGCCGGACAGGGATTGGTAGTGGCGGCGCGCGACAAAGCTCCACGCGACGGCGACACGTTCTCCTACGTGGCGAGCTTTGCCGAGGTCGAAGTGGATGTGGAGACGGGCAAGTACTACATCACCGATTTTCTGGCGTACGGCGACGTGGGCACAGTGCTGCATCCGCACTCGCTTGGCGGACAGTTGCTGGGACGTTCGACGCTGGGGATTGCGCATGCGATTGGGCAGAAGTGGGTGTACGACCCCGAGTACGGAGTGGCAGTGGCCAAGCGTTTTTATCAGAACAAGCCGCCGACGATTCTCGATGTACCGGTGGACATGCAATGGGCGGCGCTGAATATTCCGGACCCGGAGACGCCGGTGGGCGCGCGCGGCGTGGGCGAGCCCCCGGTGGGCGGAGGATGCGCGGCAATTCTGAATGCGCTGAGCGATGCCGTGGGCGACGAGATCTTTCAGCGGGCGCCGGTGAACGCGGATACGATTCTGGCGTCGTTCGAAGCGGGAAGGCCGATGCAGCATCCGCTCGCAGGGAGCATTTGAAAGGCAGATGAGGCAAGGTGTCAGGTATCGGGTTTCAATCGATGACCGGAAGCTGATACGTGATACCTCCAGGAGTCATCTATGGCTGTGATACGAGATGTGATGCCGGCTTTTGATCTGCTGCAGCCGGGCTCTGCCGCGGAGGCGCAAAAGCTGCTGCTGCAGCACGGCGAAGATGCGTGGGCGATGGCCGGCGGGCTGGACAGCTTCGACTGGCTAAAGGACCGCATCAAGAAGCCGAAGGTGCTGGTGGATTTGAGCGGCGTTGAGGAGCTAAAGGGGATTCGCGTAACGAGCGACGGCGTGGAGATCGGGGCCATGACCACGCTGACCGATATTGCGAATCGTGACGAGATCAAAAAGAACTACAGTGTGCTTTCGGATGCAGTTTCGGTTGTGGCGTCGCCGCAGATTCGCAACCAGGGAACGCTGGGCGGCAACGTGTCGCAGGACGCACGCTGCTGGTACTACCGCGGCGGGTGGCCGTGCTACCGCGCGGGGGGAAACATTTGTTATGCGGATACACCGGTGGGGCGCAACCGCGAGCACGCGATCTTTGGCGCCAACCGTTGCGTGGCCGTACACCCCTCCGATTCAGTTCCGGCGCTGATCGTGCTCGATGCGAAGTTCGTGGTGCTGACGCCCCAAGGTGAACAGGTTGTGGATGCGGAGGATTATTTTGTGGGGCCCGCGGATGACATTACGCGGATCAATATGTTGCGGCCCGGCGATCTGCTGACGGCGATCCGCATTCCCGCGACGTGGGCGGGCGCGAAGTTCTATTTCGAGAAGGTGCGCGACCGCAATGTGTGGGATTTCCCGCTGATGAACGTGGCGTCGGCGATGAAGGTGAGCGGGGGCACGGTCAGCGACATCAGGATTGCGGTGAATGCGGCGGCGCCGCGGCCGATGCGGTTGAAGGCGGTGGAAGATGCGGTGCGAGGCAAGCCGACGGATGCGGTAACGGGAGAGATGGCGGGCAAACTCGCCGTCGAGGGCGCGGTTCCCCTGCAATTCAACGGCTACAAGATCCCACTGATGAGGAATTTAGTGAAGCGCGCGATCGCCGGCGTTCCACAGCCGCCGACAAGCGGAGTTTTTGCCGCACGCCAAGGCGCACAGGAGGCAACATGCGCTTGATCCAGTGGGCGACAAATCCCTGGGGGAAGGCGGTTCCGATTCATATTGCGTGGGACCTGATCTGGATCGCCGTGATCGCTGGACTGAGCTTCATGATCGTTCACTCGCTTTACCTGATCGTCGTGAAGCCGCCAAAACGATTTGCGGAGCGCAAGGCCGAGGCGAATGCGGCAGCGATTCCCGAGCGCGTGCCGAGGCATTCGCTGGCGGCGCGGATGTTCCACTGGATCATGGCGGCGTCGATGTTCACGCTGCTGTTCACGGCGTTCCTGCCCAAGGTGGGGATTCAGTTCAACTGGGTGGTCTATCACTGGATTGCGGGGCTGGTGCTGACGGCTTCGATTCTGTTTCATATCGTGCACGCCACTTTTTTCCTGGACTTCTGGTCGATCTGGCCGGACAAGACCGATGTGCGCGACGCCATGACTCGCATGCGGCGGTTTTTCGGCAAAAACGCGCCGCTGCCTAGCCGGTTCGCCAAGTATCCTCTCGAAAACAAGCTCTACCACGGTGTGATTCTGCTGAGCGGATTCGCGGTGACTATCACCGGCCTGTTCATGATGAAGCGTGTGCAGACGGGCATCTTCATGCGCAATCCGTATCTGTTCGGCGATATGACGTGGGGCCTGATGTATGTACTGCACGGACTTGCGGGAGTGGGGCTGATCGCACTGGTGATGGTGCATGTATATATGGGAGTGCGGCCCGAGAAATTTCCCATCACGAAGTCGATGATCTTCGGGTGGATGAGCCGGGATTTTTACCTCGAGGAACACGATAGCGAGAGGTGGGCAGCGAAAACGCCGGCGGGCTCTCAGGCTATTGCAAAACCGGAGTAGTGGCAGCCCGGAGCCACAGCCATTAAGTCGGTGCGACCCATAGGGAGCAGCGACCTTCACAGGAACTTAACAGGGCACATCAATTCTGGTTTTGCCGAAAGCAGGCTTATGCCGCAAGCGATGGCGATTGAAATTCAGAGACAGTGCGAGACGATCGAGCAGTGCTACGAGTTCACGCTCTCCTATGCGGCGCGCGGGTTGGCGAGCGACGAGGGCAGTGGACTGAGAGAACATTTGACGCACGCCTTGGCTGCGATGCAGGGCCTGGAACTGAGTTGCGCAGCGGCGATCTGCGAGGAGCGGCTTGCACTAGAAGACAAAAACATAGTCGACAAGTACGAGGCATTCTTTGCGGTGCTGAAACGCGACGCGGAGGGCGCAGTTACGGCGGTCGAGTTGGTGCTGGCGCAAGCGACGATCGGCTCGCAATTGATCGACAATCTGAATGCGTCGATTCATTTGCGTGCACTGCTTGCGGACTTGTTTCTCGTAACGGAGATTCTCGATGTGCGGCAGAGGACATCGAAGGCGGAGGCCGCGAACGGAGTCATTGGCCGGCACTGAGTGCGACAGGCAATGCACACTCCGGGCGAAGGAAAACATGGGCATGCTCCTTTCCCGACCTGTTTCTTACCACTGCCCACTGAGCTTAAGCTGTCGTTAGCCTTCCATCCGCACTCGTTGTGAGCGACTTATGCGCTCGGTGCACCTTGGGTGTTCTCGGTACAGTCCGCGCCGCCATCTGTTGGTCGCCCTCTCGTCCCATCGTGCGATGGAGCGGGGGCCAGCCAGCCCAAGGGCGCAGTCGCCTAAACTCGACATTTTGCTGTGGTGCATTCAAGCTCTTGCCTGAACTATGCCGCTACCAATTTTTGCTTTCGGATA
>Ga0187847_10004492_pt1 | contig 10255 bp, 14 predicted proteins | sample June2016WEW_4_10_FD_132458 | JGI IMG/M metagenome (GOLD analysis project Ga0187847, IMG submission 132458) | Peatland microbial communities from SPRUCE experiment site at the Marcell Experimental Forest, Minnesota, USA - June2016WEW_4_10 | ecosystem: Environmental > Terrestrial > Soil >...
AGACGATCGCGCTGGCAAATGCCCGTTTTGCCGGTATCGTTGGAGACTACCTAGCGGTCTGGGCCGCAACGAACGGGGATTCAGACGAATTCTCTCGGTGGCTGGAAGGGATCGCCGTTTTGATTGCATGCGAGGTCGCTGATCTCTGGGAGAAAGGGGAATGGCATGTTGCATGGTTTGAACGCGCATGCCGTAAGAAGGTCGAGGAAGGCTTGGCGCCAGTCATCGAGGAATGGAAGTCCCGCGCTTCGGGACTGGAAATCCTGCATCTTGAAAACCCGCATCTAAGTTTAAGATCACTACTAGTGGCAGGCGGGGATTTGAAGTTGGCTTTCACGTTCGAACAGGGTGAACAGGCGATCGACTCCACGCAACGCGTTCTGGATTCTCTACGATCAGCTGATTCTGCAAACTTCAGCGGTGACCGTCCGGTCCAGGCAACGGAACCCGCTACCGTGACGAGTGTAGCGGGCGAGCAGCCGTCGGCTGCAGCGGACAGGAGTGGCGGTAGCCAGGCAGCCGGTGGGCCAAGGTCAACCGCGACCGGAGGCGCGCCCCAACCTGCGTCTGTCTCGCGATCGTCTCCGGCTCGGAAACGCGAGAAACCCACCGGACGCTATTCGGCAATCGACAAAATGTTAACCGCTATTTCGGACGCAAAGCCTAAGAACCACGACAAGGTTTTTCGCCTCTTGGAAGAACGGCGCGTCCGCATTCCGCATGCGGAACCGTTCGAGAGCTGTGGCGGATGGAGAGCCGGTTTTCGAAACGATCCCCAAGCTGCGCGCGCATGGCTCTCGAAACGATGGAGCCTCCTGGAGCTACCGGGTTTCGCGCGTGGCCCAAAACAGTAACTACTTCCAGTAACTACTATCTGCCTTCCCGTGCGCCAAAGGGGTAGTTGCAGTAATTACTTCCAGTAATTACTGTCTCCCAAACAATCCTTTTCGATTCAATGGAATGCAGGAGGTTTTGAATTGGCGTAGCTAAAAATGTAGTCCATTCTGGCGAAAGGTTCTAAAATGAAAAAATGAGACTGAGTTCTAGTTTCTCCCCTCGCCCCAGGGGTCATCGGGGAGGGGTACACCATAGGTGCGAGCATTGAAATGATCATCGACGGACAAGAACTACGCAGCATCCTCAGGTGCACCGAGAAACCGATAGAGCTCCGTAATGAGCATGGGCGCTGTGTCGGGCTCATTTCCTTCGACGGGGCGCTTGCCCTGAACCTCGACCTGTTTGTGGGCATCGGAAACCGACGTCGAATTCGCTTCCTGCGTCTTCGGACCCAGAGATTCATGATGAACGGGGGCAGCAGGACTACGCAGCGCCTCAAAGGTCGACACGATATGAATTTTGCGCACCCACTTATCCGGGAGCATCGAGAACTCCAAGCGAATGACACTTTTCAATCCTCGAAGTTCTGATCCGCAGCCTGGCCGGTATAACTATGTCCGATCAAATCTCGAAAACAACAAACGTGATGCGAACTGAAGCCATCACTCGGCAGATGCGGCATGGAATCCTATGCCACGGCCAGGCTGCCATTTTAGTATTGCGGAGAGAAATGCTGAACTATAGGTCGTCCCCGGCAAACCGCATTCGTGCGGCGCGGATCCTAGCAGACATGGCATTTCGAACCGGGGCAATGGAGGACAACAAGGCTCAACTGGCCCAGTTGGAATTGGTCGATCCACAAAAAGAGGCACTTAAGCGTCTCACCCCGGACGAATTGCGGTGCCTTCGGCAATTCACTGCGGACCGAGACGATGGGACTCAGTTGAGCCCGCACCAGGTAGCAATCGCCAGGAAATTCGCGGCGTTTGAACGGGATATCCGGGCAACCAAGCTCCGCCGCCTGAGCAGGAGGTAAGCGCTTAGCCTCAAGCGCGGACTGAAGGGGCACCTTTAAAATCGACAGCAAAGCCGGGTGAAAACTAGATGAGAGGTAGGAATGATTTATGAAGAAACAAGTTACTGAAACCGAAACGCCAAGGGAAAATGGCGGGCCCCCCGAACAAGCATCCAAACACATCGCATCCAGGACTGAGGAAGCTTACATAAATTCTCTATTGGAACGGCATTTCGATCCCGGGACAATCGTCCTCCCTTGGGAATATCGGGGGGATTACGAGCATTTGCGAGTCGAGTGCGTAATGCAACTGAAACCCCAGGGAAAGCTGGAGAAGATGCTTGTAGAGCGGATCGTAGTCGGCATCTGGCGGCTGAGTAGGTGCTATCGATATGAAACGGGCATCCTGACGTTGTACAGCACGCAACTTGCCGACCTGTGCGCAGAGCCAAGCTGGGATGAGCTTGTCGTTCCCGATGATTTGACTGCTAGCTGGGGACCCGGTGACGACTTTGTCGAAGCATCTAGCACGGATGGAGAGGGCGCGGGCACACGCCGTCCGAAACGACCGGAATTGCTCTATCACCCAGGACCGGCCGGTGAAGCCGCCGCGTTGGAATTGCACGATGGCACCGGCAAGCTGGCGCGATTGCAGCAGCGCGAAAAACAAATCGAAGACAGCCTGTATCGCACCTTACACGAACTGCAACGTCTGCAGGCCGAACGCAGAGCCTCGTCCGCAGTTCCCACGTCCGCTCTGGATGTCCAATACTTGGATGTAGATGACGAACTGAGACGGCGGGTGCGCCGAAACAAAGGCCGCGTGGGACCTCGGACGGCTTCCCGGAACTGATTACAGAATTTGAACGCCAAATCATCAACAGAAGGAATCAAAGGAATCCCGGGCTCAACCCGGCTGATCAGGAAGGACAAAACAGAATGGCATCATCACAGTTTTCGAAATCATCCAGACGTACCCGCCATGGCCAGTGGTCAGCGGGGGCGAGTGGTAATCCCGCCGGCCGACCCGTGGGAAGCCGGAACAAGTCGACCGTTTTGCTGGAAGAATTGCTGCACAGCCAACAAGAAGCTCTGGTCCAAAAGACCATCGACTTAGCTCTAGAAGGAGATACCGTGGCTCTCCGCTTGTGCCTGGAAAGGCTCTATCCAGCGCCCAAGGAGCGACGGATCGATCTCGCTCTTCCGGAAATCCGGGAAATCTCGCAGGCCCCCGCCGCCCTTTCCACGATTTTGAGTGGTATTGGAGAGGGTAATATCACTCCAGGCGAGGGGGCCGTGTTGGCCCAAATCGTGGAGGCCCAAGTACGGATCTCTGAGGCCCAGGCCGCGGAAGAATCCCGACGAGAGCTGCGACAGCAAAGCAGGGAAATGGAAGCTGATCTCAAAAGCAAGCTTTCCCTCATGGAGACCGACGAGCTCGAGGATTTCGATATCGAACTGGATCCGAACCCACCAGAGGAAAACCGCTGACCACAACGCCGGTTTAGTTCACCGAGCAGCCGCCCGCATTTCAGGATATGCCTGTTGTTTGCCTGTTATTAACAGGACCCGGGCGTTGTCACTTGCGGAAGACGGGCCGCTCTCAACCGGGCACCGACTCCTCAGCGCGCCGGAAACAACCGCGGACTGACCGGCATTGGCGAAACGCGCAGGAACCGGGACGTTCACCGCGGCGCAGAGCGCGTTGGAAGAGGGGGTGTGGGGGAGAAACCTCACGAAGGTTTCGCCTCCACTGGCCCGGCCTTCCCTGGATAATGTCGCGCCGTAAAACGCAGCCTGAACAACGCCAGGAGATCACCCGCAAAGCCGCCGCGGCCCGGTGGGGCAAGGCAAAAATGAAGCGCTGGGTGACAAGCTGGAAACCCCGTTGTGATCCGGCGATTTTCCAGCTGTACCCGCAGCGGCCCAGTGGGTACCGAAAACTGACCCCGTGTTGGTTGGTATTCTGGGCTAGCGGACTCTTTGCCGAGACAAAGCTCCTGCAAGGATTCCTTAGTTCGAGGAGGCTGCGGTCATGATTGAAAATGCGGCAACGATATGAAGCAGGCTTAAGCGGTGCTCAACACGTTTGTAAGACAAAATTATCATCTCCTACTAGGCCTCCTCTGCATCGCCTCCCTATCCGGCATCCTGGTGGCAGGACTCTGGCCCTTCCATGCCCCCAACAATCAAGTGGCCTGGCTGAAGGACCGCAACGGCCTCCGCTTTGGCGAGTACGGCACCGTCATGAGTACCGGCGCCTTAGCGGGGAGCCCATCAGACCCGCAACCGTGCAGCATCGAACTGTGGCTCGAAGCGGCTGGCGACAATGGCGGCGCCATCGTGTCGTTCTACGCCCCGGACAATCCGCTGCAATTTTCCGTGAACCAATCTCATACCGATCTGGTGCTGCAATCCAGGCGAGCCAGTTCGACGGGTCGGGCACAAGTGCAAGGGATCTACGTCAACGATGTCTTTCAGCAGGCACGATCCGCATTCGTGACCATCACCTCAGGACTGCAGGGGACGGCGGTTTACGTGGACGGCAAGCGACCTTTATTTGTGACCGTTGCTTCATCGGAGCGCAGGTCTTCAGTCTATGTCAACGGCACTGTACCCCGGACGGACCGCGGATTCCAGCTCATGCCTTGCGACTGCACCGGCCGGTTCATCGTCGGGGACTCGCCGCGGCCCCACGGCGCCTGGTCCGGGCAAGTGATGGGGCTAGCGATTTATGCGAGCGAGCTAGCTGCGCCAACGGTTCGCCGGCACTACGATACGTGGACGAACATCGGGAGGCCCGACATCACCGAGCACGACCAAACGAGAGCTTTATACCCGTTCGACGAGCTAAGCGGCCACATCGTCCATAACCGCGCTGGCACCGGTATTGATTTGTTCATTCCCCCCGCCTACACCGTCTTGGACAAGGCTTTTCTGCACGCTGACTGGGACGAGTTCAGCATGTCTTGGGGCTATTGGATGAACAACCTCAAGAACGTTGCTGGATTCGTCCCGCTCGGCTTGAGTTTTTGCGCCTACTTCGCGCTGATCCGAAAAAGCAAACGAGCAGGATTCGCCACGATCATACTCGGAGCCGCCGTCAGTCTCACCATCGAGGTGCTTCAGGGTTACCTTCCAACCCGGGATTCCGGCACCACAGACCTCATCACCAATACTCTCGGAACCTGGTTGGGTGTCCTGCTGTACCACACGGCGAGAGCGCAGTGGGAGTTGCACAAGGGCTGGGCGCAAGAGCAAGATAGTTGACGCCGTTGTCTTTGCGGTGGACGTGGCTCGGCGCCGCGAGCGAGTTTGGCGGATCTTTTGGACAGTGACCGACTGTTCGGAGGATCTCCGACAAAGGTGGCCCCCGTAGCTCCCCTCCGGCGACTCGTTAAGCTACGGGCGGACCGGCTCAATCGCCATGGTCACGACGTTGCTTTCCACGAATCCTCCCCCTGCCGAGATGACCTGAATGCGGACCGGCACGGCATCTCCGAAAACCACTCCGGCAGGTACGGTCGTCAGAACCTCGTAGACTCCCGGTCTACCAGCGACCGTTTGTATGGCATACCCTGGCACACGGACATCTCCTAGCTGGACATAGACAACAGCGTCCGTGGGCACGCCCGTGACTCGGACGGCCAGATTGTCTCCGGGCTGCGCCGGTTCACCCAAAACCACCGGGTTCCGGACCGTCGCGACCGCGGAAGTCCCCGGGAACAGAACGGCTCCCAGGCCGTTACCCGAGCCGTCTATGGTGAAAATGCCGGGACTGGCTGCGAGCATCGTGGCAGCGATTGGGTTGGCCTTACCCAACCTGTTTTCGAGCCGCACCAGGATCGGAATCCCCGGAGCGAGTGACGGACAAAGGAAGTCCACACGCGTCCCGGAAGCATACAGTACGGGAACCGGATCCCCGTTGAGGGTCACTGCGGTGCCACCCAGTTCGGTCGTGTTGCCGGCTGGTTCGGACCAGGCCAGGTTCTCTCGGACCAGCCAGGATCCGGCGAGGCTCGCAATCGCACCGGGGCTGCAGGCAAGCTTCTGGGATTGGCTGGCTCCATTCACCAGTGCCGTGACTACCGGCCCTGGATCGTTCCCCATTTGGGACTGGTCTCCAATCCGGTTGAACCTTCCGTCCAACGGATCGAAGTATGGAACGGAGGGGAAACCCAGCGCGCTCCCCGGTTTCGGAATCTGTCTGCCAGGAATAACATGCACGGGTATCCTGGACGGCAAGATGATCACGCTATCCTGGGCCGTATCGGCACCTAAGGCAACCTGTAGGACGGCCGACTGCTGCTTGGAGTTCGGGCTGGTGTAGCCCTGGAAGCTCAGACTCGACTGCATAGGCCGGGTGGTAACGGTGGCCGGCACCTTCACTTCCCTACTGCTACTGGCTACTCGCAGCCTCAGGCCTTCAGGTATCTGCGCAGAATTCAACTGGACTTCGCAGGTGATCGTATCTCCAGCCTGCGCCGCTCTGGGATTGCAGGACAACGAAACGGGCTTGATGCGTGTTTGCGTCTGAGGCGGGCCCAGATCCGGCGGCAAACACACCAGAGGACAAATGGGGAGGAGGGGACTTTGACCTCCTATTACGCTGACTGCCGCCGATTCCGACAGGCCGGCCGATGAGACCGTTACTACATACTGGCCGGCTACATTCCCCGCCGTGATCGAAAAGGCCGAGCTTGAATTCCCAATCGCCAGGATGACTGATGGCGGCGCGAGCAGCGCGGTGCCGCCGTTAGTGGTAATAGTGATCGTCCGATTCTGGTACACATTTCGGTTCATGGTGACGATGCAAGTGCCGTTGCCGCCGAAGATCAAACTGGCGCTGCACGCCAGCGAAAAAAAAGCCAGCGGCGGTAACACGGCCACCGAGCCCGTCTGGGAACTCGTGCCCAGTGTGGCCGTGACCAGCACGATCTGACCGGTTGTCACAGTGGCCGCCGTGACGCTGAACGTGGCGCTGCTGGTTCCCGCCGCAACGACGACCGACGACGGGACGTTGAGGACGGCGCTGTTATTACAGCTCAGCACCGCGGTAATGTTCGAGGGCGCCGGCTGATTCAGGGTGACGGTGCAGCTGCTGCCGACGCGGGAAGACAAACCTAACGGGTTGCACTGCACGGAAGTAACCGCCAGGCCGGGAGGGATGCCCCCGGTAACTGTGATCGTTGCGCCCGCGCCGGCCAGCGCAATGGCACTGCCGGCGAGTGAGGCCCCTATGGTATTTGTAACCGATATCGGGGTGCTGCCAGTCACGGTCGGCGAGAGTGTCACACTCACCGTGGCCGCCACGCCGTCCGAGACCACACTTGCGTTGACCCCGGTGAGCAGGCACGTGTAAGAACCCGGAATCCCCGCGCAGACAACTGATTTGCCCGCTGCGGTTGCCGCTGGGCCAGCCGCCGCCGTGATGGATACTATGTCGGAAGAAGAATAGGCGAACGTCCACTGGATGCCGGCCGGTTCACTGCCGGCTGGAGAGGTCAGGGACAGGTTGAGGGCGGTCGTACCCCCCTGGGTGGTTGAGCCCGACGACAGGGCCAGCGAATCCTGCCCAAACGCGGAGGTTCCGGAGCATAAGAGGCCGATCAGGGTGACCGTTTTGAGATGCATTACCCGGCCGGTTGGGCTTTCCTGCCAGCCAGAGCCGGCTCGAGTCCGGACGATGCCGGAATTCCTGGCTGAGGCGCATTGAGGGATCAGATTCATGAGAACACGGCGGCACAACACGAGCGTTTTTGCCCTCCATTGCCGAGCAGGCTAATGAGATCGTTACCTTGTTTATGGGCTCGCCAGCAACACGCTTCGTCATAGACGGCGCGAAGCGAGGCCACCATGCTCCCGCACTGCGCAGATCTTCCGACCAGCCTCCCCAGACTGATGACAGATGAGGGCATCCCTGGCTCAAGTGGGAGCCGTCGGCGAACCAATGGGTCTGAAGCCGAGGAGCTAAGCAAATCGTATGCCAAATGACAAATCTCTATAAGTTTTTGAAACTAAAGGCATATTATAGTTAGTTGTTACTGACGCGATCGCCTCGACCTGTAAGCTTTTCTACGTTTGGTAGATTTTACTTTTGTGGACGGCCGTTATGGCCGCCGCCCGGGGCCTCGGAGCCGATGGCATGCCGATGCTGCAGAGCCGGCTGCCCGGTTGCAAACGCGCCGCAGCCCGGCGAGAGGAAGCTGCCGACAGACGAGGGCCGACCGCGGCGAGATGCCGCATTCCGGCGACCAGCGGCAGCGCGGGCCGAGCGTTTTGGAAGAGGGGGTGTGTGGGGAGAAACCTAGCGAAGGTCTCGCTCCCACTGGCCCGATCTTACCAAACCCTGACCCCCATACCCGAGAAACACGCAGCACTGCGGCTTCCTGCCCTCATGATCAACTAATTTACTAACCGATGTACCTCCGCCATGCACATGCACGTGCGGCGGGAGCGTTCCGCAAGGCGGGATTCGAGGTGATCGCGGTGCCGGCAGACTTCCACTCCGGCCGGGGCGACGGCTACCTGATGAAGAAATGGCTGCCCAACGCCAAGAGCCTCGTTGACTCGGACGCGGCCTTGTACGAGTGGCTGGGAATTGCTATCTACCGCCTGAGGGGCTGGATGTGACCGCAGCCTGCGACTGGGAAGATCGGGACACTCGCCACCACCGGCGCGATGGGCGATGTTTCTCGATGCACTTCGATGCCCGCGTTCTTTTTTGGGAGCTCAAACCAGACCAGATCTGGTCTCCGATAAAATAGGACTATGGTAGTTCGCAACATTTCCGAAGCGAAAGCCGAACTTTCCGCGCTCATCGAAGCGGTACTAAACGGAAACGAAGTCGTCCTTGCTAAAGCCGGCAAGCCGGTTGCCCGGCTGATCGCTTTTCGGGGCCTCACGAGTCCCAGGAGACCTGGCTCGATGGCTGGTGAAATCCAGATCGGTCCCGATTTCGACATTCTGCCAGACGACTTGGAGGAAGTCTTCGGAATGAAGGAGCCACAGAGTTGATGCTTTTGCTCGACACGCACCCCCTGCTCTGGTGGTTGTCCGCTAGTCCGTCGCTCTCCGTCCAAGCCAGGGAGCTGATCCGCGACCCGGAGAACACTGTGTTCGTCAGCGCCGTCTCCCTTTGGGAGATCTGGCTCAAGCATAGCCTGGGCAAATTGCAATTGCCGGTTGACTTCGCGGAGAGGCTGGCCGCTGAATCTCTCGAGAGCCTGCCATTGACGACCTCGCAGACCCAGCAGGTATCTTTGCTTCCGTGGCACCACCGCGATCCTTTCGATCGGATGCTAATCGCGCAAGCGCAGTTCGAGAAGCTCATCCTGCTGACCGCGGACAAGGCTCTGACAGCATACGGCACCGTTGTCCACCTTGCGCACTGAAATCGTTTTCCTCTGACTTATTCCGCGCTACAAAGCGAGCGGGGCATGTTCACCGGGAGTGCAGCGGGCACACCGAAACCGCGCCGCGGGAAGCGGGATGACGAGATTGTCCTGGTGGCGAAGGCATTCCTGCGTAACTATGCTGTCGAGCACGGTCTGACGTTCGCGACTGGCGGGCAACGTGCGCGAGTTGCAGAACCGGGTGCGGAGTGCGGTGATCCTGGCCGGCGGCAAGCGGGTCGCCGGCAGAGACCTGGAATTGACCGATACCCTGAGTGCCTTGCCGCCGCAGACGCTTAAGGAGGCGCGGGAAAAGCGTGGAGCGGGAGATGGTGCAGCACGCCCTGCGCCGTTACCGGGGAAAGATCACTTCCGCCGCCTTAGACTTGGGCATCAGCCGGCCGACGCTGTATGAGCTGATGGAAAAGCTGGGAATCGGAATGGATTCATAACGGGCGCACTAATGGCCGTTGCGGGTTGTCGGTTTTGTTTACGTGCCGGGAGAGTCGCGATCGCTGCGCGCAACCCGAGGCTGCAGAATGTTTACGACGAAAGCTGCCTGGAAGCCGCAGTTCGGAATGTCGGAATCCTTTACAACGATGCCGACGGAGCGTGAGCAGTCTCTGATAAACGACCTGATGACCAACTCTACTTAAGGTTATCGCCATCAGTGACTTAGGCCGTGATTGCATAAGATAAAGAGCCATCCGGAAGGTAGTGCGTCGACCAGGCGTGCCGGAGGGCTCCAAAATGGTAGCCCGGCGAGTGGCGCAGTTCTCCCGCTGAAGATGTCCTGCCGATGCTCCCAGGTCCAAGAAACCGGCTGGGTAATCAGCGTTTGGCAGCGGGTTGGACGAGGGGGTGTGGGGGAGAAACCTTACGAAGATTTCGCCTCCACTGGCCCAGCTTTTCCCCAATCCTCATCCTATCCTCTGGCATGGCGCCCGAAAGCCCACGGAGGCGCGCCGGTCGGAGTGGCAGGACAGGGATCATGCTCACGGCAAATGAG
>Ga0187847_10004494_pt1 | contig 10252 bp, 13 predicted proteins | sample June2016WEW_4_10_FD_132458 | JGI IMG/M metagenome (GOLD analysis project Ga0187847, IMG submission 132458) | Peatland microbial communities from SPRUCE experiment site at the Marcell Experimental Forest, Minnesota, USA - June2016WEW_4_10 | ecosystem: Environmental > Terrestrial > Soil >...
GGGAAGCAAATTCATCCATTCTTTCTTGCCCTCTACCATCCCACTCGCATAAACCGCCACGTCGGGCCCATGCATGCCAGCGCTTTTCTGATAATAGGGACGAGTCACCTGAAAGGTAGTGGCTTGATGGGGCTGTCCCTGCACGCGTTTGAAGGCATTATGCGCGTTGATGAAGGTGACGAAGCCGAACAGTAGGCAGACCAGGAAGGCGAGGCCCAATATTGCGATGGTGAGATTCAAGAGTATTACGCTCATCGACTGGGAAGACAGCGGGCGAGGCAAAGAAGGACGTGCCGAGTTCACCATAATTCAACGCGGATGCCAATGATCGAGTCCTCAAGAGTTTCACACAACATTACCCCAAAGTCGAATCGAACCGAGCGCGGTCCGCTTCACGAATGGTGATTGGTGATAATCCCCATTTAACTCACTGACGTCCAAATCCGAAGTTCACGCGGGTCTCAGACCATCACTCGAGCCATACCAAAATCTCTACTAGGAAGGGGCGGGGCACTCCTCTCAGTGGCCGTTGATCCACAGTCAGCAGAGGTGATGTGGTCGCCAAGATATGGAATTATTTTGGTTGGTCGGGCTGTTTGAGCAACCTCGTTCCCAGCTTCCAAAGCAATCGGAGAACGATGAAAGATGGTACACCCACAATCAACTGGAAAAGTATCGGGCCGAGGGCGCCGTGCTGCAAGTGTTCCGGTAACATGTATTTGAGTTTCACGCCAAAGCGGGGTGACGGCAAGATAACAGAGGTATAAAGCGGAGACTTTAGTTACCTCCCAGGCGGCGAAATTCGCAAAAATAAAATCGCTCAGGATGCCCTACACAACGACGTTCTCCGTTTTCCTATACGGTTCCCTATGTCCCCAATTTCTCGCTGTTTTGAGAAAAACAGACTTTTCAACAGCCACGCCTGTCACTGCAGGGCCCTACGTGCCCGCGAAATCTCATGAAAATCGCACAGAGTTTGACGATAATCCAGAACGGTTGGGAGTGGCGAGATTGAATAATCAGATTGAGTAATCAGTGGAGACGCTGAGGCCGAACGCATGTCTGATCCGGAGCGTGAGTGGTAGAGCGAATAAATGGGCGTTGTCTGTTCCCGGTGGGAGCGTCGATAGCCCGAGACCCTGCTTAATGTAATCTTCGCCACGCTCTCCGCTCCTGGTTGTGGCTGACGTCGAAGTCGAAGACGAATACCAATTCGAGAGCTGGTAGGGAAGCAACCCGGAGCAGTTGCAACTGTTGGGGGAATGGCTTATCCAGCAGCAGGTGGAGGAAGTGGTAATGGAAGCCACCGCGCAATACTGGAAACCGGTATGGGGAGCGCTCGAGCAGTATTGGAAGCCAAGCTGTGAGAAGCGGGAAGGTGCGGGCCGGATGTCGGGCACACTCCATCTGGCACAAGCCTTGTCCAATCGTGGGCGGGGGGCGCAAGAGAGACTTTCGCGATGCCGAACGTTTGCTGAAGCGGCGGGTGTCTCAGGAGCTGACCTTGAGCTTCGTGCCCAATGCCGAACCGCGTCTCTGGCAGACGGTGACCCGTACAAAGTACCAGCTGAGGCGTAACCAAGTACGACTGCACAATCAACTATAGGCACTGCTGGAAGAAGCCCATATCAAGTTGTCCGGTTTGGTTTCGGATCTGCTCGGCGCAAGTGCACGGCGGATGCTGCAGGCGTTGGCAGAGGGGAAACTGATCCGGCTGATTTGGCCGCCTTGGTCGACCAGCGCTTGCGCGCCACGTCGGCGCAGTGGCGCGATGCATGGGGTGCGTGCACGGAGCTCAACCCGGTCTACCGCCGGCTGGTGAAGATGGCGCTCGAAGAGTTGCAATTGATCGAGCAGCGGATCGGCCAACTGGACCAGGAGATGGCAAGTCTGCTCCGGCAGCATCAGGATGCAGTCCAGCGGCGGGACCGAAGTCCCCGGTCTCGGGGTGGATTCGGCGCAACAGATCATTGCCGAAGTGGGCGCCCTGGCGGCGACCTTCGCTTCCACCGAGGATCTCTCCTCGTCGGTGGGGGCATGCCCGGGAGAGGAAGAAGAGCGCGGAGTGAATTACGTCCCAGGTTCGCCGAAGGGTAACCGGCACATGCGCCGCCTTCTCCATCAGGCTGCCAATGCTGCAGCCAAGCATAAAGGACGCATCTTCGAGATCGTCTACCGTCGTCTCGGCCACAACAAAACCATCGGGGCAATTGCGCATCGCATCGGTCAGCTGATCTGGACGATTCTGAATAAAGGCGTTCGCTATGAGGAACGGGGCCCGGCGGTTTCGGAAAACTCCAGACGAGCCCGCACTTCCCGAATAATCCCGACACTCCGGAAGCTTGGCTACCGAGTCGAACTTCTAGGGGGATCCGGCATGAGCAGCGCGATTTCCGAGCCTGTTTGCGACAGTTATTGATGCCGCACTGACCCAGATAGGGATCTGGTTTCCGGGAACGTGATGTTGATCACTGACCGGGACTCATCGTCGGAATACGTTTAGCGAAAGAGAGGCTGCCGTAGAGGATGGAACCATGTACAAGAACATCCTCATTCCGACGGACGGCTCAGAGTTGGCAGGGAAAGCTGTTAAACACGGCACCAACCTGGCCAAATATCTCGGGGCTAAAGTCACATTGTTGACAGTCACGACGCCCTACCACATCTTCACTCTGGAGACGAAGATGGTGGAGGACACGCCCGCCGAGTACACGAAAGAGGTGCAAGCCGATGCTGCGAAATTGCTCTGCGCCAAGCCCCTGGACATCTCTAAGGAGACTCTGATTAAGCGTGAGCGATATTTAAACCCCATCTTGTTCCGTGCGCATGGGTGAGTCACCTTGTAGGCATGAGAGAACGCGGGACGAAATTGTGGCAGAACTGGCACGCCCCGGTTTCCGCGATTACGATACTGCCCGTCGGGCGGAGGATCTCAAGGTGGAAGCACTCCTCCGCGCGGCGGTCACTTTGAACGCCGAACCCGATTTTCACTGATTAAGCGATTAGCCCCGCTTGTGACTACCGGCCAGTGCCTTCTGGCTTCTTACACTGCGAATAATCATCGACAGCCTGTTTCCAGGCTTTTGCAGCCTCGAACGGAGAAACCAGCGGATTATCTCCCGGATTAGCCCCCGCCAACGCGACACCCATGGCATTCCCGTAAGCAGCCATTCCGTGAGAAATCATGTAGGTAGGAAAATATCCCGGCGGGCTCATGCTCTCCAGGTCCGAACAGTACTTTGCCTTAAGGGCGTCGTTACCGTTCATCTGCTTCACGCGGTCCTGGAAGGCAGCCACTTTCGCTTTGTCAAGCTGGTTAAAGAACATTCCTGGCAGGAAACCCACAACCCCGTGAGCGGTCGCATCCTTCACTCTCAAAATATCGAATCGACCATACGCGCCGGCCAAAGAAAAGAGAAATAGACCGTCGTCATACTTCTGTTGATCGATGCAACTGGCAGCGTCTTTGTACAATTCGACGGGCGTCAACTGGCTGTTGACCTTATCTCTTCCAATGCAGCCAACGCTTGCTTGTTCCAGTTGTTCCAGCGCTTTTTTGGCGATAGCGTCGCCCCGTTGCGCGGCTTGGCCAAGCCAGCTCACCGCCTGAGCTTTGTCCTGGGTCAATCCGCCCTGGCCAGTCAAGTACATGATGCCCAGCATCCTCATGCCGGACGCATCGCCGGCCTCCGCCGCTTTGCGAAACCAGCTCAGCGCCTGAACGTCATCCTTCGCAAGCCCGCCCCGGCCGGCCGCGTACATAATCCCGAGATTTCTCATTCCGGACGCGTCGCCGAACTCCGCCGCTTTGCGAAACCAGCTCAGCGCCTGAACGTCATCCTTCGCAAGCCCGCCCCGGCCGGCCGCGTACATAATCCCGAGATTTCTCATTCCGGACGCGTCGCCGAACTCCGCCGCCTTGCGAAACCATTCGACCGCCTGGGCGTCATCCTTCGGCAAGCCGCCCCGGCCATATTCGTACATGATGCCAAGAGAATTCATGCCGAATTTGTTGCCAGCCTCCGCCGCCTTGCGAAACCAGTCGGCCGCCTGGGCGTCATCCTTCGGCAAGCCGCCCTGGCCATGTTCGTAAGTGGAGCCAAGAGAATTCATGCCGAATGCATCGCCGGCCTCCGCCGCCTTGCGATACCAATTGACCGCCTGGACGTCATCTTTCGGGAGACCGCCGAGACCACGTTCGTAAAGGGTGCCGAGAATTTCCATGGAGCGCCGGTTTCCGGCCTCGGCGGCCTTGCGGTACCACTTGGCAGCCTGGGCAAGATCTTTGGGAACGCCGACGCCATTTTGATAGGCAAAGGCGACAAGGTACTGAGAGTTTGCATCGCCAGCGTTCGCACGGGCAAGAAGTTGGGGGTCCATGCCTTGGGAGGGAGCCTGAGGCCGAGCTAGCGGGGGAGTGAGGAGAGTAGAGGCGGCTGCGGCGATCAGGGCAGTTGCGAGGATGAGCGTGTTCGCGAATTGTTTCCGGTGTCTTTGCATATCCCCCCGGAATACGCACCACGATAGCACAGATGGGACCTGGAACGACTTCGCTCGGTTGAGGCAATTTGCATCTGGGTGCCCGGCACATGGCCGGGACCGCTCAGCAATTCGGCCAAGAGACGATGTTACTGTCCTTGTTTCACGCCAAGAGGCAGCAATGACCAACCAGATATGGCCGCCATCCTGGAACTAGCCCCAAAATGGGTCTACGGGGTGGCTGTTCGCGCTGCCTGACTTCGCTTCCACTGGTCGGGTAACCATGTCGAAAGTTCACGGATTTGCACTGCCGGTAAGTTGATCAGCAGCTGCGTGAGATATAGCTGCGGATCCACTTCGTGCCTGCGGCACGTGCTTGTGAGACTGGCAAGGATGCAAGCAGTTTGGCCTCGCCGAGCATTACCCACGAACCAAGAGTTCTTTCGACTTAAAACCACGCGCTTCATCTCACGCTCGCTGACATTGTTGTCGATTGCGACCGCGCCGTCGGAGCAAAAGACGTTCGGTTCTTGCCATTGCCCAAGCGCGTAATTCACTGCCTCAGCCATGGGATGCTTGGGCAGCAGTTGCTCTTTCCACAGAAGAAGCTTTTCGTGCAGACGAGCCAGCACCGGCGCCGATTGCGCCAGGCGTAACTGGAGCCGCTCGGCGACGGAAATATCTCTGGCTTCTCTTTCTACTGCATAGAGCACACGCACTAAACCGACCGCTTCCTGCGCGATTTCCGGAGCAGTCTTTTCCGCTTCGATGATCTTGCGTCTCGCGTGTGACCAGCACCCCGCACGCGTGATCTCGTTACCGGCCACCACGCCGTTATATCCACCGTAGGCATCAGCCAACAGAATCTGCCGGTAATCCTTCAGGAAATATTGCGGTCCGTCGCGGTCCCGATTCAAGGTGAAGTCGAAGACGTTGTAAGGATGGGCATCGTCGCCTACGTAGACCCACATCCGCGCGTTGGCTGCCTTACCCTTGTTCAGCATCGGCATGATGGTGTCATCGGTGGCCACAACGTGCGAGGTCCGCACCCGCTCAGCCATCAACTCGTATAACGGCGCAACAAGGTCGGCCACGTCGCCGCACCAAATCGACTGCGTAGCGCGAGATATCTCGAAGCCTTGCCGCTGGAAAATGTCCTCCAGTCGATACAACGGTAAATAATCACTAAATTTGCTCGTAACGATGAAGGCCAGCAGCCCCGGTCCGGCCATGCCCTTGTCGATCACCATCTCCGGCTTGGCTGCCGTTTCCATCTGCGGGTTATTGCCGTTGCTCTCGCAGCCCGCGCAGGCATACTTCCTGCGCAAATGATGGATCCGTTCGAAGTGGCCGGGAAGATATTCCACCTGCCAGCTTTCGTCCGTGCCGATCTCCTTGCGCTCGATGCCGCAACATGGGCATGCTCGTTCAGCCGCGCTCAACTTGTGGACCTGGGTAGTTACAGGAAGATTTTCGAAGTTGGCAAGATTGCGCCGCCCCTTGCGCCGCTTCACGCGCCGGAGTTCTTTTTGCGCTTCGGTGCGGGGCGGAAGATCGTCCGGGTTAACCGGCTTCAGATCCATCTCCTCGGCGAAGATAAGAAGCATCTGTGTCAGATCGGCGGACGATTGCAGACGATCAGCGCGAGGGCCGTAGTACCACTTACGAAATCGTCCCAACTCCAACTGGAGCCGCAGATTTTCAACGTGAAGATCGTTGGCACGCCTGCTCTGCTCTTCGGCATGCTGCTCGTGTTTATCGGCACGTCGCTTCTCGTCGTCGCGCTCCCGCATCAGCGTGCGCAGGATTGCTCTTAGCGCTTGGCTGTCATCGGGCAGAGGAACCAGATTGGCTTCGTTGTCCACTTATATATTGGACGTAAGTCGAGCGTCGTAAGTTACCTCACGCAGTAACTCTTTGCATGTTGTTTTTGTTGGTTCCGGATGCACGTTCATAGCGCGGAACGCGCTTCAGCTTCGACATATCGATCCCGTCCAGGATCATCGCCAGTTCGCTTGCACGTAACTCAAGCGAACGCGCTCCTGCAGCTATCCGCGGCAGTTTGAAAACGCCCGCCTCAAGCCGCTTGTACCAAAGAACAAATCCATCGCGATCCCAGGTCAGGATTTTCAACCTGTCACCTCGACGCGAACGGAAGACGAATAGACCATTCCCAGAAGGGTCCTGGCCAATGACCACCTTCACGCGCTCCGCGAGACGGGCAAAGCCGCAGCGCATGTCAGTCGCATCGGTTGCCAGCCAGATTCGCGGTCCGTGCGCACCATCCAACGCATGCAAACTCGGCAGCCCAATCATAACTCGGTCTCAATCCAGCAGTGCACGCAAGTGACTCGCATCGAATCCAGCCTCCACCAAAAGGCTGCGTCCCTTGCTCAGGCGAATCTCAATCGCCGGACTATGGCGTGGCGCCGACCGCGCCTGCGCCTTGGAACCCATTACTCTCACTTCTACGAACTTCGCCGCTTCGCCCTCGCGAAGTCGCTTTTTCCAATCGTAGAAGAGCGAATCCCGAATACCACGGTCACGACAGAACGCCGCAACAGTCTGACCGCTCTGACTCTGTGCTGATACCAGTCCCCGCCACTTCGCCCATGATTCCGCCCCCAGTTGTCTCATCCAACAACTCTTACACCTCGCGCAAGCGCAAACAAGATGGGGTCAACATAGCGCTCACGATTAAGCTCTCCAATTTCCACTGGGGTTCAGTGTAGATTGCGGAGAGCATCGGAGGGTTTTGGAGCATGAAACAGCGGACGCTGGCGGCGCAGAGCGGGTTTGAACGGTATGCGAAGAAGACACGGCGGGCGGAGTTTCTGGAGCAGATGGAGCGGGTGGTGCCGTGGGCGGAGCTATGCGCGCTGATAGAGCCGGTGTATCCGAAGGCGGGGCAGGGGCGGCCGCCGGTGGGGGTGGAGCGGATGCTGCGGATTTATTTTCTGCAACAGTGGTTCAACTTATCGGACCCTGGGATGGAAGAAGCGCTCTATGATTCGGCGGCGCTGCGGGGATTTGCTGACATCGATCTGGGGCGAGAGCCGGTGCCGGATGAGACGACGGTGTGCAAGTTCCGGCACTTACTGGAGCAGCATGAGTTGGGGGCGCGCATCTTCGAGCGGGTGCAGGAGCACTTACAAGAGCAAGGGTTGCGGATCGGTACGGGAACGATCGTGGATGCGACGATCGTGCACGCCCCCAGTTCGACGAAGAACGCGCGCCAGGAGCGGGATCCGGAGATGCATCAGACGCGCAAGGGGAAGCAGTGGTACTTCGGGATGAAGGCGCACGTGGGCGTGGATAGTCAGAGTAAATTGATTCACGCGGTGGTGGCGACGCCGGCGAATGTGTCGGATTCGCGGGTGCTGCCGGATTTGCTGCACGGCGACGAGACCCGAGTGTGGGGCGATCAAGCGTATCGCGGACAGGGTTCGGTGTTGGAGGAGTACGCACCACGAGCCCAAGACTTCACCTGCCAGCGGTACCGTTACAAAGATCGAATCGACGAGGTGGAGAAGGCGAAGAACCGCACGAAGGCGAAGGTACGGTCGAAAGTGGAGCATGTGTTTGCGGTGATGAAGTTGAAGTTTGGGTTTGTGAAAGTGCGCTACCGGGGGATCGCGAAAAACGCGAACCGGCTGTTTGCGACGTGCGCGCTGGTGAACCTGTTTCTGGCCCGCAAGAAACTGCTGGGGGTGACGGTGGCGTAGTCGGTCCAGAAACCGCCGCACCGCAGCAAGAGCTCGGACGCGGCGGGCTGCCGCTCCTCCCCAGCCAAATAACATCGCTGCATATTCTGGTTTTTGACGTCAGACAGTTACAAGCAATACTTGTTCAGAGGTTCCCTAAGTAAGTCGTCTCGCGCCGCTCGTGCCGGCGCAGGTGCTGCAGGAACATCTCTTGTTGACTGGTTTCAGCAACGGGAAGCACCTCGTGCACGGGTGGGGAGACGACCTTGTGACCCGCCTGCCCTCCGTATTCCGAATGGCCGTCGGATAGGTAGGAATCGTACCGCTCGACGCCAAGCGCCTTTAAGCGCCCGCACATACTCCGGGAGCGTCCTCGCGCTACCGAGCCGGGCGTGGAGCTCGTTGATTTGCTCTATCGTAAACATGAATGATGCTGCGGCCTTCGATACCAATCATCATCGCTCAGGCCTTGTCCCCCGCGGCGTGCACTCGCATCGCCGCGCAATCAATTGCAAGCTCGTGGCTTCACCAAGCAACGAACTCGAACATTGGATACCGCCAGACTGCCTGTATCATGAGTGTGCATTTTTGAGCAGACACTAAGTAGTGCACCATTTACGTTCTCCAGAAAACCGGAGGTGAAAGGACCTATGCAATCCTACGGGTTGTCTGCTTCTCGGATGAACCGCGAACGAGACGTTAAATTGAGGCTCAGCGGGAAGGCGGTTCGCCGGAGAATTCGTACCACGATCGTTCTGACCGCCTGGGTGGCGCTGATCACTGTTCTGGAGCTTGTTGGTGCGGATTCGGGAGCGCCGTCATCATCGATAACGGGCGCAGCTCTCTCCGTAGACCAGGTGGTGGACAACCTCGTGCGCAAGAATCAAGAGCGTGCGCAGGCGCTGCTGCATTCCGAGGGAACTCGGGTCTACCACCTCTCCTACCGCGGGTTTCCCGGAGACAGGGACGCCGAAATGACCGTAAAGGCCACCTACGACAGCCCCTCCACAAAGGAGTTCAAAGTAGTTTCCGAGAGCGGATCGAAACTGATTCTGGATCACGTCTTCAAGAAACTCCTGGAAACCGAGAAAGAAGCAGCACAACCCGCAATTAGCGCAGGAACACAGTTGAATCGAGATAATTACAACTTTGAACTGCTTGGCTACGAGCCGTCGGACGCTGGTGGGCAATACGTGTTGCGGGTCAGCCCCAAGTCCCCAAGCAAATACGTCTATCGGGGGAAGGTGTGGGTGGATGAAATCGATTTCGCCGTCATGCACATCGAAGCCGAACCGGCTCAGAACCCGTCGTTCTGGACGAAGAAGAGTGTAATTCATCACGAATACAAAAAGGTGGGGGCCTTCTGGCTTCCTGCCCAGAATGAATCGGTCAGTTACATTCGGCTGGGAGGACGCGCCACGCTGACCATCAAGTACAAGGACTATCGCGTGATTGGTGCCGGTCAGCCAGGCGGAGCGCTAACGATGTCATCGGGCGCGAGCGATTAGTGAGCCTTTAAGGGATTTGCAACCAGTTCAAATGTCTGCCGACGCCTCCCGATAAGCCGGATCGCGCTCCGCAGATTTCCCTGTAGACACTTGTCCGCAAAACGACGTGATCGGATTCGATAACGCGATTCAGATTATCGAGACCGGGGGACTGCGGATCGCGATCTGGGGCGACAAGCGTGGAATGCCTGATCCCTCTCTCGAGCATTATTTGAAGAATGTTGACGTGCTCATTCTGCCGATCGAGACAATACTCACGCGCACAGAGGTGCTTTAGGACAACTACGGCTGGGCGGAATCGCCGCCGTGCTCGAAACCCGCCTTCGCCAAGCTCAGGCCGAAGCCATGCCTCCGATCGACTTCCTCTCCGGGACCCCACCCCGTCATTGCGCCAGTCGCTGTTCCGCCTTCAAAGAGGTGACGAAAGTCTGGCAAACATGGTGCTCTGTTCAAAATTGAACAGCTTTTCAAATAAACTAAGGCTAGCCTAAACCGAATTTGAAAGACCAAGATGGTGCTGTATGGACCGAGCGAAGGACAGATCCCTCATCGAGTTCGCAA
>Ga0187847_10004498_pt1 | contig 10246 bp, 12 predicted proteins | sample June2016WEW_4_10_FD_132458 | JGI IMG/M metagenome (GOLD analysis project Ga0187847, IMG submission 132458) | Peatland microbial communities from SPRUCE experiment site at the Marcell Experimental Forest, Minnesota, USA - June2016WEW_4_10 | ecosystem: Environmental > Terrestrial > Soil >...
GAAGGTGACGGCAGCTAGTCGATGGCGCGAGGCACTCGAGGGCTGGTCGATCCCCGAGGACATTCTGAGCCGCGCTCGGGAGAGTCCGTGGATTCATCCACCAGAGCTCTTCGACGTTCCTGACACGATCGCTAATTCTCCCTCGCACGAACGGGCGAGGGAGGCTCTCGGCGACGAAGCCAGCGTTCTCGATGTTGGTTGTGGAGGAGGAGTGGCGACCTTCGCGCTGGTCCCGCAGGTTCGCCGGGGCGTCGGCGTCGATCAACAGGTCGAAATGCTGTCGATGTACTCAAGAAATGGCGTCCGCTTTGGCGTCGACGTGGAGTCGATCGAGGGTCTCTGGCCCGAGGTGGCCCCGCAGGGCCCGGTGTGTGACATCGCTGTCGCGCATCATGTTGTCTATAACGTGCCCGACATCGTGCCGTTCATGCGGGCGCTGAACGACCACGCTCGCCATCGGGTCGTGTTGGAACTCCCGACCGCCCACCCCTTGACGAACATGTCGGCGGCCTGGAAGCATTTCTGGGGACTGGAGCGGCCCAGCGGTCCCTCGCAGCTGGATCTTTTCGAAGTGGTTGGTGAGATGGGATTCACGGCGCACCTGGAAGAGTGGCACGGGTCGATGCGAGTGGAACCGCACCTCGACCAGGCCGCTCGGTACATGCGAGTGCGGCTCTGCCTTCCTCCCGAGCGAGAGACCGAGGTTCGTGACTTTCTTGCCAGTCAGAAACCTGTGACCGAGATCGCTCTCGCGGCCGTGTGGTGGGACGTCGAAAGCGAGACGGGAGGCAGCAGTGCGGTGCGACCGCACGATCTGTAATGAAAGGGGACGGACAGCACCCCTTCCGTTAGGGGTTCAGATCCCCTGACCGGAGTGGTCAAGAGGTACTTTGGACCAGATGAGAGGCAAATCATGCGGAAGTCATAGAGGAAAGTATTAAGGGAGGGATAGTGGCCGTTGATGACCTATTGAACGACTTACCCGGGATTGCGATACTTCTTCGCGAGGCACGGGGTGCCTACGGGGCTGCGATTCGAGAAGCGGTGGCTCTAGCGGGAATGCAGCCCTTGCCAGTCAATGGCCCTTTGATCGTTGGCGGACTCCACGAAGGAGTTCCCTTCGATCGACTTGTGAGTCAACGCAGACAGTCGATAGTCAAGTACGAGACAATTGAAAGGCTTTTTGAAGCCGGTTACCTCTCAGGTGCTGCAGACAATCCAATGCTCACGGAATCGGGCCATGAGGTTTCGCACGTGATGATGGAGGCCGTTACGACATTGACCGGGGAATTACGTGCTCGCTTGGGTGACGATGGAATGGAGAGTTTCCTCGTGGGTCTCTTGTACTTAATCGAAGTGAAGGAATCAAGAGAAGAAGAGAAATGACGCACCCCCAACGGGATTCGAACCCGTGCCGCCACCTTGAAAGGGTGGTGTCCTAGGCCGCTAGACGATGGGGGCCTGCACTTCTCCACGACTCGCGTCGTGGTGGTCGGGCTGCCGGGATTTGAACCCGGGACCTCTGCGTCCCGAACGCAGCGCGCTACCAAGCTGCGCTACAGCCCGCAGCGAGTTGCCCCGCAGCCCGATAATCCTAGTCGCAGTGACGAGGTCGAACCAGCGCCCTACATGCCCTCGGCTTCGAACTCCTCGACCGGCTCGTGGTACTCGATCACGATCTGGCTGATCCGTCGTTTTTCCACCGACTGCACCTTGAAGCTCCAGTCGCCGTAGGTGTAGACGTCTCCGGCGGCCGGTATCTCGCCGGCGAGGTCAAGCACGAAGCCGGCGATGGTCACGTAGTCGCCCTCGGGGATCGAGACGCCGAGCTCCTCTTCGACGCGGTCGACGTGGGTCTGTCCGTCGACCAGCCAACGGTCCTCTCGGATGCGCACGATGGTCGGCTCCTCGTCGTCGTCGAATTCGTCGCTGAGGTCGCCGACCAGCTGCTCGAGGATGTCGCGGATCGACGCGACGCCCGCGACACCGCCGTGCTCGTCGAGCACGAGGGCGAAGGTCCGGCGCTGCGTGCGCATCTCACCGAGGCTCTCGAGCAGGTCCAGGGTCTCGGGCAGCATGAGCGGACGTCGGATCTTGCGGGCGATCTCGTTCGCGGTGGGCAGCGAGACGCCGATGGCACGCTTGGCGGTGGTGCTGCGGAACAGGTCGTTGACGAAGAGGACCCCGTCGACCTCGTCGAGGTCACCGTTCACCACGGGAAAGCAGGAGTGACCGGTGTCGCGCACCGCCTCGGCGACCGCCTCGGGCGTGACCGGGACCGTGAGGAAGACGACGTCGACGCGGGGCGTCATGACGTCGCGCAATTCGAGCTTGCTCAGCTGGTCGACGCGGGCGTGGATGGCCTGCGCTTCGGGCGAGCGCGGCCGGTCTTCGACGTGTCCGGTGATCCGAGCGCGGAGCCGCGCCAGGCCCGATGAGGGAGGTTGGGCGTCGCCCATCAGGCGCGGGCGCTGGTGGCGCGAACCGTCGCAGGTCGCAACGTCTCGTCCTCGTAGCCCTCCCCGCGAAGCAATGCCCGCACCGCGGCGCGCATCCGCTGGGGGTCGAGGGGCTTCACGATGAAGCCTTCGGCCCCGCTGCGGCGCGCGAGGAAGACGTCGGGCCGGCGGTCGAGCAGCATCAGGACCGCGACCGGTTCGGCGCCGCCGTAGGACTCGAGGTGGCGCAGTTCCAGGCAGATGGCCATCGCGCCCATGGAGGCGATCTGCAGGTCGGCGATCACCAGGTCGACGCCGCCGCCCTTGACCCGCTCGATGGTGTCGGGTCCGTTGGCGGCCTCCTCGATCACCAGGCCGGGACCTTCGAGCATGGCGCGCAACTCCGCGCGCATGGCGGCCAGGTCGCTCGCCAGAAGAACTATTGCCACGCCGTTCAGCGTAGCGGACCTGATTTCACGCAGAAGTGGCCAATCGACGGCCCCGAAAGTTCGTCTTGCCCTCGGGGCTCCGGAGTGATTATCCTGCGGTGCTAGGTCGAACTGGGGGGAGAGACTGATGGCGATTACTCCATTGTCGTGGGCGGAGTTGGCGAGTTGTCGAGGTAGCGAAGGGTCGCTCTTTTTCTCGCCCGACACCAGCGAACGAAAAGAGGATCGCCTCGAACGCGAGCAGCTCGCCAAGCGCATCTGCAAGGGGTGCGCCGTGCGCGAGGAGTGCCTCGAAGCGGCGCTCGTGCGACACGAGCCCCACGGCATCTGGGGCGGCCTCAACGAGTCCGAGCGCCGAGGGCTAGCCCGGTACTGAGCGGCTCCAGCCCAACTGGGTGGGGCTCACCCGCGTCAAGACGATCAGCATCGCGAAGGTGACGATGTGCACCCCCGTGCAGTAGAGGCAGATGCTGTTGATGATCAACAGTTCGGCGCTGATCAGCCATAGGACGAAGCACATGCCGACGATGGCGAGCACGAATCGCACGACGTGCAGCCAGTAGGCCTTGGCGCGCCACGCCCACGGCGAGTTGAGCGCCGTCATCACCAGGTAGTCACCGAGACCGAGGAAGGCCACCGGCACGCCGAGGAATCGTGACTGGGCCGAGGTGGTGACCTTGGAGCAGTTGATGAGGCCGCTGTCGCTGCACACCAGCAACTGCTTGTCGAAGTGTATGACCGTGAGGTAGATCGAGAGCCCCAGGCCGATCAGGCTGAGCACGAACGTGGTGGCGACGGCCCAACGCGGAACGGCGTGGAGTTGACGGCTCACTTAGTCAGTCCCATGACCTTCTTCGCGGCCATCACGCCGCTGCTGGAGCAGACCTTGGACGGTTGGTTGTTCGTCAGGGTGCAGATGGCGGCCGTCTGGTAGTTGGCCGAGGAGATGATGGCCTGGGTGACCGGGTTCGACGCTTCGCTCAGGCCGGCCGCGATCTCGTCGCGCGAAAGGTTGGCCAGCGTCGCCGGCGTGTAGCTCGCCCCCGAGACGAGGAACTTGTTGCCGAAGGAAATGTAGGGGATCGACCCGTCGGACTGGGCCGAGAGGCCGGGGATGTACTTCGACGTGTCGTACTTCTTGAAGTTGGCCTGCTCCGCCTTGGTCGGCTTCTGGAGCGGGTAGTAGAAGTCGTTCTTGGCGTCGGAGATGTTGGTGAACTCCTCGACGGTCTTAAAGACCAGGTACTTGGACTTGTAGGAGGCCTTGAGGAACGTGAAGGTTGGCGTGCTGGGGAACTCATCGATCGAGGAGCTGGTCATGTCGCCCAGGTTCGAGAAGGTCCCGAAACGGCTGAGCGCGATGATCGTGGTCCAGCGCTGCGCCGCGCAGAAGGGGCAGTACTCGGCGCCCACGTAGAGCACCTCGGGCAGCGTGGCGCCCGAGGCCGACGTCGCCGTGAGGGCCGGCTGCCCCTTGACCACCCCGGGCGGCGTCACCTGCGCCACGGGCGACGTGACGCCGACCTCGTTGAAGACCGAGGCCGGCACGTCCGTGAGCTGTTTGACAACCGCGGGACTGGCCGCCTGGAAGCCCGAACTGCCGCCGGTCGAGGGCGATCCGCTGGTGACCTTGATGATCACCAGACCCACGACGACTACGATGACCAGACCAACCGCGAGCCAGGTGAAGAGGCCGGCCGGACGGCCGCCCCGGGAGGGACCCTTGGCCTGTGGTGGGGGACGCCTCGGCGGCTGCGCCCCCTTGGACGTTTGCGGCCCCTTCGTCGACGTGGTCGGTCTCTTCGATACGGGTGCTTTCGCCACGATGCTCCTTGGGCCGCTAGGCCATCCAACTTAGTGGACGCCGGTCATCTGCCAAGAATTTTGCAGGAACTCTTAGGTAGTTTTGACCATGAGCGAGATCCCGACGCCCCGTCCGGCCGCCACGGTGCTGGCGCTGCGCGATGGTTCGGACGGTTTCGAAGTCCTCATGCTCCGCCGCAACCTCGACAGTGATTTCGTCGGTGGGGCGTACGTCTTCCCCGGGGGCGCCGTCGACACCAGCGACGTCGGCGCGGTGTCGGACCTCGTGATAGGCCCGGGTGACGCAGAGGTGTCGCGGCGCCTCGGCGTCGAATCGGGCGGCCTCGCGTACTACGTGGCCTGTTTGCGCGAGCTGTTCGAAGAGGCCGGGCTGCTGATCGCCTGCGACGCAGAAGGCCGGCCAGTGGAGCTCGGCGACGGCGCCAGCGCGCAACGCATGGCGCACTACCGCCGAGGCGTCAACGACGGATCGATTGGTTTCCTCGAGATGATGCAGCGCGAGGGCCTGCACCTCGACCTGCGCGGATTGGCCTACCTCGCCCATTGGGTGACCCCGGTCGGTCCGCCGCGGCGCTACGACACCCGGTTCTTCGTGGCGCTCGCGCCGCGCGATCAGACGGCGGCTCACGACAACGCCGAGACGGTCGAGGACGTCTGGCTGCGCCCGGCCGAGGCGCTGGCCCAGCATCGTCGCGGAGCCTTCGAGATGATCTTTCCGACCATCGTCACCCTCGAGTCGGTCGCCCACTTCATGACGTCGCGCGAGGTGTTGGAGTACGCCAACGCGCTCGACAACATCACGCGCGTCGAACCGCGCATCGTGGTGCGGGACTCGCACCCGGTCATCGTGGTGCCCGGTGACGAGGGCTACGACGACTGAGAGCCGCTCAACGCGCGCTCGATCGAGTCGAGCAGTCGCGCGGTGCAGCCCTGAGCGCCGACGGGCGGGGCCACGTCGTCGAGGATGCGTCGGGCCAACTGGTGAAAGGCGCCGTCGCTCGCTTCGTTGAGCACGGCCGGTTCGCCGGTGTCGCCGCCGGTGTTGATCTGCTCGAGCAGGGAGATTTCGGCGAGCAGCGGCACGCCCAGTTCGTGCGACAGCGATCGGCCCCCGCCCTCGCCGAAGAGGTGGTGACGTTGGCCGCACGAGCAGGTCAGCCCGCTCATGTTCTCGATGACGCCGAGCACGCGGATGTTCGACTTGCGCGCGAAGTCGGCCGCGCGCGCCGCGACGCGCTGCGCGGCGAGCGCCGGGGTCGTGACGACGATCTGGCCGATCTGGGGCAGTAGCCGCGCGAGGGTCATCGCGATGTCGCCGGTGCCGGGCGGGGTGTCGATGAGCAGGTAGTCGATGCCGGACCAGTTGGCGTCCTCGATGAACTGCGCCACGGCCTTTTGCACGATGAGCCCGCGCCACAGCAGCGCCTGGTCCTCGTCGGCGAGCAGGCCCATCGAGAGCAGCTTGATGCGACCGCGTCCGACGTGGCGCTCGAGCGGTTGCATTTTTCCCGCGAGCGCTTCGACCTCGCCGTGGATGCCGAGCAGGCGGGCCAGCGAGAAGCCCCAGATGTCGGCGTCGAGGACACCGACCGTGTGGCCGCGCTCGGCGAGGGCCACCGCCAGGTTCGCGGTGACGGTCGACTTGCCGACGCCGCCCTTGCCCGAGGCGATCATCAGGACCGGGGCCTGGAAGGGGATCGAGGTCCGCGGAGCCCGCTCCTGGGCGAGGACCCTCGCCCGGCGCATCAAGTCGCCCTTGGCGTCGGCGTCGAGCACGCCCAGCACGAGATCGGCTTCGCGTACGCCGTCGAGCGAGAGGACCGCCTCGCGCACGTCGCGTTCGATCTGGTTCTTGAGGGGGCAGCCGGCGGTCGTGAGCGCCACGTGCACTACGGCCCGGCCCCCATCGTCGACGGCGATGTCGCCCACCATGCCCAATTCGACGATGGACGCGCCCAGTTCGGGGTCGAGCACCTGGGCGAGGCGGGCGCGGATGTCGTCGGCGAGGGCCATTTAGAGACGCTACCGGTGATTCCTAAGGGGTGTTCAATCGCGGGATCCTTCGCTACCATGGATGGTGGAACTATTGAAGGAGCGCCATGTCGAACCTGACGACGAGTCTGAAACTGACACAGAAGCCGACGGACCCCATCGTGCTGACTGACGTCGCCGCGGCCAAGGCGGCCGAATTGATCGCGGCCGAGGGCCTTGACGAGGTGCTGGCGCTGCGCGTCTCGGTCAAGCCGGGCGGCTGTTCCGGTTTCAACTACGACATGTTCTTCGACTCCGAGTTCGCCGCCGACGACATCACCCGCGAATTCGGCGGCGTCAAGGTCGTCGTCGACCCGGCCAGCGCCGAGCTGCTCTACGGCTCGACGCTCGACTTCACCGACGGGCTCCAGGGAGCGGGATTCCACATCACCAATCCCAACGCGTCGCGCACCTGCGGCTGCGGCAACTCCTTCAGCTAGGACCGACCATGAGCGTGGCGCCCCGGCCCTACTCGCACTGGCGCCGTGCCGGGGACCTGGTGGTCCTCTCGGGCCAGTTGGGCATGCACACCGAGAACGGCGTGACGAAGCTGGTCGAGGGCGGCACCGCCGCGGAACTGAAGCAGGCGCTCGCCAACGCGGAGCACGTCCTCGCCGAGGCCGGGGCGACCATGTCCCAGGTCGTCAAGGCCACGCTCTTCATCCTGGACATGAAGGATTTCGGCGCCTGCAACGAGGTCTGGCTGGCCGCCTTCAGCGCCCCGCTGCCGACCCGCACCGCCGTCGCCGTCGCGCAACTGCCCCTGGGCGCGCACGCCGAGGTCGAACTCTGGGCCTTCGCGCCCGAGGTGGCGACGAGTTAGTCGTTCACCCGCTCGGCGTTGGTCCCGAACTTGTAGCCCACCGAGCGAACCGTCTGGATCAGGTTGGCGTGCTCCTCACCGAGCTTGGCGCGCAGGCGCCGCACGTGGACGTCGACGGTGCGAGCGCCGCCGTAGTACTCGTAGCCCCACACCCGGCTGAGCAGCGTCTCGCGGGTGAAGACGCGGTTGGGGTTGGTGGCGAGGAAGCGCAGCAGTTCGTACTCCATGTAGGTCAGGTCCATGACCCGACCGGTGATAGAGGCCTGGTAGGTCTCGAGGTTCATCGAGAGCCCGCCGTGCTCGACGCGCGGCGCGACGTTCTCGTTGCCGGCCCGTCGCAGCCGGTGGCGCAGTCGCGTCGCGAGCTCACTGACGTCGAAGGGTCCCACCACGAAGTCGTCGAAGAGGTCCTCACGAAAGGTGAGGTCGTCGAGCTGGTAGTGGTCGACCAGCAGGATGATGGGTCGCGCCCCCCGTTCGCGGCTGCGCAGTTGGCGACAGAGGTTCATCGCCTCGGAGAAGGGGAAGGCCGAAGCGTTGATGACGGCGCCGGCGAAGCCGCCGGCCGGCTCGAGGGCGGCCACCTCGTTGAGGCGCCCGGTGCTCGCGACCGCCGGCGTCACCCCGGTCACCTCGAAGGCCTTGCGGACGGGTCCCTCGCAGGAGGGCACGCAGAGCACCACGTCGATCGTCATAGGAGGGGGAGGTACCGTTCGAGCTCGAAGGGCGTCACCTGGGCGCGGTAGGCGTCCCATTCGGCGCGCTTGTTGCGCAGGAACCACTCCACCTGGTGCTCGCCCATGGTCTCGAGCAGCAACTTCGAGTGGGCCATCAGGTCCACGGCCTGGGCCAGGGACTCGGGCAGCGGGGCCGCCTGCTCGCCCTCCTTGGGCAGTTCGTAGTCCCCGCGAACCCCGCTCAGTCCGGCCGCGAGGATCACGGCGAAGGCGAGGTAGGGGTTGGCGGCGGAGTCGGGCGAGCGGTACTCGATGCGCGTGGAGTCGATGCGCCCGGGCTTGACCGAGGGCACCCGCACCAGCGCGGCCGCGTTGAAGCGGGCCCAGCCGGCCGCGACGGGGGCCTCGTCTCCGGGCACCAGACGCTTGTAGGAGTTGACCCACTGGTTGGTGACCGCGGTGATCTCGGGGGCGTGGTGCACGAGACCGGCGATGAACTTCGTCGCCAGCTCGCTCAGCCCGTAGGGGCCGTCGCCGATGAAGGCGTTGCGTTCGTCGCGCCAGAGCGAGAGGTGGGTGTGCATGCCCGAGCCGGGCGTGTTGGCGAGGGGCTTGGGCATGAAGCTGGCCGACACGCCCGACTGGCGGGCCAGTTCCTTGACGACGTGGCGCACGGTCATGACCGTGTCGGCCATGGTGATCGCGTCGGTGTAGCGCAGGTCGATCTCGTGCTGGCCGGGGGCGTCCTCGTGCTGGGCGTGCTCGACGCCGATGCCCATCTCCTCGAGCATCAAGACCGTGCGGCGGCGCAACTGGCTGGCGACGTCGTCGGCCCCTAAGTCGAAGTAACTGCCCCGGTCGATCGGGCGCGGCTCTCGGCTGGGGTCGAGGTCCTCGAAGTAGAAGTACTCGATCTCGGGCGCGACGAAGAAGGTGTAGCCCTCGGCGCGCGCGCCGTCGAGCACGTGGCGAAGCTGCTGGCGCGGGCAGCCCTCGAAGGGGGTGCCGTCGATGTTGGTGATGTCGCAGAAGACCCGGGCCACGCCGGCGCCCTCGTCGTACCAGGGCAGCAGCTGGAAGGTCGAGAGGTCGGGCCGGGCCAGGACGTCGGACTCCTGGATGCGCGAGAAGCCGTCGATGGCGCTGCCATCGAAGGTCATGCCCTGGTCCAGGGCGTCCTCCAGTTCGGCCGGGGTCACGTGGAAGGCCTTGTGCCGTCCGAGCACGTCGGTGAACCAGAGCTGCACGAAACGCACGCCGCGCTCCTCCACCGTGCGCAGCACGTACTCGGCCTGGCTCTTCATACTGGCCATTCTCGCACCTTCCGCGTGGGCCCCGGATGGAGCCGGACGGGCCGCGCCAACGCGCCCGCAATCGGGCGCGAGGGCGCGGTGATCGTCAGCGACGGGCGGTCTTCTTGACCGCCCCCTTGGCCGTCGACTTCACGGCCCTCGTCGCCCCGACCTTCTTGGCCGCTACCCGGGCCGCCGGGGCCCGCGAGGTGCCCGACTTCGCGGCCGCCGAGCAGACCGTCTCGGTGATGAGGCGCGCGACGACGTAGGGGTCGACGTTGGCGTTGGGCCGGCGGTCCTCGATGTAGCCCTTCTTGTCGCGCGCGACGTGGGCCGGTATGCGCACCGAGGCCCCGCGGTCCGAGATGCCGTAGCTGAACTTGGAGTAGTGCTGGGTCTCGTGCGCGCCCGTGAGACGGTCCTCGAGGCCAGCGCCGTAATGGGTGATGTGCTCCTTCACACGGGTGCCGAGCGACTCGCAGGCCGCGATGATCGCCGCCCAGCCGCCGGCCGCGCGCATCTGCTTGGTCGAGAAGTTGGTGTGGGCGCCGGCGCCGTTCCAGTCGCCCGGGACCGGCTTGGCGTCGAAGCTGACGTCGACGTCGAACTCCTCGGCGATGCGCTTTAGGAGCCAACGGGCGGTCCACAGCTGGTCGCCGATGGCGAGGGGATCGAGGATCCCGACCTGGAACTCCCACTGGCCCATCATCAC
>Ga0187847_10004499_pt1 | contig 10245 bp, 5 predicted proteins | sample June2016WEW_4_10_FD_132458 | JGI IMG/M metagenome (GOLD analysis project Ga0187847, IMG submission 132458) | Peatland microbial communities from SPRUCE experiment site at the Marcell Experimental Forest, Minnesota, USA - June2016WEW_4_10 | ecosystem: Environmental > Terrestrial > Soil > Wetlands...
ACCACTCCCCACCGCATGGTTCGTCGCCGCATGGTTGCGCCCTGCCATTTTGAGTCCGCATTCATTCAGACGGTCTATGCGCCACCAAGGTTTACGGGTTCACGCCTTTTTCACACGCGTGACTGCCAAGCGGCAACGGGCGGATCTGTTTTGAGAAGTGCGACAAATGTGCTTGCATTCTCCCCAGTACCATGCTAACTATTATGTTAATAATCTTTTGATTGCTACCTTGCAAGTAAATTCGGTAGGCAATCGGACAGGACATCGCTCGTGATCAAGATTGGCACCGCTATTCGCGCTCACCGGCTGCAAAAGGGACTTTCCCAGGGCGACATCGAAAAAAAGACCGGCTTGCTGCGCTGCTACCTCTCGCGCGTGGAAAACGGCCACACCGTGCCGTCGCTGGATACGCTCTCGAAGATTGCCCGGGCGCTCGATCTGCCTATCACACAATTCTTTGCCGACGAGTCGCTGGGCCGCCAGACCAACCTGCAAAAGCTCTCCGATGAGGAACTCCGCTTTCTGACCCAGATCCGCCGCTATTCAACGAATCTGAATGAGAGCGATCGCAAACTGCTGTTGGTGATGGTAAAAAAGTTCGCCGCCACAGCGACGCGATAGCAAGCGCGGAAGTTCTTCGATCGGGACCAAGGCATTGTCAAGCGAGGAACCCTGACGGCGTGAGAGCGGCGCTTATCTTGACAGAGTGTTGGGGGCCGGAGCATTGGGAAGGTCGCGCTGCATCATCCATCGGCGGCCGATTTCAAGCGCCCTGCAAATCATCGATCCGGCCTGGATCGCTGAAGCCTGGAACCGGTCTCATAAACCTGCTTCATCGGCCTGTGTGGCTCATTCGCCTTGCCTTGTTGGCGGGCCTCACGGTCGGCGAAATGAGATCCCAGGCATTTATGAGACCGGTTGTAGATATCCAATAAATATAAGCATCATCCGACACCGCAGCTCTCAAGATACCCTTGGGCCAGCGACTCGATCCTTCGAAGTGACGTCCTGAGCAATAAGAAAGCATCGGTTCGGTATATTCTCCTCTCGCTGCGTCTCCTTTCAAGGTTCGCAATAAGGTACCTAAGTCACTTTCCTTCCTGGTAAGGTGCGTGCCGGCGATATGAACAAGTCCGTCGTGTAACAAATCGAGAGCAAGCGATGTGATAACTGATAGGAGCCAAGGACGCCTCCGCCCTGAAGTTCATTGCTTAGTTCCCGCGTGGACGCTTGCCCCTCCACTTTGCTTATCCACGCCATCTTAGGGTGTGGGCAAGCGGACCCCCGCTTAGCCCTGTATGAGGATGCGGAACAGGCTGTGTGGCAAGAAACTAAAGTTTCGCTCACGACTCGACATGAATATAACCCGTTCCTATTCAGCGAATTAAAAGGTTGGTTCAGAAGAAGTTTTTTGTCCAAATGCCTGGAGCGTACTGGCGACGCGCATGGCGCACTTAACTCCATTACCGCAAGGAAATGAACCGGAGCATTGAATTAATTAAGGCATGCGGCCGATGTTGAAGAAGCGGCGAAGCATCATCCGGCGATCGCGTGCCATTGACGCGGCATATTGAACTCTCGGCTGCATGCAATCCGCAAGTTGGGCATCGTCGAGGAATACTGTCATGCCACGATCGGTCTTGAAGAGCTTTTTCCTCTATCGGTGCGGAGGGAGAGGGACCTGAACGACACAAGCGACAGCCGACAGGCTGTGATGCAGCAGTAGTCGTTCGGTTCGAAGATCAACTCCGGAGCGGACGACGCGGCGGCACCTTCCTTGAAGTTTCAGAAGCGCAGGTTGTTCAGCGTTTTCCTGATCTGGCAATTTCAATTACACCCTGACTCCCTGAGAGCCAGTCATTCATGACGGAGGATTTCAAAATGTCTGAAATGCGATCTACACCAGTGGCCACGACGCGCAAACTGGCTCTTGCAACAACTACAAGTGCTATCAAGGGCTGCGGCAGCCTGGCAATCCTGCTGCTGTTCCTGCTGGCAGTCGCGACCAGCGCCAATGCGTTGACTACGACAACAACGACCCTAACTGCTCCGGTAGCATCCGCGACCTACGCCTCTGGCGCCACCGTGACAATGACCGCAACTGTCTCACCGTCGGCGGCGACAGGAACCGTGACCTTCAAGAACGGCGCCACCTCGGTGGGAACATGCACCCTTTCAGCAGGCACGTGTTCCGCTACTTCCACCGCACTGCCGGTGGGAGCTGCCTCACTGACGGCCAATTACCCTGCAGGAACCACTTACGCCGCCAGCGCCTCTGGCGCGACGAGCATCACCATCACCTCCACCCCCACCGTGACGTTGGCAGCCACGGTCAACGGCGCAGCGATTCCCGTCGCCGGCACAGCCACTGGCAGCGCTGTGAAGCTGGTCGCGACCCTATCGCCGGTGGCGGCGACAGGCACCGTGAACTTCTACAACGGAGGCTCAACATCGGGCACCCTGGTGGGAACATGCACCCTTGCCTCCGGCACATGTAGCGCTGTCGTCACTTCACTGCCCACGGCTACCAACTCAGTGACGGCCGTGTATGCCGGAGCTGGGGATTACCTGACCAATACTTCAGCAGCCACCAGCATCAAAGTGATTGCTGGAACGACATCGACAACTTCGCTGCTGGTCGCGCTGACATCCGCGCCGACCGTTGCAGTCGCCACCGCAGCCTCTGGCATCAGCGTGACCCTGACCGCGACCGTACCCGCGGCGGCGACAGGCACCGTGTCTTTCTACGACGGAATCACGTTGTTGTCAGCCACTCCATCAACGATCGCTTCCGGAAAGGCCACTCTGGCCGTTACCACACTGGCGATTGGCTCACACTCCATCACGGCTACTTATGGTGGAAGTGCGACTTATGACCCCAGCAGCACCTCCTCGGCGTCGAGCCTCACCGTCACATCCACCCCCACGGTGACACTGACAGGTCTGGTTAACGGCGCAGCGATTCCCGCCGCCGGCACAGCCACTGGCAGCCCCGTCACACTGACCGCGGTCTTATCGCCCACGACGGCGCCAGGCACCGTGAACTTCTACTCGGGAGGCGCAACTGGCACCTTGGTGGGAACATGCACCCTTGCCTCCGGCACTTGCAGCGCTGTCGCCACCTTCTCGGCGGCCAATACCTACTCACTGACGGCCGTCTATGCTGGAAGTTCACCCTACCTGACAAATACTTCAGCGGCCCTCAGCGTCAAAGTTATTGCTGGAACTGTATCGTCGACGACGCTGACTCCTTCGGTGTCCACCGTTGGCGCTGCCACAGCATTGACACTGACTGCGGGCGTTACGCCCTCGGCGGCGACCGGCTCCGTGGCCTTCTACATGGGAGGCACGACCCTGCTGGGAACCGGAACTCTCACCAGTGGAACGGCTACGTTATCCCGCACCAGCTTCTTGACTCCTCTGCTGTCCGGAGCAAACTCCATCACAGCTAAGTATTTGGGAAATGCGACCTATAGCCCAAGCACTTCCGCGGCGTCGATCGTTACGGATTCCACTCCCACGACGACCTCGCTGGCAGTCTCGAATGCCTCACCCTACTATGGCAACAGCGTTACGCTGACCGCGACCGTTTCGGCCACGGCGGCGACCGGTACCGTGACCTTCTATGACAACGGCACCTCAATTGGAACCGGGACTGTCGGCGCTGTCACTCCTGGAAAGGCCACGCTGCAACTCTCCTCGCTGTTGGTCGCCACACACCCCCTCTACGCTATCTATGGTGGAGATTCGACCTATGCCGGCAGCAACTCAACCTCCGCACCTGTGTTCGTCACCGTTCAGCCCACCACCACCACAGCCTCGCTGGTAGCCTCAGGAGCAGCCACCCAACTTCCTGGCAGCGTCGTCACGCTGACCGCGTCCGTAACACCCACAGTGGGTTCAGCTGCGATCTCTTCGGGGAACGTAAGCTTCTACGATAGCTCCACCTACCTGGGAAAAGCGTCTGTCGTTGCAGGAATCGCCATTCTGTCCCCGTCCATCACGCCAGCGATCGGTCAGCACTATTTCATCGCTTCGTATGGCGGAGTCTACAATTCTGGAACAGCAGAAATCGCCACCAGCCTCTCCCACGCGGCGCAAGTGGACATCAGTGCGCAGCAGACGATCACCTTTACGGCGCTTGCCACCCCGGTGACCTACGGCGCTTCGCCAGTTTCGCTGTCGGCTACGTCAATCTCGGGCTTGACCGTGACTTTCACCGGGAGCGGCGCTTGTTCAGCTTCCGGCACTACGCTTACCTATCTCAGCGCCGGCACATGCACGGTGACCGCATCGCAGGCTGGCAACAACTCCTATGCCGCGGCGACTCCGGTGCAACAGACCGTGGTTGTGAGTCCAGCGCCTTTGACCATTACCGCCTCCAGTCCCTCCGCGATAACCTATGGCGCCGCCGTTCCTGTGATCACGGCGAGCTATAGTCCTTTTGTTGGCGCGGATACCAAATGGACGTTGACCACGCGGCCCACCTGCACTACGGTCTACACGACCACCAGCGCGCCGGCATCGTACGCAACCAGTTGCTCCGGAGCGGTGGACTCCAACTACTCGATTTCCTACGTGAATGGTTCGGTTACCGTGAACCAGGCCTCGCAGACGATCGGCCACTTCTATCCCACGGCTGTGCTCTATGGAGCGTCAGTTCCGCTCGCGGCAACTGCAACCTCCGGCCTGACGGTCAGCTACAGCCTGGTCTCCGGTCCGGGAACGATCAGTGGACCCAACGTGATAGCCACCGGGGTTGGAACCATTGTGGTAGCGGCTAACCAGTCAGGGAACGCCAACTACACAGCGGCGGCTCAGGCGACAAAGACGGTGACGGTCTATCCGGCGCCTTTGACTGTCACCGGCGCCTCCACTCCCTCTTCGGTATCCTATGGCGCAGTTGCTCCCTCTCTCAGCGCAACCTATTCTGGATTTGCCAACGGCGACAGCAGCTCATCGTTGACCTCGGCGCCGACCTGCTTCACGGCCTACACGACGAGCAGCGCTCCCGGATCGTACCCCGTTATCTGCTACGGAGCGGTCGACCCCAACTACGACATTACCTACACGTCCGGTTCAATCAGCGTGGTCAAGGCAGTGCCGACGGTCGCCGGCTGGCCCACCGCCACTGCGATCACCTACGGTCAGGCTTTGTCCGCATCCACGCTCAGCGGCGGCGCTTCGAATGGCACCTTCGCGTGGACTACCTCCACCACGAAACCCGGCGCGGGCACTCCTTCCGAGGGTGTGACCTTCTCTCCCACGAATTCGACAGACTACACCAACGCGACGGGCACAGTTAGCCTTACCGTGAACCAGGCGACACCGACGGTCAACACCTTGCCGACGGCCAGCTCTGTTCAGTATGGTGCGGCATTGTCTACGTCCAAACTCAGCGGCGGATCTGGCAGCACGCCTGGCGCCTTCACGTGGACCAGCCCCGCCACATCCCTCACAACCATAGGCCCGAATTCCGAGAGCGTAACCTTTAATCCGACGGATTCGATTGACTACACCACGGCGACAACCTCAGTAAGCGTGAATGTGATCAAGGCGACGCAGACGATTACGTGGCCGACGGCCACCCCGATCACCTACGGTGCAGCTCTGAGCACCTCCTCATTCATCGGCGGCTCTTCCAGCGTAGGCGGCACCTTCACCTGGACCAACCCCACCTATGTCCCGGCCGCGGGCGCACCTTCCGAGAGCGTGACCTTTACGCCTTCGGATCAGACGGAATATACCACGGTCACACACCCAGTAAGCATTACCGTGGCCAAGGCTCTGCCATCGGTCGCCGTCTGGCCGACCGCCTCTCCGATCACCTATGGGCAGACGCTGAACAGCTCCGTCCTAACCGGCGGTTCTGCTGGTGGACGCTTTACATGGACCACTCCCGGCACAATACCCACCGCGGGCACGAATTCCTATGACGTGACCTTCACGCCGACGAATACAACTGACTACACTACAGCGCCGGGTACAGTGAGCGTTACCGTGAGCCAGGAGTTGCCGACGATCTCAGTCTTGCCGACAGCCCCATCGATCACCTTCGGTCAGACGCTGAACAGCTCCACTCTAACCGGTGGTACTGCCAGCACAGACGGCTCCTTCAACTGGACCGACAACTCAATACAGCCCCCAGTCGGCACCACGCAGTACAGCGTGACCTTCACGCCCAGCGATAGCGTCGACTTCGGCACCGCAACCACATTTGTGTATATCACCGTCAACGCCTGCGGCTTGCAGGACACCACCAATTCTTCTTACTCCACAGCGCTGAATGTCTACACAGCAGGCGCGTCCGCGGCCAATCTCACTCTCGACGCCGAGGGCATTAACGAGAGCGCCATCTGCGCCGTCAACAGCGGTCCAACCGATAGCTGGTCTGTTGCCGTAAGTTATCCCTTCATCACCTCTGGAACCGCAAGTACGTACACCCCTGACTCCAGTTCCAACGGCACCAACGCCGCGGTCCTGGCCTACGGAACGGTAGCCACTGTGTCGACCGGCTCCACGATCACGATCACCGATGATGGTGCTGGCGATCCTGGCTCCATCAGCACATTCAACGACTACACCAACGGCGTCTTCGCCTCGATGGGCGGCACCGTCAACATCTCCGATGCAGTCATCAACACCTACGGGAACAGCGCGCACGCATTGGAAGCAACCAATGAAGGCTCTTTGATTCTCGCCAATGTTGTGGCCAACACCTCAGGCACAAACAGTTCCGTTCTTGTGGCTGGAGTTGGCGGCGGCAATGTAACGTCGGCAAGCGGCACCTACACCTCCACCGGTTATCGCTCCTCGGGCATTAGAGCCGCGGGCACGGGCAGCTCGGTTGCCCTATCCGGCGACATCGTCTCGGCGCAGAATGCTTCGGCTGTGGTGGTCGAGGGCGGCAACTCGGTGGCGATCACCGGCGGAGCCACACTCTCCAGCGCTCTGGGCGACGATCATGGCATCTTCCTGTACGAAGGCAATTCGGGAGACGCCGCGGCCGGCCCCAGCACCTTCACCATGACCAATGGTTCCATCACCTACACCTGCGATGCGACGGATAGCTCGTCGAATCCTTGCCCAACCGGCTTGGCCTCCAATGATCAAAACAGCCCGGCCACGCTCTTCTCCGTCGCCAACACCACGGCCACCATCACGTTAACCGACGTGACAGTGACCAATACCACACCGACCGATGCAAACGCCAACGGAACCCTGCTCACCGCGGCGGCTCTCAACAGCGGCACCACCGGTTCCAACGGCGGAGTAGCAAACTTCAACGCCATCGGTGAAGCACTGACCGGCGACATCATTGTGGACGCCATCAGCACGGTGAACTTGAGCCTGGCTGCGGACACCGCAACTCCCGCCGTTCCCTCCACGCTAACCGGCACGATTAATGGTGCCAATGTCTCAGGAGCAACGGTAAACCTGACTCTTGATGCGACCAGCACATGGGTCGTCACCGGGAACTCTTACCTGACCACGCTGAACAACGCCGGCAGCGGCAACATCACCTGCTTTAGCACCGGCAATTGCTTGGTCTATGTCAATGGGCAACTACTGACCGGCGTTAACTAGACGCACAGAAAACAGGGGGCAGGAATCAGGGGGCTTGAATCGCCCCCTGCTTCCTGCCCCCTTTCTTTTTCTCTCGACTTTCTGCAAATCCCGTGCTGTGCGTTGAAAGGCTCTCGCCGCCTCTAGCTGACGCGCTCGATGACGACGGATTGAAGGACGACTGGCGTCTTGGGCTTGTCCTGGCCGCCGCGAGGGACCAAGGAGATTTTGGTCACGATCTCCCCGCCGTCGACAACTTCGCCGAAGATGGTGTGGTTGCCGGTGAGCCAGGGCGTGGGCGCGACGGTGATGAAGAACTGGCAGCCATTTGTTCCGGGGCCGCTGTTGGCCATGGCCAGCTTGCCAGGCTTGTCAAACTTGTGGGGCGAGCCCTTGGTCTCGTCGCCGAAGCGGTAGCCGGGTCCGCCCATGCCGGTGCCTGTGGGATCGCCGCCCTGAATCATGAAGTCGGGAATAACGCGGTGGAAGATGGTGCCATCGAAGAGCTTGTCGGTGGACTTCTTGTGGGTGTTGGGATGGGTCCACTCTTTGGAGCCCTCGGCCAGTTCGATGAAGTTCTTGACGGTGATGGGCGCGTCGGACTCAAAGAGCCGGACAGTGATCTTGCCTTCGGTGGTCGAGAAGACGGCGTAGGTTCCTGCTGCGAGTGACATTTGAAGCTCCTGTGGTCTCTGGGTTCTCATCTCCGAAGATCCGGAGTTGAAAGCCCGCAATGAAAAATCCTGGATTGGTTTGGGGAATTCGTGTGGGTCAATGAATCCCCGGTCTCAAAATCGAGATCTCTACCCCACGCACGCGGACCTGTCCGTGGGGACCCCGACCCTGGGGCGCCAATAGGTCATGGTTTCGGCCCAGCGGCGGTCGCGGCCGGCGGCAAGGGCTGGCCCTCGGAGACGATCGTCACCTTCTTCAGAACAACCGGTGTCAGCGGCTTGTCGTTGCCGTCGCGCTGGACAAGAGTGATGGTCTTTGCGACAAGCAGGCCGGATGCATCGCACTGGCCGAAGATGGTGTGGCGCCCGTTGAGGTACTCGGTGGGCACTGTGGTGATGAAGAACTGGCTGCCATTGGTGTTGGGTCCGGAGTTGGCCATGGCGAGACGGCCGGGAACGTCGAAGCCGAGATTCGGGTTGAACTCGTCTTCAAACTTGTAGCCGGGATCGCCCATGCCGGTTCCGGCCGGGTCGCCGCCCTGGATCATGAAGTCGGGGATGACGCGATGAAAGATGGTGCCGTCATAAAGCGGCTTGTTGTGCTGGACCTTGTTGGTGTTGGGGTCGGTCCAGTCCTTCGTGCCTTGGGCCAAGGCGATGAAGTTGGCCACTGTTTTAGGCGCCTGCTGCTGAAAGAACTGGCAGGTGATGCGGCCCATGGAGGTGTCCATCACCACGGTAGGGCCATTGGGATGAATCAATGCCGCGGCGGTAGCGGCGGGTGCGTCGGGAAGGGCATCAGCCGGTTTGGTGGAGGTTTGGGCGTACACCGAGGTGGCGAGAGCCACGACCAGAGCGGGATGGAGAAGTGCATGTTCGAGTTTCATAACGACTCTGAGGGTAAATCATGCGGCGGGCAGGCGACCAGTGCGCAAGGACGCGAGAGTGAGTAAGTGGTGTAATTGGCTCAATGCGAACGGTGGACTTGCCTCCGATCGTATGTCATTCTGATGCGAGAGGGCCGATGAAAGCGATCAAGAGGCTTCTGTGCGTTACGGGCGCGGTTGCTGTGTTGGCAGCGATTGGATTCTGGGCTCGCCCCGTCAGTTACTTCAATGGAGCTTTGTATGTGCGGGAGTTGCTCTCCGGCGAAGAGAGCCGCTCGGTGCAAGTTGCGGGCCATCGCGTGCACTACCTCGCCGATGGGCCGGCCGATGGGCCGGCTGTGGTGCTGGTCCACGGGCTGGGCGGTCAAGCCGAGGACTGGAGGATGCTCACGCCCTATCTGGTGAAGGCCGGCTTCCGCGTTTATATGCCCGATCTGCCCGGCTTTGGGCGCAGCGAACGGCCAGCCGATTTCTCCTATTCGATCCATGACCAGGCCGACGCGGTCGTGGGATTTCTGGATGCCTTGGGACTGAAGCGGGTCGACCTGGGCGGCTGGTCGATGGGTGGGTGGATTGTGCAGCGCGTGGCCAGCGGGCATCCGGAGCGGGTGAGGCGGCTGATGCTGTTTGACGCTGCCGGCATCTACGAGAAGCCGGCCTGGGATACGCGGCTGTTTACGCCTGCCACTGCCGGCGAACTCGACCAACTGGATGCGCTGCTGATGCCCCATCCGCCTAAAGTGCCGGGCTTTGTCGCCAGGGACATTCTGCGCGAATCGAGCGGGCACGCGTGGGTGATCAATCGCGCGGTTGCGACCATGCTCACCGGGCAGGATGCCACGGATCATCTGCTGCCGGAGCTAAAGATGCCGGTGCTGATCGTGTGGGGCGCGGAGGACCGGATCACTCCGGTCAGCCAGGGCGAGAAGATGCACCAGCTTGTACCGCAATCGCAGTTGGAGGTCTTTGCCGGCTGCGGCCACCTGGCGCCCGGTCAGTGCACCGCGCAGATCGGACCTAAAGTGGTGGAGTTTGTGAAGCAGTAGATCGAGATTCTCTCTGGATTATGTAGTAACCAGAAAATTACCTGCAAGTTTTTCAAAATATAAATAGGGGGG
>Ga0187847_10004500_pt1 | contig 10245 bp, 8 predicted proteins | sample June2016WEW_4_10_FD_132458 | JGI IMG/M metagenome (GOLD analysis project Ga0187847, IMG submission 132458) | Peatland microbial communities from SPRUCE experiment site at the Marcell Experimental Forest, Minnesota, USA - June2016WEW_4_10 | ecosystem: Environmental > Terrestrial > Soil > Wetlands...
CCGCGAGGCCGCGCTGCGCACCGGCGCCGTTCTCGGCTGGAACGAGCAGACCCTGGGAGCGAACCTGGAATCGTTTGAGATGGAACGCGCGGCGTTCCTGCAACGCCCGTCCCGCGGCACATCCGGCCTGCAACTGGCCGCCGACTAGCACCGGATCCCAATAAAGTCCCGCTAAGTAACCGCCTTCTTGCCGAACTGCCGCAGCCCAACCACCAGCAGCAGAACGTCAAAGAAGACCAGCGCTGCGATGACGGCCGCAATCGGCAAATGCGAAAACTGCGGAACCAGAGTGCCGCGCAGCCCTTCGCTGGCATACACCAGCGGGTTGACCAGCACAGCTCTTTGCAGGATAGGAAAAGTCTTCAAAGCGCTCCACGGATAATACGTGCAGCCGAAGAAGATCATGGGCGTCATGACCATGCTGAACATCAGCCCAATATGCTGCTGATCCATGCTGCTTCCCAAGGCCAATCCTCCGCACGAGGAAAAACCCGCGACCAACAGAATAATCAGCGCGAAGGTGAACGGTGTGGAGATACTGATCTGAACTCCGGGCCGAAGCACCAGCCACGCCAGCGGAATCACCACCAGCCCTGCCACCAGCGCCTGCAGCATTCCAGCCACGACCTTCTCAATCGCAATCCAGCCCACGCTGATGGGAGCCAGCAGCCGGTCTTCGATCTCGCGCGTCCACTGAAACTCGGCGATCAACGGCATGGCCACCGCCCAGACTCCGGTAAACGTCATGCTGATCGCGATGATCCCTGGTAGCAGCAGGCTCTTGTACGCGGCCGGCATATAACCGCTGCCTACCATGACCTTGCCGAAGATGAAAACGAACAGCAACGGCTGCAGAAAAGTCTGCAGAAAAAGTTGCATGGCATTACGCCGCGCGACGTGAGCATCCCGCGCCAGCATCGCGAAAAATGTTTTCCAGTTCAATCGCGCAGGCTCCTTCCGGTATGGTGCAGGAACAGGTTTTCCAGACTCGGCTCGGAAATGTGAACGTCGGACAATTCCGCGCCCGAACTCGCGGCCAGGCTCGCAATCTCAGGGATCAGCGAACCGCCGCGGTCCGCGTAAACGTCGACGCCCGCATTGCCAACTGAGTCGTCGGTGGCGCGCACCTCCCGTACTCCCGCCAACACCTGCAAAAGCTGCAGCAACTCGGCCGTCTGATTTCCGAAGCGCAAACGCAGCAGAAATCCCCCCGGGATCGACGCCTTCAACTCTGCCGGCGTGCCCTGGGCAATCATGCGGCCATGGTCCACAATTGCCAGGCGCTGGCAAAGCGCGTCAGCCTCCTCCATATTATGGGTGGTCAGCAGAACGGTCTTCCCTGCCTGGTGATATTCGCGGATGATCTCCCACAACAGAATCCGGGTCTGCGGGTCGAGCCCGGCGCTGGGCTCGTCAAGAAACAGAACTTGCGGATCATGCATCATGGCGCGGGCAATGGAAAGCCGCTGCATCATACCGCCTGAAAACCCGCGCACCATCTGGTTGCCACGCTCGGTCAGTTTGAACTTTTCAAGCAACGCGTCGGCGCGTTCATTTCTAAGTTTGGAACCAAGCCCAAAATACGCCCCGTGAAAAACCAGAATCTCGCGCGCCGTCAAAGAAAAATCCAGGTTCGCACGCTGCGGCACCACCCCAATCAAGCGTTTGACCTCGGCCTGCTCCTTCCACACATCGTGCTCGCCAATCCAGGCTTGCCCCGAAGTCGGACGCACCCGCGTAGTCAGAACTCCGACCGTAGTCGACTTCCCTGCCCCATTGGGTCCCAGCAGGCAGAAAATTTCTCCCGCACGCACTTCAAGCGAAAGTCCGTCGAGCGCCGGAATTTGTGTCTTCGCGGGCTGCTTCGCGCCCTTGGCGTCGGCGCGCATCACAAATCCCCCGCCCGCGCCCAACGGAGGAGCCGAGTTATAAACCTTGCGCAGATCCTGAGTGCGAACGCCAACGGCCATGCAGAGAAATCCTCGAATCTGGAAGCAGCTGAAGTTCTGGAAGTATATCGCAGGCGCGGTTTTGATTCCTGGGTGCCCTTTCACACGGCGTCATCCCGAAGCCCCGCGTTTTTACCAGCGGGGCGAGGGATCTCGCGCGGAGATCCTCGTCCTATGGTCTCCCCGCGAGATCCTTCCCTCCGCCTGAAAAACGGCTCCGATCGGGATGACCCCCATAAGAGAGAAGGCGGAGAAACAAAGCCGGTTACTAAAGATTGGCCACGACCTTGCGTCATCTGGGAATGAATCGTCCGCGACTCTACACTGGCCCGAGTGTGCCGGGATTTGCCCGGTCACAGGGGCGCAGTCGATGTTGATTCCCATCAAGCACGAGAACATGGAGGCCCGGCGCTGGCCCGTGGTCACCCTGGCCTTGATCGCCATCAATGTGGTGGTTTTTCTCTTCACCATGTCCGCCATCGACAATCAGGACCCGGAACTGGGTGAGATCAAGTCTCACATCCTGATTCTCGCCGCCCTGCATCCTGAGTTGAAGATGCAAGCGGAGTCGCAGCGCCTGGTCGATGGGTTCAAAGCAACCCATCCTGACCAGTGGGCGCACGTGCAGAGTCCATATCGCGACATCATCAACGCCTACGATGCCAAGATCAAAATGATGGAGGATCCATCCAAGCTGCAGGTCGAGATGGACTCGCTCAACGACCAATTGCTGAAGCTGTCAAAGACCTCGATCGCCGAACAGTATGCCTTTATTCCGGCGCAGCCCCGGGCGATCACTTATCTGACAGCGAACTTCCTGCACGGCGGCTGGCTGCACCTGATCGGCAATATGTGGTTCCTGTGGCTGGCAGGATTTGTTCTGGAGGACGTGTGGGGACGCTGGCTGTATTCGGCGTTCTACCTGATCGCGGGCGCGGCCGCGCTGCAGTTTTATGCGTGGTCGAATCCAGGCAGCATCACTCCCACGATTGGAGCGTCCGGCGCCGTGGCCGCTCTGATGGGAGCGTTCCTGGTGCGCTTCCCAAAGATGAAAATTGAGATGGCCTGGCTCTTCCTGTTCAAGTTGTACCGCTTCAAAGCCGCTGCCTACTGGCTGCTACCGCTCTGGCTGGGCGTCGAAATTTTCTACGGATCGCTCTTCGGTTCCTCGAGCGGCGTGGCGCACTGGGCCCACGTCGGTGGATTTCTATTCGGAGCGTTGGCCGCGCTCGCGATCCAGCATTCGGGCATCGAACACAAAGCCAACCAGAAGATCGAAGAGAAACTCGGCTGGACTAACGATCCCGAACTCGAACAGGCCAGCGGCATGATGGACCACGGCCAACTCGCCGAAGCCCTGACCCTGCTGACCAGCTACGTAGCGACAAAGCCCAACTCGCTCGACGCCTGGAACCTGCTGCGCCAAATCCATACACGGCAGAGCGACACCAAGGCCTACCTGGATGCAACCGTCAAAACCTGCAGCCTGCACCTGAAGGCGCATGAAGTTGAAGCGGCGTTCCAGGACTATGCGGAGTTCATCGATGGCGGCGGCGGCAAGTTGCCGGCAGCGAATTGGCTCGAGCTCTGCAAAGGTGCGGAGGAACTGCAGGAGTTCGATCGCGCCTTCTCCGAGTACCACGAACTGGCCCAGGCCTATCCCGCCGACCGGCAGGCGCTGACCGCGCAACTTAGCGCCGCCAGACTTTGCCTGAAACGTCTGAATCGCCCGCAGGACGCACTAACTCTCTACGAGACCGCGGCATCGTCTCCCATTCCGCATCTCGATTGGGATCAGCACAACCAGGCCGGCATCAAGGAAGCCAAGGCCGCCATGGCCATGAGCAAAGCAATCGCGGCCGGGGCACAATAACCAGGGCGTACCGCAAACTCGAAAAAGACCAATATCAGGTCATGCCTTCACAGCCTGCGGGAAAACTCAGGAAGGTGTGTGGCGACGTGGAAGAGCGGCGCTTCAGCGCCGCGTAAAGCGTTCACAATAAGCGCGGGCTTCAGCCCCGGTCGGTCGCATTCTGTGCCCGCAGCAACTTTTCCGCAAACTGTTCAGGCAAGTCGGCCCAGCGCGCGGTTCGAAACCGGCTTCAGCCGCTGGTTGTCCGCCGAAGCGAGGCCCTGATACCAACGATTCACAAACCGAACAGGTCCGACCGGAAATGTCGGACCTGTCTTCCTATTCGGGTAACGTTGCTTCATTGAAAAACGCAGCTCCCAACTACATCTTGTGATCGCCCATCGCTGTCGAGCTGAAGAACAGGAAGAAATTCGACGGAGCTTCCACCGCCGTTCCCGCCTTCAGCGCAGCCTGGATGGCGGCAAGAGAAGTGATCCCGCTTTTTCCATCCGCGGTCGGCCATTGGTTCTGGTCAAGCACCAGAACCGGCACGACCTGCCACCAGATTGCGGACAGATTGATGTCCGCATTGATAAGCACGTGGCTGTGATTGGGCGTAGGCACGAAGATGTTCATGACCGGAGGCTGCACGTAACCCAACTCCTCCAGCACCGGCCCCAAGTCCAGCCGCGAAGCGTGCATGGTGCAAGTGCCGGGAGCGGCGCCGGGCCCAGGACACTGCGTGTACACGCTGGGTGTGGCCTTGAAAGCCTCCGGCAGCGCGCCAAACAGAGAGATCAACGTACTGCCCAGGGCCGGTCCACAAGTTGTGCCCTCGACTACGTTCGTGCACGAGATGGCGTCGTTCGGATTCTGGTCGTTGTCAGTCGAAAACATGGGGACGAGCACAAAGATCGGCTCAGAGGTGACGAAGGGATTTCCCTTCACCCCGTTCGGGTTGATGGTGGGCTGCGTTCCTACCTGGCAAATCGGGGTTTGCATTTCGGCAGGATCACTTTCCGCCGGGATGCCGTTAAAGTTCAGGTCACTGCCGGGCTGATCGATGCAGGTAAAACTCTCGGTGTAAGTAAAAGTGAGCAGCTTATTGTCTCCGTAACCGAATGTCTGATTCGGTTTGGATTGCGCGGATGCGATGGCAGTGATTGCTGCGACGACGGCCAAAAGCAGCACTGGCCGGTAGATTGAGATTTTCATGCTTCCTCCACAGAGGGTTTGGGACCGCTCTGGGTGATGTACGGAGCACCGCCCGAATCGGATTGCAGCAGGCGAAACTTCTGCGGCCGCGGAAATGACTCGTATCAGGGCATGCCTTCACAGGTTGGAAGAAATGGCGGTTTCGGCAAGAGCGGGAAGGGCACGAGTTCACTCGTGCCGTTAAGTCGTTGAAAATGGTCCGCGCTTCAGCGCCTGCGGGTGCGCTTCTTGTAATCTTAAATGAGTTTTCCGCAGCTCGTGAAGCGATGCCCTGATACGAGTCTTTTTTCAAACTGGCTACTACCTGATCGCGTGATTACCGCAACCATCCGCATCCAGTTTGCTACACTGACTCGGAAATTCCGTTTGGAGGTGTTCTTTGCGAATCTTCGTTTTGCGGATTCTAGCGTCCTTGCTGGTTTGTGTGGCGGCCGTTGCCTGCCGGGCACAGGATAAAGTGACAATCCTCTATGACGCCTTCGGGGAGTCGAAGGAACTGACCAAGGATTGGGGATTTTCCGCTTTGGTGGAGCACAACGGAAAGCGAATCCTGTTCGACACCGGGAATAATGCCACGATCTTTGAACACAACGTCAAGGCGCTGGGTATAGACCTGACGAAACTTGATTTTGTGGTGATCTCGCACCGCCACGCAGACCACGCGACGGGGCTGAGATATGTGCTGAAGGTGAATCCGAACGTTACCGTCTATGTGCCCGCGGATGGCGCGAATGGATTTGGCGGAGCCCCGATTTCAAATACATTTTTGCGGGCGGACGAGAGCCTCCCCGCCAAAATGCGGTATTTCGGCGGAGCCAATCCGGAACAATTCTCCAGCGGCAAGCTCTATGACACGGGGAATTTCGTTTTGGTGAATCAGCAGACGGAAGTCTCACCGGGAATTTTTCTGCTGCGAACCGTGTCGCAGAAAAAAGGAACGCTCGAGCTGCCCGAATTGACCTTGGCCATCAAACGACCAAACGGACTGCTGCTGGTGGACGGCTGCTCGCACGCCGGGATTGAAGCCATCCTCGAAGCAGCCGCCGCGGTCGATCCGAGAACCGAGATTGTGTTTGGAGGATTGCACCTGGTGACCACGCCGCTGGAAGAGATCGATGCGCTGGTGGAGAATCTAAAGACAAAGTGGAAGGTGCAGAGGATTGCGCCCGGACATTGCACCGGCGAGCCCGCGTTCGCGCGACTGCAGAAGGCGTACCGCGAGAGCTATCTGTACGCGGGTCTGGGAACAAAGATCGAGCAGTGAGAACGACGGAGGGCGCACATCCCGAAACGGGCAATCTGCTTGCACTTGGCTGGCAACAGCATCAGGGAAAAGAAGTCTTTATCAAAAGGAAATTCCCGATAACTACGGCGCATTGGGAAGTTGCGAACAACTATTCGGATAGAGTGACTAACTGTTCGGATAGAGTGGCTAGCCCTGCAAATAAATTCAGCGGAACATGTTTGACCGATTGCGCCAAGATCCACTGCTTCTATCCCTCTCTGGCAGAACCAAATAAAACTTTGGACGCTGGAAGATTGCCTGCACACGATTGCTCTCCTGGCTTTACGGAAACCCATGTGCATAGCTGTTTGTGGGGCAGAAGATGGAGGCTGTTATGACTCGTGAGGAACTTGCACATGCATGGCAAGGATCGGTTGATCGCGAGGTTCCGGCTCAACGGATTCCTGAACGTTCTTCCTGGGCAGATCGGGGCGTTCCTCTGGCGAATGCCGGTTTAGTAAACTGTCACCGTAGTTCGAAAATATGCCACGCACACGGTTGTTCAAAGATCAGATTCGCGGAGAATTTCCATGGACAGTTTTGTCGATATTCAGGGCAGCCCAGTTCAGCGGGTCGATCTGGCTGTAGGTGAAACAAGGATTGTCGGCCTAAAAAAGTTTAATTTGCAGCCCATGGTTGAAGTAGGCGTGCTTGCAAGAAACTCAGACATTGCCTTCAGCCAACAATGCGTTCATTTGGGCGATGTGACCAAGAAAAAATACATTGACGTTTACGACATGGCAAAGGTCGCGGCCGATAATGTTCCGATTGAGTCTCATGGACGATTCTTCTTTCAGATTTGTGGCAAGTCCGCTGGTCAGACCGAATTAGATGCCTTCTACTGGGTGTCAAGTGCAGGGAAAATGGGCGCTACTTACGCACCGTCACTGCCAATTAGTGTCAAGGCGAATTCGAAGCTGCTCGTCGTGCCAGCTGCGCCCGGCCGGTCTGTCGGCACCTTTGACACAATGTGGGACAACCATCCGATGAACCCCGCAAATGGGGCAGTGCAATTTCCCTGCAACAACGGCGGAGCTCCGCTCCTCCATATGCAGTGTTTTGTTCGACTATGTCAGGCCCTACACCTGAGCGGAGTGTCATTCAAGGGATGCACGGGATCGTCTTGCCAGCTTCAGGGCGCTGATCACGCGCGTCATTTTTCGAACCCGTACGATTTTCCAAACTGGCACTGGGCAAATGGGAAGGCTTATGTCTGGGAGGCAAATCCCCCATTCTCGCCCGAACCAATGCCGGGTCTTGCCGCGTTCAAATTTGTTGAGGCTCGCCAAGGCATTATTCTGTTTACAAGTTATTACAGCATCCAGGGGCAATCTTCAATGTGGGGCGGACACATCGACTTATGGAACAAGGGTACGATGGGCAACACTTACACCTACACAGACCCGAGGCTAGGCGAAGCGGCGTTTCTCAGATCGAAAAAAATAAGCTTTTGGCCGCTGGTGGCGGTATAGACCTCGATGCCGCGATCCGGCGTATGAAGGCTGACCCCGAACCGCGGATTTTGCGGGCAATGGCCGTTTACGTCAACCAACCCCCGTGTAGCGCACTAATCCAGTTCCCTCACCCAAATGTTCCGGAAACTGATCGACGGGCTCGGATCGCCGTGGGCCTGCAGTTTGATGGGTGCGCGATCGAACTTCTTGTACGAGGGCTGGCCGATGTAGAGGGTTTCGCCCTTCAACTCGAAGTGATTGTCGACCACCACACCGTTAAGCAAGACGGTAGCGTAAGCCGGACTCTGCACTGAGCCGTCGGCATTAAACACGGGCGCGGTCCACACCACATCGTAGGCCTGCCACTCTCCCGGCTTGCGCATCGGGTTCGCCAGCGGAATGCTCTGCTTGTAAAGGCTGCCGGCCATGCCGTTGACATAGGTCTTGTTGTTGTAGGAGTCGAGGATCTGCAACTCATATCCGGCATCTCCGGTGCCCGTCGAGGCCAGGAACAATCCACTGTTGCCACGCAACTGCCCTGAGCCGGTGACGTTCTCGGGAATCCTCCACTCCACATGAAACTGATAATTCCTGAAGGTCCGCTTGGTCTCAATATTGCCAACGGCTTTATTGACCGTGACCTCACCGTTAGCGACAATCCATTTCGCCGGGGCCGAGCGGTCCTGCGCCGACACCCACTCATCCAGATTCTTGCCGTCGAACAATATGATTGCGTCCGAGGGCGGTGCCCCGCAGGTAGCGCCCGGCGTTACCACCTTCGGCTCCGGCTGCCAGATTTCCGTGTCTTCCGGTTTGGCTGTGGACTGTTGAGCGTAGACCGAGACGGCCACGGCGGCGAGCATCAAGAACGCGAAGAACTTCCAAGTCTGTGTGCGCATGATGTGCAAGAGCATACACCCTAAGACTTAAGAGTTGAATCCGAGGCCGCGATCGAGACCCAGCCCGAGCTGATAATCCCAAACTGATAATAATGATGCCCCCGACGCGTCCCAAGAGCCCGCCCCTGGCGAGGCACAGGACGGGAACCCGCACCAATCGAGGGGTTTAGCAGCATTGTCCATTGGTTACTTGCCAGCGCCCCGGTTTCGCGGTGCAATGGAATTTAGGGGAGAGACCCATGAGCCGCTTATTCGGTTTTCTCAGCGTCGTCATCGTGATGGCGATCGGCATGTACATTTATTCGCAGCAGGTACAGGGCGCTTCTGCCACCGCCGGGGCCAGCAGCCCGCAAGCCGCCATCAACATCACCGGCGTAAAGAGCGATCTGATCAGCATCGCCTCCGCCGAGCGCCGGTACTACGCCACGGAAGGAAAATATGCCTCCCTGCTCGAGCTGATCTCGACCAACTCGGTCAGCGTCGCCCGGCAGCGCCCCCCCTACAGCTATACCGTCGACATCAATCCCAGCGGTTTTCGCGTAGTCGCGACCCGTGCGGGAGACAGCGCCTCCGGCACGCCCGCGCAGCTTTCGGTCGACGAGAACATGGAATTCCAGACCTCCGAGTAGCCCACGCGTTTCGTAACCGCGAAGCTTTGCAACCTCAGCGGGGATCATTGCTCAAGGTGGTTAAAGTTTGAAAAAAGATTCGTATCACGGCAGCGCTTGACAGGATGCGAAAAAACTCAGAAAAGTCTGTGGCAACGTGGAAGAGCGGCGCTTCAGCGCCGCGTAAAGCGTTCAGAATCAGCTGGGCTTCAGCCCCGGTTGGTCACTCTGTGCGCCCAGCGACTTTTTTCCGCAGCTCTTCAGCCATACCGATAAAGGCTCAGGCAAAAGCGGCTTTAGCCGCTGGGCGTACCACGGCTGGATTCAATCACGTCTAACGCGATCATTTCTCCCCTACCAGCGTCCGGCACAGCAGGCTCGTCTCGTCGGAGATGATGCCGTCGACCCCGCACTCCGCGAACCGTTGCATATCCGCGGGTTCATTGACCGTCCACACCAGAACTTTTTTCCCCGCTCCCTTGATTTTGCGAACCAGATCCGGCTCACACAGTTCCTGTTGCGCAACTACATACTGAACCGGAAGTTCGCTCCAGAAGCGCAGTTGGGTCTTCGATTCACAGATCAGGCCAAGCGGAATCGTAGCGTCCAGCTCACGCACCGCTTTCAGCACTCCGGGGATAAACGATGAGACCACAAATCCATTCCGCGGCTTGTGCCTGAGGAACAGATCGAGCACGATTCGCTCCAGACCCTTGACCTTCAGTTCAATATCGAGAAACGAATCGCGGTAGCGCTGCAAAACATCCCGCAACCGGGGCAACTGGGAAACCTCTCTCGCCGTGGCGCGGGCGACCTGAAATCCCGCAGTCTTGGGGTCGTGGCAAACCACCGCCTCGCCGTCGGCAGTAATGCGCACATCAAATTCAAAGCCATCGCAGCCGTCAGCCAGAGCCTGGTCGAAGGAAGCGATAGTATTTTCCGGAATCGATTTGAGGGCGCGGGCCCCGCGGTGCCCAAGAAGA
>Ga0187847_10004501_pt1 | contig 10245 bp, 8 predicted proteins | sample June2016WEW_4_10_FD_132458 | JGI IMG/M metagenome (GOLD analysis project Ga0187847, IMG submission 132458) | Peatland microbial communities from SPRUCE experiment site at the Marcell Experimental Forest, Minnesota, USA - June2016WEW_4_10 | ecosystem: Environmental > Terrestrial > Soil > Wetlands...
AGATGTTGTCGTAAAGCGCCGTCGATACGTTCTTTCCCACTGCCCCCACGGGCCAGATTTTTCCCATTACCGGCAGCTTATTACGGTCCAGGTTACGCGTCAGGTCGCCGCTCACGGCGCGCCAGCTGTCTCCTCGGTCGTCGCTGCGGTATAACCGTTGCGCCCCGAAGTAAAGCCGGGTATTGGAATGAGGGCTGATGATCAGCGGTGCATCCCAATTCCAGCGCATCGCCGGCTCGCCTGCTCCCGGTTGCGGCTGTATGTATACCCGTTCGCCCGTGCGCCGGTCAAAGCGCACCATGCCGCCGTGCTGCATGTTGGCGTAGACAGTATTCGGATCTTTCGGATCCACCCGAGAATAGAAACCATCGCCGCCCATGGTGACGAAGCAGTCCGTATTGATGATCCCCACCGAACTCTTGGTGCGCGCTGGGCAGCCAAAACTGTTGTTGTCCTGCGTTCCGCCGTACACGTAGTAGAAAGGCGCATCCGGCCCCGCCTCCACGTCGTACATCTGCGCCGTCGGAAGGTTGGCCTTGAAGTTCCAACTGCGCGCCCGGTCGAAACTTTCGTAGATGCCCCCGTCGCAACCCACCAGATAGTGATTGTCGTCCTGTGGATCCACCCAGATGTCGTGGTTGTCCACATGCTTGAACCGCGTCGGAAGCGTGGAAAGGGTGTGGCCGCCGTCGTCCGATACCTGGATGTTCATGTTCATCACGTACACCCGTTCCGGGTTGGCCGGGTCCACCACCACTTTCGCGTAGTATTGTCCCTGCTCGTCGAAGCTGTTGCGCTTCTCCCAGGCGACGCCGTTGTCGGTGGACCGATACAGACCGCCCGGCCCAGCCGGTTTGCTCTGCGGTCCTTCGACCTGCGCATAAATCACGCTTGGGTTCGAAGGCGCGTAATTCAGACCGATGCGCCCTAGTTCGCCGGCGGGAAATCCGCCGGTCACCTTCACCCAGCTTTTCCCGCCATCAATCGACCGCCAGAGCGCTGAATCCGGCCCTCCATGCACCATGCCGAAGTAGCGCCGTTGGCGCTGATGCATAGCCGCGAGCAGAATATCCGGATTGCGTGGATCCAGGATGGCATCCGCGCAGCCCGTGTAATCGTCCGTCTTGATGAGACTCGTCCATGTCTTGCCGCCATCGACAGTCTTGTAAAGCCCGCGCTCCCCGCCGCCGGACCATAGCGGACCCGGCACTGCTACATAGACCACGTTTGAATCGCGTGGATCAATAAGGATACGCGCAATGTGTTCGGACTTCTTGAGCCCCACGTTGTGCCAGGTGTGCCCGCCGTCTTCGCTCTTGTAGATTCCATCTCCATAAGAGACACTTCGCTGGTCGTTGTTCTCACCTGTGCCCGCCCAGACAATCGAAGGGTGCGCGGGGTCGATTGCGATGGTGCCAATCGAGTACGAACTCTGCGAATCGAAAACCGGACTCCAGGTAGTTCCGTCGTTGCGTGTTTCCCAAATCCCGCCAGACGCTTCGGCCGCCAGAAAGTGATTCGGAGCGTTGGGGAACACGGCGATTTCCACAACGCGCCCCGACACTATCGCCGGCCCGATGCTCCGCACCCGCATACCGTCCCATGGGCCTTCTTTAGCGGCTTTTTGTTCCTGCCCGCTCGCCGCAACTACACATACCAAAAGCGCAATTAGCCTCATTGGTAGATTATGGCGCGGTACCGACCCTTAACGTTGGTCCGGTTTTGATGAAAAGGGGCCACCTGAACCCGTTCGTCGCACTTCCGTTCGACTGCGTCGGTTTCTTCCGTACACGATCAGGTAGGCCGCCGGCTCGCGCGAAAAACACGTGTAACGCCTAACCACTCAGAAAGCGTCTACACCACGTCGGGAGACTAATGTGACTACCCCGTGCGTGGCTCGAATGTGCCTTTCTCTTCTTTGGCTGCCTCTCTTGGAAGGTCAAAACGTTGAGGCGCCTGCTGCAACCAAAGCAAATTCGGACGTGGGGAGCCGGATCAGGCTCAACGTAGTCGTGAATGATAAGTCCGGAAAACCGGTTTCGGACCTGCAGCAGCAGGACTTCCAAATCTTAGACAACAAGAGTCCGCAACAGATTCTCTCGTTCGAGGCCGTTGCAGGCACGCATGCGACGAGAGACCCGCTCGAAGTGATTCTGATCATTGACGCCGTGAACCTTCCGTACACGCGAGTCGCCTATGCACGCGATCAGCTCAAGAGATTTCTGCGGCAGGATAACGGGGTATTGGCTTGGCCGTTAATAATTGGCTTCCTTTCCGATTCCGGGTTGGAGTTGCAGGGCGTGCCTTCTCGCGATGGAAACGCTCTTGCCGCCTATTTGGATCAAAATCAATCGGGCCTGCGAACCGTCAATCGAAGCCAGGGCTTTTGGGGTAGGGACGAACAGATGCAATTGTCAGTGAATGCGTTCGAACAACTCAGTCAATACGCCGGGAGAATGCCCGGCAGAAAGATCGTGATCTGCTTGAGTCCCGGTTGGCCGATGCTCTCCGGGCCCAACATGGATCTGACGAAGAAAGTGGAAGAGACGATCCTGAACAACATTGTTGCGCTGTCCACAGGATTGCGAGAGTCCGGGATCACGCTTTACGACGTGGATCCGCTGGGGACCACGGACTCCGGCTCGTTTCGGACGTTCTATTGGGAATCGTTCTTAAAAGGCGTGCGCTCAGCGAAGGACGCAAAGATCGGGAACCTCGCGTTACAGGTTCTTGCATTCCAAAGTGGCGGCCGCGTTCTGAACTCAAACAACGACGTGACCGCGGAGATTGAAACTTGCGTTCGCGATGCGAATACGTATTACATTCTCTCCTTTGCTCCTGAGCCTGCCGATGGTCCGAACGACTATCACACTATTCAAGTCAAGATCGATCGGCCAAAGCTGAAAGCTCAAACACTAGCCGGATATTACGCACAGCCGCCGCTCAAGGCTCAATGAGTAGAGGTGAAGCCCACGACCTGCACGCCTCGATGAGCCACGTAGTCTCCTTTGACCTCGTGGAAGTTCCTTGCCGATCGGGATCCTCGATAGCTATGTTTGTTTGTTCGCGATCGATGCTTTCGCCAGTACGTCGGCATCGCATTCATGTCGGCCAGGATGGCTAGGAACTTATTTTCGATTAATTGCACGTCGCGCCGGTCAAACCATCAGCGGGGCATGCGTCGGTTCGCACGCCTCCCTCACTGGGGGCACCGTTCTGCCACAGCGGTCCAAAGCGCATTAATGACAAAATGGGCTTTTCCATTCGGGGTCCCCGGAATCGGCGTGGTAGCTCCACGAGTTAACAGGACGCGCGACCGCAAAAGCCATGGAATGTTCGAGCTAAAAGAGGAGTAATTCATCAAAACGCATCAAGTTGCCGCTAATGAAACTACAATCCGGTTCTCTACGGGAAACGGGCCGCAAAACGTGCGGGGAACGCCATACACCCTGTGTCGCGCCGGGAACAGGCTGTAGGTGCTATAGTGCTAAAGTCAAACCGGCAACAAAGCGTCGTATGGAAGGGCAAAGAATGTTTATCACGAAGAAACATATTTCGCGCCGCTCGGTTCTTCGTGGGATGGGCGTAACTCTGGCCCTGCCCCTTTTGGATTCGATGGTACCTGCACAAACGCCGTTGCGCAGGACGGCGGCATTTCCGCGCAGTCGCCTGGCGTGCCTTGAAATGGTGCATGGCTCAGCCGGCAGCTCGGAGGCGGGTAAGCACTACTGGAGTCCTGCCCAGGATGGATCTAATTTCGACTTTTCGTATATCCTTGAGCCCCTAGCTCCGTTTCGAGAATTTATCACTATTGTTAGTGGTACGGATTCCCGCCAGGCGGAGGCTTTCGCGCCCAAAGAGGTGGGTGCCGACCATTTCCGTTCGAGCGCGGTGTTCCTTACCGCCGCGCATCCGAAACAGACCGCAGGCTCCGACGTTTTTAACGGCGTCTCGATCGATCAGTTATATGCGCAACAGTTCGGACAGGATACACCCTTGCCTTCGATCGAGCTTTGTATCGAAAACGTGGACCCTGGGAACACTTGCGGTTGGGCCTATGGCTGTGTTTACACAAACACGATCAGTTGGGCTTCACCAACCACGCCTCTACCAATGACGATTAACCCTCGCGTCGCGTTTGAGAATCTGTTTGGTGGCGAAGGACCGGCCGCTCGTACCTCCCGTGAGCGTGAGCGGCGTGCCAACCGGAGCATTCTGGACGGGCTTACACCTGATGCAACCCGCCTTCAAGGCCAGCTTGGCCCGAGTGACCGCAGTCGACTCAACCAATATCTGGGGGACATTCGCGAAATTGAGGAGCGAATCGAGGCCATAGAGAGGCACAACTCCAGCGGGGAGAAAAGAGAGCTATCTGCCGCTCCTATTGGCGTACCAGACTCCTGGGAACAACATGTAAAGCTGATGTTCGACTTGCAGGTACTGGCCTTCGCCGCGGAGATCACCCGCGTGTCCACCTTCAAGATGAGCCAGGACGTGAGCGACCGAGTTTTCCCGGAAAGTGGCGTGGAACGTCCGTTCCACTCGTTGTCGCATCATTTCGAGAAGCCGGCCGAAATCGCGGAGTTTGCCAAACTCAATCGCTATCACGTTGGCTTGATTCCGTACTTCCTTGAGAAATTGAAAAGTACTCCCGACGGCGATGGCAGCCTTCTGGATCATTCGCTGATCCTGTACGGCAGCCCAATGGGTGACTCGCATACACACAGCCATCGGCGCGTTCCGTTGTTCTTGGCGGGCCATGCGAGCGGTGGGCTTAAGGGCAATTTGCACAGCGCGTGTAAGGCCGACACTCCGCAGGCCAATGCGCTGTTGACCGTCATGCATAGACTTGGCGTGGGGATCGACCGTGTCGGCGACAGCACGGGAGAGATAACAATCTAAGTGCCGTAGCGTTTCGACCAATAGATCTAAGTTAGAATGCGACGAAATGCGCCTGCAGGATGTCGTGAACACGTCGTAGCACCATCTTCTCCGTCAGAGGCTTCCTCAAGACAGCCTGAGCTCCGAGGATGTCGGCGGTTCTGAGAACGTTGGGCGTGGACTCTCCCGACATGGCCATGATTTTGAGCTGAGGATTTTCGTTTTGTATTGTGCCGATCATTTTCGCGGCCGCTTCCTTGGGCATCGCGAGATCGGTAATCACCAAGTCGATAGGGCCTTCGTTGACCCGCGCCCCGGCTTGGACGCTTTCGAGAGCTGTTAAGACCTCATAGCCGGCGCCCTGGAGGATCTTCTTGAGGCGGCGAAGGATCGAGGCATCATGGTCGACGACGAGTATTCGAAGAGCAGAGGTCCGGACAGCCATGGTTACCCCATTCGAGCTTCGGGAGTTGCCCACCATCAACACCACTGGTACCGCTCCACCTATCGGGGCATTCTTAGGAACCCGAATATTAATCTGCAGAACTCCGGCGTCACCAGCATAAAGGACTTTGGCGGGCACTCCACCCACGATTACCTTTACATCCGCGGGCACCGGCACTGGAACGGCCGAAGGTGTCTCAGCAGCAAACTTCGTAACTTCAGGCGTGAGTGAAAGGCCCTCGCCGGTTGCAAACAGGTATGCGATTGCACCACGCATCGCAGGGTTGCGGGCTGAGTTACAGCAGCCCGTGACATTCAACATCGCGGCTTGTCCTTTACCTGATGCATCTCGGGTAAAGAGCGCCGGGGCACTGCTGATGACTGGCAGTGTGACCGGGGGCGAGCGCTCGCCCTGGTACTCGATCACTACCTCGGTCGCCGCTTTCTTAGAGACCTCATGCGGGACGATAGCGGAGACCTGCCCCGCTACCGTGTAAACTATCGGTGCCGCCATGTTGTCGAAAAAGACGCGCGTAGAGCCTGTCGAGCCCGTCGGCCATTCCGCAATTTCAGGTGGCCCGGCGTTGGACGGAAACATAACTACGATCTCGCCGGGCACCACCCCACCACCGCTATAGTCGGCTGCGTTGACGACATCGCGCGCGAACAACTCCGGTCCCGTCGCAAAAAGGTCGTGCGCAGGCCAATTCAGAATGGAGTTGATTGTGCGTATTACTCCTTCCGATAAATCTTTGTCGAAAGCGCCGCTTTCTCGAGGTCGGGAATTGAATAGAAGAACTGCATCGACTCCCGTTGCAGCTTGCCGAAATACGTACGCGCTGACACCGTCAGATGCCCCGTAATTCCACCAATCCGCGTCTTCGCTCCTCGGCGGGATGACCCATGCCAAACCCTTGTAAGAGGCCGCGCCAACCGAAGCCGGTGCCCCCGAGTGCGGCATCAACGCTGGAAGACTTGCCTGCTTCAGAAACGTCGGAGGGCGCCGCCCATCGAGCGCGTTGACCAGGCGGAGAAGATCGGACACCGATGCGATCCATCCCCCAGCCGCGTCTATGGCCTCGATAGATACTGCTCCGTATGGCCGTGGAATCTCGCCAGCATTCGGGGTGGTCGACCGGACTAGGGGCGCGCCAGGAAAATCGTAATAGCGCACTTCGCCCGGCGCGCCGACGGTCGTGTGCCCGATCTGCATACGAGTGATGCCTAATGGTAATAACACAGCCGAACTAACGTAGTCTTCGTACCGTTGGCCACTGGCCTCTTCTATAATCCGGCCGAGGATGCAATATTCGTAATTTGAGGCGTACTGCGGATCGGGCGACCTATCAAGCGGCAGTTTCAGCATGTAGCGGATCGTATCGATGCAACTCACCGGTGTCGTCCGCCCAAGTGCGTTTGAGACGATTCCACTCTCCAAAGACGGATCAAATGTCTTGTCACCGCCCCACTTGTTTGTCATCCCTAGCAGATCGCGAACGGTAGCATTGTTAGTGCGCAAATCCGCTGGCACGCCGAACCCGGTCAGGACAGAAAAGGCTTTCGCGTCCAAAGAGAGCCTCCCGTCTTCAACGAGCCGCAGGATGGCCGATGCAGTTAATGTCTTCGAGATTCCGGCGATCCTGAAGAGCGAGTCAGGTTGGACTAACTCCTCAGCTTCCCGGCTAGCCGAGCGCCCCAGCGGACTTCTAGACGGTGCTTCAGCCAAGCCGTACCCGCGCGCCAGCATCAGGCGGCCATGGCGAGAAACCCCAAGAGTAGCGCCAGGGATCTGCCACTTCTCAAGTAAGCCGTTCATGAAGTCGTCAAATGCGGAGAGTTGGGGCACGAAGGCACCAGTATTTCCATTCAAAGCCACACCCAAGCACAGCGGTATCGCAACAAGTCTTGTTGCGGTCCAGAACCCCGTTCGAAAAGGCATCCTGATTTCCTACCCTCCTATGAACGCTGCGACGCCACCACACCGCGAGATGGCTTGCCATCTCAACATTGTTTTACCATTCCTCTGTAATAGTGGCGCAGAACATTGGGGTAAAACAGAAAACCGAAGCCGAGAAGCACACCTGAAAAAATACCAAGTGTGATGTCATCGAACCTCCAATTAAGTCTGAGCCTTTCCTACCCCGCGCAAAACACAACCCCCCCCGTCATTATCAGGGAAGGGCGAGTGAATCACGCCGCCGTGACATGCCGATATTCTACTCCTTCGTCTGAAGGGCTCTGATGCACCTGATTCAGAAGGCGCTAGCGGGCAAAGCCGCCCGAGATGGTCGAGGAAGCGCGCGGTGACGCAAACCCCGTGGCCGCTTGCCACCACCAGCGGGCTCATTGCCCCTGCTCCTGCTCCACCGCACGCATGCAATCCTCGAACGTCACCGGGCCGCCGGCCTCCAGCCGTCCGTCCCGAACATCCGGATGTCTGTTATTCGCGAGCTGGCTACTGACGTCGCTTGTGGCGAGTGAGAACTCCTCTACAAACACAAATAAAGTGCCGTTTCGTGATACTGGCCGCCCCCCAGTCGGACCCAAGAGGTCACACTGAGTCGCGCGGAAAGACGGTACGGTAGCGTAGCCGAATGGAATGCAGCCATGTTGCCAGAGATTGATGAAAGCTCCACCAGCAACTTCACAAGTGATCAGCTTCCCGACCACATCGGCACTCCGAAGACGAGCGGCAAGGCGGACAATCCTAACCCGTCCAAAACGCCGACCAAACCTCGCTGAGGGCACACATGCGGCGGGGAGATGCCCGCTAATGATATTTTATCTTTGAGCCGAAGCGCTATTCGCGCTCCGGATTACTGTGTGCTGAGGCGGGGACAAGGGCTGGCTGTCCCCGCTACGCTCCGTTCGAACTTCTTTCCCGGAATTAAGCGTTCGGTTTGGCCGGGATCTTCAACTTTGGAACGTAATGATAATCCCATGCAGTCGATCGAAATCCACCTCGGGCTGAATCGCCTTGTACTCGCCGAAGCCGCCAAATTGTATCCCGAGTTCGCTGACCAGGCCTCGCACGTCATTGCACGACCGCTCGCGCAAGGATTCGCGTGGTAACTCGTGTGGAAGGGCGCGCCGCCAGGAGGGCAAGGAGCGTGGGAGTTTCGAGTGAGCGGTGCTTCATTTCAAGATTCTAGAAAAGGCCGCTGGCGCCCGCAAGCCTGCGCACCAGATAGTCGAATGGATTATTCCCGGTCAAACACCAGGATGTTTTTGAGTTCGCTTTCGCCCGCCGGGCGTACGCTCATCGTCAAGGTTGTTAGATCTGTAGAAACCTCGTACCGAATGGTTTGAGCTTTGTTTGTGAGCTCCACACTGTGCTGGTTCACGCGGCGGCCCGAAAATGTAGAGGCAGGCGGTGCATCCGGACCGGCGCTTGCAGCATCGTTTCCATCCAACTTGACCTTCAGAGCCAACCCCAGACCGGGACTGCTAAATGAAAGGCCGTCGCTCCCGTATGTCTGGATCTCGAGCCCGATCTCCGAGTCCACCTTTCCGCTCCTGCTCACCCAATCGCCCGCAAACCCCGAGCCGCCGGTACCCCTGCGCTCGTACACGTACACGAGGTGAGACGCCTTCCCATCGTCCGCGAAATAAGTGAAATCATCGTGCAGCGTATTTCCGTCCTTCGAGAGCGTCCAGATTGCCCTGATCTGCACTTTGCCGTCTTTCTTGCGCACGCCTCTCCACTCGTTCGGACTTACGATCGTCGTGGACATAGTCGTCCCGGAATTCCCCGGCTGGTCGGTTCCATCCGCGACAATCGTTTCGGGTGAGCCGCCGCCGAAGTCGAACGAATACTTGTTCCCTCCCAGGCTCGTGACCTTCATCTCATCCATCAGCACGCTCTTGGCCGGGTTCACCTTCCATTTGCCTAGGAATGGATCGTCAACTGCCCATAAGGTGCCCGTCGCCAGACAAACAATCACGAGCGACGGAGAATTGCGCGGTAGTATTCGCATGCCTGAATCCTAACCGCAGCCGCCGGCCCTGTCCTCGGAAATGTTGTGGAACGGACAAGCGTGTTGCCAAGCGGCCTTCTTGTGCGTCGGCTCGACAACGAAAGGCGCATCGAGCACTGCTCTAGCTAAGGGAGCAGTATCGCGAGTTGTCGGGGGGGGGCGGCTTACGTCCTCCGGCTGTCGCCTCCCGCCATTTGGTTGTATAGCGCGCAGACCGCCGATGTGCCTGTCGCCCACGGAACATTCTTCGCCCCGTTAATCATAGCGTTTCTTGTTACTGATGTTCCGGTAAGCAGTTTTCTGCCCTACAGCCCGGGCAGCCGGTGCAGAGAGACAAAGGGTGAGACTCTAGAGGCCTCACCCTTTGCTTTGAACTAAAGTTGCGCTCTACTCGTGGGTCTTCGCATTGGGGTCAGGGGCCGGGGTTGGGATGCGTGGGAGCATCTCTGCGCGGGTGGCTGCGTTGTAGACAAACCACGCTTCGATCATGGAACTCTGCGTCACATCGTCCTTCTGCACGCGGTCATAGGTGTCCGCGTTGGAGTGGTGGGTACGGGTACCGTACTCCAACCCATCCTGCTGGAAACCTATGCCGTTCAGGCCGATCCACGAAAAGGCGCTCGAGTCCGTGCCACCGGGGTTCGCAGTGGGTCTGAACTGGTCCCCGCCGAAAACAGCAACCATATGCTGGTCCTTGATGGGCTCAATCCAGGACTTGAAGATGGCCGCCATCTGCGGACTACCCCCCGCCGAGACTCCGCGGAAGCGGCCGGAGCCGCCGTCGTCGTTAAAGTACACATCCAGCTTGTCGTACTCGGGTGTCTTCACCATGGTGGTGCGTTGAGCGAAGTGCTGCTGCACATAAGCGGTTGAACCGTAGACGCCCTCCTCTTCGCCGCCCCACAGGGCAACGCGAACCGTACGCGCCATGGGCTTGTGCAAC
>Ga0187847_10004503_pt1 | contig 10242 bp, 10 predicted proteins | sample June2016WEW_4_10_FD_132458 | JGI IMG/M metagenome (GOLD analysis project Ga0187847, IMG submission 132458) | Peatland microbial communities from SPRUCE experiment site at the Marcell Experimental Forest, Minnesota, USA - June2016WEW_4_10 | ecosystem: Environmental > Terrestrial > Soil >...
ATAGGAGTTAGCGACAGTACTTAAGTAGTGAAACATCACCAGCCAGACGTGTCTGTCTGGCGAACCTAAAGGGAGGACAGGTGAAATGAAACTTGCATTTCTTAATCTGCTGCGGGAGGAATCCGGTCAGGACCTGATCGAATACGCCCTGGCAGCGGCCATGATAGCGTTGGCCGCCGTGGCTGCGATGAGCGCCTTGGCCACCAACATCAGCAATGCCTTCAGTGCGGTCGGCAGCAAGCTAAGCAGCGCCGTGGCCTGAGGCCGGAGCTGCAACTCCTGAAGGCCGGCAGCAGCCTGGGCCATGCCTTCGAGGAAAACCAGTGAGGAGCGCCGCGCCGACGTTGATCAACGGCTGCTCAAGCTAACACGCCAGGCTCAATGCTCCAGCGCCGGAGGTGGTTGCAGATGGCAGCCACTCCGGCAACGCTGGTGATTTGCGATCTTCTGCCGAGATGAAACCATGAACTCCCGTCGCGTGCTTCTTGCCCTGCTCATCGCCCTGCTGCTTTCCGGCGCAGTCACGTTCTTCATCAGCCGCAAACTCAGCAGCTCCAGCAATACTCATCCCAAGGTGCAGCGTTATGTAGCTGCCTCGCGCTCGCTCGATGCCGGAGAGGTGCTGAAGGCGGAAGACCTGGTCCTGACTGACTGGCCGGCCTCGGTGCCACTGACAAATGCTTTCACCAAAGCCGGCGACCTGGCTGGCCGCGCCGTGATCTTTCCGGTGGCAGCCTCAGAGCCAATTCTGGAGGGATATCTGGCAGCGCCGGGCTCGGGTATTGGGCTGACCACCAAGATTCCGGAGGGCATGCGTGCGACCTCGGTGAAATCCGACGAGGTGGTAGGCGTCGCCGGATTTCTCTTTCCGGGATCGCATGTGGATGTGCTGGTAACTTTTCGCTCCGACCGCGTGCCCACGCCGCAGACCCAGATTGTTTTGCAGGACGTGGAAGTGCTGACGGCAGGGCAGAAACTGGAGCCGGAGCCGCAAGGCAAGCCGGAAGCGGTCAGCGTAGTGACGCTGCTGCTGACGCCTGAGGACGCGCAGAAGCTGGTGCTGGCCAGCGCCCAGGGAAGCATCCAGTTCGTGCTGCGCAATGGCGCCGACCATAGCAAAGTCAAGGCGGTGCCGGTACAGATGGCGCAGTTGTCCGGCGGGGAAGCCGCGGCCGCGCCCATGGCGGCAGTAACGCCCCGCCCGCGTTCGCCGATAAAAGAACCGTACGTCGTCGAAACCATTCTCGGCGACAAGCGTACGAGCAAGAGTTTTGAGTGACGCTATGAAACCCCTTTCTGGCTGGAACTTCGCTTGGGCGCTGATCGCGGTGCTGCTGGCGGCCGGCGTCTTGGATGCCCAGTCGCCAGCGGCGGCCAACGCAGCGCAATCGGCAGCGGTAAGTCCGGCAGCAAATCAGGCCCCACCCAGCTCGCCGTCCCCGACCGAGGCATTGCCGGGAGCCGGCGACGCCTCGGCTGCCACCTCGACCCAAAGACACGTCGCTCCCCTGGCGCTGAAGGCCGCAGCCACGGCAGCTGCTGCGGGCGACAAGGCGCCGACGGTGGCAGCGAGCGGGACAAAGCCGCCATCCGACGCCCAGGGAACACGCAAGCTGCACCTGATTGTGGGGCGGTCGTTGTTCCTGAATTTTCCCGAGCGCCTGCGCCGCGTCTATGTCAGCAATCCGGTGGTGCTGGATTCGATTGCCTCCAGCCCATTTGAATTGGTGATCACGGCCCGCGCGGCCGGCACCAGCAGCCTGGTGTTGTGGAGCACTGGCGGCCAGACACAGATGTATACCGTGCTGGCCGACGTGGATGTGGCCGGCCTGCGGGAGTCGCTGGCCGACGCCCTTCCCGGCGATCATGTCGAAGTCGAGGCCCAGCAGGGCCGGGTGCATCTGAGCGGCGTGGTAGGCAGCGACGCCGCGGCGGACGAGGCGGCGCGACTGGCCGGCGTCTATTCCAAAGACGTAATTAATTCCCTGGTAGTCGATCCCGGGCACCTGCCGCAAGTGCAGTTGCAGGTGCGCATCGCCGAGGTCGATCGCTCCAAGCTGACTGCTTTCGGCATCAATCTGTTTGGCCTGAACGGCAACAGTATTGGCCAGGGAAGCACGGAACAGTTCTCTCCGTTTACCTTTCAGCCCAACGGCTCAACTACCCAGGCCATTACGTCCGATTTCCTGAACCTTTTCTACTTCGACGTCAAGAACGGCATTGGCGCGACCATCAAGGATTTGCAGACCAAAGGCGTGCTGCAAATTCTGGCCGAGCCCAACCTGACCACGCTGCATGGCAAGACGGCGCGCTTTCTGGCCGGCGGCGAGTTTCCTTATCCCATTGTGCAGCCGGGCGGCGCGGGCAGTGTGCCTACGGTAACGGTGCAGTTCCGGCCTTATGGAGTAAAGCTGGAATTCACTCCCTTCGTGAACTCGGATGGGACCATACGGCTCAAGGTGGCCCCGGAGGTAAGCGCGCTGGACTACACCAACGAGGTGGTCATTGCCGGATACGCGTTGCCGGCGCTGTCCACGCGCAAGGCCGAGACGGAAGTGGAATTGAAGGACGGACAGAGCTTCGGCATCTCCGGCATTCTCGACAACCGCATCACCGACACCCTGAGCAAAATGCCAGGCATCGCCAATATACCCGTTCTGGGCGTGCTGTTCCGATCCAAGAACCTGAACCACTCGACTATGGAGCTGGTGGTCATCGTCACCCCGAAAATCATCGACTCGCTCAATGCTCCCGGGTTGCCGCCTCCGTCGACTCCGGAAATGCCGGTGCCGTTTTTGCAGCCGCAGGCGTTTGACAGCACTTTGCCGAAGAATTGAGGAGCAGGCTTGGTTGCGCAATGCCAGTTTGGAGAGCATGACGTGAACAGCGAGGAATTTGCGGAAAATGCTACCGGCTTGTGCGCCGCCACTCTGTGTGCGGATCCGGAAACCGTCGCGGCGGTGCAGCAGGCAGTGGGGCGGAAGAACGGGACCTTCGCGGGCGAGCTGGAAGACTACGCATGCTACACCGGTAATCCCCAGCTGGTGCAGAAGCTCCAGCGGGCCGAGGTCTGCGTCTGCGTCATTGACTTCGACCGTGACCGGGCAGCAGCGGTACAAGCGGCAAACGCCTTACAGCAAACGTTGCACGGGCGGGGTAGCCTGATCGCGGTTTCCGCCAAGTCCGAACCGGGGCTGCTGCTGGAGGCGATGCGGGCGGGTTGCGGCGAATATCTCACCAAGCCGGTGCTGCCCGATCAGGTAGCCGAGGCCCTCGACCGTCTGCGCTCGCGTTTAAGCGCCCGCAAGCCGACCCAGACCAAGCCTATGGGCAGGATTCTGGCGCTGCTGGGGGCGCGCGGCGGGGCCGGGGCAACCACTCTGGCAGTCCATCTGGGCTGCTTTCTGGTGCGCCAGTACGGCAAGCGCACTCTGATTCTGGATGAGCATCGCCGCCTGGGACATGTCTCGTTGTACCTGGGCGAAGACGAAGGCAACTACCATTTCTACGAGCTGGTACGCAACATCGCCCGCCTGGACGAGATCCTGCTGGACGGCTTTGTCATTCATCACTCTACTTGTCTGGACATTCTGCCTTCGCCCGACGTCTTCGACGATACCGCCAACGTCTCGCTGGATGACATCCAGCGCGCTATCCGTTTTCTTGGGCAGAACTATGAGTTCGTGGTGATCGACTGTCCCCACGGCGTCCACAATCTCAGCCTGGCCACCATCGACTGTTGCGACGAGCTCTACCTGATCGCCACGCCCGATGTTCCGGCGCTACGCGACCTTACTCGCCACATTGACCGGTTGTTACAGGGCAACGTGCCGCCTTCGAAGATCAAAGTCGTCATCAACCGCTATTCGTCGGAAGGGGCGCTGGCTCTGGAGCAGATCGAGAAGGCCATCCAGCAGCCTATCGCCATCGCGATTCCCAATGCCTCGTCCGACCTGATTCGGGCGATGAATACCGGCAACCCCATACGGCCGGAGCGCAAGTCGGATTTCGCCATCGAGATGAAGAAGTGGGCGGCAAGCCTGGTTCCCGAGCAGGCGGCAGAAGCGTCCGAACCCAAACGGAAGTTCGGATTCTGGAATTAAGCCGGCCGGACTGCGCGTCCGGACGACTAAGGAGGGTTTATGGCTGAAGCCGCGACCGCCGTGCTTCCCGCCAGTCAGCTGGCCGCGCATCTGGGCAGAGACGAGAATCCGCTGTTGGCGCGGGCGCAGCAGGACGTGAAGTCGGCGGTGCATCGCGAGCTTATCGGCAAAGTCGATCTGGAGAAGTTGCTCTACATGCAGGACACGCGGGGACGGCAGCAGTTGCTGGCCGTCATCCTGCAACTGGTCGGCGAACACGGTATCCCCTTCAGCGCCAGCGAGCGCAGCCGCCTGGCCAATGAAGTAATGGATGAGGTCTTTGGGCTGGGGCCGCTGGAGCCGCTGTTACAGGACCCCACCGTGACCGACATCCTGGTGAATACCGCCGACGCGGTTTATGTGGAGCGCGGCGGAGTGCTGGAGACGACCAACGTCGTCTTCAAGGACAACCATCATCTGATGCACATCATTGAGAAAATCGTGTCCCAGGTAGGACGCCGGGTGGACGAGTCTTCGCCCATGGTGGATGCCCGGCTGCGCGATGGCTCGCGCGTCAATGCCATTATCCCGCCGCTGGCCATCGACGGCCCCATTCTCTCCATCCGCCGTTTTGGCGCGCATCCGCTTACCGCCGACGACCTGCTGGCCTACCGCGAGCTTACCCCGGTGATGATGAAGGTACTGGAGAGTGCGGTGAAGGCGCGGCTGAATGTTGTGGTGTCGGGCGGCACCGGAGCGGGCAAAACCACCTTGCTGAACGTGCTTTCCGGATTTATCTCCCCGCGCGAACGCATTGTGACCATCGAGGACTCGGCTGAACTCAAGCTGAAGCAGAGGCATGTGGTGCGGCTGGAGTGCCGTCCCCCCAACGTGGAAGGCCGCGGGGGAGTGCGGCAGCGCGAGTTGCTGGTGAATGCCTTGCGTATGCGGCCCGACCGCATTGTGGTGGGCGAGGTGCGCGGCGAAGAAGCGCTTGACATGCTACAGGCCATGAACACGGGCCACGATGGCTCCCTGACCACGGTGCATGCCAACAGCCCGCGCGACGCCATCTCGCGCATCGAGACCATGGCCCTGATGGCCAACTTGAACCTGCCAGAGATGGCAATGCGGCAGCAGATTGCCGCCGCCATTCAGATCATCGTGCAGGTCTCGCGCATGAGCGACGGCGCCCGCCGCGTGACCCATGTCTCGGAAATCACCGGCATCTGCGAGCAGGTAATCAGCATGCAGGATGTTTTTCTCTTTCAGAAGAAGGGATTGGGGCCGAACGGTAAAGTGCTGGGCCGCTTCTATGCGACCGGAATTGTGCCCAAGTTTTCCGAGAAGCTGCAGGCGGCGGGCATCCCGCTGGACACCAACCTTCTGGATTTCTCCGAGGAGGTGTGATGCGAAGATTTTTCATCACGCAGAACACCGAAGGTACGAAGAGAAAACCGGAAGTGAAAAAACCACAAAGGATCTTCTCTGTGCGCTCCGTGTTCTCCGTGGGGAATATGTTTTTTGACTGCGATGGGCAACGGGGGTGGCAACCATGTTCCTGATGGGGCTGATCTTTTTCCTGGTGCTGTTGCTGACCTTCGGGGTGGTGCTGGTGATGACCCGGCCGACCTCGGCCGAGCGCACTATCGAAGGCCGCATCGCCCGGCTGCGGGGCGCGTCCAAGGCCGGCGGCGAAGTGGAGGAAGACAGCTCTGCCATCATCAAGCAAACCCGCTTGAGCGAAAACCCCTGGCTGGACGCGCTGCTGCGGCGCTGGAGTCTGGGCCAAACCATCCAAAGGCTGATTGCCGGGGCGCAAAGCCTGTGGAGCGTCTCCGGAGTGCTGGCCTGGAGCCTGGGGCTGGCGGCTGCCGGTTACGCCATCGGCTACTACGAGTTGCCGAGCCTGGCCATCGCGCTGCTGCCCGCCGCGGTCTTCGCGGCGCTGCCATTTCTGTTTCTGCGCTATAAGCGCATGCGGCGTCTGAAGGAATTCAGCCGCTACCTGCCGGAGTCCATCGACCTGATGAGCCGAGCCCTGCGCGCCGGCCACTCCCTGACGGCGGCGATGGAGATCATTGGCGAAGAGTCTCCCGAACCCGTACGCAGCGAATTTCGCGAGGTCTACCGGCAACAGAACTTCGGGATCCCGGCGCGGGAGGCGCTGTTGCAACTGGCCCACCGGGTCCCGCTGCCGGAGCTGAACTTTGTGGTCACCGCCATTCTGCTGCAAAAGGAGACGGGGGGAAATCTGGTGGAGGTGCTGGACCGGACCACGGCGGTGATTCGCGAGCGGCTGCGCATTCAGGGGGAGATCCGGACCCACACCGCGCAGGGGCGCTTGACCGGATGGATCCTGTCGCTGCTGCCGGTGGTGATGTTCTTTCTGCTGAGCCTGGCCAACCGCGGCTATACCCGGGTGCTGATCGAAGATCCGCTGGGCAGAAAGCTGATCTACACCGGACTGGGGTTGATTGTGCTGGGCGGGCTGGTGATCCGCAAGATTGTGGGCGTGAAGATATGAACGGCATGAACGCGATACAGGCCATCAGCATGATGGTGACCGTCTTTTGTGCCCTCGCCGTGGTGCTGGTCGCCCTGCTGATGCGGGGCTCGAACGAGGCCAAGCGGCTGATGGAAGTGACGCGGACGCAGCTGCGTTCCGAGCCGGCGCCGGGCGGCGCCAGGAATCCGGCGTCTCAGTTGCTATTGGGCCTGGCGCGCTTCGTGCGCACGCGCCTGGGCTTTGCTCAGGATGAGAAGCTGCGGCAAAAGCTGCTGGCCGCCGGGCTGCGCGAAAGCTCCGCTGTCGATACCTACTTTGGTATCCGCCTGCTGGGGCCGATTGCCGCGGTGCTGGCCGGCACCTTCATTCGCAGCGACACTTTCATGTGGATTCTGGGGTTGATGATGGCGGCCTATATGGCGCCTGACGCCTGGGTAGGCTATCGCACCCGCACGCGCCGGGAGCGGATTCGCCTGGGATTGCCTGACGCACTGGACCTGATGGTGGTGTGCGTCGACGCCGGGCTGGCCATCGACCAGGCGCTGCTGCGGGCGGGCCAGGAGCTGGCCCTCAGCCAGCATGAGATTTCCGAGGAGTTCATCCAGATCAACTTCGAGCAGCGCGCCGGCAAGCCGCGCATTGAGGCCTGGCAGAGCATGGCCGACCGGACCAAGCTGGATACGGTGAAGAGCTTTGTCCAGATGCTGGCGCAGACCGATCGCTTTGGTACGCCCCTGGTGCGTGCGCTGCGGGTGTTCGCCGACGGTCTGCGGCAGAAGCGCCGGCAGCAGGCGGAGGAGTTGGGCGCAAAGACTACGGTGAAACTGATTTTCCCCCTGGTGCTGTTTATTTTCCCCAGCATTTTCATTGTTCTGCTGGGGCCGGCAGTCATTCTGATAGCTCGTAACATGGCAGATGTTTTCAAGTGAGGGTCGAGCTTACCAACGCAGGGAAGGAGGGAGATCTATGGATACAGTTACAGTCATCCGAGCCATCGCCGCGATGTTAGCGGTGGCGTGCCTGGGCGTCATCGTCCTGCGGCGCAAAAAACATGCCTAATTCCAGCCCGGCGCAGGTCACGAGGCGGCTGGGCCAACAGCGTGTAGATCCCGGAGACGGACTGCTGATCGATCCGCCGTCCGGGATGCATGCTTTTCCCAAGCATGGGTTTGGCGGGGCACGCTGCTGGTGGCTGCTGCTGGCGACATGTCTCATCAGTTACGCGCTGTTCGCGGCGCGAATCGAGGAAGGCTTCATCGGCGCCGACGATGGCACGCTTGCTCATGCCGCCGAGCGCGTCCTGAACGGCGAACGGCCGCAGGTGGACTTCTACGACAATTACACCGGCGGGCTGAGCTATGTGGATGCCTTGGGGCTGAAGCTGTTCGGCATGCGAATGCAGTCGCTGCGCTGGATGCTGTTTGTGTTTTTCGCGGTGTGGGTGCCGGCGATCTGGTATCTGGCTTCGCGATTTGCCTCGCCGCCGGGGGCATCGCTAATCACCTTGCTGGCTGTCTTCTGGAGCACGCCCATTTATCCCGCTCCCGTTGCCTCCTGGTACAACCTGTACTTTGCAACCTTTGGGATGGTTGCGCTGTTTCGTTATATAGAGGATCGCCGGCCTGTCTGGATATTTCTGGCGGGCATTGCGGCGGGTGTTTCCTTCCTTTTCAAGATCGCAGGCCTGTACTCTCTCGCCGCGATGATTCTGTTTCTGGTGTTTGACCAGCCGAACGACGAAGCTGCGCCGGCAGGCGATAACAGATCGGGATGGGCTTACTTGGTTTTGATCGCGCTGGCGCTCTGCGGCTTCGATGCGCTGTTGTGGGGCATGATTCGCAGCCGGGCCGGCGCGGCCTCGTTCTACAACTTCCTGCTTCCCGTGGTGGCGCTTTCCGCGCTGCTGCTGGCGCGAGCCTGGCAATCTCGCCGTGAAGCAGGCTGGCTGCGGCTGCGCCGGTTGGGCGTTCGGATTCTGGCTTTGAGTGCGGGATTCCTCGCGCCAGTTGCGCTTTATCTTCTGCCCTATCTTCACGCGCACGCCCTGGGCCGCTGGTCCTACGGAGTCCTGGTGATTCCCACGGAACGATTGCAGGTTACGTTTTATCCAGCGATCCATCCGGTAGCAGCCATCTGTTGTGTGCCGCTGGTTGTCCTGCTTCTGCTGAGCTCGGGTTCCCGGTCAGCGTTAAGCGGCAGAATCGCTGTCGTCCTGCTTTCGGGCGTGGCCATCGCGCTGCTGTTTCTTTGCGTTCGCTACCCGGGAGTCGCGCGTTGGGTGTGGGTCTCGGCGGCAGCATCCGTTCCGGTGATCGCCATTGCGGGAGCAATCAAGTTATGGCAGGGCACACTACGAGGCGAGGCGGCATCGCGTCTCATGCTGCTGCTGGCAGTAACCGCGTTGTGCAGTGTCGTTCAGTTTCCGTTTTCCGTTCCTATGTACTTTTGTTATGTCGCGCCGCTGTTGATTCTGGCCTGCGCGGCGCTGAGCGACACGGACAAGGTTCGACCCGCTGTCCCTCTGACGGTCCCGGTTGCCGTCTTCTACTTGCTTTTTGCGGCGCTCGTTCTCCTGCCCAATCAGATTTATCGTCGAGGCATGTCACTTCAGACGACACGGGTGAAAGCCTTCACCTTGCCTCGGGCCGCGGGCATGAGGGGGGAAGCCGTTCAGGTGGAAACTTACGAACAGATTGTGGCCGAAATCGCTCGCCATGCCGGAACGTCGCCGATCTGGACAGGTCCGGATTGCGCGGAGTTTTACTTCCTGGCGGCGCGAACGAATCCGACGCCGGTGCTATGGGAAGCGCTCTCGGGTGCGGACCGTGATCCGCGCCGCATCTTGAACTGGATCGAAAGCGCAGGGGTGCACGTGGTGGTGATCAACCACACGGAACCAACCCCATCAGGACCGATGCCAGCGCTGCTGGAGAACGAACTGCGGCGGAGATTTCCGCACAGCAGGACTGTGAATGGCTTCGAGGTTCGCTGGGCAGAGTCGGTGCTCCCTGAATCCTCAGCGAGGGAGAGCCATACCGCGCTGCTCGATTGAAGGTACAACCTGGCGTGAGGCGACAGCTGCGCAGCGCACCATTCCGAACCACAACCAGGCAACGAAGATCGCAAACACCGCGACTTTGAATGCACCCAGAGCTGCAAGGTAAGCGGGCGTACAGAATAAGACGATGAAGGGAACCGTAACCTGCCAGCCGTTTTCGCCGGACCACATCTTGTCTTGCATGACCAGCAGGATTGGCAGAAGCAGAAGCGCGAGATCGTGCAGGTTCAAATGAAAGCTGACGAGAAGGGCAAAACAAATCAGGCCGGCAAAGGCCCGCGCAGACGGCTGCTGGGGTTGCACGGTTGCCCGGGCGGCCAGCAGCAGACTGATTGAAATAGCACCGACCAGAATAGTGTCCCAGCTTGAGTGTCCGGCCAACAACAAGGAGAGCAATCCCCGCAAGTTCGGCATCATGCTGGGATGAATGGCCATGTGCGCCGAGGTCTGGCCCGCGAGGAGAATCGTCAGCATCTGGCGCATGCCGGTAAATCCCACCATAAAGATGCTCAAGGTCAGGACGGCAAATGCGGAGCAGAGAAATCCTCGCACTACTCTCCAGCGCCGCATCAGGAGAAAAACCGCTGCGATCG
>Ga0187847_10004504_pt1 | contig 10241 bp, 7 predicted proteins | sample June2016WEW_4_10_FD_132458 | JGI IMG/M metagenome (GOLD analysis project Ga0187847, IMG submission 132458) | Peatland microbial communities from SPRUCE experiment site at the Marcell Experimental Forest, Minnesota, USA - June2016WEW_4_10 | ecosystem: Environmental > Terrestrial > Soil > Wetlands...
AGCAGGTTGATGTCGAAGGCCATGTCCGTAATGCGCAGGTAAGGATGGATGGTTTCAACGGCTGCGCGCTTCATCACCTTCGCGCCGCATTGCGTGTCGCGGATGTTCAGCCAGAACAGCAGTTGCACAATCAGATGAAACGCTCGGCTGGCAAACCGCCGTTGCCCGGTCTGTGACTGGTGAATGACCGCGCCGGTCAGCCAGCGCGAGCCGATGACGCAGTCCGCCTCGCCGGTGTGCCGGACCAGTTCAAGAAAAGCAGGCGGCGGGGTCGCCCCGTCGGCGTCCGTATATCCAATCAAATCGCCGTAGGGCGCAAGTTTGAGTCCCTCGATGAGTGCGCCCCCTTTGCCGATGGGTTCGGGAAAATTCAGGTAGCTGACGCTGGAGAATTCCTTCGCGACTTTTTGCACGATGCCGAGCGTGTTGTCCGCGCAACCGTTGAGCACGACAACCATCTGGAATTTGCCGTGATAATGTTCCTGGAAAAAGCGGGCGTAGTCGCGCAACACCGGTTCGATGCGGCGCTCCTCGTTATGGGCCGGGATCAGGAGCAACAAGCTGGGATCAGGCACGCGCACTAGGTAGCAGAGAATTTTAAAATTGCAACGCCCCACACACCTTTCGCTTGCGGCGGCCATCATAAATGTTTATTCAAATCGCATGGATTCTCGCGAGGCGCTAATCGCGCTGAACCTCATCGAACACGTCGGCCCCGTGCGTGCCCGGTTTTTGCTCGAACATTTCGGTGAGGCCCCCAAAATCCTCACCGCTTCAAAATCCGCCCTGCTCCGCGTCCGCAACATCGGCGACGAAACCGCCGAAGCGATTGTCCATTGGGAGCAATCCATTGATCTCGCGGGTGAATCGAAGCGCCTTGCGGAATCCGGTGGCCGCGTTTTGATTCAGAGCGACGAGGAATATCCGGAGTTGCTCCGGCAGATTTACGATCCGCCGATCGTGCTTTACGTCAAGGGCGCGCTGACGGCGAAGGACAAAAATGCGGTGGCCATGGTCGGTTCGCGCATGACCACGCATTATGGCCTCGAAGCCGCGCGCAAGCTGGCCTACCAGCTTGCTTATGTGGGCGTGACGGTCGTGAGCGGCGGCGCGCGGGGCATTGACACGGCGTCGCATCAGGGCGCGCTGGCGGCCCGGGGCCGCACGGTCGTGGTGCTGGGCACGGGCATCAATGTGGTGTTTCCGCCGGAGAACCGGGAATTATTCGAACGGGCGGCGGCCAATGGCGCGGTCGTCACCCAGTTCCCGTTCAATCGCAACGGTGACCGGCAAAGCTTCGCCATCCGCAACCGGATCATTGCCGGCCTGACGCTCGGCACGGTGGTGGTGGAGGCGGATTTGAACAGCGGCGCGCTCATCACGGCGAATTTCGCGACCGAATACGGCCGGCAGGTTTTCGCGGTGCCGGGGCGGGTGGATTCGCCGCGCAGCAAGGGTTGCCACGATCTGATTAAAAAGGGCGCGAAGTTGTGCGAAAGTGCCGAAGACGTCCTGAGCGAGTTCGAATATTTGTTTCCGGGAAGCAATCGCCCGCCGTCACCCGGCGAGACCGGCATTTTGCCCGCGCTGGAGTTGTCCGAGAATGAACAGCGCGTTTACGATTCCCTGAGCCATGAGGAATCGGCCATTGACGAGGTCATCCGGCGGAGTGGCCTGCCGAGTTCGGCGGTTTCGGTGGCGTTGCTGGGCCTGGAAATGAAGCGGGCGGTCAAACAGTTGCCCGGAAAACTGTTTGTGCGAAACACGTAATTTACAAACCAGGACTTGCACAAACGCAGTCAACCGACTAGAACCCGGGGCAGACCAACACAATTATGGCGAACTACAAAATCATCGGCGGCGACCTGAAACAGTACGGGCCGGTCACGGACGAGGAGGTGCGCAAGTGGATTGCCGAGGACCGGTTGAACTCGCAATCACTCGTGCAGGTGTTTGGCGACATCGAGTGGAAGAAATTGTCCGAGTTTCCGGAGTTTGCAGAGGCGCTGGCCGGCAAACCCGAAACCTTGAGTGCGCCGTTGCCATTCGGTTCGCCTGCCACTGGTGCGGACCAGGGACGCGATACCGCCTTGAAGTTGGTTAAAGGTCCAGCCATCGCCCTGATTATCACGGCGGGTTTGGGTGTCGCATATTATGCTCTGAGCGGTCTTTTTACGCTGTTCACTGGCAGTGTGATGTTCCATCAACAGATGCCGCCTAATATCCCGCCGCAAATGCAGGCGTTCATCCAGGGAATGCAAGGGCCATTGGCCGGAGTGGTTAATCTGGTGATTGCGGCGTGGAATGGGTTTGTGTTGTTCGGCGCGGTAAAAATGTTGCGGTTGCAGAACCACGCCGTGTCCATGGTTGCTTCCGTGGCTGCGATGTTGCCATGCCAATGTTGTTGCCTGTTGGGACTTCCCTTCGGCATCTGGGCGTTGGTGGTCTTGAACAAGCCGGAAGTGAAGTCGCAGTTTACGTGATGTTACGCGTTTCTCAGCCTGTTCGACCATTAAGCCGTGCCCGCGTTGCGAGTTGCGCCTTGATTAATCTGGCCGCCACCCCGGGACTGGGTTCGCTGATCGCCCGCCGGTTTTGGGCCGGAATCGGTCAGTTGCTGCTGGCTTTGGCTGGTTTTGTTTTGCTGGTCGGCTGGATGTTTGAGTTTTTCGACCGCGCCTTCAGCCAGCAACTGGGTGAGCCGGTTCCCACAACGCCGATTGGTTGGATGTTAAAGTGGGGACTGGTTCTTTTCGCCGCGGCCTGGGTATGGTCGCTGGTTACAAGCATCAGCCTCTGGCGACAGGCCGGAGCGGATGAAGCCGGCGGCCTCAAACCCGTTCCGCCACGGCTGGCAGATTCAACGAATAAAAATTTAGAAAACAAATAACCAAGGCCCGTTATGTATAAAATCATTGGAGCCGACGGCCTGCCCTATGGCCCCGTCAACGCCGAACAAATCCGGCAGTGGACCGCCGAGAACCGGGTCAACGCGCAAACACTCGTTCAAACCGAAGGCGCCACGGAATGGAAACCGCTGGGGTCAATTCCGGAACTGGCAGCCGGATTGAAAACGGTCCCGCCGCCCATTGCGGCACCCTCCCCCCTCGCCACCCGCGCGTCGAACAAAATCCCCGCGGGCATCTGCGGAATACTGTTGGGCGGCTTCGGCGTTCATAAGTTCATCCTGGGCTACACCGGCGCGGGTCTGGTCATGCTGCTGGTGTCCCTGCTCTCCTGTTTCATTCTGGCGCCGGTCATGCATATCATCGGCCTCATCGAAGGCATCATTTATCTGTGCAGGTCCGACGAGGAATTTGTGCGCGTGTATGTGGACGGACGCAAGGAATGGTTTTAGGCCATGAAAAAACTCAGCGCCGTTCAAATCAAATCCTCGCTCGCTGCCGTGCCGGGATGGACCCGGACCGGTGCCGCAATTTCGCGGACGTACCAGTTCAAGGATTTCCCCGCCGCGGTTCAATTTGTGAACGCCGTCGCCGAAATCGCCGAACGGGCGTGGCATCATCCGGACATTGACATTCGTTGGAACAAGGTCGTGCTCACGCTCACGACCCACGACGTCGGCGGCCTGACGGAAAAGGATTTTGCGCTGGCCGGGAAGTTCGACCGGCTGCCGGCTGCCCAAGGCTAGAATACCACCGGCGTGCCTTCCTCCAACATTCGCATCTGGGGTGTAAGCCCTTCCTTGTCAGCGATTTGCCGGAGCCAGCGCGGCGGTTCGTCCAGGGCCTCAAACGACAATTTGAACGTCCCGTAGTGCATCGGCACCAGCCACCGCGCCCGCAGGTCCCGGAACGCCTTCACCGCCTCGTCCGGACCCATGTGCACGCGTCGGAACGATTCCGGATGATAGGCGCCGATGGGCAGCAACGCGATTTCCGGCGCAAGTTTCTGCCCGATTTGTTTGAAACCATCAAAGTAGGCGCTGTCGCCGGCGTGATAAATCTTCCGCCCCTGATGTTCCAGCACGAATCCGCCATAGCCGCGATGCTGATCGGACAACGTGCGCGCGCCCCAGTGCCGGCTCGGCGTGAACGTGACCTTCCAATCCCGGTGCGAAAAGCTCTCCCACCACACCAGCTCAATGACGCGGGAAAACCCCAGGTCAAAGGCCAGATCGCCGACGCCCCACGGCATGAGGCCGATTTTGGGATGTGGCAGCCGGCGCAGCGTCGGTTTATGAAAGTGATCGAAGTGCGCATGGGTCAGCAGCACCAGATCGATCGGTGGCAGGTCGTTGATTTTGAGACCGGAACGTTTGATCCGTTTGAGCAGAAACAGCCAGTTCGCAAAGTTCGGGTCAATCAGCACGTTCAGGTCCGTGAACTGGATCAGGAACGATGCGTGGCCGATCCAGGTGATGGCCACCTGGCCGCGCGACAATTTGGGGAAAACCGGGCGGCGCTGATGGCCGGTGCGCGGCGTCAGCAGGGCCTTCCAGACCAGTTCCTGAAAAAAGGTGCGCGGATTGAAATGCTTCGATGGCGTCAAATCCTTGAAGGACCGCGGCAACCGCCGCGGTGACAACGGAGGACGCTGCGAAAATGGTTTCGTCATACAACGACCGTATTTTACCCCCGCCGCCCGGTGAATGAAATGGAAAATGCCGCATCAATTTTTTGATTGTTCCGCTAATTTTTTTCAATTCATTCGCTGGTTGCCCGCAGCGTTATCGTGTCAATAAATGAACGCTCACCGGCTGGGGTGCGCGCATTTGTGGCTTGTCAGCGACTCGCTGCGGGCGCACAGTGTCGGCATCCAAGTCGTTCCGCAGTCGAAAGGCAAAAATTATGGAACCGGCAGTTGCTCTCATCGTCTTGGTATTTCTTGGAATCCCCCTTGCTTTGACCGTCTGGTTGATTGTCAGCGCCGTTAGTTCCAAGAGTCGAATCGAAGAGCTCACTCGCCGGCTGGGCGCGGTAGAAACTGAGGTTGTTCGCTTAAGAAGCGGGCGTGAACCGGCGCCGCCGGCCGAAACCGCGCCGGCGCCGCAACCCGAATCTGTTGCACCGCCCAAACCGGCGGTCGTTCCACCAGCCGTTCTTCCGCCGAAAGCTTCACCGCCCGAACCCATCATTATTGGGCTGCCGTCTTCCCCACCACAGTTTTCCCCACCGCCGATTCCCGCAACACCAAAACTAGTTTCCCCCGAGAGATTGGCTCCGCTTGCCACCGTACCGGAACCGCAGCACAAGCCCGCGTCAAAAATCGATTGGGAACAGTTCATGGGGGTCAAAGGTTTCGCCTGGCTCGGCGGATTCGCCCTTTTCCTCGGCGTCGCCTTTTTCGTCAAGTACTCGTTCGACAACAATCTCATTCCGCCCGAGCTGCGCGTCGCCATCGGTTTTCTCGCCGGTCTTGGCCTGCTCGTCGGTGGCGTGGCGATGTCGCGGAAAAATTTCCCCGCGCTCTCGCAAACGTTGTGCGCAACCGGTGTGGTCATTCTTTACGCCGTCACTTTCGCCTGCCGTTCGATTTACCATTTTGATTTTTTTGGCCCGTTACCAACCTTTCTGCTGATGGCGCTCATCACGTCAGCGGCCTTCCTGCTGGCGGTCCGGCTGAACGCACTGGTTGTCGCCATCCTCGGGATGTTGGGTGGTTTCCTCACTCCGATTCTGCTTTCGACCGGCCAGGACAATCCGCTGGGTCTGTTCGGTTACATTGCGATTCTCGACGCCGGCGTGATCGCGGTCGCGCTGGTACGCCGCTGGCATTTTCTCGCCGCGCTGGCTGCGCTCGGGACAGCCATCCTGCAAATTGGCTGGGCGGGCAGGTTTTTCGTCAGCGAACAGTATTTCGCCGGTGACAAAATCTTCATAGCGCTCGCCGTGCTGCTGGGGTTCAACACGCTCTGGCTCGTGGCAAACTGGCTGGCGAAAAGTCGCGGCCAAATCAACCAATGGCTGTCCGGCTCGTTGCTCGGCCTGGTCGCGGTTACCCTGGCATTTAGCGCCTGGTTCCTCGATTTCCAGCCACTGGCGCAGCGTCCGTGGCTCTTGTTCGGTTTCGTTTTCCTCATTGACCTGGTCGCCATCGCCGTCGCGTGGTTTGATGAAACAGTTTCCCCCGCCCGATCTGTCTCCGGCTTTGCCGTGTTCGGATTACTCGCCTTCTGGACCACAAAATCCTTGTCGAATGAATCGCTTGACGCCGGTCTGGTGTTTTATTTCATTTTCGCGATTCTTCATTCGGCTTTGCCTGCGTGGCTTCAGCGCCAACGCGGTGCATCAAGTCAAAATTGGGCAAATCACTTCTTCCCGATACTCGCGCTCGCGCTGGTCCTCGTGCCTGTTTTTAAACTGGCCGAAGTTTCGTTCATCGTCTGGCCGTTCATTCTGCTCGTGGATTTGCTGGCCATCGCGCTCGCGGCGCTGACTGCTACGTTGCTGCCGGTGCTCGCGGTGCTGCTGCTGACACTCGTTGCCACCGGCGCGCTCATTTTCAAAATCCCCGCCGACCTTACCGGCCTGCCGACTTCGTTTTTCCTGCTCGGCGCGTTCGTTGTTTTTTTCGTCGTCGCGGGCATCTGGCTCGTCAGGAAATTCAAACCCGACGCTCTGAAGGCTGGGGTTAAATTTGGCGACGACCCTATGGCGCCTGGCGATTTGGCCGCCATTCTGCCCGCGTTTTCAATCGTGCTGCCGTTTCTGCTCCTTATCATGGCCACCCTGCGGCTGCAATTGATCGATCCCTCGCCGGTGTTCGGTTTGGCTTTTTTGCTCGTCGTGCTGCTGTTTGGGGTGACAAAATTGTTTTCCTTCGATTGGATGCCAGCCATTGGACTGGCGTGCGTGACGGCGCTCGAATGCGCCTGGCATTTCAGCCGTTTCGACCCGGCAAACCCGAACCAACCGCTTAATTTCGTGCTGACGTGGTATTTAATTTTCTTTGCCCTGTTCGCGGGGTTCCCGTTTTTATTCCTGCGGCAGTTTGAAAATAAAGTTGTCCCCTGGGCAGCTGCGGCGATGGCCGGTCCGCCACAATTTTTCCTCATTCACCGTTTCGTCGCCGTCGTTTATCCGAATCAATTCATGGGATTGTTGCCCGCTGCGTTCGCCATTCCCGGACTGTTGAGTCTGGTCATCGTGCTTAAGACCGTCTCCGCCGAAAACAAAGCCCGTCTGACTCAACTGGCCTGGTTTGGCGGCGTGGCGCTTTTTTTTATCACGCTCATTTTTCCGATTCAATTCGATCGTCAATGGATCACCATCGGCTGGGCGCTCGAAGGCGCGGCCCTGTTGTGGCTCTTCCATCGCGTGCCGCATCCGGGGCTGCGGCTGGTGGGCGTCGGTCTGCTTGCCGTTGCCTTTACCCGGCTCGCGCTTAATCCCGCTGTGCTCGAATATCATCCGCGTGCCGCGACACCGATTTTCAACTGGTACCTCTACGCCTACGGCATCGTGACCGTGGCACTGTTTGCCGGCGCAAAACTTCTCGCGCCGCCGCGAAATCAAATTTCCAAGATTAATGCCCCGCCCATTCTGGCCGGCCTGGGAACCGTGCTGGCGTTTCTTTTGTTGAACATCGAAATCGCGGACTATTTCAGCCCTCCCGGCTCGACGCTCACGTTCCAGTTCAGCGGCGATTTTGCGCGCGACATGACCTATTCCATCGCCTGGGCATTATTCGCGCTGGGGTTGCTCGTCTATGGCATTCTTAAAAACACTTCCGCCGCGCGCTATTCGGCGATGGGCCTGCTGTGCATCACTTTGCTCAAGCTTTTCTTCCACGACCTCGCGCAGCTCGGCCAGCTTTACCGCATCGGCGCCTTCGTCGGCGTGGCCGTCATCGCGATGCTGGCATCGTTCGCGTATCAGAAATTTTTTGCCGCCGGCGCGAAGAACAGTGAATCGAAAGATGAAACGGCTCAATAAAATTGTGGCGAACGGGATTTTGGGATGCACGCTTTGGGCGGGCCTTTCCGCTGACGGCGCTGACCTGCCGTCGGCTTGGCAGCACGAGCAGACACTCAATGTCTCCACGACCGGGCTTGTAAAAATCAATCTGCCGGCTGAAACGCTCGGCGCCGCGCGCCCGGCGCTCGAGGACTTGCGTCTCTACGACGCCGCGGGCGACGAAATTCCTTATGTGCTTACCCGGCCGGCCCCGTTGCCGAAAGTGATTCAAAAGGTAAAATCGTTCCAGGTTTTGCTCAACGCAAACAACACCGTCATCACGCTGGAAACCGGACTGACACAACCGCTCGACGCAGTCACACTTGGAACTCCGGCCGGCGATTTCATTAAAGCCGTGCGCGTCGAAGGTTCGGCTGATGGCAGGAGTTGGCGGACGCTCGCCCAGGGCCAGCCGATTTTCCGCCAGTCTTATGGGGCAGCCAATTTGAAAATTTCCGTGCCGCCCACCGCGGCAAAATGGCTGCAGCTGACAGTGGACGACCAGCGTTCGGCGCCGGTTCCGTTCACTGGCGCGCTGATCCACGCTGCCACCAGCGAACCGGCTCCGGGGGAGACCATTCCGGTGACCATCACCGAGCGTGACGAAAATCCCGGTGAAACGCGGCTGACGCTGGATCTCGGCGCGGCGAATCTCGACATCGCCAGTTTGCAGATTGGAACCACCGAACCGCTCTTCGCACGACCGGTTTCCATTGCCGTCCCGCAAATTTCCGAGGATGCCATTCGTGAACAGATGATTGGACAGGGCGTGGTTTATCGCGTGGCTGTCGAAGGTCAGCCCGCATCCGAAAATCTTTCGGTGTCGCTGGAAAATCAGGTCCGGTCACGCGAACTGATTTTATTCATCAACAACGGCGACAGCCCGGCGTTGCCTATCCAGGCCGTGCGCGCCGAGCGGCGGCCGGTTTATCTCGTGTTTCTCGCGCGGCAGCCAGGCACCTTCCACTTGCTCACCGGCAATGCCCGGTGTGCCGCGCCGCGCTACGATTTGGCGGCACTGGGCATGAATCTGAAATCCGTGCCGGTCGCGACGATGCCAATCCCACCGCCGTCTGACAATCCGAGTTTTCACGCGCCCGAGGTATTGCCCGGCCTGGAAGTGACTGGCGCGGCGCTCGACACGGCGGAATGGAAATTCCGCAAACCCGTGAACCTTTCCGGTGCCGGCGTGCAGCAGGTTGAGCTCGACCTCGACGTGCTCGCGCATGCGCAGCCCGGTTTCTTTGATTTGCGGGTGATGCGCGGCAGCAACCAGGTTCCTTACCTCATCCAACACACGTCCATCAGCCGTTCGTTGGCGTTGACGGTCACGGCGACGAATGATGCAAAAAATCCAAAGTTGAGCCGGTGGATTATCAAACTGCCGCAATCCAATTTGCCGTTGACGCGTTTGACCTGTGTTTCGTCAACACCGCTGTTTGAACGTTCGTTGTCGCTTTACGAGGAACTGACCGACGACCGCGGAGACAAATACCCGCATCCGCTGGGCGACGCGTCGTGGACGCGGACGCCGGACAGCAAGTCGAAAGAATTTACCCTTTCGTTTGACAGTGTGCCGCAGAGCGACACGTTGTTCCTGGAAACGGAGAATGGCGACAACCCACCGATTGAATTGGAAACATTCACGGCGGTTTATCCCGCGACGCGGGTGTTGTTTAAAGCAAAAGCGGACGACGAACTTTTTCTTTATTACGGCAATCCGCGCGTGTCGCCGCCGCGTTACGATTTGAGCCTCGTCGCGGGCCAATTGCTGGCTGCGGACAAAACCATCGCGTCGCTGGCAGACGAGCAGCAACTCAAGAAACCGTCGTGGCAGGAATACGAAGTGCCTGGAAAGGGCGGTGTGCTGTTTTGGGGAATTCTGGCAGTGGTGGTTGTGGTACTGCTCATCATCATTTCCAGATTACTGCCGAAATCGCCGCCGCCGTCGGCGCAGTAATTTGGAGAGCACGCGATTGGCATGCGTTGGAGTTCAAGCTTTAGCTTGTGGGGAAGACAGGCTAAAGCCTGAACTCCAACAACTCGCGGACGAGCCGTCCGCGCCCCGTTTATCCGCGACTTTCCAGCCCTGCGGGATTAAATTTTCCATGTGAAGAACATGGTGAAACAACTCGATACGTTCCTGCGTCAAATGCCGAAACTCGGCCGGGGCGTTTACCTCGCCAAAACCGCCGTCGTCCTCGGTGATGTGACCCTCGGCGCGCATTCGAGCGTCTGGTACGGCGCGGTGTTGCGTGGCGACATCAACCGCATCGTCGTCGGCCACCACTCCAACATCCAGGACAACGCCGTGCTGCACCT
>Ga0187847_10004505_pt1 | contig 10238 bp, 9 predicted proteins | sample June2016WEW_4_10_FD_132458 | JGI IMG/M metagenome (GOLD analysis project Ga0187847, IMG submission 132458) | Peatland microbial communities from SPRUCE experiment site at the Marcell Experimental Forest, Minnesota, USA - June2016WEW_4_10 | ecosystem: Environmental > Terrestrial > Soil > Wetlands...
ACTCGCGAAGAGCCAGCCGAAATTTCTGCATCCACGGGCGATTGCCGATTGCATTCTTCATCTAGCTGAACTCCCAGAAAGCCGAGCTTTGCACAAGCCGCCGCGCGCACTTCGGGCGAATTTTCTCCCACGCCGCCAGTGAAGACGAGAGCATCTATCCCGTTCAAAGCCGCAGCCATGGCTCCAATCGCCAATTGGAGCCGGTAAACATACATATCGAAAGCCAGCCTCGCCCGAGTATTTCCGTCGCGCATCGCGGCCAGAACTTCGCGCATATCTCCCGAGACGCCGGAAATTCCCAAGAGCCCCGATTCTTCATTCAAAGTTTTATCCAGCTTTTCGCCGGTCGTGTGCGCCTCGCGTAGCAAATACGTCAGAATGCCGGGATCGACCGAACCGGAGCGCGTGCCCATCATCAAGCCATCGAGTGGCGTAAAGCCCATAGTAGTTTCGACGCTGCGGCCGCCATCAATCGCGGCCAGCGAGCAGCCGTTGCCCAAATGGCACGTGATGAGCTTGAGAGATTCCAAATCGCGCTGGAGCAGTTGTGCGGCGCGTCCGGCGCAGTATTGGTGGTTGATGCCATGAAAGCCATATTTGCGAATTCCGGATTCATACCAGCTATAGGGCCCGGGATAAACCGCGGCTTCCAGCGGCAGAGTGCGATGAAATCCTGTATCAAACACCGCGACCTGCGGAACCGAACCCAAAAGCTGTTCAATGATTTCCACGCCTTCGAGCTCTGCGCGGTTGTGGAGCGGGGCGAACGGTTCTACTTTGCGAATGGCTTGTTTGACGGAGTCCGTGATAATCGTCGGTTGCCATAGATCCGGACCGCCGTGAACGACTCGATGGCCTACAACTTGAATCTCTTTTGCGTCGGCAACTTTGGTCGGGCCATCCCAAAGTGTTTCGAGCATTTCTTTCACCGCAGATTTGCGGTCGCGGGTCTTCGTTTGGCGGGTGAGTGATTCTCCACGCGTGGTCGAAACGGCGAGGGTCGCGCCTTCTTTATTCCATTCGATTTTCGCCTGCCAGAGTGGCGCGATCGGGTCCGTCAAATTAGAATCGCCCTCTGCTAGATCAAACAACGCGCTTTTCTGGCTGCTCGACCCGGAGTTCAGTACAAGAATCTTCATGCGCTAATACGGCCACTTCCAGTTTTGAATTTCTGGCATGTCCTCGCCGTATTCTTGGATATATTGCTTGTGCTCCACCAGTTTGTTGCGCAGCATTTGCTGGAAGTGTGAGCCGATGCCCTGTAAACGGGGAATGCGGTCCACCGCGTCTCCAGCAAGATGATAACGGTCCAAATCATTGAGCACGGTCATATCGAAGGGCGTGGTAGTTGTGCCCTCTTCCTTGTACCCGCGGACATGCAAATTATCGTGATTGTGCCGGCGGTAGGTGAGGCGATGAATGAGCCAGGGATAGCCGTGATAGGCAAAAATAACCGGCTTATCGGTGGTGAATAGCGAATCGAACTCCGCGTCGGGCAAGCCGTGCGGGTGCTCGCTCTGGGGTTGCAAGGTCATCAGATCGACTACGTTGACGACGCGAATCTTTATGTCAGGGAAGTTCTGCCGCAGCAGATCGACCGCGGCCAAAGTCTCAAGCGTGGGAACATCACCGGCGCACGCCATCACTACATCCGGTTCGACATTGTCGTCATTGCTGGCCCAGGCCCACATTCCGATGCCGTTGGTGCAGTGTGCAATCGCGGATTCCATGTCGAGAAATTGCAGTGCCGGCTGCTTGCCCGCCACAATCACGTTCACATAGTGACGGCTACGCAAGCAGTGATCGGCGACAGAAAGCAGGCAGTTGGCATCGGGCGGCAGATAGACGCGAACCACGTCCGCCTTCTTGTTCATGACTACGTCAATAAAGCCGGGGTCTTGATGCGTAAAGCCGTTGTGGTCCTGCCGCCACACATGCGACGTCAGCAAGTAATTCAACGACGCAATCGGACGCCGCCAACTGATATCGCGTGTCACTTGCAGCCACTTGGCATGCTGGTTGAACATCGAGTCAATGATGTGAATGAAGGCTTCGTAACAGGAGAAGAATCCGTGTCGTCCGGTCAGCAGATAGCCTTCGAGCCAGCCCTGGCACATATGTTCGCTCAGGATTTCGAGCACCCGGCCGTCAGGGGCGAGAAATTCGTCAACCGGCAATTGCGGCTCCATCCACTCTTTGTTCGTTGCTTGGTAGAGCGCTTCCAAACGGTTGGAAGCTGTCTCATCAGGGCCGAAGACGCGGAAATTCTTCGCTTCGGCGTTCAACTTCATAACGTCGCGCAAAAACCTTCCAAGAATGCGCGTGGCTTCTGCATTTTCGGTGCCCGGCTTTTTTATTTTGACTGCATAATCGCGGAAGTCCGGCATGGCCAGATCCCGCAGCAGAATTCCGCCATTGGCAACGGGATTCGCTCCCATGCGCCGCGTTCCCTTCGGCGCCAGCTCGGCCAGCTCTTCGATCAGTCGCCCGGACTCGTCGAAAAGTTCCTCCGCGCGGTAGCTCTTCATCCAATCTTCGAGAATCCGCAAATGCTTGGGATTACCGCGGACATCGTCCACCGGCACTTGGTGCGCGCGCCATGTGTTTTCCACCGGCTTGCCATCCACCACTTTCGGGCCGGTCCAGCCCTTGGGTGAGCGCATCACAATCATCGGCCAGATCGGCCGCGAATTGTTTCCATTCTCACGCGCCTCGCGCTGAATTGAGTGAATCTCAGCAACGATCTGGTCGAGCGTTCCCGCCATGAGCTGATGCATGAGTTGGGGCTCGTGGCCTTCGACAAAATACGGTTTCCAGCCGTACCCGGTAAACAGATGCGTGAGTTCTTCGTCGCTCAATCGACCGAGTATCGTAGGATTCGCGATCTTATAACCGTTCAAGTGCAAAATCGGTAAAACAGCGCCGTCGCGTGCTGGATTGAGAAATTTATTGATGTGCCAGCTCGTCGCCAGCGGGCCAGTTTCCGCCTCGCCATCACCCACCACGCAGCACACCAGCAAATCTGGATTGTCGAAAGCCGCTCCGGCTGCATGGGCGATCGAATAGCCGAGCTCGCCGCCCTCGTGGATGGAACCCGGAGTTTCCGGTGCAACATGACTCGGGATGCCGCCGGGGAAAGAAAACTGCTTGAACAAGCGTTGCAGCCCCGCTTCGTCCTGCGTGATATGCGGATAAAGTTCGGTGTAAGTGCCTTCGAGATAAGTGTTCGCGACTATGCCTGGGCCTCCGTGGCCCGGCCCAGCGATGTAAATGCAATTTAGATCATATTTCTTGATAAGGCGGTTGAAGTGTACGTAGATAAAATTCAATCCCGGCGTGGTGCCGAAATGTCCCAGCAGGCGGGGCTTGATGTGTTCCGGCGTCAGCGGCTCGTGGAGCAGGGGATTCTTGTACAAATAAATCTGCCCGACCGAGAGATAATTTGCGGCGCGCCAGTAGGCGTCCATTTTGCGCAATTCATCACTGGCGAGCGGACTGGAAAGGGAAAGGGAAGCGTCGTGCGGCGCGGCGGCTGACTGCAGGGTGGCCATGCTGACCTCCTAAGGGGACATTCTTATTGTAGTCGTCCGCGATAGGCGCGCATGAATATGGTGTGAAATTCTGCTTAGTGAAGAGTTCTTAAATGGCGATGGGCATGACGAAGCGTAATTACACCTCAATTTTCAATTCATCGAGGCCGATGAATTCCTGCACAATGGGCTCCGTGGATCGTTCCATTTCAGAGTAAGTTCCATAGAAAACGACGCGTCCCTCATGCAGAAATACAATCCGGTTGGCGACTTTTTGCGCCAGCCGCATGTCGTGGGTGACTACCACGCTGGTAAGTTTCAGTTGCAAGTTCAGCCGCTTGATTAAATCGCCCAGGAGTTGCGCCATCAGCGGATCGACCATGGTTGTGGGTTCGTCGTAGAGAACACATTCGGGTTGCGCAGCTAACGCGCGCGCGATTGCCACAGACCGTTTCATTCCCGTCGAAAGATCCGAGGGCAGCAGGTCAGCCATCGGCTTTACTCCGACCATTTCAAGCAACCCGTCAGTGATCTGAAAAATCTGGTCTTCGGTCAAGTCGTGCCGCTCGCGCAGGGGGAAAGCAACATTTTCCCGCACACTTAGCGAATCGAACAATGCGCCGTTCTGAAAGACCATCGTCACTTTCTTGCGAATGCGCTGCAAGTTATATTCGTCGAAGTCGGTTATGTCTTCATAAGCTACAATCACCCGGCCGGAATCCGGCTTCATAAAGCCCATGATGTTTTGCAGGGTGACCGATTTGCCCACGCCGCTGCGCCCAAGAATGCAGACCGTTTCTCCTGCCATGACTTGAAAGCTGACATCGCGCAGCACATGATTATTGCCAAACGATTTCGAAACGTCTTTGAATTCGATGTAGGCACCGGGCTGGGGTTGGGTAGCCGGAGGATTTCCGATCGAATCGAGAGGCTGCGGGTCGTGTTCCGGCATGGAATCCATCATAACGGGTCTTTGTTCTCGGTTCTTTGCTCTTCGTTCTTGCTTCTTTGCCTAAGAACTTTCGATTTTAGAATCCCGTTCTAAATCGGAGGGGGTGTTCCAATTTCTGAACATGTCTGAAGAAAAGCCCGCAGTTTCGAGTTCTTCTCTGTGGATAACACGCGTTTTCACTTGTTGAAACAGCGGCGTGATTTTGTATATCCCGCTCGCTATTGCGTTTTCGGCGATGGGCAAAAACTCTTGCCGATAAACCGCGCACAGAGGCTGCAATCGCGTATCCGCTTCGGGGACCGTTACTACGGCGTCGTCAGCCTTCGCCTCGGCGATGAGGAATTTCAAAAGCGTGGACGAGACATGAGGCATGTCAACCGCCAGGACTACGTTAAATTCTCTAGCGTTTTGAGTTAGCGCTGCATGAATTCCCCCGAGCGGCCCGCAATCGCGGTGGATATCTTCGACGGTCTGACCAAAGTCGCCATATTTGGACGCTTGCCCCACGATCCAAACATCAGGTGAAATCTCGGCACAAGTGCGTAAAGCACGTTGCAACAGAGTAATACCTTCAAACATGAGCAGCGCTTTATCTCTGCCCATGCGCGAGCTTTGTCCGCCAGCCAATATGAAAAATGCAAGGTCGTTCATCATCTCTGCTAACGTCGCTACACGAAAGTAACCTATCCAAGTTGCATCTTCCGTTAGATGATAGCCCTTCCGGTGCATGTACCCGGAAACAAGATCATGCCGCAACTGATGGACGTTCTCATGCTTGGCCGCTGTTCCCACGAGTTCTCCTGGCCTCGGCGGGCAGCCGATGGCCAGTACTACCAGGTTTGTCTTGCCTGTGCCGTCAAATACAAGTACGACTGGAAGACGATGCGCCGGATAGAGCGCGTCGAGCCCTCCGCGGAGGAAGCAGCAGGAGCTCCCCGCCGCGCCCGTGGCCACTCCAAAAAGCCGACCTGGATGCCGCGTGCCCGTCGCCTGCGCCTGAACACGCCTGTGCGCTATCGCGTAAAGAATCTAGGCAACTGGTATGAGGGAGTCATCGACAATCTCAGCCAGTCCGGCGTTCTTATGCATGGCCCCGAAGTTTTGCCTGATAATACGCTGGTCGAAATGGTGTTCGAGATGCCGGAAGAGATCTCGGGCCAGAAGAACAGCAGTGTGCTTTGTCAGGGACGCATCATCCGCTCCCGTGAAACCACCAACACCAATGCTGGTACGGGACTCGCGGCTTCCATACTCGATTACAAATTTTTACGCCAGCCGTAAACAGCAAGTGCTCAACATTGGCACCATCGGCATAATTTTTCCGCGTGATTTCGCGCCTCTCTGCATCTAAACTAAAAATATAAGTCCTTACAATTTCAGGAGTGATTACCATGAAGCCGAGACTGTCTTTTTATCTCAGCCTGGTGATGCTGCTTTCTTTTATGGCAGCTACCGTGGCATGTAACAAGGCGCCGAACGACAATCAAATCGCGACCGATGTCCAGAACAAGATCAATGGCGACTCCGGATTGTCGGGCAAGCAGCTGGTAGTGCAGTCCTCGGAGGGCGCTGTGACTTTGTCCGGCGCGGTGGATAACGACACCCAGCGAGAGGCGGCGGCGAAGTATGCAGCTTCTGTGCCCGGCGTAAAGCAAGTCGTCAATAATCTGCAAGTCGCGCCTCCTCCTGTACCGGCTGCGGCCGAACAAACGCCTGCGCCCGCTCCGGCTCCGCAAGCGAGCGCGCCCGCGCCGGTGAAGCGTCACCGCCCGCGCAAACCTGATTCTTCCAGTGATTCTAATCCGATGGCGCAGGCCACGCCTCCACCGGCAGTTGAAACTCCCGCACCTGCTCCGGCAGCCGTGCCGGACACGCCGCCTCCGCCACCTCCGCCGGTCAAAGTCAGTATTCCTGCGGGTACGGCTCTCGCAGTGCGTCTGGAGACCCCGATCGATAGCGAGGTCAGCCAGTTGGGTCAGACCTTTACCGCCACCTTGAATTCGGCGCTCACGGTGAATGGCGATGTCGCGGTTCCTGCAGGCAGCCAAGTGCAGGGTCACATCGCGGATCTCAAGAGCGCGGGCAAATTTGCCGGACAATCGCTCGTGGTATTACAGCTCGATAGCATTCGTTCTGGCGGTCAGAGCTATAACATTTCTACCGATCAGTTCAAGAAAGAGGGAAGCTCCCGCGGTAAGAACACTGCTGAAAAAGTAGGCGCTGGCGCAGGCATTGGAGCCCTCATCGGCGCTCTGGCCGGGGGCGGCAAAGGGGCTGCTATCGGCGCGGCCGCTGGCGGCGGTTTGGGTGGTGGCGCTCAGGCCGTGACCAAGGGCCAGCAGATCAAGCTGCCCACGGAAACCGTGCTCAACTTCACCCTGCAGTCTCCGGTTACGGTTGTGGAAACATCCCAGGGGCCGAACGCGAACCGTCCGCAACTGAATAACAATCAATAAAATCGGGCGAACCCCATCTTTTCCAAGTCTTTACATGGAGATGGGGTTCGTTTTTTGCCTCGCGGCCTGGTCACTTCTATGGCCACCCGTTCTATGACTTTCGTACCGCAGTTCCCGCGTCGGAATCGCCGTATAATCAACAAAAATCAGTACTAAATCAGGAATCACGGCACCCGCGTGGACTTGGGAATAGCATTCGCGATTTTCGCAATGGGGCTGGCCTTCGGCAGCTTCCTGAACGTGTGCGTCTACCGGTTGCCGCGGGACTTGTCTCCGATTCTGCCCAGTTCGAAGTGCCCGCACTGCAACGCAAAAATTCGTTTTTATGACAATATTCCCGTTTTGAGTTGGCTCCTGCTGGGCGGCCGTTGCCGAAACTGCCAAGCCCACATTACGCCGCGATATCTCATCGTGGAACTTCTCACCGGAGTTCTATTTCTCGCCTCCTACGCGCATTTCGGTTTCACGCTGGCGACGATCAAATATTGCGCCTTTGCTTTTCTGCTTCTCGGCCTCATTTTTACCGACGCCGAAACGCAGCTGCTTCCCGACAAAATGACTTTGCCCGGCCTTGGCTTAGGGATCGTTTTCAGCGTTTTCGTTCCGGTGAATGATGTAGCTTCCCAAATGCTGAACGGCGCACTGAATCTTCCTGTGAGCGACGATATTCTCTGGCGCGTTTTGTCGCTGTGCGATTCTTTGCTCGGTGCGGCGATAGGCGCGGCTTTCATTTACGGCGCGGGAGCGATCTATCTGCGCGCCCGTGGCGTTGAAGGGATGGGTTTCGGCGACGTCAAGCTCATGGCGATGGTGGGTGCGTTCCTGGGTCTTAAGCTGACGATTCTTACGATATTTGCCGCCTCCATTTCAGGTTCTTTGTTCGGCTTATCAACGGTCTTGTCCGTGTGGATCAAGCGCACGCGCCGCCGGATTCAGCGTTTTCATGAACCGGCGCGTGAAGCTCGCAGCCGCGCCTGGGAATCCGCGCGGATTGCCTTGCGGCGTCATCAGATGCCATTCGGCGTTTTTCTCGGCGGCATGGCGATTGTTGCGTTTTTCTTCGGCGATGAATTTCTCCGCTGGTATTGGAGGCTGCTATGAGAGCGCTTGCCAATCCCATCGTGCTTCGCATGTTGTTCGGTTTTGCCGGCATGACGGCAGTCCTTGTCGTCGCGTTTTTTATGATTCGCTACTTGCGGCAGAGTCTGGTGGAATCGTCGAATCTTCCCGGAGATGGAGCGACTTCCGGCAGTTTTCCGCTGCACACTTATCACGCCGTGATTCAGCAGTTGAAGCAGCAGAAGCACGAGTTGCTGACCTTCCAACAAGCGGAACGCCGGCGCGCCAAGACTTCTGAGAACATCAGCGCGTCGCTGCTGGCAAATCTTTCCATGGGAGTCATGTTTTTCGCGCCCAACGGATTGATCCGCCAAGCCAATCCTGCCGCGCGGGAAATTCTAGGTTTTGCATCGCCCATGGGGATGAGCGCTGCGGAAATATTTTCGAACACCCAGCCCTTACGCCAATCCCGGATGAGCCTGGTGGAGATGGTTCAATCCGCTGTCCGCCAGACCATGCCGCTCGATGCCTTGGAGATGGAGCACCTTACGCCTGGGGGAGATTTCCGCATTTTGCGCATTACAGTTACATCAGTGCGTTCCTCGTCGGGCGATGTGCTGGGCGCGGCGTGTCTGATTGACGATCGAACGGAAATGGAAAATATCCGCAAAGAGCAGGAAATGCACGGCGAAATATCGGCCGAAATGGCGCTCGAGCTGCGCAGTTCGCTGGCGACCATTTCAGGCTACGGGCGCCAGTTGGCCGTGAGCCGCGATCCCGATTTGGCGCGTCAATTAGCAACTGATATCGCCTCCGAAGCGGCACATCTGGACCACACGATTGGCGGATTTTTGGCCGGCACGCGCGCGAATGCGGCCCGCGCCGGCTCGGCGAATTCGTAAATAGGATCTGGTTGGAAAGCGATTCGGAAGAATTTGAGTGCAGAAAGATTTGAAGCGTAAAAGAATTTTGACTGTAGAGGAGAAACTATGAAGCGCAATGCATCCGTTTGGTTGTCAGGAGTGTTCTTCGCGGCTCTGCTGACTGGTGTGTCCGCGGCGCAATCGGCGGCGCCGTCCGATTCGCTGGCCGATTATGCCCGCGCGATCCGCAAAGATAAACCGGCCGCTCCGACCAAGACTTTCGACAATGACAATCTTCCCACCGGCGATCAACTGAGTGTGGTCGGCCCGGCGACGACGGCCTCCACGTCCGATGCCACGACCGAGGGCGCTGCATCGGCTCCGCCGGATACCACTGCGGCGAGTTCGTCTTCGACTTCCGCGGGGCCAGTGAAGCCGCCGGTCACCGCCCAGGCCCAGCAGCAGCTCAACGACGACTGGAAAGGGAAGTTCTCGGCGGAGCAAGACCAGATCAATCTGCTGAACCGCGAACTGACTGTCGCGCAGAAGGAATATCAGCTGCGCGCCGCCGCCATGTATGCCGACGCTGGCAGCCGCTTGCGCGACGCCAGCGATTGGGACAAGCAGGACGCCCAGTACAAGTCAGACATCGCCGAAAAGCAAAAAGCGCTGGATGACGCCAAGCAAAAGCTCGATGACATGCAGGAAGAAGCCCGCAAAGCGGGAGTGTCTTCTTCTGTCCGCGACGTTCAACAAGACGCTCAATAGGTCGCCCGATCGTTCGGACGCTAGGACGGCGCGCGCAAGCGCTGAATCTGTTTGATGTGGTGCCGTCCGTGTACGCAATGAAACTTGCGCCATTGGCTCCCGGTGAGGGGGCCAATGACGGGATGATCTATAAGTTTTACTGTTCGTCCGTAGCGCTCCTCGCAGGCGGCAATAGCAGCGTCCATACGCTCGAGGTGCTGCCAAAAATCAGCCAGAATCTTGCGTGGATCGGCTCCCACGGGTCGGGTGCGTTCGGGCGCTTGACGGCCTTCAGGTAAATGCCTGAATCCCACTACCACCAGCGTCTTCACCCGGTCAGCCATGGTGGGCACGCGTGCCAGCGTTTTTCCCGCAGCGAGACAACGCTCCATGCCCCTCGTCGTGCCGGTATAGCTCAGCGACAGGTGTTCCATGATCAGGGCTGCGTTCCATTTCTCGTTGTTTCCCATGGGACGGCGCAGCAAGTCCTCAGTACTCATCCCTTCAATTACCGCTTGAAGTTCCTTTTGTAACTGTTGCAAGCGCGAATTCATGAAGTAATCCTTGGAACACTCCATAGAATGAACTTTCTGCATCCAAGAGGCAACAGATGAGGACCATATTTGCGCAA
>Ga0187847_10004506_pt1 | contig 10237 bp, 7 predicted proteins | sample June2016WEW_4_10_FD_132458 | JGI IMG/M metagenome (GOLD analysis project Ga0187847, IMG submission 132458) | Peatland microbial communities from SPRUCE experiment site at the Marcell Experimental Forest, Minnesota, USA - June2016WEW_4_10 | ecosystem: Environmental > Terrestrial > Soil > Wetlands...
CCAAGAAGCGCGACCATCGCGTGCTTGGAAAACAGCTCGACCTGTTTTCCATCCAGGAACTGGCCGGCCCTGGCTTGATTTTCTGGCATCCGAAAGGCGGCATCATCCGCAAAGAGATGGAAGACTGGATGCGCGAGCAGTACGTCAAGCGCGGTTACTCGCTCGTCTACACTCCCCACGTCATGCGCAAGCAGCTCTGGCAGACCTCCGGGCACGAAGGCTACTACGCGCAGAATATGTTCGACGCCATGGAGCTCGACGACGCCGAATACCGGCTCAAGCCGATGAATTGTCCCGGCCACATCCTTATTTATAAAGACTCCCTCCGCTCCTACCGCGATCTCCCCGTGCGCCTCGGCGAGCTTGGCACTGTCTATCGCTACGAGCGCTCGGGCGTGATGCATGGCCTGCTGCGCGTCCGCGGCTTCACTCAGGATGACGCCCACATCTTCTGTACTCCCGAGCAGATCGAAAAAGAAATTGCCGATTGCGTCGAGTTTGCCCGCGATGTCCTTAAAGATTTCGGCTTCGACAAATTTCAAACCGAGCTTTCTACCTGGGATCCGAACGACCGCAAGAACTTCGTCGGCAGTGAAGAACAATGGAATCACGCCACTCACTCGCTCGAAAAAGTTCTGAAAGAACTGAACATCGAATACAAAACCATTCCCGGCGAAGCCGCATTCTACGGCCCCAAGATCGACATCAAGCTAGTCGACGCCATCGGCCGCCTATGGCAGCTCTCGACCGTGCAGTTTGACTTCAACCTGCCGCAGCGTTTTGACCTCGAGTACGTCGCCGAAGATGGAACTCGTAAGCAACCAGTCATGGTCCACCGCGCCCTCTACGGATCGGTCGAGCGCTTCTTCGGCGTGCTCATCGAGCACTACGCCGGAGCATTTCCCGTCTGGCTCTCGCCCGTGCAGGTAGCCATGATCCCGATCGCCGAGCGCCACGTCGAATATGCCGAAAGAGTGGCGGCGCAACTGCGCGCGTTAGGCGTCCGCGTGGAAGTCGACGCGCGCAACGAAAAAATGAACGCGAAAATTCGCGAGCACGCCATGCAAAAAGTCCCGTTCCTCCTGGTAGTAGGAGACAAAGAAGCCGAAGCCAACAAGGTTAACATTCGCACCCGAGGCAAAGAGAAAACCGAAGACCTGCCCACCGAGGAATTCGTAGAGAAGATAAAAAAGCTGATCACCGAAAAAGCAGCAACGTTGTAGCACACGGATGGGCGGACGCAATCGTCCGCCCCGCCGAATTCAAGTCAAACTCTCCAATAATCCCCGCGCCACTGCTGAATCGCTTTTTTGATCTCCGCGGCCGCAAGCTTCTCGTTAAGCGCGCGCGCAGCTAACGCCGGCAATTCCGCGTCGGACGCGAAGCGCAAGGCCACGAGCTGCGATTCCGTAAGCTCCCCAATCCTCGGACGCAGCGCCGGGTCCAGCAAGCTCACCAGTCGCAATCGTTCCTCCAGCCGGATAACGCGGTCCTGCACCTTCAGCGGGTAAAGCCTGAGCTTGAACACCGCCATCAGAGCCGCGATCATGAACACAACCAGCCACGCAGAATGCGGCCCCGGCCGTCGGAAAGCATGGACGACACTCGCGATCAGCGTGATCACGAAAACCGGCAGAATGAAAAAGTGGAACAGCGGATCGTATCGGGTGTGATTTGAGAAACTCTGCGCAGATGCGTCAGCCATAAAGAAAGAAGCTCCTTAGGAAATTGGAACCATCATCGCACGTTCAAGGCTCATGTAGGGACGGCCGCCCTCGGTCCTCCAGGCGGGCAAAGCCCGCCGAGCCACCAAACCATCTCTGTGCACTTTCTTGCAGCAAAACTGACTTGTCTTGAACCTCAAATGCCATTCCGTTGCAATCCCGATTGACAGCACGGCCAACCTGCACCATACTCTCCGCCACGAAGCACCTTCTCCTTTTACCCCCAGCTTCGCATCTCTGATGGAGGAAGTTCCATGACGAAGTCTCGCTGTTTCCAGGTTCTCGCTCTCGCGATTCTTGCCTGTGTCATTTGCGGGCAGCAAGCGTTGGCAGAAAGTCCACATCACTTACAAATTCAGGCCGTAAACGTAAATCACGTGAATCCCGACAAAGGTGCCAAATTGAAGGCCGTCCTCGAGCAACTGTCCTCGGGTTTTGGCGTTCTGCCTCCCGTGGATGGTAGCGGCAATGACGAGTGGCCTTGCTTCCCCGGCCAGAACGCAAACGGTGCCGACTGTTCGAGCATCGCAACCGGTGGCGTGGTGATTGGGACGCCAGCCTACACGCAATCGTTTGCCAACTGCGACGCCGACGCCTCCGGAGCCGCTAACTGCGGTCAGGTTTTTTGGTTCTACCAGGATGATACTGGCGATAGCACCGACGACCTCGTCGTTTCCATCGTTGTGAAGCAAGGGAAAAACTACATTCTCGACACCGGCCCATTCAACTTCGGGGCCAATCCCTTCGGCGCGACGCCAGGCACGGTCGTCGTCATTTCTGACGACACCGCTTTCGGCACCCTGGGGCAAACCGGACCAGGCAACGGATTCTGCGCAGGAAGCACGGAAACGTGCTCCAACCCAGTCCCCGGACCGGCCGTCGCGACCGTCACCACCACTGTCGGAAAGTCGACGATCAAGGCCACAATCGACATGTTCTTCCAATAAGTCGCCGCGACGCTCTACGGCGTTCCGAACCCCACTCTGCGCACCGTTTCATTCGCGCAGCGTGGGGTTTCGCATCTTGAGTCCGCCGACACGAAGCGCCCTCAAGCCTGCTAACCTTCGGTTGAACAAAACGTCTACTACCGTTTACAGTACTGTGGTCCCATTTTCCGGGGTTCTTTAGTCCCTCACCAACAGGAGTTTGCTCGATGCGTCACGCCGTAATAGTGCTGCTTGCTGTCTGCTGCTTCGGTGCGTTTTCGTTCTCCCAAACCGCCGACGAACTCATTGCCAAAAACATCCAGGCCCGCGGTGGAATCGACAAGATCAAGGCCATCAAAACCATCCGCATAACCGGCAAATTCGAGGGCGGCGGAGGGTTCACTGCATCCGTGGGCCAGGAAAACCAACGTCCCGACCTCATCCGGCAGACATTCACCCTGCAGGGCATGACGCAAGTCCAGGCCTACGACGGCACCACAGGCTGGCAGATCCAGCCCTTCGGCGGCAAAAAAGATCCCGAGTTGATGGGCGAGGACGACCTGCGCGACCTCTTGCTCGACGCCGACTTCGACGGTCCTCTCGTCGATTACAAAGAAAAAGGCAGCACCGTCGAGTATCTAGGACACGATGTGGTGGATGGCGACGACGCGCTCCGCCTGAAGGTCACGCTTAAAAATGGCGACATCATTTATGACTATCTCGATCCCGATACCTTCATCGAGATTCGCAAGGAGATTCAGCAGCTTATCCGCAACTCCGTGCGCGACCACGTCGTCGGTCTCGGGTCCTACAAGCCCGTCGCTGGCGTGATGTTCCCGTTCTCCATTTCGAGCGGACCGAAGAACCATCCCGATTCGCAAACCGACACGGTGCAGAAACTGGAAGTGAATGTGACCATCGATCCCGCGGACTTTGCCCTTCCCGCCTCGCTCAAGCCCGGAGCAGGTTCGGCCGCGGAAAAGAAATAAGCCGACTCGCAGTTGGCGCTGAAATTGGCTGTTGGCAATCGGCGGCCAGCAGTCGGTGATATCGAAATCTTTTGTCTCGAAAAGGATTTGCAAACATGAATGGATCGGCCCCCACTTCGCGATTGAGTTCACGTTTTCTCCCGCAATTAATTTCTTCTTTCGCCGCCATTGCCTTGCTCTGCGCCGCCCTGCCGTCTGCCGCGCAAGCACCGTACCGCTTCGACTCCGCGACGGTTTCGGGCTTGCCGGCGCGCAACATCGGCTCCGCCACCATGAGCGGCCGCATAGCCGCCGTGGATGCCGTCGAAGAAAACGGACGCATTACCGTGTTCGTGGGCGCGGCGAGCGGCGGCGTGTGGAAGTCGCTGAACGGCGGCACGACCTACAAGCCCGTGTTTGATCGCGAAGACGTGCAATCCATCGGCGCCGTCGCGATTGATCCCTCGAACTCCAAAAATGTCTGGGTGGGCACCGGCGAAGCTTGGGTGCGCAACAGCGTCTCCGTCGGAGATGGCATCTACAAGTCAACCGATGGCGGCGAAGACTGGACCAACGTCGGTCTGAAAGACAGCGAACACATCGCCAAGATTCTCGTGAATCCCGCAGACGGCAACGACGTGTTGGCCTGCGCCACCGGCCATCTCTGGGACGATAACGACGAGCGCGGAGTTTACCGGACCACCGACGGCGGCCAGACCTGGAAGAAAGTTCTGGCCGGCGCGAATGGTTCCACCGGTTGCGCCCTGATCGCGCGCAGCACGCAGGAACCGAAAACGATTTACGCTGCCATGTGGGACTTCCGCCGCCAGGGCTGGACCTTCCGCTCCGGAGGTCCGGGCAGCGGATTATTTAAGTCCACCGACGGTGGAGCTCACTGGAGCGAAGTCACCGACAGTAATGCCAAGGGTCTTCCGCCGAAGCCCTGGGGCCGCGTCGCCGTACAAGTCGCGGAATCAAAACCGCAAGTCGTCTATGCCAACATCGAAGCGGAAAAAGGCCGGGGACTCTACCGCTCGGACGACGCTGGCGCCACTTGGGCCAAACTTGACGCCAGCAATTACATGGTTTGGCGTCCGTTTTATTTCGGCAATTTGATCGTCGATCCGAAAGATCCCAACAAGATTTTTAAACCCGATCTCCTCTTGCTGCTCAGCACCGATGGCGGCAAGAGCTTCAGCGCGGTCTCGAATTCTGGCCATGGCGACTTCCACGATGTTTGGATCAATCCCAAAAATCCGAACATCGTGATCGCCGGCGACGATGGCGGCCTCTGGCGCAGTGAAGACGGCGGCAACCGCTGGAAGCACCAGATGAACCTCCCGGTCTCGCAGTTCTATCACGTAAGCACCGACAATTCCGATCCCTATCACGTCTACGGCGGCCTGCAGGACAACAGTGCCTGGGTCGGCGACTCGTCTTATCCGGGCGGCATCAGCAATTCGCGCTGGGAAAATATGTACGGCGGCGACGGCTTCTGGATGTTCGAGGACCCTTCCGATCCCAACTACATTTATGCCGAAGCGCAGGGCGGCGAGATCAGCCGCATCAACCGTTACACGCATGAAATGCGTGACATCCATCCCTGGCCGAATTACGGCGAGAAAAAACTGCGCTTCAACTGGAATACGCCGATTCACATGAGCCCCAACGAGAAGGGAACGCTCTACATCGGAGCCCAATTCCTTTTCCGCTCCCGCGATCACGGCCAGTCGTGGGACCGCATCTCTCCCGACCTCACCACCAACGATCCTGAAAAGCAGAAGCAGGAGGAATCCGGCGGCGTGACTGTCGATAACTCTTCGGCGGAGATGCACACCACGATCTATTCGATTTCGGAATCGCCGAAGAATGGTCAGGTCATCTGGGTCGGCACCGACGACGGAAACGTGCAGATTACTCGCGATGGCGCGAAAACTTGGACAAACGTCGTCGGCAATATCGCCGGCCTAGGGAAAAATTCCTGGGTCACCACCATCGAAGCGAGCCGCTTCGACGAACGTACTGCCTACGCCACCTTCGACCGGCACACCTTTGGCGACATGAGGCCCTACGTCTACAAGACCACCGACTACGGCCAGACATGGACCGCCCTTCCCGCAGAGCAAAGCGGCGCGCGCGGCTTTGCTCACGTAATCAAAGAGGACACCGTCAATCCGAACGTCCTTTTCCTCGGCACCGAGTTCGGCCTCTGGATTTCTGTCGATGGTGGCCAGCGCTGGGCGCAATACCGTGGCACGGATTTCCCGGCAGTCCCCGTTGACGACATCGTCGTGCAGGCAAGGGAATCGGACTTGGTTCTCGCCACCCACGGCCGCGGCATCTGGATCGTGGACGATATCTCTCCCCTCCGCCAGCTCACGCCCGATGTCATGACCAAAGACGCAACCCTGCTTCCCGGCCGCCCCTCCATCCAGTATTTCGATGTCTTTGGAGGCTGGGCCGAAGGCGACGAAACTTTCAAGGGACGCAACCGGCCTTCCGACGCGCAGATCACCTACTATCAAAAAGGCCGCCACATCTTCGGCGATCTGAAGATCGAGATTTTCGACCAGGACGGCAAACTGGTGGACACCGTCGCCGGCAGCAAGCATCGTGGCTTGAACCGCGCCGGCTGGGGAATGCGCGTGAAGCCGCCTGCGGTTGCTCCCGCCGCGTCCGCATTGTTTGAAGCGGCGCAAGGTCCGCGTGTGCTCCCCGGCACTTACACCGTGAAGCTGACCAAGGGAGACCAAACCTACACCGAGCAACTCCAGGTTACGATCGATCCCCGCGCCAAATATTCGCTCGCAGATCGCAAGGCGCAATTCGATCTCTCTATGAAGGTCTACAAACTGCTGGAGCACATGACCTATTCCGTGGAGGCGATCGAAGGCGTGCGCAATGCGGCCAATGCCCGCGCCGCCAAGCTGCCAGAGAGAGATCCGCTGCGCCAGCAACTCCAGCAACTCGCCGCTGAGTGCGACAAGCTCCGCTCCAAGATCGTCGCCACCAAGGAAGGCGGCATGATCACCGGCGAAGAACGCATTCGCGAACTGTTGGGACAACTCTATGCCGCGGTGACCCAATACGATGGCAAGCCCACGGATTACCAGGCGGCAAGAACCGAGTCGCTCGGTCATGAATTGGAAGACGTAGTTGTAGATTTCCAGAAGCTGACTGCGAAAGATCTGCCGGCAATCAACTCAGGCTTGAAGAAAAAGAAACTAGACTCCATAACTGTGCTGGCCGAAGGAGACTGGCAAAAAACGAAAGCCGAGTCAGCGGTTGCCGCTGGCGCAGGAATGCGCACAGACGAGGATCGGATAAGGGAAATCGACTAGCGCTATCTCCGCAAAATCAATTTGTCGAGACTGCGCTTGCAGGCGTCGCCACCGACGGCAGTTCGAGCTGGAACGGGTTGTTGTAATCCGAATACGTAGCGCGCGCGTGCTGCCAGTCCATCGTCATTTCGTAAGGTAAGTGATCGTCCAGCCCAAGGCAGACTGTAAGGTGCTCCAACCCCTTGGGGTTTTTCAGAGTTACTTTCCATTCGCGGCAAGGCACATCGTTCACCTTTTTCTTGTCCCCTTTGTCGAGAACGCCACGCTGCATCATGGTCGCAATATCGGGAAAAAGCTTGCTGTCCGTGCCCTGCGCCAAAGTCTGACACACCGCATCTGGAGTAACGGTGCGCGTAGATCGCGTCAGCCACGAATCATCCAGCTTCCGCTGATACACCACGCTGCCGATGTGAAACTCGACGTCATTCACTTCGCCCGGATTCGCGCCGGACTGAACGATACGCCTCTGGTACCGGTAAGCACCCTGCGCGCAAACCAGATCCCATGACATTTCCATGTGCTGCGTGGGCGAGGGATCGATAACCGTGGCGACCCGCGCCGAGCGAACCTGCTTCATTGCGTCCAGAGATTTTTGAAACTCTTTCTCGCCGCTTCCGGGAAAAAACAGATACGTTGCAGCCCAACCCACAAGCACGACGGCAAACACCAGGCGCGCCAGCAACCAAACCCAATAACGTCCTTCCATGACAATATCTCCGGCAGTTAGAACTTCAAGCCAGAGTAGCGAATCGCGAAAAGAAGGAACAGGTTACCGATGTACCTCGGGAGCCGTGGCTACTTGCAACTAAGTGTCTCAGGTGTACGTTAACGGACCAATCCTGACTACTTGTAAGATGCTTTGACTTACCTACGTACCATGTCTGTGGTAATCCGTAACAGAGGATAGCCCACTTTACAATAAAAGATGTTATGTCCTTCTGGTTTATACAAACTCGTTCCAGCGTGACCCTTCTCTTAGTATTACTGTCGGTGGTTGCAGCTGGCCAAACCAGCGCGCCGCCCAGTCCGATCACGACCGCGCAGGATCCAGCGACGCAGTCATCGTCCAGCGATCTCGCCGCCGCCGCCGCACGGGCGCGGCAAGAGCGTGAGCAGCAACGCACCAAGCGTTCCGCAAACTCCGAGGCTGTAAACGATATGGCAACCGAGCTCGCGGATAGCGCCGAACAAGCCATCGCCGCTCCTGTCGGGTATCGCTCGTACAACTTCCAGCCTGGCGACTACTCCATCCTCGTCCCTGCGGATGCGGAAGTGGAAGGCCGGAACTTGTATGGCCTGAAGCTGCTCTCGTCCGAAGGCATGGGTTCGCGCACCGTAGTGATGCTCGGCAATCCGATTCCCAACCGGGGCGACAAGCCCGAAGAAATCTTCGTCAATGCAGCGCGGTCGTACTTACTAAATTGCAATGTCGGACTCGCCACCGCAGGAACAGGAATCAATACCTTCAACCCACTCGTCAATGGACATGCTTCGGCGACAGTGGGTCTAGGCACGTGCCCCCTCAATCAGGAAGTCCTGGGTTCCGTTCAATTAGTGTTGGGTGACGGCTACGTCGTGCCCATGGTGTGCGGCTATCCGCTGACTGCCGAAGATCTGCACCCGGCGCGCAACCGCCCCATAGCGACCGTCGTCAAGACCTACGACCGCGAAAATAATGGACGCCGAGCCTGCGACGTCATCCTGCCCTCGCTTCGCTTTCATGAGCACGGCTCTGCATGGCATCCCAAGGCCGCAGATGTCGCGCCCAAAAAAGCGGTAGTCACAAACGCCCTGCTCAATTCGAATCCCGGTTCGAATTCCGCGCCCGATGCGGCAAGCCCTGCCGAGCCCTCCTTGGGCAATCTCGCCCGCGTCAACCAGAAGACATCGGAGTCGGAAGTTCTCACCGAACTGCACCATGCAACGCCGGGCTTTTCTTCTTACGATTTCAGGTATTGCTCAAAAGACCAGTGTTTCACCGCCTCCATCCAGATCCCTGTCAAAGCCCGCAAGAATGAGCAATTTCAGACCGCCTACTCCGGCATCTTCGAATTCGTAGTCCCCGTCGGCGACACAGCCGCCATCATTCAGGCCACTGCCGGAGCCCCGTCCGAGACGCGCCTCATGACCCGCGAGCAATTCATTCATTCCAAAGTCAACTGGTGGATTGAAAATGTCCCCGCCGTCAACTTCAGCGGCGCCGGGAAAGCAGAAGTGTGGAGTGAACAACTAACGACGTTGTCGCATATGCCGGCGCGCCTGGCAACCTTCCGCTCGCCGACCACGATTCAGCCCGTCATCACCCAGCTCGCGGCCTACATGGCGCCGGGCCTATTTGTACAGATTCGCTGCAGCGTCCCCGAAAAGGTCTATGCCGACGCGCAGGATATGTGTCAGCACGTAGTGCGATCGCTCGAAACTCCCCTCCCAAAAACCAGCCCCGGTGACGACGATCCAGGGAACGATGATCCAGGTAACGAGTAACAATGATCCGTAAATCTCATCTGCCGCTGTTCTGTTGGAGCATCTCATGCTCCCTGGTGCTGGTTGCCAGCGCATGCGCACAGGACTCGACCGGCACAAACGAACAGACCCCGCTCGGAGATGTGGTCAAGCGCCAACACGAACAGCACTCGAAGCCCGCAAAAAAAGTAGTAACCGACGACGACATCCCTGCCAACCACATGTACCGCTTCAACGGTTATGTAGCCGAATACCGGATCATCCCCGCCATCAGAATTTCGGGAATGGTTCCCATCAGCGATTCGCCGCCGGCAACGGCCATTGGACAAAAGAAAGATAAGATTTACATTCGCTTCGGCCCCACTCTGTTAGACGCGGATTACTGCAACGATGGAACTCTCGACTGCGCCGAACAAGCCTTGATCGGGCAGTTCGGCCACGGTCAGAAAATCGGAAGCAAGGCCAGGATTCTGTTCGATGCGGATGACTCCGTCCAGGACTTTCCGGCGCGCATCGTGCATTTCGAACTCGACCACGACGTGCGCGGAAAAATGCAGGGCAGCATCGCTTTGATCAGGACCCCAGTTACCATTGTGACGGCCACCTGTCTCTACAGTCTCCAGGATCAGGCGGAAGCGGAACCTGAGTGCGAGACGTTTATTTCCACCCTCAATGTAGATGTTCCCCAGAAAAGTATTTATGTCGAACATCCTTCTCGATAAAGCGTGGCAGATCTGCCGGAAGCTGGCGTGTGCACGGGCATTGCTCGCCGTAATTCCATTGCTCCAGCCAGCGCAAATCGCCGCGCAGACGCC
>Ga0187847_10004511_pt1 | contig 10231 bp, 12 predicted proteins | sample June2016WEW_4_10_FD_132458 | JGI IMG/M metagenome (GOLD analysis project Ga0187847, IMG submission 132458) | Peatland microbial communities from SPRUCE experiment site at the Marcell Experimental Forest, Minnesota, USA - June2016WEW_4_10 | ecosystem: Environmental > Terrestrial > Soil >...
AAAGGTATTATCGACAGGTCTCTGGCGGCTCGCAATCAGGGGAAATTCGTGTTCGACCTGAAGTCCGATGACGACGCCGAGGGAAACAACTGGCTGCGCACTGCCGGCCTGGCGTTGCCCAGGGAGCGCGTCGTCATGGACGAATCGAGCAAGGTGCTCACTGGCGAAAAGGATGTGATCGGCTATGCCGGCTGGGGCTCCAACGATCCCAATCGCCACCAGCGCAACCTGGGATTTCAATGGCTGCCGGGCGCGCTGGTCAGCGAATATGTATCGACCGATGGGCGCACGTTCGAGCGCCCCCCCGCCAACTGGACCATCGGCACATGGAAGGAGTCCGGCGGCTGGTTCGACGGCTCGCCGCAAACGCTTAGCGCCGACTACATCCATGAGGGCGCCACCGGTTCTTCCGGCCAGGTCTATGAACCGTTCCTGGAGTTCACGCCGCACCCCGATCAGCTTTTCCCGGCCTATTTTCACGGCCGCAACCTGGCGGAGAGTTACTATCTCGCGATACCCGGCTTGAGCTGGCAGAACATCGTGGTAGGAGATCCATTGTGTAAGTTGAAATAACATCGCCTGTTTAACCTGCCGGGCGCACTGCCAGAAATGGGTACGGATCGATCGGCGTTCCTTGCCACCAGCGCTGTTCCGGGCCTAGCTTGAAAATAGTGAAATGCAAGTGTGGTGCCGCGGGTGACGCGTCGCCCGAACTGCCCACGTATCCCAGTACATCGCCTTTCCGCAACAGTACGCCCTCCTTCAAATTCGGCGCGTATTTGTCCAGGTGGGCGTAGTAGTAGCAGTAAGTTCGGGTATCGTCAAACTGATAGACCGTCAAGCCGCCTGGTTTGCTTAAGAATAGCTTCGCAACATTGCCTTCGTCCGCCGCCAACACCGGCGTGCCGCGCGGAGCCATGATGTCGATCGCTTCGTGCCGGTGGCCGCCGCGCATCTCGTTGAAATCGTCCCGCAGTTCTTGCGCGTCGATGCCTTGGACGGGAACGATCAGCTTACGTTCCTTCAATACTGGATTCGCTTGGTTCCCGGCAGCCGGATTCGGCGTTTCCGCCAGCGGCAAGGGCGCAGCCTTCAGGACGGGTGGTGGACTTCCCGTCGTTGTAGAAGCTCTGACCGTCCCCAGTTTTCCGCTCTGCCACAGGAGCAGCGCCAAAAATACCAACCCGCAGGCAAAGCCGGCGAAGAAGGTGGCGATCACGCGCAGGCGCATCGCTTACTCCGCCAGAACGGCGGGCGTCCCGGGCTTGACCATGGACGCCAACTCGGACGCGTCCCAATTCGTCAAGCGGATGCAACCGTGCGACTCCGCGTGCCCGATTTCACCCGGCGCCGGCGTGCCGTGGATGCCGTAGTGTTCTTTGGACAAGTCGATCCACACAACACCCACCGGATTCCGCGGCCCAGACTTGATCTCGGCCTTCTGGTCGGCGGGATTGGCGTTCCAGAATAAATTCGGGTTGTAGTGAAAAACCGGGTTATGTGCGACGCCTTTGATTTTCCAATCCCCGATGGGAAGCGGATCGTGCTCGCTGCCAATGGTCGCGACGTAATACGAAAGGATCTTTCCATCGGCATCGAGGGCGGTAACCGAGCTGTCCGATTTGGAGACCATGACCGACGCGGCGTGGCCCGGCGGCATGGTGATCACATTTGGAACCACGATGGATTCGCCTTCTTGCTCGAAAGCGCTCTCAGGATTGAGGGCCTTTAATAAGCTAGGGCTGGAATGAAACTTCTCGGCTAACTCTTCCAATGGCGATTCGTATCCCAGATAGGGCAACTTAGCTTGCTCCATAAGATCCGCCGGCAATTTGACAAACGGGCCTTTCAGGTCGTCGCCGGTAATCGTGTAGGTGAAGAGGGCGGGCGCCTGGTCCGCATTCAGCAAGGCCCATATATCCGACTCTACCGCGCCGTTGGCTGGGAGATCGTGGGCTCGCTCGAAGGCGCTGACGGTTTTCTCCAGATTGCTGCCGTAGCTCCCATCGACTTCGCCACACGAAAAATGCGCCCGATCCAGCAATATCTGCACCCGTACCACGGACGAGCCCTTGGCATTAAGACCGATGGACGGCGATATATTCGGATCGTTGATGTCGGCGGCTTCAAAGAGGGGCGCGCGAGCCTTCACGCGCCCGGCGTTCCGCACCTGCGCCCCGGCTGGAACGGAAAGCAGCGCAGCCGACAACAACCACAAAAGCGGCTTCATTCTCAAACCGTACGCGTGCCGCGCACGAAATGCAGGACCAGGGAAATTACGGCCACAACGAGCAGCAAGTGGATCAAGCCGCCGGCGACATGGAATGCCAGGAAGCCCATAGCCCACAGCACAAGAAGCACAAAGAAAAGGATCAGAAACATATCGAACTCTCCTCCACAAACTTGTAGAGCAGTTTAGCTGCCAAGGACTACGGCGTGCTTATCCACACCTTACCCGATGGCATGCGGCGTGCCGTTCAATTGGAATGCAGGAGGTGCCATCCGTGTCCGACGATACCGGTTTACCGAACGCCGGGACTGTTCCAGAGCCGAAACCGGGGTCCGAGAATAAGCCGCCGCCGAACCGGCCGGCTTGGTATAACACCCGGGCGGCGAGGATTTTGTACATTGTCTGCGCCATTCTTGTCGTCTTCATTATTGGTTACTACATTAAGTTCGCCCGGATGACCAATCAAAAGCTACGAAATGGAGTGTTCGCCGGAACGTTGAACATCTTTGCCGGCCCGCACTTGATTTCCGTTGGGGACCGCCTGTCGCTGCCCGCCTCCATTACCTATCTTCAGGAAAACGGCTACAGCAGTTCGCGAAGCAACCCCGTGGGCTGGTTTGAAATGCGTTCGGACGCCCTGGCGATCTTCCCCGGCCGTGAAGCCGACTCGGAGCAAGAACCCGCGGCGGTCTATTTTTCCGCCGGCAAAGTGGCGCGCATCATCTCGCTCGACGACAACACGGCTCGCCAGCAGTACGAGTTTCCACCGCATCTGATCACCAACCTGGAGGACCGCAGCCGCGAGAAGCGCCGGCTGGTCAGATTCTCGGAAATACCTCCGGCGCTGGTGAACGCCGTCGTGTCCGTTGAAGATAAACATTTCTTCTCGCACGGCGGCTTCGACCTGTTCCGCATTCTAAAGGCCGCTTACGTGGATGTCAGGGACGGGCGCAAGGAGCAGGGAGCATCCACGCTGAGCATGCAGCTTGCGCGCGGCCTGTGGCTGGCGCCGGATAAGAACTGGAAGCGCAAAGCCGAAGAACTCTTCATCACCATGCACCTGGAGCATACACTGACCAAGCGGCAGATCTTCGAATATTACGCCAATCAGGTCTATCTGGGCCGGCGCGGCACATTCAGTATCAACGGCTTCGGCGAAGCCGCCCGCGCCTACTTCGCGAAAGATATCTCTCAGTTGAACCTGCCGGAGGCGGCCTTGCTGGCCGGTATGGTGCAGCGGCCCAGCTACTACAACCCATTCCGCAATCCGGATCGCGCCAAAGATCGCCGCAACCTCGTCTTACGCCTGATGCATGAAAATGGCGTCCTCACCGCCGAGGAATGCCGGGCCGCTGCCGCTTCACCAATCCAGGTGCGGCCGGGAGATATGGAATCGGTAAGTTCGCAATACTTCCTGGACCTGGTGAACGACGAACTGCAGAGCCGGCTTGGAGAGCACGATCCGCAGAGCGATTACGTCTACACCACGCTCGATATGGACCTGCAGCGCGCGGCCGTGGAAGCCGTGCGGATCGGCATGCAGAATGTGGATGAGCAGCTTCGCAAGCGTCACGATCCGATTCCACCCGGCCAGCCGCAGGTAGCCTTGATTGCGCTCGATCCGCACACGGGCGAGATCAAAGCGCTGGTTGGCGGACGCGACTATGGATCGAGCCAGTTGAACCATGTGACGGCCGAGCGTCAGCCCGGTTCCACGTTCAAGCCTTTCGTATACGCCGCGGCGCTGGATACCGCGATCAAAGGCGGCTCGACGATTTTGACTCCAGCCACAACAGTAGTCGATCAACCGACGACCTTCCTGTTCGACAATCGCCCCTACCAGCCCGGCAATTTTGAACAGGATTTCATGGGAACCGTTACGCTTCGCCAGGCGCTGGCGCATTCCTTAAATGTGGCCACGGTGAAAGTAGCGCAGATGACGGGCTATGGAGCGGTGGTCGATATGGCGCAGCGCGCCGGACTGAACGGCAATATTCAGCCCACGCCGGCCGTCGCACTGGGAGCTTACGACGCTACGCCGCTCGAAATCGCGGGCGCCTATACACTATTCGCGAACGATGGTATGTTCGTGAAGCCCGCCATGCTGGCGATGGTGCGTTCGCGCGACGGGCAGGTCCTGTACCGGCACTCGCCGGAGTCGCGCCCCGCCCTGGATACACGCGTCGCCTACCTGATGGTCAACATGCTGGAAGAAGTAATGCGCAGCGGTACGGGAGCGGGCGCGCGAGGCCGTGGGTTCAGGGTCCCCGCGGCCGGCAAGACCGGCACCTTGCGCGACGGATGGTTTGCGGGATTCACCTCCCAACTACTGTGCGTGGTTTGGGTGGGATTCGACGACGGCCGTCAATTGAATCTGGAAGGAGCCAAATCGGCGCTGCCCATCTGGACGGAGTTCATGAAGCGGGCGCTCGAATACCGTCCGTACCGCGATGCCAAGGAGTTTCCAGTCCCTTCGGGAGTAGTCAGCGTGAATCTCTGTGCGGAATCCAGGCAGTTGGCCACGCCGCAATGCCCTGCCACCTATCAGGAGTATTTTGTGGACGGGACCCAGCCTGTGGTCAAGTGCCAGCTCCACTCACCGCCCCAGGCCGGCCCGGATGCCACTGACTCGGCGGACCGTAGCGCGCAGCCTGTGCAGGAACTGCCGCCCCAGTAAGCCGGAATTCAGGCCGGGCGCGGCGAGGTTATACTACATGAAGTCATGCCGTCGCTCAAACAACTGTTCGATCTGTCGGGCCGTGTGGCCCTGGTAACCGGAGGCTCCCGCGGGCTCGGCGAGGAGATCGCCGAAGGTCTCGGCGAAGCGGGCGCATCCCTCATGCTATTGGCGCGCCGCGAGCAGTGGCTCGGCCCTACAGTGGACGCCATGAAGCAGCGCGGATTCCACTGCCAAGGCGCGCTTTGCGATGTATCGAAACCCGCCGAGATCGAAGCCGTCGTGAAACAGACTCTGGCGGCGTACGGCCAGATCGATATCCTCGTGAATAACGCCGGAGTCACCTGGGGCGCTCCCGCCGAAGACATGCCGCTCGATAAGTGGCAGCAGGTGCTCGAGGTGAACCTCACTGGAGCTTTCCTCTTCGCGCAAGCGTGCGGACGCGAAATGATCCAGCGCAAGTACGGCCGGATCGTCAATGTGGCCTCGATCGCCGGTCTGAAGAGTTCCATGCCGAAGGGAATTCACTATGCCGGATACGCCTCCTCCAAAGCCGGCCTGCTGGGCCTGACGCGCGAACTGGCCGCGCAGTGGGCGCCGCACAACATCCGCGTGAACGCCATTGCACCGGGCTTCTTTCCGTCGCGCATGACCGAGAAAGTGCTGGAAGCCGCCCGGCCTTACATTGAATCCGGAATCCCAATGGCCCGCGTGGGGCGTGCCGGCGAGTTGAAGGGCATCGCCGTATTCCTGGCCGGCCCAGCCTCGGATTACATTACGGGACAGACTATCGTGGTGGATGGCGGCGCTACGATTGTCTGATGCGCGGCCTGATCGCGGTAGAACTCAAGCGTGCATCCAACCACCCTGCTTCCACCGTATGAATAGGTGTGTGTGCCAGCAGCATGATTTTCGCGCCGCAATCCTGTATCTTTAGGAATAGTGCGTTTAATCGTATCCCAAAGCTAATGCTGCCCCTGTTGCTAGCGATCGAATTCGGAGAGAACGACGCGGACCTGGTCCGCCGTTTGCAGCGCCGCGATCCGCGCGCCATGGCGGAGCTGTACGACCGCTATGGACGGTTGGTCTACGCGCTGATCCTGCGCGTAGTGCGGGATGGCGGCATCGCCGAAGATCTTGTCCAGGAAACCTTCCTGCGCGTTTGGAATCGGGTGCAGGGATTTGACGCCGAGCGGGGCGGCTTGGGCGCGTGGCTGCTGGCCGTGGCGCGCAATCGGGCGATTGACTATCTGCGCTCGGCGGCGGGCCGCATGCGGAATGCCGTGGAAGTCCCGGAGACGGATCATCCGGCGTTGTTTGCCGACATGGAGAAGGAGCTATTCAATTCCGATCGGGTGCGGCGCGTGCGGACCGCGCTCGAAAAGCTCTCGGCGAACCAGCGTGCGGTCATCGAACTGGCCTACTTCGAAGGCCTTTCGCAGGCGGAGATGGCCGAGCGCATGAAGCAGCCGCTGGGCACCGTGAAGACCTGGGTGCGCACGGCATTGAAGAGTCTGCGCGATGAACTCGGAACGGCGGTGATCGCATGAATTGCGACGAACTGCGCGACGATTACGAGCTATACGCGCTGGGGATCGCCGAGGATCCCGAAGCCGGCGAAATCCGCGCGCACCTGGAGCGCAACTGCCCTATCTGCGTGCCCGGCGTCCGCACAGCAAGGCAGTTGACCAGCCTGCTCGGCGCGAGTGCGCCCGAAGTGGTCCCCCCAGCCCGGTTGCGGAAGCGGGTGCTAGCCGTCGCCGGCGGCCAGAAGGCTTCACTTTGGAACTGGTCGCCGGTCTGGGCCGCGGTAGCCGCCGGCGCGTTGATCGCCGCCGTGATCTTTAACGTTCGCGGCCAGCGTGCGTCCGCGGAATTGCAGCAGGCTGCCGCACAATTGCAACAATTGCAAGCGGAATCGGCGAACCAGACTCGCGAACTGGCGCGGTTGAACGAGGCTTTCGCGATCCTGAACCAGCCGGACGCGAAACAGGTCGTCTTTGGGGGCGCCGCTCCCCAGCCGCCCCGCGGACGAGTTTTCCTCGATCCCAAACGCGGCGTGCTGCTGCTGGCCTCCAACCTGCCGCCCGCGCCCGCGGGCAAGATCTACGAGATGTGGGTGATTCCGAAGGGTGGCGCGCCCGTGCCCGCGGGGCTCTTCCAGTCCTCCGCGGACGGCACAGCCCTGCACGTGCTGCCGGGTCCGGTGAACCTGGCCGGTACCGCCGCCGTAGCGGTTACGGTGGAAGTGGCCGCCGGCGCGACGGTTCCCAATCTGCCGCCGGTCTTCGCGGCCGCGCTATAGCGCCCGCGGCAGGGACGGTCGGGACCCATCCGAACCCCGTCCGTCAATTAGAATGGAATCACATGATCAGAACCGCGAATCTGGACAAATTCTACGAAGCGGGCTACGGCCGTACCTACGTCCTGCGGCGTATCGAAGTGGATATCAAGGAAGGCGAGTTTGTGACCATCATGGGTCCCTCGGGCGCCGGGAAATCCACGCTGCTGAGCATCATCGGCATGTTGGACGGCGCCTGGACCGGCGAATTCTATTTCGTGGACCATGCCGTTCACAAGATGAAACCCAAGGACCGGGTGGAGCTGAACAAGAAGTACATCGGCTTCGTGTTCCAGAGCTATCACCTGATCGACAACCTGACGGTTTACGAGAACCTGGACATCCCGCTGTCCTACCGGAATATCAAATCGTCGGAGCGCGCCAGCCTGGTATGCGATGCGCTGGACCGGTTCCACATCGTGGGCAAGCGCGACTTGTACCCCAACCAGCTCTCCGGCGGCCAGCAGCAGCTTGTGGCCGTGGCGCGCGCGGTAATCGCCAGCCCGAAGCTGATCCTGGCGGACGAGCCGACGGGTAACCTGCACTCCAGCCAGGGCAAAGAGATCATGGAACTGTTCAAGAAACTGAACGAAGAGGGCACCACGATCATCCAGGTGACGCATTCGGAAGCCAATGCCGAATACGGGAACCGGATTATCAATCTGGCGGATGGCTGGGTGGTGAAGCCGGCGGCCGGGTAGCGGGATTAGGCAGTCACCACCAGGCTCAAGTCATCCGAACGCGCATCTATCGGTCGGCGCTCCATCGGCATTTCGTCCCATTTCCGGCCGTCGAGAAGGCGCCCGGTCCGCGATTTGATAACGCCGCCCCACTGTTTAAAGAAGAATGGGACACCGGCAGCGATACATCGGTCCCGAATCTCTCGAACCCATTCGGGGTCGACCGGCCTGGCGCCCGGCCCCGATTCGCCGCCAACAATCACCCAGTCGATGCCACGCAAGTTAACCCGGCGCAACGGGCCCAGCAGCGGTTCAATGCTGAGAAACTTGATTTTTGCGCCGGTTTTCTTCAGGTGCTCGACGCGGAAGAGATAGTCTTCGTTTTCAACGCTAACCCCCATCCAAATCTGGGGCTGCCATTTCAGTACCGGGTCAAGCTCTAAGAGTCGCTCGGACCGTTTCGTCAGCACTTGATACTGATGCCACGAGGCACGGCGCATCACATCGAATACGCGTTCGATATACGTCGCTGGCACGTCGGCATGAAACAGGTCACTCATGCTGTTGACAAACACACGACGCGGTCGCAGCCATCGTAACGGGTGTTCGAGCATATGCGGCTGAAGTGTCAGGTCGAATCCGTTTCGGTAGTTCTCCTGGCCCATGGCCTGCAGTCGATGTGTAAGACGCTCCGCATAACAGAATTTGCATCCCGGGCTGATCTTCGAACAACCCGTGACCGGGTTCCAGGTTGCGTCAGTCCACTCTATATGTGAAGTGTTGGCCATTTGTTAGATGCCCTGTTTTTCTCCGTGCTTCCTAAAGATATCCTCGACGATCTTCTTGCCCGTCTGGTTCGGCGAGGCGAAGAAGAGATAATAGATCGTGAACCCCAGGCTATTCACGAAGCGAAGCGGCTGGGGCGCGTAGGCGAACCCGGCAACGCTGACCAAGCGGCGCCGATATGCCTCGGCAATCTTCTGGTTCGCGTCGTCCACTTTCACGTCCTCGGCATCGCCGAAAAGATGTCCTTGCGGATTCGGCTCATAGGCCGCATCCCGCCAGGATCCATCGCCCCAAAACCTGTCCATCCGCGCTATTTGCGACGGGGTCGGCCTTTACAGGATCACGTAGAAGGATATTCATATTCATATCCATCACCATGAAGTTGACAAACACTTCTATCGACTTCATCTGGCCCGCGCCGGCGATTACCTCCCAGCGAAGGTCTATGTTGTACGGATCCAGCAAACACAGCGCTCTGCGTCGATCTTCATAACGGCAACGCGGGAAAATATCTTGCAGCAAGATTTCATTGCAGTCGCCGGAGTGTACATGGACATCGGTACGATTTGCGGTTTTTTGTTTGAGCTGCGCTACGCGAGCGGCATCCGCATCGATGAAATGATACTCACGGAAAGGGGGTTCTGTCGCAAGCGCGATTAGCGGACTGCCGGCAACGACCTCTCCGGTGGTTCGGGAAATGTGCGAACCTCCGGCAGCATATGCATCAATATATAGGTGACGGAACCCGTTGCTTCTGACAATTCTTGAGTACGGTGCGGCATACTGCCGCAGAATGTCGAGTTTAACCTCCGTCCACGGGCCGATGATGTCATACCCAGCAGGCAACTCGCCATCCCCCAAAACAAAAGTCTACCAGAATGTTAAGTGGCGGATGTGGAACTCGCCCCAGATACTATGGAAGGTATACTCAAAAGGCGGGTCTGAAATGAACGCGAGGCGATATCCGGTAGTTATTGAACAGACGGGGACAGGCTACTCTGCCTATTCACCGGATGTTTCAGGATGTGTGGCCGCCGGCGACACGAAAGAAGAAACGGGCCGGAACTTTCAGGACGCGCTGGTTGCGCACTTCGAGGCCATGCGTGAGGTGGGCGAGCCGATCCCGGAACCATAGAGCCATGCCTGGCGCGGTCCCGGTTAACCGGCGCGCTACGTAGCCAGCCTCCGTAGCGACTCCACATAAGGCGCGCGCGCCACGCCCCGCTCGGTAATAATCGCCGTCACATACCGGTTAGGCGTAACATCGAACGCCGGATTCTCCACGAGCGTGCCCGCCGGCGCCACGGCGTTGCCGAACACGTGCGTCACCTCCGCGTCGGGCCGGCGTTCGATGGGAATCAGATCGCCCGAGGCCAGCGTCAGGTCCAGCGTCGAGATGGGCGCGGCCACGAAGAACGGAACGCCGTTTTCCTTCGCCAGCACAGCCACCGAGTAAGTGCCGATCTTGTTGGCGACGTCGCCATTGGCGGCGATGCGGTCCGCGCCCACCACCACGC
>Ga0187847_10004514_pt1 | contig 10228 bp, 6 predicted proteins | sample June2016WEW_4_10_FD_132458 | JGI IMG/M metagenome (GOLD analysis project Ga0187847, IMG submission 132458) | Peatland microbial communities from SPRUCE experiment site at the Marcell Experimental Forest, Minnesota, USA - June2016WEW_4_10 | ecosystem: Environmental > Terrestrial > Soil > Wetlands...
CTGCGTGGACCTGATGCGCAATGCGGATGAGGTGCGGTTACAGCAGCGCCAGAGTTCGTTGCTGAAAGAGGCTCTGGCCGCGGCGCTCGCTGAATATACCGCCGGCAAGGCGCCGCAGGCAGACGTATTGCGCGCGCAGATGGCTCTGACTCGCCTGAACGAACAACTCATTGAGCTCGAAGAAGAGCGGGACAACGCGCGCGCACAGTTGAACGCTTTGATGGGCCGGCCTTCGGACGAAGCAATCGATATTGCCGGCAGCTATACAAGCCCTGCTGCGCTGCCCTCCATTGAGGAACTGGAGCGCACGGCCATCGAACATCGTCCAGAGCTGGCGGCCCTGCGCACGCAGATTGCAAAGTCCAGGGATGAGGGAAAACTGACGCGGTTGGCGATGAAGCCTGAATTCACTATCGGCCTAGGGTACATGCTGATGCCCACTGGCTCCCTGGCGCGCAACGCGTACATGGGCGAATTGTCGATGAACCTTCCCTGGTTGAACCGCGAGCGTCACGACGGTGAAGCGAAGCAGGCCGATGCGGCGACTGATGTTTCGCAGGCGGAACTCGATGCGCGCGCGGCCGCGGTGTTCCTTGAGATACGACAAGCGCAGATTCAAGTGCTGGCGGCTGAGAAGCGCATCAAGCTTTATCGCGACACCATGTTGCCGCAGGCAGAAGCATCGTTCAAAGCCTCAACAGCCGCATACCAAAACAACCGCGCTGAGTTTGCGAGTCTGATCGACGCTCAGAACCTGTTGCTCGATATTCAGACCGCAACCTACAAGGCGTCAGCAGCTACGGACGAGGGCATGGCGCAGTTGGAACGCGCGATAGGAGCGCCAGTGGCGAACCCGGCCAGTAGCCCAGAGAGGATAAGCAAATGACAACGAAGGAAAAGAAGCTGTTTGCATTCGGTGTCGGCGCTGGAGTTTTGAGCGCGGCTCTGGTAGTTGGATTTCTGACAGCGAGGGGGATGCACCCTGTCCCAGCGGCGGCGAATACGGCAAACCCCTCCGCTTCCACTCGGTCTGATAGCGGACAGGCCGCGCAACAAGGCACCGAGCCCGGCACGACGGTCGAGCTGACCCCGGCCGAGATTACAGCGGCGGGTGTGCAGGTTGCCGAGGTGAGCACGGCCGCGCTAAAGACCGACATTGCCGCCTTTGGCCGCGTGGAGCAGCCGGAGGCCCAGCTTGCCGCCGTGAGCGCGCGCATCGGTGGCCGCGTAGACAAGCTCTATGTGCAATACACCGGCGAGCGCGTGCGAAGCGGCCAGCCTGTAGCCGACATTTACAGCCCTGAAGTTTCCATAGCGATCGAGGAGGTTCACCTGGCTGAGGAGAATCGCAATCAATTGAAGCAGTCGGACGATGCCTTTGCGCGCACGCAGGCCGATGCGCTGGTGAAGGCGAGCCGGCACAAGCTGGAGCTTTGGGGAATCAGCGGCAAGCAGTCGGATGCGCCGGAGAAAGACGGCGTCCCTCACATCACCATTTATTCCTACGCCTCTGGAACGGTTGTCGATCGCAAGGTGACGCAAGGCCAGTATGTGAACGCGGGTGACACACTGTTCACGATTGCGGATCTCAATCAGGTGTGGATCAAGGCGGATGTCTACGAAGAGCAACTGCCGCAGATTCGTCAAGGACAGGAGGTGGAGATCACTGCCGAGTCGCTTCCCAATCAAACTCTGCACGGTCATGTGGATTTTATCGAGCCCTCCGCCAATCCCCTGACGCGCACTGTTCCCGTCCATGTGCATGTCGCCAATCCAGAGATGCGCCTGCTGCCCGGCATGTTCGTCAACGCAACATTCGTGAGCCGCGCCGCGCAGCCGTCCATCGTGGTTCCCCGCTCGGCTGTTCTCGATACGGGCACGCGCAAGATCGTCTATCTGGCGCGGCCCAACGGCGTCTTCGAAGCCCGCGAAGTGCAAGTGGGCGCGGCGACGGAAGATTTGTTTCCTGTGTCGCATGGATTGGCGCTGGGCGACAATGTTGTGCTCAACGGCAACTTCCTCATCGACTCGCAGGCTCACCTCGGCTCGGGAATGTCGGGGCTTTACGGCGGTTCGAAGGAATTTGCCGCAACCCAACAAGCGGCGACCTCTTCAACGAATAAGACCGCAGAGGCAAGCGCGGTGAAGATCGACCTCCACGCCGACCCCAATCCGATGAAGGCCGGCGAAGACAGCCAGCTTCGCGTAACGCTGACAGATGCGGCCGGCAAGCCCATCAGCGATGCTCGCGTCACGGTCACCCTCATCATGCCAGCGATGCCTGCAATGGGAATGCCGGAGATGAAGAGTTCTATCGAGTTGGCGTGGAAGGCTGGTAGCCAGATGTACGAGGGCAAGGGCCAGGCGCCGATGCCGGGAACGTGGACCGTAATTGTTGAAGCGCGCAAGGACGGCAATGCGATCGCATCCATGCGCACTCACCTCGGCGCCAGATAGGAGACACCGTGATCAACCGCATCCTTGAATTCTCGATGAAGAATCGCTGGCTGATTCTGGCCGTCTACGCCGCATTCGCGGTCGCGGGCTATTGGGCGCTGCTGCATACTCCGATCGACGCGATTCCCGACCTAAGCGAAAATCAGGTTATCGTCTTCACTGATTGGCAGGGCCGCAGTCCGCAAGAAGTCGAAGACCAGATCACCTATCCGCTCACAGTGAATATGCAAGGGCTGCCGCACGTGCGCACGGTTCGCTCGGCATCGGCCTTCGGCTTCTCGATGGTGAACGTCATCTTCGAAGATTCCGTGGACATCTACTTTGCTCGCACCCGCGTGTTGGAGCGTCTCAGCCTTGCGGGCAGCTTTCTGCCTGCGGGCGTGACGCCGATGATGGGGCCGGATGCAACCGGAGTTGGACAGGTATTCTGGTACACGGTCGAGGGCCCCTACGACAGCGGGACACTTCACTCGCTGCAGGATTGGTTCATCAAATACCAGCTCAACTCCGTGCCTGGAGTCGCCGAAGTCGCCAGTGTCGGCGGATTCGTTAAGCAGTACCAGATCGATCTCGATCCGATCAAGATGCGAGCTTACAACGTCGCGCTCAAAGATGTCGTGGGCGCGGTGGAGCGCAGCAACAACAACGTCGGAGCCAAAGTGATCGAGGCTGGCGACACTGAGGATATCGTGCGCGGCATTGGCCTGATCCGCAGCCTGAAGGACATCGAACAGATCTCGCTTGGCGCCTACAACGGCACTCCCGTCACTGTCGGCAACGTAGCCAGTGTTCAGCTTGGCCCCGAGTTCCGGCGCGGCGTTCTCGATAAGGACGGCAAAGAAGCTGTCGGCGGAGTTGTCGTTATCCGCTACGGGGCCAATGCGCGCGAGGTGATCGAAGACATCAAGAAGAAGATAGGGGAAATTCAACCCGGCCTTCCAACGGGAGTGAAGATCGTTCCCTTCTATGACCGCAGCATCCTCATCGACCATGCCGTGGACACTTTGCGCCACGCACTGATTGAAGAGATCATTCTGGTCACACTCGCGCACATCCTCTTCCTCTGGCACTTTCGCAGCATTCTCGTCGTCACCATTCCTTTGCCGCTTGCGGTGCTGGGCGCATTCCTGTTCATGAAGGGCGCGGGCATCTCGTCGAACATTATGTCGCTGGGTGGAATCGCCATCGCCATCGGCGTGCTCGTCGATGCGGGAATTGTAATGACGGAAAACGTGATTCGCCAGGCAGAGCGATACGAAGAAGAGCACGGAAGCTATCGCGAACACATATGGGAGATCACGCTGAATGCCGCGCGACTTGTTGGCCGGCCCATCTCCTTCGCCATGGTCATCATCATTCTCGCATTCATTCCGGTCTTCGCGCTCACCGGCATGGAAGGCAAGATGTTTCATCCGCTGGCCTTCACCAAGACCTTGGCCATGGTCTGTTCCACCATCATGGCCATTACGCTGGTGCCCGTTCTATGCACCTTTCTGATTCGCGGCAAGCTGCATCGCGAGGATGAGAATCCAGTGATGCGCCTCTTGCACGCCATCTACCGGCCCGTGTTGCGTTGGGCTTTGCGCCACAGAATCATGACGCTCGGTGCAGCATTGGCATTCTTTATCGCGGCCATCTATACCGCAACCACCATCGGTTCCGAGTTCATGCCGCCGCTCGATGAAGAGACGGCGCTCTTCATGCCTATAACCGATCCGCGCATCTCTCTGACTGAAGCGACGAAGATTCTGCGTCAGCAGGATGGAATCATCGCCGCCGACCCAGCCGTTGCAATGGTGGTTGGCAAGGTTGGCCGTGCGGAAACCTCCACCGATCCTGCGCCTGTGAATATGTCTGAAACCACCATCACATTCAAGCCCAAAGACCAATGGCCCAAGGGCCTCACCAAGGACGCCATCCTCGCGCGGCTTGATGAAAAGCTGCAAATCCCCGGCGTGACCAACATCTGGACACAGCCGATTCGCAATCGCATCGACATGCTCTCCACCGGCATCCGCACGCAGATCGGCATCAAGGTCTTCGGTCCTGACCTCAGCGTGATTGAAGAGAAGTCGGAAGAAATCAAGGAAGTGGTGAGCCAGGTGCCCGGCGCGACCGACCTCTACGCCGAGCGGACCACCGGCTCACCCTATTTGGAAATGACCGTGGACCGCCCGGCTGCGGATCGCTACGGCTTGAATGTCGCCGACGTGGAGGATGCGATTGAAACCGCCGTGGGCGGCAAGAACCTGACCACTACAATCGAGGGACGGCAGCGCTTCCCGGTGCGTGTCCGCTACGCGCGCGACTTCCGCGATAACCCGCAGCAACTTGGCGATGTGCTGGTCACTGGTAGCAACGGCGCGCAGGTGCCGCTGAACAAAGTCGTCAACATCAAGACAACTCTTGGACCATCGATGATCAGCAGCGAGAACGGCCTGCTACGAGGCTCGGTGCTCTTGAACGTGCGAGGCCGCGACGTCGGTGGATTTGTTGATCAGGCTCAGCTGGCCGTCGCTCAACAGGTGAAGATGCCGCCGGGCTATTACATCGAGTGGAGCGGCCAATACGAGAACCAGATCAGCGCGCGCAAGCGCCTGGAACTGGTCATTCCCATTGTGCTCGTGATCATTTTTGTCCTGCTCTATCGCACTTACGGCTCCGCTAAAGAGGCGGCGCACGTATTACTGGCTGTGCCCTTCGCGCTCTCCGGGGGCATCTTCCTCGTCAAGGCGCTCGGTCTCAATTTCTCGGTCGCCGTATGGGTTGGCTTCATTGCGCTCTTTGGAACCGCAGTACAGACCGCCGTGGTCATGGTCATTTATCTGCGTGAAGCGGTGACGCGGCGAATCGCCGCCGATGGCCAACTTACCCGCGCCGGCCTGCACGCAGCAGTGATGGAAGGCGCCCTGCTCCGCCTTCGCCCCAAAGTGATGACCGTGGCAACGGTGGTTGCAGGCCTGCTGCCCCTGATGTGGTCCACTCGAACCGGCGCAGAGTTTATGAGGCCGCTTGCCGCCCCCGTGCTCGGAGGAATGCTCAGTTCGCTGGTTCACGTACTGATTGTTACGCCAGTAATCTTCACCTGGCTGTGCGAGAAGGAACTGTTACGAAACCGGGTGGGATGATGGAGTGCAACTTCAGTTGATGAACAGCCGCTTCCATTCGGAGAGGAGCCCATGCGGATTCGTCACTCTTCGGCCAATGCGACGGGGACGGTTGCGCCACTCCTACGCCCTCGGAGAATCCGAGGCGCAGGCTGCGGCTGCTCAATTCTGGTCGAATGGTTCACCGTCTACTTGGCGGAACTTACATGCAGATGCCTGCGCCTGGCTCAAGACTTGAGCCGCGGCGAGGATAGAATGCCCTGAAACATGCAAGAAATGTCGGCTGGAAGACAAAAAATTACCTCCGAAGGATCACGTCTCTTCGGAGGCGCTTGCGGATTACAAGCAAGACGGGGACCAGTAGCCGGCACTGGAGGTCGGTAGCACGCGGCTACTGGTGATCCCTGCACAAACGAAGTCAGCAGCGGCTTCCCCTTTCCACGGCTACTCCGTGTCTCCCGGCTCTAAGAGAGCATTTTTACTCGCCCTCTGAACCATGTTGACAACTGGAGTGTCTCTCATGTGCGCAAGGCGTTCCGTGACGGCCGTCACAGGGCCGTGTAACAACCTTTAAGACCAATCTGACGTCCTCGATTCAATCAGATACTGAACCGGCTCCGCCGGTCAATCTCGAACACCTCACGCTGGAGGCGCGCCCGGTTCCCTTAAATCACTTTCTTTTCAAAACCCGCACAAGAGTGATTGACAAAGCGTGCCGCGGCTTTGAAAATCGGAGTTTCAGCTCCCTCCGAGGAAGACCTACCTGTGACAGCTCTTTTGAATACGAATCTGGGCGCAACACCCTTGCTGGGCCGGGGCAAAGTTCGCGATCTTTATGCGGTAGGCGACGCCCTGCTGCTGGTGGCCACCGACCGTATCTCGGCCTTCGACCACGTGCTGGCGACGGGAATTCCGGGGAAAGGCAAGATTCTGACGCAGATCTCCCTGTTCTGGTTTGACGTAGTATCTAAGTTGGTTCCCAACCATCTGATCACGGCCGAGGTCAGCCAATTCCCTGCTTCTTTGCAGCCCTATGCCGATCAACTGGAAGGCCGCTCGATGCTGGTCAAGCGGGCCGCGATGTTCCCTGTCGAGTGCGTGGTTCGCGGCTACCTGACGGGTTCGGGATGGAAGGAATACAAGGCGAGCAGCTCCGTTTGCGGCATTCCGCTGCCGGCCGGTCTCCAGGACGGATCGCGGCTGCCGGAGCCGTTGTATACCCCCTCGACCAAGGGCGAGGCCGGCACACATGATGAGAACATCTCCTATGATGCAACCGTAGCGGCCATCGGCGTGACCGATGCGGCGGAGTTGAAGCGGCTTACGCTGGCCATCTACAACCAGGCTGCCGCGCACGCGGAGTCGCGCGGCCTGATCCTGGCCGACACAAAGTTTGAGTTTGGCAGAACGGGGGAAGGAATTATTCTGGCAGATGAAGTACTGACGCCGGACTCCTCGCGTTTTTGGGAGGCCGCGGCGTGGAAGCCGGGCGGAGCGCAGCCTTCATTCGACAAGCAGTTCGTGCGCGATTATCTTGAATCAATCCATTGGAACAAGCAGGCGCCCGCGCCGGGACTCCCCAGCGAGGTTGTGGAGCGCACACAGGCCAAGTATCTTGAAGCCTTCCGCCGGTTGACCGGGCGGGATCTGAATCTGTAGCGGACTGACAGAGCGGGCAAAGCATGAACGGAGTGCGGTATGCAGTGGGTGGACTGGGCGATCCTGTTGGTCATGGCGCTGTCTGTGCTGGGCGGGCTGGCGCAAGGCTTCTTTCGCGCGGTCTGCGCGCTGGGCGGCCTGCTGCTGGGCCTGGCGCTGGCCGCCTGGAACTACGCCCGCATCGCGGCGATACTTTTGCCGGTGGTGCGCATCAAGCCCGTGGCCGATGCGATCGGCTTTCTGCTCATTGCGGTTTTGGTGATGGGACTGGCGGCCCTAGTCGGCAAGGTCCTCTACAAGACCTTTCACGGGATGGGTCTGGGTTGCCTTGACAGGCTTGCCGGCGCGGTCTTCGGTTTTTTTCAAGGCGCGCTGCTGGTCATGGTGATCGTTTTGGTGACGGTGGCGTTCTTTCCTGAAGCCCACTGGCTGGCGGAGGCCAAACTGCCCAGGTTGTTTTTTGGGGCATGTCATTTAAGCACGCATATGAGCCCGGCTGCGTTGGCCGAGCGGGTACGGCACGGGCTCAGGTTGATGGAAGCAGAATCACCCCGGTGGCTGCACCCCGGCGGCCACGGATTGTGATTTAAAACAAGGACTAGCCTTAGGGATTATGGCAAGCTAACAGAGAAAGAAGAGGTTGGCGTGAGACGAGAACTGGACATCCTGGTAACGCAAATGCATTCCAGCGGCATCCGCTATGAGGACGCGGTCCGCGAATTCAAGAGGCAGTATCTGCGCGAAGTCTTGCTGGCGCACCGGGGAAACCAGTGTAAGGCGGCCGAGGAGATGGGCATCCATCGCAACACGCTGAGCCGCACCATGGCCGAGTTGGGCCTGAGCCTGACCGAGGTGCGCGCCAGCCTCAAGCGTCCGCCGCGCAGCGAACGTCCTGTCTATAGCGCGGTACGCCAAATCTATCGCCAGGGCTGACAGCGCGACCGAGGACATGCTGACCACACCACCGACCACCCAAGCACGCATATATGTAGAACCCGGCTTTGCGTGGGATGGGCAAGACGCGTATCTCTTTGACATCGACGGCACGCTGCTGCGCAACCGCGACCGCATCCACCGCGAATCCTTCGTCATTGGCGTTCAGCAGGTAATGGGAGTGGATATTGAGCAGGTTCTGTTCTTGACTCCCGGCGGCACCGATCCGGCAATTCTCAACGATGCATTTGAGAAGGCCGGGATTGCCCGTGCAACAATCGAGCCGCAATGGGCTGCGATTCTTGATGCGATCCATCTAGCCTGCGAAGAGCGGCGGCGCGAGATGGATATTCAGATCATGCCAGGCGTGGAGGCAGCGCTCGCCCACCTGGCGCAGCAGGGCGCGCTGCTGGGCGTGGCCACCGGCAATTTGGAAATAATCGGCTGGATCAAGATTGAAGAGGCCGGCCTGCGCGAGTGGTTCCGATTTGGCGGCTTCAGCGATCATTTTCCCCTTCGCGCCGAGCTCGTGGCCGACGCCGCGCGTAAGGCCAGGGATCTGGCCGGAATCGATGCTCGCGTCTGCGTTGTCGGCGACACTCCGCGCGACATCGAAGCGGCGCATGCAAACCAGCTGCCCGTGATTGCGGTTGCCACAGGACGCTACAGCTTTGATGCGCTGCTCGAAGGCCGGCCGGAGGTCTGCGCGTCGTCGCTTGCCGATCTGCTGGCAGCGAAACGGACGGCATTAGGATGAAGAAACAAACCAGATCGATCCTCGTGTCCTGTCTTTTCCTGGCGCTGGCCGTGAGCATCGCAGAGGCCCAGGCAACAGCGCCGGCGAATCCCGCCCCCGCTCCGAGCGCTCCACAAGCCACGGCTCCCGCTGGAGATGCAGCCCAGGCCAAGCCGGTGCGCAACTCCGACCGCAGGAAGGCGGCTCGGCTCTTCCTTGCGGCCAGCAAGCTCTTTGAGAAGGAGGAGTTTGAAGAGGCTCTGCAACGCTATCAGCAGGCGGCCGAGCTCGATCCCGGCAATCCCGATTACCCGCTGGCGGTCGGCGTGGCCCGCAGCCACCTGGTGACGGCGCTCATTCAGGCCGCTGCCAAAGACCGTATCCACGGCGATGCGGCGGCGGCGCGCGCGGCACTGGCCCAGGCGCGTGACCTCGACCCAACGAATCCCCAAGTGAGCCAGCACCTGAACGAACTGGGAGACGACGCGCTGCTGGGGCAGACGAGGCCGATCTACGAGCGGGGCGCGGAGTCAGTCGGCGATGCGGCAGTGCTCGCGCCCGAGCCCGGAGTGCGCAGCTTTCACCTGGTCAGCGACCGGCGAAGAATCATCCAGCAGGTCTTCAAGTCCTGGGGGATTGAGACCACCCTAGACGAGAGCGTCCATGCGTCCCCGGCCAGGGTGGATCTGGACAATGTGAGCTTCGAGACGGCTGTGCGGATCATGGAGATGTTGACGAAGTCGTTTCACACTCCTCTGGATCCTCACCGCGTGCTGGTGGCCAACGACACCACCAGCAACCGCGAGGCCTTCATGCGCCAGGAGCTTGAAACGGTCTATCTATCAGGGTTGACCACGACAGAGTTGGCCGACGTGGGCAAGTTGGCAAAAGACATCTTCAACGCGCAGCAGGCGGTAACCGAGCCCGGCTCGGGAACGATCACCATTCGCGCGCCGCAGATGTCGTTGAACGCCTTCAACGCCACCATGAGCCAGTTGTTCGACGGGCACAGCCAGGTGCTGCTGGAGGTGCGCGTCATTCAACTGGCGCACACCAGCCAACGCAACACGGGAATCAACCTGCCGCAAAGTGTCTCGGCCTTTAACATCTACAGCGAAGAGCAGTCCATCCTCAACTCCAATCAGGCCCTGGTGCAGCAAATCATCTCCTCGGGTTTGGCCTCGCCCGGCGACACGCTGGCGATTCTGGGCATTTTGCTTGCATCCGGCCAGGTATCGAGTTCCCTGTTCTCCAATGGCGTCGCTCTCTTTGGAGGTGGACTAACGGCTTCGGCGCTGGCGCCCGGCGCACTCTCGGCCAACTTCAGCCTGAACAC
>Ga0187847_10004516_pt1 | contig 10224 bp, 8 predicted proteins | sample June2016WEW_4_10_FD_132458 | JGI IMG/M metagenome (GOLD analysis project Ga0187847, IMG submission 132458) | Peatland microbial communities from SPRUCE experiment site at the Marcell Experimental Forest, Minnesota, USA - June2016WEW_4_10 | ecosystem: Environmental > Terrestrial > Soil > Wetlands...
GCTTCGCAGCCACCCTCACGGGCGACTCCGCATGACTCGGAGCCAGCGTGGTTCGCTAAACCTTCACTGTATGAAACTTTCATTCACTACACCTCGCCGATTTCTACCGGCGCACAAGGAGACTTCCCGATGAATGTGATTAGTCGTCGCGATGCGATTCGTGCCTCTGGATTCGCCCTTGCAGGACCGCTTTCGGGGGCGTTGATGCCAGCCGCAGCCTTTGGTAAAGCGCAGCTAGATCAGAGTTCGACCAACGCAACCAATCAGCCCCCGCAAACGAGCATGGATTTTATCAACTACACGGTGGAAGCAGCAGGCAAATATTCCGCGAAACGGAATTCTGGTGTTCTCGATAACAGTGACCATATTTCACTCTCTCAAAATTTACTTTTGTTGGCGAACCATTTGGATGAGACCGGATTTGATGCTCAGATCAGGAGGTACGCGGCTGATCCGCACAACAGAACATCAGTTCCAATTTCCTCAGGTCCCCTTCTAGCGGCTCCTGCGGAAATGGCGTTTAAGATTGTTCACAAATATGAGCCGACACTTACCCAAGAAAACTTCTTAGCCCTCCGCAATGATGTATACGGTCCCGATGAATGGAACCGCGGCTTGGATATTTTGGCCACTGAGGGCGTCTCGTACAGTTTCCGACGCATTTCAGATTCAATCCGTAGCTCAGCCTTCGTCTCGTCAAATGTATCTCCAGCTGTATATAGCGGTCGCGTGCCACGGCAAACTTTTTCAATCCATTCCCTGATCTCCGATTCTTCTAAATTTGGCATCTCTGCGCCGGCCTTCAAAGATGCGATCTATTCATCAAATACGAAAGCCCACATCGTGAATGTGGTTGCGCCAAACTGCCATCCCAAGAAACCTCTTACAAAGGATGAGTGTCAACAGTACATACTCGTTCTCGGCGCCGAATTGTCTTTTATAGCTGCATGGTGCGGCTTTACGCCACTTGCCCCGGCCTGCGCGGTGGCTTTGGCACTCGTTCTTCTGATTCTGGCGATCATGAATGGATATTGTTGATTGTGCTTGTCTGCTGGAAAAGGGGCCCAGATAGCGAAAGTTGCTGCTGTCGCGCTTTGTGCTTAAGTTTTCGTAAGGCGTGGAGGTTTGGATCTGAAGGAGAGACGATGAATTCGAAAGATTTAAGGCGATCTTTGGTACTCGCATCTCCGGCACTGATACCCATCGTTCCCGGTGTCACTCTTTTGATTCAGCTGGGAAAGCTCTCAGCATGGACTTTGTTTTTCAGTGAATTCTTGAGTTTGGTAATTCTAGTGGGGTTCGCGCTATATCTGACACGTGCTGATCGTGAGAGAGTTTCATCGATGGAGGACTCAGATCGAATTCCGATGTATTTGCGCGTGGCGATTATCGCGTTGGTTGTTACCAACATACTTGCCCACTTCGTAGCGGAATCCCTGCTGATTGAGTTGAGATATGGGAGAGGATCAGTCTTTTAGATGATCAGATTGGCAGGCGTGCGGCTCCAGCATCGCCGAGGCATCTGGATTCTATTAAAGACGAAGACTGGTCTTTGGTACCTCAGAATGTGTGATCAGGATCTTGCCCATTTAGAAGATCCGAATTCAGCCCTTCGAAACATGGAGAAATGATCTGGAGGAAGAGATGAGTAATATAATTTCGCGTCGCAAGATGATTCTTGCAGGCGGTGCTGCTCTGGCCGCACCGATGGTCGTGACTGGATGCCAGCGGGCTTCAGAGGATGCCACTCCTCTGTCAGCGTCAGACCGTTCAGTGTCGGCTATCTCGGGCTCGGACGCTGCGTTCGACGCCGCCTTAGCAACCCTCTATCCCGGGCTACAAAGCGATCCTGTTTTTCAAAAGATCGCGCCACTGGCTGTCCTGATCACCCATCAGCAAGGTCCGGCAATAAGGGCGTATTCGGTGTCATGGGCGATCACTACACCGGCTGGGTCATACGAGACTGTTCAGTATTATTATGACGCTCCCGGATCGCAGAGAAATGGGCGTTCGGTCTCCACTCTTGGCTCTGCAAGGCCAAGTATTCTACAGGCTGGCGCATCCCATCTGTTCACTCCTTTTTTCACTTGGACTCCTGAGTTTTATCAAAGCAGCCCACACCCAGATTGGACGACTATCTTAAAGCCGATCGAGCCTGGCACCTTTCTTGTCTCCGAATTACCCAAAGCAACTGAGGTTAAGGTATCCCTGGATGGTGTTGTGTTTTCCGATTGGAAGATCGTGGGACCTGACAAGCACCATCTGTCGAGGCTTCTGAGATCGCGAAGAAACGCCGAGCACGACGAGGGACTGGCGGTTTATAAACTACTGAAAGCTGGTGCCTCTGACGACGTCATATCCGAGACTCTCCAGTCGCACGGTGCCGTGCAAAGATCAAACGCGAAAGCAGGATCGAGGCGCTGGTATGCGCAGTTCCGGAGATTTCATGCGCAGGTCCTTTTGAGACATTTCCAGGACGCTGACAGGCCAACCTTCACGAAGGCGTTGGTCCGCTTGGTAAGGCAGCGAAAGACCGTAATAGCAAGAGTAAACGCCTGATTTCACAAAGTCTCAAGCAGAAAGGTATGGAGCGCCTCATGGACAATGCATCTGGTTTGCCATTCGATAGTGAAGCTGCCGTCGCTCTGAGTGATAACCGGCAGAGCAATGCGAAAGACGAACGTCTGCAGGAATCAAAGCCGGCAACAGGCGGTAAATTGCCGCTTTCAGCAATGGCTCTAGCCCTCGCTGCGCTCTCGCTGCCTCTGGTAGACGTAAGCGATGTCAGTGCGCAGACTATTTCCTGTCCGGGTACCGGAACTACCGTGGACTTAGGAGATCCTGGAGATTGTCTGGATTGCGTTCTTTCCGCGTTGCCGGCCGACTGCACTCCAGTTGACACTCCTCCTGTTGACAGCGCAAGCTGTGGCAGCTGCGGTGGCTGTGGCAGCTGCGGCGGCTGCGGCGGCGGAAGCGATTACGGTTATGAATAAGATGAGCAGGTTATCTGCTCTAAGCTTGGCAGTGGATTGTGTCTTCTTAATAAGGCGATAGGGGCGTCTAGGTCACTATGATCGGAGCGGAGTGTGAGCCAGAAGACGCAGAGATGAATTTACGATGGCTGATAAACCCAATCAGCGATGAGATATTTGTCGGCGAATATTGGGGAAAAAGTACCTTGCGTGTCAGTAGGGAGGATGCGAAATATTATTCCCGTCTGCTTCCTGAAAATGAGATGGAGTTTGCTATCAGCGCGGCATCGAGAGTACCGGATGCTGTAGAAATATTAGATGAGGAAGACAAGCCGCAAAGATGTCACTCCCATGAGCAAGCAATTGATGCCTTTCGGAAAGGGCACTCGCTGCGCATTGATGCGATTCAACGTTTTTCTTACCCAATTACATGCCTTTGCCGTGACCTAGAAAAGATTATAAGTTCCTCGATCAATGTAAATATGTACCTGTCACCAGGATCGGGGAAACGGGCCCTTAAACTTCACTACGATACACACGACGTGCTCGTACTTCAGGTTTATGGCAACAAGACATGGCATCTCTACGATCGTCCGTTTGCCTCGCCCTTAGAGTTCCTGCCACTCCTGCGTCATGAGTCGATAAGAGACATGAGACAATTTCGCTTGCTCACGGACCTGAGCGATAGGGAGAATTGCACCATCACGGAGAGCTTTAGTCTAAAGGCTGGAGATTTTCTCTATCTTCCGAGAGGGTTTTGGCATGAAGCCAAAACCGAACCGGGCGAAGTGTCGTGTCATTTGACCGTTGGAGTCCAATCGACAACGTACTTAGAATTATTAACTGCGGCGTTGTCGCGAGCGGCCGTCTCAGATTGCCGTTTACGTGAATCACTACCGTTCGGTTTCGCAACAAACCCCGCCGCATATGATGCCGCGGCAACACGGTTTGCCAAGATTATTGAATATCTGCCTCAACAATTAGATCCGAGCACTGCTCTTGACGAGATCCGCTCACAAATTTTTCGACCACACAAAACAGGTTTTGAAAACAAACTCCTTAAGCCCATAGGAAATGCGCTGCTGGACGGCTTGAACGCAGACAGTCGGTTACATTTGAGTCCGGGACTAATGTGCGGGCTAAATGCCAATGTTATACCAGCGCAGATAACCTTTGGGATAAAGAAGTTTGCAGTCCCTCCCGCATTCGAAGCAGCCTGCAGGTTCATTTTGGCAATGCAATCGTTTACTGTGTCCGAGTTGCCAGGAGAACTCACGCTTTCCGAAAAGCTAGTGCTGGTATGGCAGCTTGCGTCAGCCGGGTTACTCACACTATCTTGCGCGGAAGCTACTGTCACGCGAGACTCGAAGAGTCGCATTCAGTGGCTGCCCATTAGCTTTAATCATAAAACGAAGACTATCCAATGGATTGACACTGGCGCTCGCGCTCTCGCAGAACCGTTTTTTTATCAGACAGTAAAACACTACAAAAAAGAGCATCCCGCCGCCCATATCAGGACGACTTCACTTGATGCGTTGACGCATATCAATGAAGATATTCCGCCATCGGGCTTTATTTTCCACATCTCTCGTTGTGGATCGACGCTTTTGGCAGATGGATTGAGAGCGCTCCCAAATATGATAGTAGTATCGGAGCCGCCGGTCCTAAGTGGAGTACTTTCATTGCAGTCCGCTGCCAACAACGAGAACAATTCGGATATGATAGATCGAGGCGCTATCCTTAAGGGTGTTGTTAATGCATTCGGTCAGCGGCGAAGTGGCATGGAGAGGTCTCTTGTTATCAAGTTTTCGAGCTGGAGTATTTTGCATCTTAAAACTATCCGTGCATTGTGGCCACAGGTACCGTGCGTCATTATTGTTAGAGATCCGTTAGAAGTGGCTGTTTCATGCCTTGATAAACCACCAGGATGGATGAATTTGAAAGATGAGGTACAAGGTACAGTAGATTCAGTACTCGGCTGGGATGCTAAGAGTGTATCTACCATGACTAAAATTGGCTTCTGTGCAAGAATTCTTGGTGAGTTTCTAAAGATTGCAGTCGTCGGAAAGGAGACTGGCTGTCATGTCGTAGACTACAAAAATTTGACGGCCGACCATATAAAGAAGATAGCTGAATTATTCGGCATTGAAGTCACATCCGAGGGACTTGAAGCGCTACGCGCTAGCTGCTCCATCTACCCTAAGGATCCAGGAGGGAAGCTCACATTTCAAAATGATCGAGATGCCCAGCAGGCGAAAGCCAGCGACATCCTTCGTAATGAGGTCAACCGGTGGGCCCGGAGCGCATATGAGAGTGTTACACAAAAGGATACTGAGCACGTCGAATATTCGATTCGAGGTTTCAGCTTTATCTCTTGCCAAGCTCCAAGTTAGCAAGTCGGGATCAGATGGCCGAGTAACTCTAAAACCTTTCGCAAGGGTGACCCATTTTATCGTTCCGATGACGTGCTTCATTATGTTATCAACAAGCATAACGCCACTTTGGTCATTCATTTTTATCGCTTTAGCCGCTCTTTCCACGACTCTAGGCTTTTCGCAGGGTAGGATACATTATGTTTTGCTAGATGCCTCACTACTAGCGTGTTACCTGAGTTCGTGTATTTCGACCGCTTTAGCGTACGACATTTCGACGGCGCTTCCGCAGCTAAACCTACGGACGTTCGCCCTATTGCTGTACCTGGCGTGCAGGCGCTCGAGCGGAACTGAGAGTCACCTCATCCTCGGAGCAGCAATGGGCATGATAGTTCACTGCGGGCAGGCTCTTTGGGCATTTTATAAATCCTATCAAGAATGGGTGACTCTGCAATTCTCACACCTGGTTGATTTCCGATCATTTGTAACATTGACTGGTCCTGGAACAAGACCGGGAAACCACAATGCAATATATATTATTGCGATCATTCTCGGTTTGTACGAGATAGGAGGGCACAGACGATTATCGCGAAGCGAAATAGTGATCTTGCTTTCAGTGATTGGCATGTCACTAGCGTGCGTTCTACTCAGCTTTTCGCGCTCTCTCTACTTATCCGCGCTCGTCTGCTTGCTGGCCGCCGCATGGGAGGCTAGAAGGCGGCTGTCCTTGAAACAAACGGCCGTCATTTACGGCGTCGGGAGCATTATTATCATAGTCGCAGCGGCGGGCCTCATCTGGATCCGCCCAGTGATGAATGCAATTATTGATACTGGGCTTTTCGGGACTCGCCTTTCACATCAATTGAGTGTTAGCGGCCGAATCAGCATTTATAGAGAGGCTCTTGATTTGGTCGAACATTGCGGTTGGTTTGGGGCTGGCGTCTCCAACTATACTCTGGCGCTTAGGAGCCAAGGGTTGGCTGCCCCATCGCTGCTGACTGCGCACGCGTTCAACGTTATCTTGGAGTGCACAATCGAGCAAGGAAGGTTAGGGTTTGTGACTCTCGTCCTCGTTCTGTGGGGGATAATAAGGGCCCTTGCACAACGCTTTTTAATGAACCAAGGTTGGACACTCTCAGGGGGCTTTATTGCGCTACTGCTCTACAGCATGAGTCAGACATTCGTTATAGCGGATCAGGAAACGGCAACGTCTCTCGCAGTGTTTTGCTCGGTGGTAGCAGGTAAAGGAGAACGTTATGCGTGATGATCGATGGCATCATCTCGACTGGCTGGTTATAGCAATTTGGGCGGTGGTCATTGTCGGAGGTGCGGAGATCGCTTTGACCAACCGGGCATCCGGCGACGATGACTATTTGGTCTCCGGCAATGCAAAGACTACGCTGAAGTGGGTACCACATCGTCTGCTCACCTTAGCGTCCTGGGACCGTTACGCGGCCTTTGGAGCTGCCTATCGGCGTGCGTTGTCGGACACCTCAGACTCATTCGGCCTGAATGATCTCTTTGTCTCAGGCCGGGATGTGCTCTTAACGCAAGAGGATTTGAAGGAGGCTATTGCTGCGTTTATGCAGGTGATTCAGACCACTCCCGAAGAGGATGGGGCGTGGAGTAACCTAGCATGGTTATACGCCATCAGCGGTGACACTGTTAAGGCCGTTGCAGCAGAGCAAAAGGCAATCTCGCTTTACAAATATGACTATTCCTATTATGTTCTTCTTGGTGCATATTTTGAGCAATCTGGTCGTATTGATGACGCTCAGTCTGCCTACGGACACGCACTTACACTATATCCGCGCTTGGAATACTCAGATTTCTGGCATGCTCTCCACGGACGACGTCAGGACCTAGCCACTGCCGCAGTTCATTCCGCGCTGATGATGCTCGATCACGAGCAACCGGCAACCGGAAACATAAAACGTAGCGAAGTACGAGCACGTCTGATGGATTCAAATGGCATGGAGCATGAGGCCTCTAACATCGTTTTATCCCTTAACGCCCAACTTCCTAATATTAGTGGAACATGGGAATTACAAGGAGAATTGCGGGAGAAAGAAGGCAATAGTAAAGATGCCGAACTCGACTACCACCGAGCAGCGTTCTTGGATAAAACGGACCCTTTGCCACACGAACGCCTGCTTATACTTGAGCTCAATGAACACGATATGGAGGATGCAAGGATTGAGGCCATCGAAGGATGGAGGTTGACTCAACGATTGCGAAGTATAGGTTCAACACGGCGCACTGTGCAATATCATCAGAACTCAGGGCCGCGTAACGGTCTTCTACCTCGAACGCTTCTGCAGGAAACTCAGCCGACTTTCGATTATTCGGTCTCTTTTTTACGTCTATCTGTTTTTTTTAGATCTCGCGGGCAAGTGGCGCGAGCCGACGAAATGGAAGAAATGGCGGATTGGGCGACCGCTTCTGCCGATTCTTACGAAGACACGCACAAATCTCCTCCATAGTGTTCTTGCACCCGATTCTCGACTATGCTTGGTCTGAGTCCAGTGGCTGAGCCGACGCGACATTGACTGCGAGCATGGATTAGGCGGAATGGAGCGACCAGTACCGATGCGCTGATTATTGACGGCTGGCGAGGTACGCGTCGAGAGAACAATTTGGAGCCACACCTAGTCGGTAGGAAAACTAGTCGAAAAGTTGGGACCGATTGAGCCCAAAGATCATAAATTCGTCAAACAATGATGTAAGGACTTCAAGAGCAAGGTTGGAATATTATGAAAATGACCAACGCTCTAAGACTAATGTCGGTTCTGCTAGTTCTCTTTGTCTCGAAATGCTGCCGTGGCCTAGAGAATCCGACATCGGCAATTCCAAAAATCGACGTAACAGATCAAAACGGGATGCTTGCGATTAGTACTTGGAGAATCTGCGGGCCATTCTTCTTATCAAAGAGTCAAGATTATACATGGTACAGCCTCCCTCATGAATCTGAGGCATTAAACCACGATTACCTAAAAGAAATTGGAGGTCAAGAATCCCCATTGACCCTTGGACCTGGCTCGACTAATATCAACATTAATTTCAATAATGACGTCAAGAACCAGTCAAAAGGTGATGATCCCCCTCCCCTTTCCTACAAACCTTTTGTTGATCAGGTCCAAGAGTTTCCAACTGCAGATGTGAGCAGTCAGATTTTGTACTGGCAATTTCCAAAGCGGTTTTCTATTACCTACGCGTCCGTGTTACTATCTACGCGCCATGCAAAGCATTTGGTCCTTATAGCCAGCAGCAATAGCCCGCTCAAGATATGGTTGAACGAAGAAGCAATAGCTGAACCGGCACCCGGGTCCGTAGGCCATAACTGGTCTGACTATTATATTTTGCGCATTCATCTTCGCGCCGGGAACAACCCTCTTTTAGTTAAAATGCTAAGTTTTCCCGAAAGAAACGATTTTTCTCTCCATATCGCAACCTCTGCCTTAGCTAAGAGGTTCATTCAAAATAATGTCACCGACATTGATTTATTAGACAATATCATCGTGCCGAAAAATGCCTCACTTCACTTGTCGCAGAAACTAGAGTATCTAGCCACCCCAGTTTCGTCTTCAGCTAATGTCTCAATACTTAGCTCGAACGGGACTGTAATGCGTTCGAACAAGATTGATCTGAAAAGAACGCGCGAATTATCGATCGCTGGGATACCGGATGGAGTATATGATCTCCATCTATCAAAAGGACAACAGAAATTTTCGGAGACATTTTATATCGGCAATGTTGACGAATTATTAGCTCATTATAAGTTGATTTGTTCAGATTATAAAGAAAAAAATGACGTATTCAACCCTTGCGTGGTTCTGCAGCCGCTATTAGATAGGATGTCTGATAGTCAAATGATAGAGCGATTAGACAAAGAGAAGACATTATTACTTTTGCTTTCGCAGTTGGTATGGAGCGAGCAAGGGCACACCGCTGACTCACCATCACAAGATTGGGAGCGGCATATCTTTCTGCAGTCTTATCGGTCAGGTATCGATGCAAAACAACAATACTATTATATACATTTACCTCCAGGGTATTCCCGAAAAACCTCCGTTCCACTTGTCATCATATGCCCGTACAACCATCATCGAAAACCATTTTTGGTCGGGCCGACCAATACATTAACGATGGTCTTGCAGGAATATGCTTATTTCGCAGATAAATACGGGTTCGCATTTATCGTGCCATATGCGAGAGGGGTGGGGATGTCGAATCCTCTGGGAATGAAGGATGTGTCGGAAGCTATAGAAGATGTTCAGAGACGATACAGAATTGACGCTCGCAGACTTTATTTGGCAGGCGACTGCGCTGGCGGAAGAGGGGCATTCCTACTTGCCGAACACCACCCTCAACTCTTCGCGGCAATTAGTACGGTCGACGCGTCCACCGGTGCGCAGTTTGTAGAGTATAGTGAGGATGATACCGACGATGATACCGACGCCATTGATGACGGCCTTCTTTCTTCTATCAACAAGTTATCCCATACTTCCATACGGCTTATTCATGGCGACCTTGATCCACATAGTCCTATAAGACAAGCATTTAGCTTTAAAGAGCGTTGCATTCGCAACGGATTCAAACCAGAACTTATTATTCTACCCGGGGACGGAACAATGGGTGAGCGCGACCCCGTGCAGCTCAGTTTCGAGTTTTTTAAAGATAAGAGGTCGGTTCTTTTTCAGCCTTAAGTTTCAATGACACTTTTTCCGACGGAAAGAGCGAATTGATGGTTATACGGTATCCGCACCCGAGCGCATCGCGCCCAAGTCGATCTTTGCCGGCGAAGTGATCATCGACTTCATCGTCAGCAAATATTGCGACAGCGTCCCATTGTTTCGTCAGCGCGCGATTCTGATGCGCGA
>Ga0187847_10004518_pt1 | contig 10223 bp, 10 predicted proteins | sample June2016WEW_4_10_FD_132458 | JGI IMG/M metagenome (GOLD analysis project Ga0187847, IMG submission 132458) | Peatland microbial communities from SPRUCE experiment site at the Marcell Experimental Forest, Minnesota, USA - June2016WEW_4_10 | ecosystem: Environmental > Terrestrial > Soil >...
CAAGCAGATTCAGATCATGTCGGAAAATACCCGCTGCCCGGTGACCAAGCCCAAACTGCTGGCCTATATCGGCGACGATGCCGCCGCCACCGATCGCTATCGCTCGGACATTCTGGCCAAGCGCAAATCGGTGTTCGACCTCCTCGAGGAACATCCGGCCTGCGAATTGCCGTTCCACGCCTATCTGGAAATGCTGTCGCTGCTGGCGCCGCGCTATTACTCGATCTCGTCGTCGCCGTCAGCCGATCCCGCGCGCTGCAGCGTCACCGTCGCGGTGGTCCAGGGGCCCGCGGGTTCCGGACGCGGCGTCTACAAGGGCATCTGTTCGAACTACCTCGCCGGCCGTCACGCCGGCGAGACGATCCACGCCACGGTGCGCGAAACCAAGGCCGGGTTTCGGCTGCCCGACGACGTCTCCGTGCCGATCATCATGGTCGGTCCCGGGACCGGCCTGGCGCCGTTCCGCGGCTTCCTGCAGGAGCGCGCCGCGCGCAAGGTCCAGGGCGCGAAACTCGGCCCGGCGATGCTGTTTTTCGGCTGCCGTCATCCCGAGCAGGATTATCTCTACGCGGACGAGCTGAAGGCCTTCGCCGCCGACGGCATCACCGAACTGCATACCGCCTTCTCGCGCACGCAGGCGCCGAAGACCTATGTGCAGAATCTGATCGCGGCACAGCGGGAGCGCGTCTGGAATTTGATCGAACAGGGCGCGATCATCTATGTCTGCGGCGACGGCGGAAAAATGGAGCCGGACGTCAAGGCAGCATTGGTGGCGATCTATCGCGAACGCGCCGGCGCGGATGCGGCCGCGGGGCAGCGCTGGATCGACGATCTCGGCGCCAGGAACCATTACGTGCTCGACGTCTGGGCGGGGAGCTGACGCCGTCTATCAACGTGTCGTCCCGGCGTACGCCGGGATCCATGCGCCGCGGCCTATCGATGTAACGACTCTGTTGGACAAATCCCTTTAACCACGGACATCAGTGGTTATGGGTCCCGGCGTTCGCCGGGACGACGAGATGAATATATCGTCATCAGTGCATTTTCTTTTAGTGCATTTTCTTGGCCGACGCGGCATGGGCGTGCTTGTCGATGGCGTCGATGATCTGCGGCCACATCGGGATCGGCAAGGCGTGGCCCATGCCTTCGATCATTAGGAGTTTCGCGCCGGGGACCGAGGCCGCGGTGTCCTTGCCGCCTTCCGGGCGGACCAGAGGGTCGACGGTGCCGTGGATGACCAGCGTCGGGGTCTTGACCGACGCCAGCCGCTCCTTGCGGCTGCCTGAGGCGAGGATGGCGCGAAGCTGCCGTCCGACGCCGGCGGGATTAAGTCCGCGCGCATAGCTGCGTTCGGCGCGTGAACGATCGAGCGCCTCGTCTTCCGGAAAACTGCCGACGCGCAGCACTTTCCAGGTCTGCGCGAAACGAACGAAATACTCTTCCTTGGTGGCCGGCGGTGGCGCCATCAGCACGGCGGTGGCCTCGCGGGTCGGTGGCGGCACTTTTGGGTTGCCGGTGGTCGACATGATCGAGGTCAGCGAGCGCACCCGCTGCGGAAACGAGATCGCCAGCTCCTGGGCGATCATGCCGCCCATCGACGCGCCCACCATATGCGCCGAGGGGATGCCCAGCGTATCCATCAGGCCGATGACATCCAGCGCCATGTCATGCAGCTTGTAGGGCGCCGCGACCGGAATCTTCAGGAACCGCATCTTGAGCAGCTCGATCGCGGTCAGGCGCTTGCCGCCGGAGAGCCTGCTGGACTTGCCGATGTCGCGATTGTCGAAGCGGATGACGCGAAAGCCGCGCGCCGCAAGCTGCCGGCAGAAATCATCGTCCCAATGGATCATCTGGGCGCCCAGGCCCATGATCAACAGCAACGGCTCTGCGCCGGCGTCGCCAAAAATCTCGTAACAGAGCTCGATGCCATTGGCACGGGCCATTTGCGGTGGCTGATGGGCTGACGGGTTCACCCTGGCGTTCCCTTCCGAATGGTATTGTTACGACGACTCTATGACACGGTTTGTCGCGCTGCAGAAGGCTCCAGAAGGCTCTCTCCTGGCCTGGAAATCGGCACGCCGGGTTGACCGGCCCGGCGCAACGGTATGGAATGATTGAAAACAGGCGACGTAATCGCCGTCAATCCGAGGGGAGACGCCGATGGCCGACAAGAGCAACGATCCGGTCGTGCTGTGGCAGACCATGATCGGCGAGATGGAGAAGGGTTTCAACGCCTTCGCCAATCAGGCGATGGCGTCGCCGCAATTCAGCAAGGTCGTCAATCAGGTCGGCGGGGCCACGGCGGGTGCGCAGAAGCAGCTCGGCGACCTCATGGAAAAATACCTCGTCAGCATGAACCTGCCGAGCCGCGCCCAGATGGTCAATGTGGCCGAACGGCTGCAGTCGATCGAAGGGCAGTTGAACGAGATCAAGGCGCTGCTGCATCAGGTGCATAACGATCCCGCTGCGCCGCAGGGTGGCACCGCGGGCGCGCCAAAACCGCCGCGCACCAGGCGTCCGCCACAGGCCGCCGGGGATTAAAAATGAACGCCGCCGCGGGCCTCGATCTGACATCCATACCGGAGCGTATTCAGTCCGAAGTGCAGCGTGCGATCCAGCGCAGCATCAAGGGCGTCGAATATCTGTCATCGTCGGGTCCGTCGCTCGGCGCGACGCCGAAGGACATCCTGCATGTGCGCGGCACGATGAACCTGTATCACTACCGGCCGGTCGTGGACGAAATTTACCGCGTGCCGATCCTGATCGTGATGGCGACCACCAACCGCGGCTATATCCTCGACCTGGTGCCCGGCCAGAGTTTTATCGAGTTTCTCTTGAAGCGCGGCTACGACGTCTACATGCTGGACTGGGCCGCGCCGAAGCCGGAAGAGAAATCGTTGCGGATGGAGGATTACGTCCTCGACTTCATCCCGGATTGCGTCCGCCAGGTGCAGCGCGATTCCGGCGAGACCGATGTCACCGTGATCGGCTATTGCTTCGGCGGCGTGCTGTCGCTGCTCTACGGCTCGATCTTCCCTGACGGGCCGATGAAGAACCTGATTTGTTTTACCACGCCGATCGATTTTCGCGAGATGAAGCTGTTCCAGAATTTCGCGGACCGGCGCTATTTCGACGTCGATCGCCTGATCGACAGCGTCGGCAACGTGCCGCCCGAGATGATCCTGTCATCCTTCGAGATGTTGCGGCCGGCCTCGCGCGCCGCGAGCCAGGTGCAATTGTGGGAAAACATCTGGAACGACGAATACGTCAAGTCGTACCGGATGTTCGATCGCTGGGCGACCGATACGCTGCCGCTGGCCGGCGAATATTTCCGCACCATCACCCGGGACCTGATGTGGGACAACAAGCTCTACAATGACGCGATGTCGGTCGGCGGCCGCAAGGCGGATATTGCCGCGATCAAGGTTCCGATCCTGCACGCGGTCGCCGAGCACGACCACATCGTGCCCTATGATGCCGCCAAACCCCTGATCCAGAAGATCGGCTCGGCCGACAAGCAGGAAGTGATCCTCAAGGGCGGCCATGTCAGCCTGGTCGCCGGCGCCAATGCCATCAAGCGGCTGTGGCCGAAACTGGATTCATGGCTGGGTGAGAGATCGACATGAGCGTTGAGACCCGTATTTATCCGCGCCGCGTCACGACCGAGGCCGGCGAGATCGAATTCCGGCTGATGTCGCAGGCCGATGAAGCCGCCGTGCTCGACTTCGCGCGAAAACTCCCGGTCCACGATTTGCTGTTTCTGCCGCGCGACATCAGCGAGCCGAAGGTGCTGGCGGCCTGGATCAAGGAGATCGAGCGCGGCGCGATCACGAGCCTGCTGGCGGTGCAGGCGGGCAGGGTGGTGGGCTGCGGGACGCTGGTGCGCGATCCCCTGTCGTGGTCGCCCCATGTCGGCGAAATCCGCAACGTCGTTGCGACGGATGTGCGCGGCCAGGGGGTCGGGCGCGCGTTGACGCAGGAAATCTTTGCCCTCGCTTTAGGCGCCGGCCTCGAAAAGCTTGTCGTGCAGATGACGGTCGATCAAACCGGCGCCATCGCGATTTTCGAAGGCCTGGGATTCAAGGCGGAAGCGCTGCTGCGTGACCATGTGAAGGATAAGGCCGGCAAAAACCACGATATCGTCGTGCTCGGGCATAATGTGGCGCAGGTCCGGGCCCAGATGGAGGCCTATGGCCTGCCGGGGGCCGTGCAGCGCTGAAGACTCTCACGCGAAAACTGCCCCGGACGCGATCCGGGTCGGAGGCGGTTTACCGGGCAGATTGCCTAATCCGCACTCCGATCACGTATTCGTGATATCGCACTGCAACATTGATGTTGCGCCGCACCATTAACTATGGCACAACCATCTCGCCCCGGGCCAATCCGGACGGGGTGAGCCCATAGCTCAAAACCTGAGGATGGAGAGACCCAATGACCACCGAGACCCAAGCCAATTCCGTGCTGAACACCGTCAAGGAAGCTTTCGCACCCGTCACCGAAGCGCTCAAGAACCTCCAGAACATGGAAGTTCCCGAGGCTGCCCGTGAGTTCGTCAAGAAGACCGCCGGCACCGCCAAGGAGCGCGCCGCCGACCTTCACGCCGGCTCCGAGAAGGTGACTGCCGCGATCGAGACCGCTGTTGCCGGTTCGGTCAGCGAAGCCGCCAAGATCAGCCGGAATATCCAGCAGGCGATCTATCAGGACACCGAAACCTTCTTCGCGGGCATCGACAAACTGGCGTCCGCCAAGTCGCTCAACGAAGCGGTTCAGATCCAGTCCGATATGGTCCGTGCCAGCGGCGAAGTGTTCGTCTCGCGGGCGAAGTCGGCCACCGAATATCTCGGCAAGCTCGTCGCCGACGGTGCCAAGTCCGCGCAGGACAATTTGTCCAAGGTCTACAGCAAGACCGCCTGATCGCGATCGACTGACGGCCACTTATTCGAAGGCCCGCATATGCGGGCCTTCTTTTTGACGCCTGTCCGCTTAGATCAGTTCCTCGTCTCTCCACCGTCATTCCGGACGACGCGAAGCGGCGATCCGGAATCTCGAGATTCCAGGCGCGAAGACGCGCGTCCCGGAATGACGGCGATGGGGACGTCGCGCGATGATTGATTCTTTCAGCTCTTCGAAAGCCGCCATGACCACGTCAGGGACATTTTCGTTCGACGCGCCCGGCGATGCCGCGCGGGCGGCGGAGCTGCGGCGCGTCAAGCTATTGGCGACGCTGGTGCTGGCGGGCACGCTGGCGCTGTTCGTGACGGCGAAGCTGTTGCTGCCGATGCACCCGATCTTCGGCTTCGTCGCGGCGTTCGCGGAGGCCGCGACCATCGGCGGGCTGGCCGACTGGTACGCGGTGGTGGCGCTGTTTCGCAGGCCTTTGGGATTGCCGATCCCGCACACCGCGATCATCCAAAGCAATCAGCACCGCATCGCCGACAAGCTCGGTGAATTCATCGAGGTGCACTTTCTCGAAGCCGCCCCCGTCGATGCCAAGCTGCGCCAGATCGATTTCGGCTCGTTCATTGCCGACTGGCTGCGCGACCGCAAACGAAGCACCGATCTGGCGCGCTTCACGCTGCGGCTGTTGCCCGAGGCGGTATCGGCGACGGAAAATTCGGGCCTGATGACTTTTATCACGCGGCGCATCACGACCCAGCTGCAATCGATCGATCTGGCGCCGCTGGCGGCCGGCACGTTGCGCGCGTTCGTGGCCGAGGGCCGGCATCAGGGCCTGCTCGATGATATCCTGCGCGCGGTGCATCAATCGCTGACCCAGCCGGAAACCATGGCGATGATCCGCGAGAAAATCCGCGGCGAACTGCCGACGCTGCTAAAACTCTATCGCACCGACAAATTCCTGGTGAACAAGATCGTGGCGTCCGCGTCCTCGTTCTTCGAAGAGGTTCGCTCCGATCCGAAGCATCCGTTCCGCGGCGAATTCGACCGCATGGTGTTGTCGTTCGTGGACCGGCTCGGCAGCGACCACACCTATGCCGACCGCATCGCCGGCTTGAAGCGCGACCTGTTGGCGCGTCCCGAACTCGGCGACCTCGCCCGCAACATCTGGTCGAACACGCGGGGCTTCATCGAACGCAGCGCCAGCGGGGAAACGCAGGTGCTGCAGCATTACCTTGCCAAAATGTTCACCGAAGCCGGCGAAGCGCTCGCCGGCGATTCCGAATTGCGCTCCGAAATCAACCGCGGTCTCGTCGCCGTGCTCGGCAGTTTCATCGCCGATCAGAAAAGCGGTGTCTCGGGCTTCATCGCCGATCAGGTCAAGGCGTGGGATATGGGGCAGTTGATTTCGCTGATCGAAATCAACATCGGCAAGGATCTGCAGTACATCCGCTTCAACGGCGCGTTGATCGGCGGCCTCGCCGGATTCGGGCTCTATAGCGGTGAAATGGTGCTGCGATGGTTGTGACTTTTACATCACGCAGCCCTTATTAAGTGTGGATAGCTATTGTCCCATCTGAAATGACCGGCTTGAATGATGGAATCAGCGACCTAGCTTGATTCAGAGATTGTTGCGTTGCGGAACGATTGAACGGAATTCGCGTATTCACATTGATCGATTGGGCCCTCGCGGCCGGCCTTGAAGAGGAAATACGATGTCCGCCACTGCCCAGACGCTGCGCCCGCCGTCCAGAACCCTGATGTTTCTGGAGGGACGGGCGATCCACGAACTCGGCGCGTTTCTCGGCGCCTTGCCGCTGCTCAGCCTGGCGCCGAAGGGCGACGGTCATCCGGTGCTGGTGCTGCCGGGGCTGGTGGCCTCGGACACTTCGACGCGTCCGCTGCGCAGCTTCTTGAAGAGCCGCGGCTATGCCGTCAGCGGCTGGCGTCAGGGCCGCAATCTCGGCCTGCGCGACGGCGTGCAGCACGCCATGACCGATCTGGTTCGCGAGTTGAGCGACAGCGATGGCCGCAAGATCAGCCTGGTCGGCTGGAGTCTTGGTGGTCTCTATGCGCGCCAGCTCGCCAAGATGATGCCGGATCGCGTGCGTTCGGTGATCACGCTCGGCAGTCCGTTCGCGGGTAACCCGAAGGCGACCAACGCCTGGCGCGTCTATGAAATGGCGAGCGGCCGTCGTGCCGACGAAGAGGATGCCCGGTTCGGTGGATCGCTGTCGGAAACCCCGCCGGTGCCGACCACCGCGATCTTCAGCCGCACCGACGGCATCTGCGCCTGGCAGGGCTGCATGGAAAAATCGTCGGCCCTCTCAGAGAACATCGAAGTCGAAAGCAGCCATTGCGGCATGGGCCATCACCCCGCGGTGGTCTATGCGGTGGCCGATCGTCTGGCCCAGCCCGAAGGCGAGTGGGCGCCCTTCGACCGCAGCGGCTGGCGCAGTATCGTGTTTCCAGATCCTAACAGGTAACCGGCGCGCCGGTATCAGAGGATTCGCCTTTTCGTCATGGCCGGGCATAGCCGTCCGAAGGACGGCGTCGCTTCGGCTCGCCTATGTCCCGGCCATCCACGTCTTTCTCGCTGTATCGGCATTAAGTCGTGGATGCCCGGGACAAGCCCGGGCATGACGAGTTTTCGTGACAACGATCAATTTCGCAGGCTGCAGACCAACGTTGTCGAGAATCCAGAAAACGCGCTATGCGTTGGACATGGCGCATCCGTTGGCCCGCATCATCGACCAGCTCAAGCGCGAGCCCTCGCGCACCGGCTCGATCGTCATCACGGTGTTTGGCGACGCCATCGTGCCGCGCGGCGGGTCGGTCTGGCTCGGCACGCTGCTGGCGTTTTTTGAAACCATCGATATCGACAGCGGCGTGGTGCGCACCGCGATGTCGCGGCTGGCCGCCGATGGCTGGCTCGAACGCCACAAGGTCGGCCGCAACAGTTTCTACCGGCTGGTCAAGAAGGGACGGCAAACCTTCGATGCCGCGACGAGGCATATCTATGATCCGCAGCCATCCGACTGGACCGGACGCTTCGAACTGCTGCTGATCGGGAAAACCGAGGCGCGCGACGCGGCGCGCGAGGCGCTGAAGAATGCCGGCTTCGGCACGCCATTGCCGGGCGTGTGGGTGGCGCCTTCGGGCGTTCCGATTCCCGAGGAAGCCGCATCCGCGATCCGGCTGGAAGTGTCCGCCGAGGATGACAGCGGCCGGCGCCTGCTGAGCGAGAGCTGGCCGCTCGATCGCACCGCCGACGCCTATCTGAAGTTCATGAAAACCTTCGAGCCGCTGCGCGGCTGGATCGGCCGCGGCGAGCGCCTGTCCGATCTCGATGCCTTCACCGCGCGGATCCTGCTGATCCACCACTACCGGCGGGTGGTGCTGCGCGATCCCTTGTTGCCGACGGCGCTGCTGCCGGCGGACTGGCCCGGCCGCGCCGCCCGCCAGCTCTGCGGCGAGATCTATCGCGGGCTGCTTCCCGCGTCCGAACAATGGCTTGATCGCCATGCCAGCAACGAAAAGGGTCCGCTGCCCGCGGCCGGAGGGGAACTCGCGCGCCGATTCGGCGGCTAATTTATGTTACAAAAATAACTTGAGTTTCGAATTTATTGATATATATCAAATCTGGTTTCCCGGGAGATCGGCCATGTACACTCAGGCGCTCAACACGTCCGACGCCGAAGATCGCCAGATCGAGGATGCCGAACGCGCGGCACGGTTTCAGGCGCGGATCGATGTCGACGATCGCATCGAGCCGAACGACTGGATGCCGGCGGCCTATCGCAAGACGCTGACGCGGCAGATTTCGCAGCACGCCCATTCCGAAATCGTCGGCATGCTGCCGGAGGGCAACTGGATCACCCGCGCGCCGTCGCTGCGCCGCAAGGCGGCGCTGCTGGCTAAAGTGCAGGACGAATGCGGCCATGGCCTCTATCTCTATGCCGCGGCCGAGACGCTCGGCACTTCGCGCGAGGAGCTGGTCGACGCGATGCTGGCGGGGAAAGCAAAATATTCGTCGATCTTCAACTACCCGACGCTGACCTGGGCGGATATCGGCGTGATCGGCTGGCTGGTCGATGGCGCCGCGATCATGAATCAGATTCCGCTGTGCCGTTGCTCCTACGGTCCCTATGCGCGCGCCATGATCCGGGTCTGCAAGGAGGAATCCTTTCATCAGCGGCAGGGTTTTGAGATCATGGTGACGCTGTCGCGCGGCTCGGAGGAGCAGAAGGCGATGGCGCAGAGCGCGCTCGATCGCTGGTGGTGGCCGGTGCTGATGATGTTCGGTCCCCCCGACAAGGCCAGCCAGCACAGCGATACCTCGACCAGATGGAAAATCAAGCGCTTCTCCAACGACGAGCTGCGGCAGAAATTCGTCGATGCCACGGTGCCGCAGGCGCACTATCTCGGTTTGACGATTCCCGACCCCGGCATGAAGCAGAACGACGCCGGCAATTGGCAATACAGCGCAATCGACTGGAACGAATTCAATGCGGTACTGGCCGGCAACGGCCCGTGCAACCGCGATCGTCTCGCGGCGCGGCGCAAGGCGCATGACGAAGGCGCGTGGGTGCGCGAGGCGGCGCAGGCCTATGCCGAAAAACGCAAGAGCCGCCAGAGTCACAAGACCGCGGCGTAAGCCGCCACCAGATTTCAGGGAGGTCCATGATGACCACGCCGAATACGCTGTTGTGGGAAGTCTTCATTCGCAGCCGCAACGGTCTCGCGCACAAGCATGTCGGCTCGCTGCACGCTGCCGATGCGACGCTGGCGGTGCAGGCCGCGCGCGATATCTACACCCGCCGCGGCGAGGGATTATCGATCTGGGTGGTGCCGTCGAACGCGATCACCGCCTCCGATCCGTCCGACAAGGGCATGATGTTCGAGCCCGCGGAATCCAAGATCTATCGCCACCCGACGTTTTACGATGTGCCCGACGAAGTCGGGCATATGTAACGCTTGGCGGCGTCCCGGAAGGTTTGAAGCCGTCATTGCGAGCGCAGCGAAGCAATCCATAGCCCAAGCAAGAATGGATTGCTTCGTCGCTTCGCTCCTCGCAATGACGACGTTGCTGTCAGCGCACCAACAGGTCTATGAACATGGCTGTCGCGTCCATTTCCGTCTCCGAAACGCCGCTGGTGCTGTACACGCTGCGCCGCGCGGATGATGCGCTGATCCTGGGGCATCGGCTGTCGGAATGGTGCGGCCATGCGCCTGCCCTGGAGGAGGACATGGCGCTCGCCAATATGGGCCTCGATCTGCTCGGACAGGCGCGCGAGCTCTATTCCTATGCGGCCACGGTCGAAGGC
>Ga0187847_10004520_pt1 | contig 10217 bp, 7 predicted proteins | sample June2016WEW_4_10_FD_132458 | JGI IMG/M metagenome (GOLD analysis project Ga0187847, IMG submission 132458) | Peatland microbial communities from SPRUCE experiment site at the Marcell Experimental Forest, Minnesota, USA - June2016WEW_4_10 | ecosystem: Environmental > Terrestrial > Soil > Wetlands...
GGTGAAGCAGCAGAAAGCGGCGCACGCCACCGAAGTGGCGGCAAATACCATGCTCAGCAAGGCGCGTACTGACGGATTCGATGCTGCGGCTGCCGCCCGGGGGCAGGCTGCGGTCACTACCGAGTTCTTTGGCAAAACCGATAATCTGCCGGGACTGGGGGCGAGTCCGCAGTTCATGGATGCCGTCTTCAACGAAGCGGCCAAGGCTCCGCCCGATGTCGTGCAGGTTCCTCAGGGATACGTAGTTTTTCAGTTGCTCGGCATCAGGCCTCCGGCTACTCCCACGTTCGAAGAGATTCATTCGAAGGTCGAAGCTCAGTTCAAGAATGAGCGGGCCAGTTTTCTGCTGCAGCAGAAGACACAGGAACTTTCCGACCGGGCCAAAGCGGAACACGATCTGAAAAAAGCCGCCAAGGATCTGGGCGCGACGGTGAAGACGAGCGACCTGGTTGCGCCCGATGGACAGGTTCCTGACATTGGGTCGATGAGCAGCGCGAGCGCCATCTTCGCTCTGAAACCCGGCGATATCAGCGGCCCGATCACCGCCGGAGCCAATGGCGTAGTGGCGCAGCTTCTCGATAAACAGGCGCCGACGGTTCAGGAATTTGCGGCGAAAAAAGACGAGATCCGCCAGCAACTGGTCGAAAGCAAGCAGAACGATTTGTTCGGCTTGTTCGTGACAAACTTGCGCAAAGACATGGAAAGCTCGCACCGGCTGAAGGTCAATCAGGAAGAAATGAAGAACCTGACGAGGCGGGGCGAAGAAGAAGGCTCGTAGCCAAGAATTTGTTAGTTCCCGGGCTCTCAGTTCTCAGCCATCATCCACGTAGCCTGCGAAAGTCTGAGAGAATCAAACTGAAAACTGAGAGCCGAGAGCTGAGAACTGATTGTGAATGTCTTTCCCCCGTGCCAGCGGAATTCTGCTTCATCCCACCTCGCTTGCCTCGCGCGGCGGGGTCGGCGATTTTGGTCCTGCGGCTTATGCGTTTGCGGATTTTCTTGCCTCTGCGCGCCAAGGCCTGTGGCAGGTGCTGCCTCTTGGCCCGCTCGGTTACGGAAACTCTCCCTACTCTTCCACTTCGGCTTTCGCTGGGAATCCGGTCCTGATTAGCCTGGAGAGGCTTGCCGACCGCGGTTGGATTGATCGTGCTCGGGTCGATACTCTGCCTGATGGAGCCGGACCGGTAGATTACCCCGGAGTTTTTTATCGGAAATTGCCCCTGCTGTTTGAAGCGGCGCGCAATTTTTTGCGTTCAGCGGAGCCGAAGGCACTCGCGCGTTACGAACGGTTCTGCCGGCAAAATCAGTGGTGGCTCGATGACTTCGTTCTGTTCGCCGGCCTGCGCGCGCGCTTCAAGCTGGAAAGCTGGAACCGCTGGCCCCGCGAACTGACTCATCGCGATCCTGTCGCTATGGAGAGGGCGCACGATGAAATGTTGGAGGATCTCGATCGCCGGCGAGTGGTGCAATTTTTTTTCTTTGAACAGTGGCAAGCGCTTCGAGCCTATTGCGCCCAACATTCGATACGCGTTGTCGGCGACATCGCGATCTTCGTCAACTTCGACAGCGCCGATGTCTGGACCCATCCCGATCTGTTTCGCCTGAACTCCGACCTCGATCCTGAGGTGGTTGCCGGAGTCCCTCCGGATTTTTTCAGCGAAGAGGGGCAGCGCTGGGGCAATCCGCTTTATCGCTGGGACGTTATGCAGGAGCGTGGATATTCGTGGTGGATCCATCGGATGCGCTGGGCCACGCACAATTTCGACTATGTCCGCCTCGATCATTTCCGCGGCTTCGCCCAGTTCTGGGAGATTCCGGCGAGCGAACCCAACGCGATTCATGGGCGATGGGTCGACGGTCCGAAAGACGATTTATTCGTGAAGCTGCGCGAGGCTCTGGGCGGGCTTCCATTTTTCGCCGAGGATCTGGGCTACATTACGCCTGACGTACACGCTCTCCGGGAGCGTCTGAAGATTCCCGGCATGGCCGTTCTGCAGTTTGGTTTTGGCGATGTCGGAGCCCATGTGCATCTGCCCCACACCTTCACCACCGAAAAAGTCGTGTATACCGGCACGCACGACAACGACACGCTGCTGGGCTGGTGGAACTCGAGCGCAACCCCGCACGAACGCCAGCAAGCGGAACAATATCTTGGCCGATGTGAAGACGGCGTCAACTGGGCGATGATTCGCGCCGCCTCGGCTTCGGTCGCCAGCCTTTGCCTGGTTCCGTTGCAGGACGCGCTGGGTCTCGGAAGCGAGGCCCGCATGAATGTACCGAGCAGCGCGGAAGGGAATTGGGGCTGGCGTTTTAGTGTGGACATGTTGCGTCCCGAGCTGGCAAAAAAACTTGCCGCACTCGCCGAAGTCTCCGACAGGCTTCCTCAACCGCTGCCGGCGGCGGTCAGCTCAGAAGGCAACAGCTCGAACCCCAATGAAGAATGGGTTGCCTGAGTAGTGTATCCTCGCTGCGAGGCAAATTGATCAATCCTACCGGAGCACGTTTTTGTGACCGAGCCCATCATTCGCGCCCACGCTGTCGAAAAGTTCTACCTACAGCCGGATGGCAATCGCATTGAAGTTATCGCTCCCGTCGATCTCAACGTTGACCCCGGGAAAATTGTCACGTTGCTGGGCCCTTCCGGCTGCGGCAAGTCCACGCTCCTGCGGATCTTGACCGGACTGAGCCAACCCTCGTCGGGCGAGGTTCTCTGGCACGGAAGTCCGCTCACATCGCAGAACGCGGGTGTGGCCATTGTCTTCCAGAGTTTTGCCCTGTTTCCCTGGCTGACCGTACTCGACAACGTTGAGGCCCCGCTCGAGGCTCGCGGAGTGTCCGCCATGGAACGCCACAAGCGCGCCTTGCGCATTCTCGATACCGTCGGCCTTGATGGCTTCGAAAGCGCCTACCCGAAGGAACTCTCGGGCGGCATGAAACAGCGCGTTGGTTTTGCACGCGCCCTGGTGGTCGAGCCCGAAGTCCTGTTCATGGATGAGCCTTTTTCGGCGCTCGACGTGCTTACGGCGGAAAATCTGCGCAATGAGTTGCTTGAGCTCTGGCTCAGCAAGAAGATGCCGACCAGCGCCATTTTTATTGTCACGCACAACATCGAAGAGGCGGTGCTGCTGGCGGATCGCGTCATCGTGCTGGCCAGAAACCCGGCCTGGGTGCGCGCCGATTTTCCCATCGAACTGGCCCACCCCCGCGATCGCAAATCGCCGCGCTTTGTCGAACTGGTGGACTACATCTACAAGATCATGACCCAGCCCCAACTCGCCGTCGCGGTGCCGGACGCTTCCGCCGCCGTGCAAAAGCCGGCTCGCCAGAAATACCAAATGATTCCGCACGCGCGCGTCGGAGGCATCGCCGGCCTGCTCGAACTGCTGCAAGACCGCGACGGAAAAGAATACCTTCATCGTCTCGCCGAAGTCCTTATCATGGACGCCGAAGACCTGCTCCCGATCGTCGAGGCGGCGGTCTTATTGGGCTTCGCGACGTTGAAAGAAGGCGATGTTCAAATTACCGCTGAGGGCACTCGCTTTGCCGAAGCCGACATCCTTACCCGCAAAATTCTCTTCCGCCAGGCTGCGCTGAAACACATTGTGATCCTGCAACAGATTGACAGCATTTTGCACGCCAAGAAGGACCATTCCATTTCAGAAGAATTTTTCTACGACATCCTCGACGAACACTTCAGCGAGGATGAAGTGCAGCGGCAGTTCGATACGGCCATGAACTGGGGCCGCTACGCTGAGATTTTCGACTTTGATCGCGAAGGGCACCGGTTGGTTCTCGCCGAACCGGTGGGCGAGCCGCACCCGCCAACTACAACTCCGGTGCCGTCTTGAGGCGTCCAAAAGGAATCACCTTCCGGCCACTGGTTCGCATCTGGTCGGTGCTGCCGCGCGCGAGCGTGGCGAGCCTGCCCGACTTGATCATGTTTTCCGGTGGGCTGGCGCTTTTCTACGGCCTCGTCGAAGTCGGACGCAACTGGCTTGGTCCCTTCCATCCGCAGGTTGAAATCAGCCGCAGCCTCGGCGCTCTTCCCGTCTATGCCGGATACTCGCTGCTGCGCATCGCCCTGGCCTATGTTTTGAGCCTGCTCTTCGCCGTGACCTTCGGATATGTCGCTGCCTACCGTCCGCGCGCCGAGCGCTTTATGATTCCGCTGCTCGACGTTCTGCAATCGATTCCAGTGCTGAGTTTTCTTCCCGGCGTGATGCTGGCCATGGCCGCGCTTTTCCCGGGACGTCAACTGGGCGTCGAGATGGGCGCGGTCCTGCTGATCTTCACCGGCCAGGTCTGGAACATGGCCTTCAGCTTTTATGCTTCGCTGAAGAGCATTCCGCGCGAGATGCGGGAGGCGGCCACGATCTACCGTTTCAACTGGTGGCAGCGCTTCCTTCAGATTGAGTTGCCTTTCGCCACTATCGGATTAGTGTGGAACTCCATGATGTCGGTCGCGGGAGCCTGGTTTTTTCTCATGGCCTGCGAGCAATTTGGCGACTTCCGGCTGCCCGGCCTGGGTTCGTATCTTCAGGCCGCGGCCGATCATGGCGACACTCGCTCCATTGTCCTTGGCATTCTTACCATGGTGGCCGTGATTGTGCTGATCGACCAGTTCGTTTGGCGCCCGGTCATCGCCTGGGCCGAAAAATTCAAGATGGAGCAGGTCGAGAGCGCCAGCGCTCCCACTTCATGGGTACTCGATTTCCTTCGGCGTTCCCGCGGCGTCGCGCTGTTTCGCAAAGGCGCGGTTCGTCCGCTTCGCGAACAGATGGTGCATTACTTCGCCCACCGGAATCAGTTGCGCTCGGAATCGACGGACGAGAAGCCAGCGATCTTGTGGCTCTGGCGAATCGTGGGCATCGCGGCCCTCAGCGCGATCGGCTACGCTGTGGTGCGTGTGGTCATGATCTTGACCGGACTGCCCGCCCCTGAATTTCGGGAGATCGGCGTCGGCCTCGCCGCAACCTTCCTGCGCGTGAATCTTACTCTGGCACTGGGCGCCCTCTGGACGATCCCGGTTGGTGTCGCCATCGGCTTCAACCCGCGCCTGGCGCGCATCGCTCAGCCCCTCGCGCAGATTGCCGCCTCGGTCCCGGCCACGGCGTTGTTTCCAGTGGTGCTGCTCGTCTTGATTCGGCTGGGTGGAGGCCTGGGCGTGGGCTCGATCGTACTGCTGCTGCTCGGCACCCAGTGGTACATTCTCTTCAATGTGATCGCCGGAGCCATCGCCATTCCCACCGATCTGAAAGAAGCTGCCAGCGTGTTCGGCATTCGCGGCTGGGAGCGCTGGCGCATGCTGATTTTGCCTGGAATCTTTCCTTTCCTGGTTACGGGCATGATCACCGCTTCCGGCGGCGCCTGGAATGCCAGCATTGTCGCCGAGTATTTCCATTTCAAGGGTCAGACCTATTCGACGGTTGGTGTCGGGGCCATGATTTCCGGGGCCACGGATGCCAAGAACTTCGATCTGCTCCTCGCCAGCACCATCGCCCTGGCGGCCGTAGTGGTAACAACCAACCGATTGCTTTGGCGCCGGTTATATCGTCTTGCCGAAACACGTTTCAAACTGGAGAGCTAGTTCTCAGTTTCAGGTTCCGAGTTCTCAGTTCTCAGTTATCAGTTAATCCTGCTCTGCTGAATTTTGAGAACTAGAGTTTCGAGAACTAGAGTTTGAGAACGAGAATTTCGAGAACTAGGGAGACTCCGATTAAGTGTCAGCAAGAAGAATAAACCACAGAGTACACAGGGAACCCCGGGGAACTGAATCAGAATTTCCCTAGCAGGCGGCGGAAAAAGTGTTTTCCACGCCGGAGTGTCCCCTCAGCGGCCAAAGCCGGCGCTGAAAACAAGCCAGTTATCGCAGCGGTAAACCGCTGCGATACCCAAAAGCAAGCGCAAACCCGATTTTTTCCGCAGCCTGCTAGGGCTGCTTTAGCCGGCATACCTGCGCTGCATCCCTGAGGGCATGCGACAGTTCGTTTCCCAGAGACTGCAATTCTTCCGGACGCATCTTCCTCTGCAAGGCCTCGAACAGTTGCCGCTCCTCCTTGCGGATGTGCCCGGAGAGCAACTTCGCGAACGCCACCAGATCGGCTGCGGACATTGCGCCCTGTCCGGCATGGACGAAGTATTCCCGCAAGCGTTCGTGTTCGCCGATGAGTTCGCCCACTAAAGCGGCCAGTTCGGGACAGCGCCGCGCGGAGGGGAACAAAGCTTTTTCTTCGGCTGCGAAATGGAATTGAACTTCGTTGGCGTAATGCTGGTGCAACTCCGAGTGCCACTGGCCGCAATCGACCGCGCCCGCTTGCAGCGCCCGCTCCAGCCGCACACAGAGCGCAAGCGCGTGCTGGTGCTGACGCGAAAGCGGGACCAGGCTGGGATCGCGCAACATGAACCTATTATCCTCCTTTGCTAATTCCGGCTGCATGTTGAACAATGAAGAATAGGCCACAGCTGTTTTCGATTCCGCTGGCGCGCCAGAAAACGCAAGGAGCCATCATGACCGCAACTGGAGAACTGATCCGCCACATGAATTACATCGACGACATCGCTACCACGCTGCGCCGTATCAGCGCCAGCATTCCGGCGATGACCAAGGAGGAGTGCGCCCGCCTTGGCGACTATATCCGCAAGTCCGAACCCAGCTATGAGAGCGTGGTGCAGCGCCTGGAGAAGGCAGGTAAAGAAAACAAAGAGGACAAAGAGTGACGGAGGGACAAGCGACGGAAGGACGACTGACGGAAGGACGCCTGCCGGAAGTCCGCACTGTTGCCGTCATCGGCGCCGGCATCATGGGCCGGGGCATCGCGCACGCTGCCGCTCTGGGCGGCTATCGCACCATTCTCGAAGATCTGCTGCCGAATGCTCTACGCAAGGCGGAAACGGAAATTCGCGCCAATCTCGACCAGGCTGTCGAACTCGGCAAGGTCAATTCCGCCGAAGCCGACGCTGCTTTTTCGCGGGTCGAGTATGCCGGCTCGGTCGACGAAGCCGCCCGCGAGGCCGATCTTGTCATCGAAGCTGTCCCGGAGGAGTTGGAATCGAAGATCGAAATCTTCACCATGCTCGACAAGATTTGCCGCCCCTCGACCATTCTTGCCTCGAACACTTCTTCGCTCAGCGTTACCGAGATCGGGAGCGTCACTTATCGCGCCCGGAAGTGCGTGGGCATGCACTTCTTCAATCCCGTGCACAAAATGAAGCTGCTGGAAATCGTGCGCGCGCTGGAAACCGATGCCGACACGCTGGCCGCCGTGGTTGAAGTCGGCAAGCGCATGGGCAAGGAAGTTGTCGTGATCCGGGAGTCTCCCGGCTTCATCACCAGCCGCATCAACGCCATGATCGGCAATGAAGCCTTCTTTATGCTGCAGGAAGGCGTCGCCAGCGCCGAAGACATCGACCGGGCGATCAAGCTTGGTCTAAATCATCCCATGGGTCCCTTCGAACTTGTGGATCTGGTCGGGCTTGATACTCGCCTGCACATTCTCGAATACCTGCACAAAACCCTGGGCGAAAAATTTCGGCCTTGCCCGCTGCTCGCGCAATATGTGAAGGCCGGAAGGCTTGGCCGCAAGTCGGGACGGGGAGTTTTCGAATATCCGGAACTGACGAGCAGCCGTTCAAAGAACTGAACCACCGTATCTAACCGTTGGGTTGGGAGATCGTGCCGGGCTCACGATTTACAGCTGGCTGGCGACGCGCATGGGCGCTGGGTTGTGGAACGAATCTCTAAAACGAGGGCCGCGAGGCCTAAACCGCTGGCACGCCGCGGGGTTTTACGTGCTCGCGGATGAACTTTACGATGTCATCCATGGGCGTGCCAGGCTGGAAGATGGCGGCCACGCCGATTTTCTTGAGGCCTTCGATATCCTGATCGGGGATGATGCCGCCGACCAGGACCAGCACGTCATCCATCTTATTTTGCTTCAGGAGATCCATCACGCGCGGCACGATCGCGTTGTGCGCCCCGGAAAGAATCGAGAGTCCGATGACGTGAACGTCCTCCTGAAGCGAGGCGTTCACTACCATCTCCGGCGTCTGGCGCAGGCCGGTGTAGATGACCTCCATGCCCGCATCGCGTAGCGCGCGAGCGATTACCTTGGCGCCGCGGTCATGGCCGTCCAGGCCGGGCTTTGCTACCAGCACTCGGATTTTCTGCTCGGGCGCCACCGACATCATTTAACCACAGACGACACGGCCGGGCACAGGGCGATCTGCATTGCCTGAAAATCCTACGAGCTTACGCGTGTCGCTGCTTCACCCTTCGACCCCGCTCGCGCGAGCCCCGTTTCTCCGAATCACGGCTTTATCCCTAATTGCCAGAACAAGAATGAATACATATCTGTGCTCTCTTCGATTTGCTTGGTAACCGGCTTGCCCTGTCCATGCCCTGCTTTGGTTTCTATCCGCAGCAGAATCGGCTTCTGCTGGCTGTTGCCGTTTTTGGCTTCCGCTTGCATGAGCGCGGCCATTTTTTTGGCGTGCATGGGATCGACACGCGTGTCGGTATCGCCCGTCATAAACAAAATGGCGGGATAGTCCTGCCCGGGCGTTACGTGATGATACGGGGAGTAAGCGTAAAGCCAGTCGAATTGCCGGGCATCGTCCGCCGAGCCGTATTCCGGGATCCAAAGCTTCGCGATCTGGAAATTCTGATAGCGCAGCATGTCGAGCAGCGGAACCTGGCACACCACGGCGCGAAACAGGTCGGGCCGTTGCGTGATCATGGCGCCCATCAGCAAGCCGCCGTTCGAGCCGCCTTGAATCGCCAGATGATCGCGGTCAGTGTATTTCTGCGCGATAAGATATTCCCCGCCGGCGATGAAATCGTCAAAGACATTTTGCTTTTTCTCCAGCATCCCGGCGCGATGCCAGTCTTCCCCAAACTCCGCCCCGCCGCGCAGATTGGCGACCGCATAAATGCCGCCGTGCTCCATCCAGAGAAACATGCTGCGGCTGAAACTCGGCGTCAGCGAGACGTTGAAGCCGCCGTAGCCGGTGAGCAGCGTGGGATTCTTGCCGTCTTTCCTCATTCCTTTCTTGCTGACGACAAACATCGGGATTTTCGTGGTGTCTTTCGATGCGTACCAAACCTGCTCGACGTCATAGGCAGAAGAGTCGATGGAGGGCGCGTCAACCTTGGCCCACAAAGAGCTTTTGACGCCGGATAAATCGACGCGATAAATCGAAGGCGGCACGGTGAAAGACTGGAATCCAAAGAAGATCTCGTTGCGGTCATAGCGGCCGGATGCGCTGAAAACAGATCCAATAGCCGGCAATGGAATGTCGGCGAGTTTCTTGCCGTCGAGCGCAAACAGCTTCAGTTCCGAAGTAGCGTTGTGCTCGTACTGTGCCAGCAGTTTGCCGCCGGTCACGCTTGCGCCCTGCAACACGGCTTCGGTCTGTGGAATGATTTCTTTCCAGTTTTCACGCTTTGCATTGGTGGCGTCGGCGACAAAGACGCGATAGTGGGGCGCGTCTTCGTTGGTGGTGATGTAGAGTTTGCCCGCAAAAAAGTCGGCCAGGTACAGGAAATCCTTGCCCGCGGTAATTTCGACCGGCGGATTCTTCGAAGTGAGATCCTGAAGAAACATTTCCGTCTTCGTCCAGCCGTGCTCCTCATCGATCAGCAACCAGCGTCCATCTTCTGAGAGACTGACATTCGGCCACCACTCCGGGTCGCGGCCCGCGCCGAAAATCAGCGGGTCATGCGCCGGATCGGTACCCAACGCGTGATAGAACACGTGCCGGTTGTACACCTCTTGCCCTTCGGGCACGTCTCCCTTCTTCGGATAGCGCGTATAAAAAAATCCGGAATTGTCAGGCTTCCAGGCGACGCTGGCAGCTCGCGTCCGTTCAATCGCATCCGGCAGCAGCTTGCCGCTGGCAGTTTCGATCACATAAAGCGTGCTGACTTCCGATCCGCTTGGCGACGTGCCATAGGCAACGTACTTCCCGTCTTCCGACGCATACCACCAGTCGAGCGCCGTCGTCCCGTCGGCCGCCAGTTTGTTGACATCGAGAAGCACACGATCGTCGCCGTTCAAGCCCTCGCGCACATAAAGAATAGGCTGGTTCTGATTGCCCTCGCGCCGGGTGTGAAAGTAATAGCGGCCACCCATCTGTGGAGCGCCGACGGTGCCAATCTCCAGCAATTGCGAGAGCCGGGCGTTAATCTTGCCGCGTCCGGGAAGCTTGTCGAGAATGGA
>Ga0187847_10004523_pt1 | contig 10215 bp, 6 predicted proteins | sample June2016WEW_4_10_FD_132458 | JGI IMG/M metagenome (GOLD analysis project Ga0187847, IMG submission 132458) | Peatland microbial communities from SPRUCE experiment site at the Marcell Experimental Forest, Minnesota, USA - June2016WEW_4_10 | ecosystem: Environmental > Terrestrial > Soil > Wetlands...
ACTGATTGTAGGCGGGACGCTCCTGGCGGCGACTCTGACGGCGGTCTTGGTTCTCGTGATTCCCGTCAGTTACACGGCCACGGCGGTGATTCTTGTGCCGCCACCGTCGTCGGGATCGGCTGCAGCGCTGATGAGTGCTCTGGGTGGAGGGTCATCCATTGGGGCGCTGCCAGGTATGGAAGGCCAGATGGCCACTCCGGCTGAAACCTACATGGGAGTTCTTGCCAGCCGCACAGTGGCCGATGAGCTGATCGCACAGTTCGATCTCGAAAAGCGGTACAGCAAGCCGACGCTGTATGCGACGCGCATAGCGCTGAAGCACCACAGCCGCGTGGAAGCTGCACGGGGGTCGATGATTCGCATCTCGGTGGAGGATCGCGATGCACGGCGCGCGGCAGCGATGGCGAACGCTTATGTAGATGCATTGTGGCGCATGAACCGGCGCCTGGCTCTGACCACAGGTTCGCAAAGAAGGCTGTTTTTTGAACAGCAGGTGGAGTCGGAACGCAAACCGTTGGCCGATGCGGAGGAGGCTTTCAGAGAAATTCAGCAGAAGACGGGCGTGATCCAGCTTGCGGGCCAGGAGGAGCTGACGTTGCGCTCGATTGCGCAGATTCGCGCGCAGATTCAGTCGCGGGAACTGGAGGTGCAGATGCTGCGCACCACTGCCACGGAACAGAACACCGAGGTGCAGAGGCTGGAGAGCGAAATTGCGGGTCTGAAGTCGCAGTTGCAGCAGGCAGAGGGTAGCGCGGGCGATGCAAACGACGAGATGTTTGTGCCCGCAGAAAAGCTACCGCAGGCGGGCCTGGAGTACTTGCGGCGGGCGCGCGACCTGAGGTATCACGAGGCGCTCTTTGAGATGCTTTCGCGGCAGTATGAACAGGCGCGCGTGGAAGAGGCTAAGGATCCGGCGCTGATCCAGGTGGTGGACCAAGCCATTCCTCCGGATAAGCGCTCGTGGCCGCCGCGCACACTGTTGGTTCAGCTGGCAGCAGTGGGGACGGCGTTTTTGCTGACCGGGTTGGTGCTGCTGCGGGCCCGGTGGCGGCGGGTGAGCGAGGAGCCGGCAAATGGGCCGCATTTGATGGCGATTCGCGGAGTGTTCGCGAAAGGATGGCTGCACTGGGGCCGAGGGCGGGCCAGCCCGGGAGATGCGTGGGGGAAAAGTGGATGAGGCTGGCATCGTTCTTCTACGCGCTTGCCTTGCTGACGCTGGAAGCGGGACCGGCGACGAAGGTGTTTTTCGGCGGGGCGGAGATGATGTGGCTGGATCCGCCGCTCATTTTTTCCATGCTGGCGCTTATTGCGCTGCTGCCCCATCTCAATCGCAAAAATACAAGGCTTTGGCGAGAGGTCGCGGGACCACTGGCGGCGCTTGTGCTGGTGTGTGGGCTATGCGTTTTGTCGGGCTTTCTGCTGCGGCCGACGGACGAACTGTACAACGCGCTGCGTGAGCCCTCGCGATTTGCGCTGATGCTGGTGTGGTTCGCAACGTCGTGCTGGTTTCTAGAGCAGCGCAGAGAGATGGTTCTTCGTTATGCGGCAGCGGGAGCGTTGCTGGGATTGCTGTCGGGGATTTATGTGTACTGTGCGGCGATGCGGCTGTTGCCGGCGCCGTTGGCGCTGTTAGTGTACGCCGAGCAGTACTGGATCCGGCAAGCGTTGTGGGTGGCAGGTGTTTTCATTCCGCGCATGGGAGGATTTTTCATTGAAGCGCCGCCGTTCGGATTGTTTATGCTGGGCCTGCTGGTATTCTTTTTGATTGCATTGCGGTCGGGAGCGCGAAGTAGGGCAACCAAGGTTGGGTTGGCGGCGGCGCTGGTCGGAACCATTGCATCCCTCGCCGACCAGGTAATGGTGGCGGTGGTGGTTTGCCTGGCGGCCTCAGTGCTTTCGCTCCGGACGCAGGTGCGATGGCTGCGCCCGTTTGTGCTGGGAGCTGCTTGCTGCCTATTGGCCGCATCGGCCAATCTATCGCTGCAATCGAAACTGGAAGTCGAGTCAGATGCGCCAACGGTCATCTACCGCGAGAGCGTGGGCGAGCGCAATTTCCATCTACGCTACGGAATTTCGCTGCTTGGGCAGCAACCCTCGGCAGTAGTATTCGGCATCGGGCCGGGACGATACGGCGAGTACGCGTCGGAGACGGGCTTGTTTCCGGATACCGTAACGATGCAGTACACAGTGCCCGAGATCCTGGTGGAGTGGGGCGTAGCAGGATTAGCGGTGTGGCTGGGAGTGCTGGCGATGCTGGGCGCGCGGGCATGGAGGGCGCACAAGCTTGCCGGCCTGGGACTGTTGCTGGGATTACTGATAGCGGACAGCTTTCAGGCGAACTGGAAATCGGAGTCGGTGTTTCTGGCGGTGGCCGCGCTTTGTGTTCGGTGGGACAAAACTGAGAACGGCGTGGATGACGCGCAGGCAGAGGTGGAGGCGGCGCCATGAGTCCTGCCGAGAGCGAAGAGCGCGAGACAGAGCCGACACGTGGCATGGCGAGACTGCCCATGAAGGTGATGGCGATCGCCAGCGGAGAAGGCGTGGCGCGAATCGCGAATTTGTTCCTCGCAGTGTTTGTGGCGCGGCAGCTTGGCGTGCGTGCTGCGGGCGCGTGGGCGCTGGCGCAGGGATTGGCGCTCTACCTGATACAGGGAACGGATTTTGGTTTGCGCCATGTTGGCGCGAGACTGGCGGCGCAGCAGCCGAACGGAATCGCGAGCGTGGTTCAGTTCATTCAGAGACGACGCATAGCGCTGGCGATGGCGATGTGCGCGGCGGGTTATATGTACGGAAGATTCGGACCGGTGCCGGAAGATACGCGCGGGCTGGTGAGCCTGTTTGCGCTGGCAACCTTCGGCTATGGATTGTCATTGGACTGGCTGGCGTGGGGCACGGAGCGGTTCGGGCGCATGTCGGGCTGGCGGGCGATAGTGGCGCTGACTGGGGCAGCGCTGACCGTAGTAGGAGTGCGCTGGTTCGGCCTGGGCCTGCTCGCGTTGCCGGTGGGATTTGCCGCGGCTTACCTGGCTGCCGATTTGTGGCTCTGGCTGGGCTGGGCGCGCGGGTTGTACAGAGAGACGGATGGGACGGCGGAGAGCACGGCGATTGCAGTTCCGGACTGGAAGGCCACGGCGTTTCTGGGCGTTGCGATGCTGGTGAACCAGGCGTTCAGCTCCATCGATACGATGTTGCTGGGCGGCCTAACAGACAGCGTGCAGACGGGATTGTATAGTGCGGCGTACAAGCTGCTGCTCCTGGCGCTGGCTTTGTATTACCTGATCATGCAGGCGCTCTATCCGGGGCTGGCGGCAATTCCCGCAGCCGAGCGCGGATTGCGGCGACTACTCGGCGCGTTAGGGCTATCGGCCGCGGTCGGCGTGGCGGCCGCGGCAGTGTTGTTTCTACTCAAGGGACGCTTGATTGGGCTGCTCTTTGGGCCGGCCTTCGCCGCATCGGCAACCATTGCGGGGCCGTTGCTCGCGGCAATTCCGACGGATTTTGTTGCGTCGGTGTTTTTGACAGTACTGGTGGCCTGGGACCATCCCCGGCGGGTGTTGGCGGCAACGGGGACAGCCGTAGCGAGCAACGTGGCGCTGAATTGCGTACTGATTCCACGCTTTGGCGCGATGGGCGCCGCGTGGGCGACGCCTCTTTCCTATATTCCTTTCCTGGCTGTGCTGTATATGCAGATGCTGGCGATCGAGCCGAAGCCCGCGGACGTAAAGCAGCCAAGTATGCCTTCGGCCTGGCCGCGCGACGAAGACGGGATTCGATTCAGCCTGGTATTGGCGACGCTGGAAAGGGTGGAGGCGCTGGAGCGGGCCATGAAATCGTTTGCGGCGCAGCGTTTTGAGAGGTTCGAGGTGATTGTGGTGGACCAGAATACGGACGAAAGGCTGGCCCCAGTCATCGCGCGCTTCCAGAGCAGGCTGCCATGCATTCATCTGCGTACCGCACCCGGCGTATCGCGGGCGCGAAACTTGGGGATTGAAGCGGCGAGCGGGGAGATTGTGGCATTCCCCGACGACGACTGCTGGTATCCGCAGGATTTGCTTGAGCGCGTCGCCAGGTGGTTTCGCGAGCATCCTAGCTATTCGTTGCTTTCGACCTGCGTCAAGGACGAGACGGGAAACGAGACGGCGTCGCGTTGGCCTCGGCACTCGTGCGAGCTAGATCGCCAGAACGCGTTGCGCACGGGATTGACGGCTTGCCTGTTTGTGAGACGCGAAGCGCTGGTTGCGGCAAATGGCTTCGATGCCAAGATGGGCCCGGGGAGCGGAACTCCGTTTGGCTCCGGCGAGGATTCGGATTTAACGCTCAGGGTTCTGGCGCAAGGCCTGAAGGGCTGGTTCGAAAAAAGCATCTGGGTGGGACACCCCACGCGGGACGCCAGGAATGCTTCGGCGAGCCGGGCGCTTGGTTACGGAAGAGGTTTTGGATACCTCTTGCGCAAGCATCGATACTCGCCATTGGTGTTGCTGTTTCATTTGTTGCGGCCAACGCTCGGAACGGTACGCGCGGCCTTGATGATGCGCTGGGGCGAGGCCAGGTTTTACTGGAACAGCATGAAGGGACGCATCGAGGGGTACATGGCGTTCAGCGATCGCGGAGCGAATCCGGTAGAGCCGGCAGCTGTGCACGCGCGCCCGAGCGGTCCAAAATGATCGAACGCACTAGGGTGGAGTATTCGCTGGCGGCAGGGCTGGTCGAGAATGCGACGGCGCGCTTAAGGCCCTTGGCTGCAAGGTCGCACCGTAAGGTAGGTGAGTCGAGGAGGTGCCAAATGGCGTCTTCGAGCTCATGCGAGGAGGTGGGCGAAAAAAGTTCGGCGCAGCCCCCGGCAACTTCAGGGAGTGAAGCCGAGGAAGAGCAGACAACCGGAGTTCCGCAGGCCATGGATTCGACGACCGGATAACCAAAGCCCTCTTCAAAAGAGGGAAGGATGGTCATCAGGGACGCGGAGTAAAGCGCAGAGAGACCGTAATCCGTGACGCCGTGGAGGCAGTGGACTGCCGGGTCTTGAATGAGAGAGAGCAGCTCGCTGCCGGGCCGGATGCGAGGCTGGGAATCGGGAAGAACCAGCACCAATCGAGGGATTCCCGCACGCTTTGCGCGGAGACTCCGGTGCGCCTCAAGGAGAGTGGCTAGATTTTTGTGCGGCGCTGTGGAAGTGACGCAGAGGAGAAAGGGCTCGGCAATTCCATAAATCATTTTGACGATTTGGGCGGCGTGAGACTTTTCCAGAGGATGAAAGACGGGATCGATGGCGCAGGGAATGACGGCGATTTTTTCCGGATCGGCCCCGAGATGCTCGATAAGCGCTTGCTTTGTGTAACCGGAGGGAACCGCGATGCGGGCAGCGCGCGCGCACGCGGCTTTGAGCATGGGGAATGCGTAGAGGCGGGCGCGAAGAGTGTGGGCGTATTGCGGAAAGACCAGATGAGTGAGGTCGTGAATGGTGACGATGGTGGGAGCGGTGCGAAGGATGGGCAGATTGTAGTGAGGAGCACAGAAGACTGCGGCGTTGCGCGCAATACGCGGCAGGACGATTTGCTCGGAGAGCGTGTAGATGCTGGATTGGAAGGAAACGACGCGATCGCAGAGAGGAGCCAGTCGCTCCGTGTCGGCGGCTTGCGCTATGCACGTGAGGGAGAGACCTGCAAGGTGATTGCGGAGATCGCTGAGCAGGGTGAGGGTATAGCGGCCGATGCCTGTGCGAAGCCAACGGGCGTCGAAGACCACTTCAGGCTGCGCAGTCATAGGCATATCTGGAGTCTGGGTGCAGGGAGCAAGGCCTGAAGAGCGTCATCGACGAGGGATTGGAATCCGCTATGAAAGGCTTGAGCGCTGAAGCGCGCGGCATGCTCGCGGATGACGGCAGGTTGGAAGCGGTGCTCGTTCAACTCGAATCGGCGGATGGCGGCGGCAGCCGAAGCGGCAGATTGTTCGTAGTAGAAGAGACCGGTCGAGGAGGTGCGGTGATCCGCGTTGTCGAGACTGACGACGTTTTCGAGTGCCCCGCCACGACCGAATGCGATGACGGGCCTTCCGCATGCCTGGGCTTCAACCAGCGCCATTCCGAAGTCCTCTTCCGCAGCGTAGAGGAAGGCGCAGCAGCGGGCGTACTCGTTCCAGAGGGTTTCGTGGCCAACCTCGCCGAGAAACTCGATGGAGGGACCAGCCATGGAGCGCAGGCGGGCTTCCTCGGGGCCCTTGCCAACGATGCGTAATCGCCGGCCCAGACGGTTGCAGGCTTCAATGAGCAGGTCGACGCGCTTGTAAGAGGTCAGCCGGCTGACGGTGAGATAAGCGTCGGATTGAGTACCAATAACGCGGCCGGAAGCGGTGTCGACGGGTGGATAAATCACAGTGCTTTCGCGTCCGTAATACTGTCGAATGCGTGCCGCGACGTAGCGCGAGTTGGCTGCAAAACACGTAACACGTTGCGCGGCGGATTGGTCCCAGTTGCGAACGTAATGCGCGGCCGCCGTAAAGGCAACGCGGGCTATCCCGCTCATCTGGCTGCGGTAAGGGTGATATTGATCCCAAAGGTAGCGCATAGGAGAGTGGCAGTAACAGATATGGACCGCGGAGGGCGAGACAATGACGCCCTTCATGGGGCCACTATCTGAGGTGAGGATAAGATCGTAGCCGGTTAGATCTAGTTGTTCGACTGCAAGGGGATAGAAGGGAAGAAAGTGACGGTAAGAACGGCGTGCGAACGGCAGCCGGTCAAGGAAAGAGGTGGTAAGCTTGCGGCCGGCGAGGGATTGGGGCACATGGGCTGGATCGGCGACCAAAGCGAAGAGATCGGCCTGCGGATAGAGGGCAGCGAGGGCCTCGGCGACGCGCTCGCCGCCGCCCTTGGAGACATACCAGTGATGGACGATTGCAACCCGCATGGCCGCCTTGTGCCGGGGAATCCGAAGAACCTGATTTCACTCTAGGCGCGGGTGGGAATAGTGTTGTCTTGGCCACGTGAAGTTGCTGTCAGGCTTTTGTCACGGCAGGATAGCAGGCTCTTCCTGCATGGCAGGGCGAAGCGAATCCAGGACACGGCGATCGAGCGAGAGCACGAAGGTTGTGCTGCCGGGCTCGGATTGCTCGAGCCGCACAGAACCGCCGTGGTCTTGAACGTTACGGCTGGCGATGGAGAGTCCGAGCCCAATGCCACGGCCTTTGCCCTTGCTGACGAAGGGTTCGAAAAGCGTGTCGCGAATGGCGGGAGCCACGCCGGGACCGTTGTCGACGATGCGCAACTCGATTTGCGAGGGGCCCTCCGTAAGCCGGATGCGCACACGCGGGGACCGCACGCCGCTGCGGGCAGCCTGGACGGCATTGATGAGGAGGTTGTAAATGGCGCGCTCAATCATGCGCGCATCGAGCCAAGCCTCGATGTGCGGGCCCGCCGCGAGTTCGATGTCTACTTGCAGTGCGTCTGGATGCATGCGAAGCAGGGCCACGGCGCGTTCGATGAGGAGGTTGAGCGACTCGTAGGAGGGATTGAGGGAGGTTCCGGTGCGGCTGAAGATGAGGAGCGACTCGAGGATATCGGTCATTCCCTGAACCGCAAGCTTCACCTCGGCCATGAGCTCGTTGCGCTCCGGCTCGGAGACGGCGGAGTGGCTGAGGAATTCGGCGTTGGCGTAGACGGCGGAGAGGTAATGGCGAAGGTCATGAGAGATAGAGCTGGCCATGCGGCCAATGATGGCCAGGCGTGCGGACTCCACCTGCTGCCGTTGCGAGAGACGGACCTGGTTGCGCATCTGGTCGAAAGCTGCGCCCAGCTCGCGGAGTTCGCGGCTTCCGCGCAGCGTGAACTCGTAGTCGAAGTTACCAGAGCCCACGGCGCGCGCCCCGGCGAGAAGGGTTTCCAGGGGGCGTGTGATCGTTCCGGCGATGTAAAGAGCGAGCACCGTGCCGAGAAGTAGCACCAGTGCACCGATGGCGAGGAGAAGGCGGTTGAGCTGGAACGCGAATGTGCTGGCTTGGTCGAAGGACTTGAGCACAAGAAGGCGCACAGGAAGCTCTGAGAGCGCGGGGAGAGTTAGCGATGCGGCCAGGTAGTGTTCCTTGCCGAGCTCGAGGTCAATGGGGCTGGACTGTGAGTCGAGAGCGGCCTGAGGCTGATGGAAACCTTCGGTCATGCTGGGATTAAGGGTGCTGAAAACAATCTGATCGGCGGCGAGGAAGACGACGTCGGCATCGGCGGCTTCGCGAACTTCGCGACCGACCCGATCGTCGATCGCGTAACCGATCACGACGTAGCCGAGGGGGGTTCCTGTAGCATCAGGACCGAAGATCAGGGGATGCAAGGAAACCTGATAGAGATGGCGATTCGTCAGTAGGTAGCGCTCGAAGGACGGCGCGCCGAGAAGACGGCCGAGTTGCAGTTCCAGATCGCGCCGGTCAAGAAGATCGGTCCTGGAATATACCGCCGCGAGGTTGCCTGACGTGTCGATAAGCGCGAAGAGGTCACTGCCGCTGATGCGCCAGAAATCGGTTCCACCATCCTGAATGGTTCTCACGTCGTGGGTGGTCATGAGCGCTTTAAGGACGGGAAGATCGGCGAGCAGAGCGACCTCGCGGTCGAGCGATTGCTGACGCTGCCGCTGGAGATTTTGAAAGGTGTTCGTGGACCCGGAAAGGCCAGCGACTAGATTGTCGCGAATCTGCTGTTGCAGCACGCCGTGAATCACCGCCAGACTCATCACCGTGAGCCCGCACGCAAGAGACAACAAGGCAACGAGCAGAATGGTGCGCATGCGCATGGTGATTTCCCACCCGCCGAGAGAAGGTTACGAAACCTGGCTTACAAACTTATAGCCCATTCCGTGCATGGTGCGGATATGAACGGGATTCGCCGGATCGGCCTCCAGCTTCTGGCGGAGCTTCAGAATCTGATTATCCACCGTACGAGTGGAAGGATAACAATTGTAACCCCACACGTGATTCAGAAGCTCTTCTCGCGAAAGGACGCGCTCGGCATTCTCCAGCATGAATTTGAGAAGCCGGAACTCATGGGCGGTGAGTGTGACCGCCTGGCCTGAACGCGAGGCCTCCATCTTGAGGAAATCGACGGTGATTTCGCCGAAGCTGTAAATCTTCTCGGGCCGGGGTTTGTTGGAGCGGCGGATGGCCGCCTGAACACGCGCCAGCAGCTCGCGCGGGCTGAAGGGCTTGGTAACGTAGTCGTCGGCGCCGAGCTCGAGCAGGAGGACTTTGTCAGTTACATCGGAGACGGCGCTGAGCACGATCACAGGCGCCGATGGAAAGGACTGCTTAAGGCCTTTGCAGAGGTCGCGGCCTGAGGTGCCGGGCAGCATGAGGTCGAGGATGATGGCCTTGGGAGATGGGCCCTTCAAGGCCGCCTGCGCCTGCTGGCCGTCGTAAGCAGCACGCACCTGGAAGCCCTCAGCCGTAAACAAGCGCTGTAAGACTTTGTGGATTCCTGGATCGTCTTCAATGACTAGTATCATGGTGGACTTTCGTAGCCCGCGCCAGTGTCATGTCTCTAAAGTTCGCAAAATAAATGGAAGCTGTCATCCTGAGCGACGTTTGGCCCGAATCCTGGCCAAGCGGAGTCGAAGGACCTGCATTTCACGGCTTCGGGTTATGCTACGAACCTCGGGGACATCGCACGAAAACACGGGTTCTACCTCCACTATCATTGTCGCGCTCCCTGGTGGGGAATGTCATGCGGTCCGGCGGAAATGACATTTTGGTTACAAAGGGCAGGCAATCGTGCGACAGCCCTTCGCGATGTAGCTGCGGAAAAGACTGTGCGGGTTCGAGCGCGATACTGCGGCCTGAAAGTTTGAAAGAAGTGCCGAGAGTAATCGCGGTCTGGTTAACAAGGTGAGCGACCGGAGCGTGGATGAGGCACTCGGTGCCGTCGACCCAGAGGCTCTCCAGGTGAGACGTAAGTTCGGGAGGAAGGTTCGCGGCCAGGGCAGGCGAAAGCAGAACGATCCGCCCAGACTGGACGACGAGTTCGATGTCGATCCACGCTAACTGCACCAGAGTGTTGGCGGGTGTGGTATCGCGGTCACGAACAACAATCAGGCTGGCCCGGCCGCCAGGTTCGAGACGGCCCTGGCCCTCTTTCAGGCGCAGCAAGTTCGCCGCGCGCGTCGTCGCCAGAAGATAGAGCAGCGCCGGGGAAACGCGAAGCATCTCGTGGAGAAAGCGTATGTGGTCGAGCAGATCGCCTGC
>Ga0187847_10004527_pt1 | contig 10210 bp, 9 predicted proteins | sample June2016WEW_4_10_FD_132458 | JGI IMG/M metagenome (GOLD analysis project Ga0187847, IMG submission 132458) | Peatland microbial communities from SPRUCE experiment site at the Marcell Experimental Forest, Minnesota, USA - June2016WEW_4_10 | ecosystem: Environmental > Terrestrial > Soil > Wetlands...
GCCGGGATGGCGGAACTGGCAGACGCAGCGGACTCAAAATCCGCCGACCTTCGGGTCTTGGGGGTTCGACTCCCCCTCCCGGCACCAAGCCTTTCCTTAAATAGTTTTTCTCAGAAATCAGACCAAAATTATAGTGCCCACCGATCTCGCAGACTTCGCGAAACAAGTGGGCACTCCCCCAACATCGAGTCGCGCAGGAGCACCTACTTTCCTGCGGACGTTAAGATCAAATCGTCAACAACGACTTACTCTGTTCCGTAGTACGGTTCCGGAACAGTTTGGCCCGCTGGGATATACGATCCGACGAGCAGATCGCTATCGTTTATGCCTCTCGCGGCTGAGTTCGAACCATTCGGAAAATCGAACACGTAATAAGCAGTTCCTTTTTTCAATGCGCTGTGCCCAACTCCGTACGGATCGAACCAAAAGAAGACGATGTCACCCCCAGTGTTGATGCCTTGCGCGTAAGTCGAGGCCGCGCCCGGAACATTGATCGTCGTATAGTTCGTTCCGTTGTATAGCGACGATTGTACGTAGCCGGAGAAATCCACCCAGAAGAATGTCATCAGGCCGGAGGCATTGATTCCGGCGCCAAAAGTCTCAACGGCACCCGGCACATCAAGTTGCGTGTAAATACCGCTTTTGAGCAGGAAGCCATGGTGGAGACCATCGGAACCAGAGTAGAAGTCGCCAGAAATTTCGCCCGCGTCGTTGATGCCCGTGGCATCGCTTGAGAGCGCGCCGGAAGGGCCCGGAATGTCGGTAAATACGCCAGCGTTGTATTCGAATCCGTGGGGATTACCGCTCGTGTCGTAGTAATCGCCGACAATCACGTTGGTTGAGTTGATTGCCAGACAAACCGTGCTGACACCTTTGGGATCGTCGATATTCTTCACCGTACTCAGTGTCGCCATTAAACCGTGCTTCTTACCTGTCGAATCCACATAGGTTCCGACTCCAACTTGCGCTTTGTTAACTCCAGCCAGTGCACCCTGTTGAGATTTCGGGATTTTGACCCCAGTCAGCTTAAAAGCTTGTGGCACCGCAAGATAGGCTTGCGCGACGCCATCCACGCCCCAATAGACTCCGTCGTAGGCTCCTTTGCTATTAATCCCGCGCGTTCCCGCGAAATCGGTCGTCGCGAACTTGCCGTTCGAGTATGTAAACCCGTAGGGCAATCCGGAGGCATTGACGTACGTGCCCGTGATTACGCCGGAATCGTTAATTCCGTAGCACACGGTGTCGAGCGCTCCCGGATAGTCGATTTGCGTGATCGTTCCCGAGGACGTACGCGAAAAGCCATGAAATGCATTGCTGGAATCAAAGAATTCACCCACAACTTCGAGGGAGCTGTTGATGCCGAAGGCATAAGTGGCATCCGTGCCGCTGGCATAGAACGCCGTGAGTTGGCCGCCGATGTCGATATAGCCTTCTACAATGCCGTTTCCGCCCACGGATCCGACCTTGTTGCCGGCCTTATTGACACCGAAGAGCGACGTGGACATGCCGTTGTAATCGTTGTATGGCGTGTAGGCTCCAGCCGAGTATGTATAGCTGTGGATGGTATTGTCGCCGTTCACCTCATAGTCACCAACCACGGTGCCCGAGTCGTTGATGCCCCCAGCACGGGTGTATCCGGTAGCGCCCGGATAACTAAGCGCGGTGTAAGTCCCCGTCGAATATAGGAAGCCCTCCCATATACCTGAAGAGTTGGTGTAGTAACCGACAACGGCCCCATTCACATTGACGCCTTGAGGATATGTTGACTGGGTTTGAGCGCCTGGTACGACCAATTGGGTCATGAGGAAGCCTTGGCCGAATGCGCTCCCCACCGTCAAAATCACAGCGAAAGTAATCAGGAGCACTATAGGCATCCGCAACACTCCAATGCGCCGGATGGAACCTGCCGCCTTGCGGACATACGTGCCCAAACCATTGATGCAATCCATGACGTCTCCTAATGAGAAATACGCCGCGACATCGATCACGCGGGCCCGAACCCGCCGAACAGTGCAATCTTTTGCACACACGTTACAGATCTCGGGCGATCTTGCGCGCTCACCTAATCACAAACGATTAACTAAACGGTAGTAAACCGTTTGTGACTCGGCTATACTGGCGCGGCAGCACCCTCCCCCGCAAGCGACATCTGCGGACATCTGCGGACAAATTCGGACAAACGCCGAGTGCATGAGCAGTTTGAGTAAAATTCAGCCGCCCAATCGGCGTCTTGGTTCGTGGAAAGAAATCGCCGCGTTCTTCGAATGCGACGAGCGCACCCTGCGCCGTTGGGAAAAGGAACGGGGCTTGCCCATCCACCGCGCCCCTGGGGGCGCCGGGGGTAAAGTTTTTGCATACACCCTAGAACTGTCTACATGGCTGGAGACGTCTCGCAACTCCATCAGCGCGGCATCCCAAGTAAATGGAGCGAACCAGGCCGAACCAACCGGTCATGGCAAACGCATCGCATTCATCGACGGCCAGGGCTCTATTGAAGAAGTAGACGCAGCGGAGTCTTCGTTTGAGTCCAGAGTCATCGAACCCCATTCGAATGGTTCGAGTAATAGTCTTTGGAAAATTGCGGGCGTAGCTAGCGCGGTGGTTGCCGTCTCAATTCTGGCTATAACGCTTTGGCATCGCTCTCCTGGTCCAGACTCCATTGCCGTACTTCCCTTTTCTAACGGCGGCGGAGATGCGGCCACCGAGTATCTGAGCGACGGCATCACGGAGTCACTCATTGACAACCTCACCCATGTGCCGCAACTCAAAGTGAAGTCCCGAAACTCAGTCTTCCGTTATAAAGGCAAGGACAAAGACATTGATGCGCGCATCGTAGGGAACGAACTGGGCGTGGCGGTTCTGGTGACCGGCAAAGTTGTACCCGAGGGAAACAACATCGAAGTCACCGCCGAGCTGACCGATGTCCGCGACAACACTGAAATCTGGGGACAGCAATATCACGGCAATAGCGCGGACATCATTTTGTTGCAACAGCAAATTGCCGGTGACATTGCGGAAAAGTTACGGTCGAAGCTTAGCCCCTCCGAAAAGCAGCAAGTCACCCGGCAAGGAACACAGAATCCCGAAGCCTATGAGCTGTACTTACGGGGACGCTACGCATGGAACAAGCGAACCACAGGTGACCTGGAAGCTGCCATTTCCTATTTCAATCAGGCCATCGCAAAAGACCCAGGTTATGCGTCGGCTTATGCGGGGTTGGCGGACGCCTATTACGTGCGACAGCCGCGGTATAGCGGTGCACCCAGCGACAACGATCCGAAAGCAAGCGCGGCTGCGCGCCGGGCGCTGGAGTTGGATCCGACTTTGGCTCGACCCCATGCCATACTCGGCGGTAGTGCGATGGAATACGACTGGAATTTTGTTGGTGGCGAAGCGGAGTATAAGCGGGCGTTCGAGCTCGATCCAAATGACCCCACCTCGCATGAATGGTATGCGGAAAAAATGGGCATGATCGGCGGCCGGGAGCAGGAAGCCTTGGCGGAAATCGACCGCGCGCATCAACTCGATCCCTTGTCTTCTGTCATCACCAGCCAGGTCGGAGATGTGCACAATATGGCGCGACGTTTCGACGACGCCATCAATGTCTGCCAAGAGTTGGCGTCGGACGACCCGACGTTCTCGCGCGCCCATCATTGTCTCGCGGTCGCTTATTGGGGCAAACGGATGTACCCGCAAGTGATTGAAGAATGGAAAACATTCGGCAGACTATCGGGTGACCAGCACGAATCTGACTTCGCAGCCGCGTTGGACGGTGGATTTCGTTCCGGCGGCTGGAGCGGCGCTCTCGCCGAGGGTATAGAAACTCGGCAAGAGCAACGCAAGAATGGATACTCTTCACCATTTGTCCTTGCAGGTCTCTATGCGGACATGGGGGACAAAGATCGCGCCTTCCAGTGGCTCGATACCGCCTATCACGAACGCGACTGGTTGTTGACCGCTTTGAAGACCGACTTCTTGCTGGATCCAATCCGCTCGGACCCACGTTTCGCGCAAGTCGTACACAAGATCGGCCTGCCTTAACGTGATGGCCTCTTTTTTTGGTGACAGGGGTTGAAGAACTTCTACGACATTCGGGATTTAGTTGGAGAACGCGCGCAGCTCGACAAGCGCTATCTCGAATTTCTGCGAGTCCCCGCGATGAGCGCCGGCGTTTACGAATTAAAGGTCGGGGAGGAAGATCCCCAATCGCCGCACCAAGAAGATGAACTTTATTACGTTGTCAGTGGCAGGGCACGCATGAAAGTGGGCGGTGAAGCTCAGCCCGTGAGTACAGGAATCATCATCTTCGTTGCCGCCAAAGCTGAGCACCGCTTTTATGATATTGAAGAGGACTTGACGGTCCTTGTCTTTTTCGCTCCGGCGGAAACCTCGTAGCGTTATCCTCGATCCTATGGAGAGGCCTTGCGTCATCGCTGACATGCAGGACCATGATTGGGATGCCGTCCGGCAAATCTATGTTGAAGGCATTGCCACCGGAAACGCCACATTTGAAACAAACGCCCCCGAGTGGTTGCGTTGGAGTGAGAACCATCCGCCGAAATTTCGCCTTGTTGCGAGCGACGGCGAACGCGTTTTTGGATGGGCTGCACTGGCGCCGGTTTCAGGTCGTTGCGTTTACGGTGGAGTGATGGAAGTTTCGGTTTATATTGCCTCGGCTGCGCGATCCCTTGGCATTGGCCGAAAGTTGGTCCAGGCTCTTATTGAAAGATCAGAAAGTCATAACGTTTGGACGCTACAGGCTGGAATTTTCCCTGAGAATGTTGCCAGTCTCGCTATTCACAAAACCTGCGGATTCCGCGAAGTAGGTGTGCGGAGAAAACTAGGCCAGCTTCGTGGAGTTTGGCGGGACGTTCTATTGCTGGAAAGACGGAGTACGGTGGTCGGCATCGGTTGAACTGTTATGCAGGCGTTTCCTTGCCCGGAATCCAGTAAATTTCTTCTTTCATATTTTCTTTGGTGAAGCCGATTCTTTTCAAGATGCCTTTGCCGTTTTCAATCATGTCAGGATGGCCGCATAAATAAGCGGTGCTATTTGCAGCATTCAATCCCCACAGGTCGGTGTATTTGCGGATGAGTTCATCCACCCGGCCCTTTTCGCCGGTCCACTTTTCATCGTCCCAGGGGCGGCTCACTGTCGGGACGTAAGTTAGCCACGGTACTTCATCGGCGAACTTCTGCATCTCCTCGAGGTAGCCCAGCTCCCACGAGCGGCTGGCACCGTTCAAAACAAAAAGTTTGTGTTCGCCCGCAAATTTGCCTTCTTTCCAATCTTTATAAAGAGCGCGGGCATAACTGACGTAGGGCGCGAGACCAGTCACCGTTGATACTAGAAAATGATTGGTGCGGCCGCTTTTCGTTTCGAGCGTAAAGCGGCCTTTCGGCGCCTTGCGCATCCACATCTCGTCGCCGACTTGCAAGGGATAAATCAACGGAGTTAGTTCGCCCTGCGGCACCAACTCAAAGAAAAACTCGATCTCGCTTTCATAAGGCGAAGAAACGATGGAGTAAGGTTTCTCATGCCGTTTCTGCGGGCCGTCCACGCCGAGAGTAGCGTACTGGCCGGGGCTAAAGTTGAAAGCTCCGTCGGCTTGAACGCGAACCATCCAGAGGTCGGGAGCAAAATCCGCCCGCTTGGTTATTTTGACCCGGTAAAATTTATCGTCACTACTGGGCATAAAGGCCTCATTAGAATTGCTGATGAACTCGGCTTGGGAGCAAGCGAATCAGTGTACCGCAAATGGGGAAAATTGTTGGAGGTTCCCGTTATCCAGACCACGGAAGAATGCTGGTGAATCCAATCGGATAAAGCTACTCGATGCAAAGCACGAGTAACCAGCGGAGAGTGCCAGACGTAACTTTACCTCGAAGGCGGAGTCGCCGATGATGCCAATGTGCCTACTCAGCTACAAATCTCTCCTTTGCAAGCTGAAATTCCCACGCAGTCCTATATCGGCCATGCGGCCCCCGAAACTCGCCGTGATGACCATGATCATGATGCAGACCACAATTTCGATGACGCAGATTCTTGGGTGAATTGGCAATCATGGGCGATGCGAGCGGCAGGCGCTTTCTTCGGAGCGCCCTACCTGGAAGCGGACACGGCTCACGCGGCATGGGTCGGATTCATGCACAATCTACGCATCCGCCTCACGCGGTAAATTCATACAATTGCAAGCTGGAGTGGCGCAGCGTGCGCAGCGGGTAATCCCGCCTACCTAAAAATAAGCCCGGAAGCATGTCACTGCAAAACCGAAGCCAAGCGAGACGATGCGCCACACATATTTGACGAGCCAATCGTCCTACTTCCTAACGAACGATAAAAAATCAATCTCTTGCAGCTGAAAGACGCGCACCTGAAAAAGTTGATAGCATCATGGCAGTTGCGCTGTGGATGCCTAAACTACAGACCCAATCCGGAGATCTGCCTCCAGAGCTCGCTTCCCTGGCTGCCGAGTTGTACCACAAGAGCGGCGGCCAAGAGTTGGGTCTGCCGGCGACGCAATTCAGCGCGATTTTATATGGAATCGCGGTCAAATACCTGCCTGCCGATTCAACTGAAAAAGACCAACGCGCACTGCTATCGAGCCTTAGGGTGGAAGATTTGGCGTTGGCACACGCCTGCGCCGCGGGACACGAACGCGCGTGGGAAGTTTTTCTGACTCGCTTCCGCGCGAAACTCTATGAAGTTGCAGCCTATATCACGCGTGAGAGTTCGGCCGCGCGCGAACTCGCCGATTCGCTTTATGCCGATCTCTACGGCGTGAACACGCGGGACGGAGAACGCGTGTCGAAACTCGCGTCTTATACCGGGCGGGGATCGCTCGAAGGCTGGCTGCGCACCGTGCTGGCGCAGGAATATGTGAACCGCTATCGAAAACAGCGAAAGCTTGTCAGCCTGGATGAAGAGAGTGAAGAAGGCGTACAATTCGCGGCACCGGAAGCCGCGCCTTTGCCGAACGGCAGTACCCAGGTTGAGATCGTGGTGGATGAGGTTCTCGCGGCTTTGCCCTCGGAAGACCGCTTTATTCTGGCGGCGTATTTTCTTGATGACCATACCTTGGCTCAGATTGCACGAACTCTACGGGTGCACGAATCCACCATCAGTCGCAAACTGAACAAGTTAGCCAAGTCCTTACGCAAGAATATTTTATCGGGCCTTGTCCGGGGGGGCATGAGCTGGCGAATGGCGGAGGAGGCCATGGAGACGGATGTGCGGGATTTGACCGTAAATATCCGCCGCAGTTTGGCGCAAGAAACGCCTGTGGCGGCGTTCCCTAAGAACAAGGCTGGGGTTGAAGATCCACAATGAATTCAGTGCCCAAAATCGTGCAGCACCGGTTGCGAGCGATGCCAGATGAAGCTCATCTGGAGGCCAACCTGTTGAGCGCATTTGCCGAGAAGTCACTTGATTCCACCGAGGAAACAAAGGTTTTGCGACATTTAGCGCAGTGCTCCGATTGCCGCCAGATTGTGGTTCTGGCACAGCCTGAAATCGAAGCTGTAATGGAAGTAAACCGCCTGCCCGCCGCGCCAAGCGGCTTCCGAGGAATGCGGTGGGTTTTCTGGGCGACCGCTGTGCTGGCTGTCGGCGGAATGCTCATGCTGAACGACCGCGAGCAAACGGCCCCCAAACAAGTGGCAGAAGTCACGCTGCCGGCCCAGACAATGCCGCATGCTGCGGTACCGCCAGAAAAGGCCGCAAACGCGCCTTTGGTTGCGGATAGTAAAGTTGCTGCGCAACCAGAACGACGTAAGTCGGCGGAAGTTTCAACTTTTGATCGAGTGGAACAAGCGCCGAGTTCTCCCGCGACAGTACCGGCAGCACAAAATTCGCCTGCGGCTAAGGATTCCTCAGGCGCGCGCGATTCCCTTGCCTCTAACGCTCCCGCGCCGCGTTCAGCGTTTGCGCCGGATGCGAAGGTCGTTGCAAGTCGCGCCGCAGCCAATGCGATGGTTCTCTCGAAGACTTCCGGTCCGCGGTGGACGCTAACGCCAGACGGCGTACTCCAACGATCCCTTGACGTCGGCAAGACCTGGGAGACGGTTCACATTTCCGACAACGCAAATTTCCGGGTAGTATCTGCTTTGGGTTCCGATATCTGGGTCGGCGGAACTGCAGGCGCTTTGTATCATTCCAGGGACGCGGGGCAACATTGGGAACAGGTGACACCTGCCGCGGGCGGAAATCCGCTGACCGCCGATATTACGGCGCTCGAATTCATCGATGCCGAGCACGGCAAGGTCTCAACTACAAATGGAATTTGGACTACTTCCGATGCAGGGCAAACCTGGCAGAAGCAATAAGCTCCGACCTCTGCCAGCCGATTTCTATTCTTCCCCCGCCGAATCATAGAGTTACCGCACGGCCAGATTTCCCCAGTCCGCTTGGTCGCCTCAATCCGCTCGAACTACGATGTTCGGCTAACCCATTACTTTCGTGATGTTTACAGTGAATACGGGGCGGCTTACCATCCGCATGTAGTTTGGCAGTTCTGGGGAGGGCTGCCAGGCGTCCTAGACATGGGTTTAGGGCGCTTTTTTATTTTGCCCACAAAGGTTCACGCTTCTGGACACCTGGCAGTCCGATTGCACCGAAAGTGCTCCTCACGCATCTATATCCAGTGTTACGATTGAATGGCTGAAAACTTCAGCTCGCAATCATTGATTCACAGTTCGCAGGTTTTTACTTTCTATTCATATTTGCACTAGGGGCAAACCGGGAGGCATTATGGCTGGCAACGGAATTATCGAAGTCAACGACGCGAATTTTGACCAGGACGTGCTCAAGTCAGACACGCCAGTTCTGGTGGACTTTTGGGCAACGTGGTGCGGTCCGTGCCGCGCTATCGCTCCTATTGTCGAAGAACTCGCGAAGGATTACCAGGGCAAGGTGAAGGTCGGCAAGATGGATGTGGATGCAAACAGCGCCACGCCGATGCGCTACGGGGTTCGCGGCATTCCGACTTTGTTGGTTTTCAAAGACGGCCAAGTGAAGGAACAGATCGTGGGTTACGTGCCAAAAGAGAAAATCAAGCAGGCGCTGGACAAGCACCTGGTGTAAGTTAAGTTTTCTGTGGGCGGATTCTTCATCCGCCCTTTTTGCTGCTCGATTATTAGTATTTGCGCATGACGCCAATCACTTTTCCCTGAATCTGTACCTGCGCCGCAGCAACGATGATTGGCTTCATGGTCGCATTGGAAGGTTGAAGCCGAATGTTATCGCCCTCGCGATAAAAGCGCTTTAAAGTCGCATCGGTTTCATCAATGATGGCGACGACGATGTCGCCGTTGTGCGCGGTCTTCGCTTTCTCGACTAAGACGTAATCGCCACTGAGAATGGCCTCGTCTTGCATCGAATCGCCGCGGACTTCGAGAACATAGACTTCCTTCGAACGAACGAAATCGGCCAGAGAGATGGTCTCGGGATTCTGCACAGCTTCAATCGGCTGGCCAGCCGCAATGCGACCAAGCAACGGCAGCACCATAGTTGTATTCACCGACATGGCCTGCTTCAAACGGCCTTTAGGGGGTAAAAGATCAATGGACCGGCTTTTGTTGTAGTCGCGTGTCAGGAGGCCTTTTTTCTCGAGGTTGGTGATGTGCTTGTGCACGGTGGCGAGCGAATTCAGCTCGAGGCCTTCCCCAATTTCTTCAAAAGATGGTGAATAACCATGCTTCTGCACGAAGCCTGAGATGAAGTCATAAACTTCCCGTTGACGCCGCGTGATAGCCATGGCGACATTGTAAGCGAATAAAAGGCGAAGTCAAGTAGAAGCGTGAATCGACAACTGCCTTGGAACCTTTTTTGGAATTTGGGATCTAATTTCTAGGAGAATATGGCAATGGAAAATAAAGCGGTTGTGAGCGACAAATTCAACAAGACAGAGCAGGAGTGGAGGCAGCAGCTCACCCCGGAGCAATATCAGGTTGCTCGTGAAGCGGGCACAGAGCGTCCTTTTACCGGAAAATACTGGAACACGAAAGATGCGGGCACGTACAACTGCGTGTGCTGCGGAGCGCCGTTGTTTAGTTCGGAGACGAAGTTCGATTCCGGTTGTGGCTGGCCTAGTTTCTACAAGCCGCTGGACACGGCGCCGATCATTGAGAAAACAGACAAGACATATGGCATGGTGCGCACGGAAACCCGGTGCGCGAATTGTGACGCGCATTTGGGACACGTGTTTGACGA
>Ga0187847_10004530_pt1 | contig 10208 bp, 8 predicted proteins | sample June2016WEW_4_10_FD_132458 | JGI IMG/M metagenome (GOLD analysis project Ga0187847, IMG submission 132458) | Peatland microbial communities from SPRUCE experiment site at the Marcell Experimental Forest, Minnesota, USA - June2016WEW_4_10 | ecosystem: Environmental > Terrestrial > Soil > Wetlands...
AACGCCGACAGGTAGAGCAGGGGGGCCGGAAGAATCCTTTGCTCGATCAGAAACAGTGCAATCAACAGACGCCCAACGCGGCCATTGCCATCCAGAAAAGGATGCACGGCCTCGAATTGGTAGTGGGCCAGGGCGATGGTCACCAGTGGCGGCAGCTCCGATGTGTAGAGGAATTTCTCCCAGGCCGCGAGACACGGCTCAATCTCGCCGGGCGGCGGCGGAATGAAAGAGGCCGTCGCCAGCGTGCTTCCCGGCTTGCCAATCCAATTCTGCGATCTGCGGAATTCGCCCGGAGTCGCATCATCTCCCCTTACATCGGTCATGAGCTTGCCGTGCAGCTCGCGGATGAGCCGGACGCATAGAGGGAGTTTGTGAAGCTGGGCGATTCCATGCTCCAGGGCAACGACATAGTTTCCGACTTCGCGCAGATCTTCCGGACTGCGATCGACGACAGCTCCGGCTTCCGCAGCCAGCAGTTCGCCCAATGTGGCCTGCGTCCCTTCGATCCGGCTCGATAGAACCGCTTCACGGCGTATGAAGGGGCGAATGAGAACGTGAGGGTTGGGCAGGCGACCGCCTTCTCCAGCAAGTCTCCCGATGAGGCGATCCGCATCGGAGAGCGAACGGATCAGTCGAGGTGTCCAATCGAACACCGGAGGCAATGGCGCAGGGATAAACGCGCTATAGGCGCCTTGGGAGACCATCTGCCCCGGAATCACTTTGCGTTGGTTCATTGGTTTCACGGGCGCTAATAGCGTCCGGCCTCTATTAGCGTTATACACGATAAACGAAAATAGCGCGCTCTCTTATTTGTGTGCGGAATAATGGAGACGCACCTGTGCGCAGGCCAGCCGATTGGAATTGCCGCGTTCATCCTGCGCGCACTGAGCGTTGATCAGGCGCAGCGGATAATCAATCCGCAGTGGGGAAATAGCACATTATGAGCTAAATGAGGAGTTGCTTTTTGAGTTTCACGGAATTTTTGGGTCGATTCCAAAGGCGCAGCGGACCTAAAATCCGCAGGTCCAATATACGAATCTAAAGTACTTACGCGAAAGATCCGGTGCCGCTTTTGGTGCCACCTTGTACCGTGATTTTGTGCTCTTTGGTGCCACAGAGTGCAATGTGGAAAACTTGTATATCTTGTTCTTGAATAGTGGTTTATTCGACATGGTGCGAGGCCGTGCAAGCCAGTTCTTAGGCCCATGAATAGGACTTAAAATCCGCAGGCCGCAAGGCCGTGGGGTTCAAATCCCCCTCCGGGCACCAATTCAACATATTGATAACAAACAATTTGACGACAATTCCTAGGAGCGTTACCTGCTATTGTCGCCCGTCTCTTGATTGCGAGGTACATTCCTGGGTACAACCAGTATCCTCCTTTAAATAAAAGACTTAAGGGTTGATGTAGGGCCATTTTTCAGCATGGCCCGCATGTCGCTACATTACGCTTAATTTCGAGTTGATTTGCGGATTCCGGTCTTCCCGGCAATTCACAATGCCTCAGTTTTCACCTGCCGGGTCGAGTGTAAGCTGCTGGTCGTTCCCTGAGGGACCCAGAGCAGGAACAGGAAGTTGAAGGGTGAAGGAACCATGTGGGTTTCTGACGTCACTTCACCAACAGCTTCTTGATTGCGCGCAATTCGAGACGGCGTTTTGCGGTGGTTTTGGGATATGTCATCTTGATTTCTCCCAACGCATCAAGGACGATTCGGGAGACGATTAGGCGTGCGTTCTCCTTGTCGTCAGCGGGAACAATGTACCATGGCGCGTGATGAGTGCTTGTCGCATGGAAGCAGTCCTAGTAAGCCTTCATGTAGTGTTTCCAGTACTTCCGCTCGTGAATATCTGCGGTGCTGAACTTCCAGCTCTTTTCCAGCTCATCGATCCGCTCAAGGAATCGCTTCCGTTGCTCATCGTAAGAAAGGTGCAGGAATATCTTGATGATTTGCGTGCCGTTGCGATGAAGGTGTTTCTCCAAATCAATGATCGAGCTATACCTCTTTACCCAAATATTCTTGTCGTTGCACGACTCTTGGGGGAGCCCCTGGCTGCGAAGAAGCTCCGGGTGCACTCGAACAACGAGCACCTCTTCGTAATAGGAACGGTTGAAGATGCCGATCCTGCCGCGTTCGGGAAGGCGGCAAGTGGTGCGCCAGAGAAAATCATGTTCAAGCTCCTCGGCGCTTGGCTGCTTGAAGCTGAAGACCTCGCAGCCTTCCGGATTGACCCCGGACATGACGTGGCGTATGGCTCCGTCTTTTCCGGCAGCATCCATGCCTTGGAATATCAGGAGCAACGCTTGGCGATGTGACGCGTAATGAAGCTGTTGCAGCGAACTCAGCTTCTCCAAGTGGCGAAGCAGAATCTCCTTGTACACCCTCGTAGACTTGTAATAGGGGTCGACAATCGTCGGCCACTTGTCGAGGTCGACTTTCTTGTCTGGCGTCACGCAATAGCCTTTCGAATCGATGGTCATACTTTCCTTTTGGGTGCCCCAAGTCTTTCCGGTGTGGGGTCTCACGATCGGGTTAGTGAGGGACAATGATCAGTGTTCCCAGAATGCCGGACAGTACCAACCGCATCTGGGTACTCACGAGATGCGGAGGCGAGCAAAGAGCGGAATCTTTACTGCGTCCAGGAGGAATCCAAATGCGATTGCGGCGGCTAACTCACAGGTGACAACCGAGAGGGTCAAGGGAGCCATGGCGATTCCGCAAACCGCCAGCGTTGAGATGATAAGAACATCTGCTACGGAAGATAGTACGAGGATCAGGCTGGGGCGCAATCCCCACAGATGTTGGCGCCCGCGTATCACGTAAGTTGTGGCCTGGCTTCCAAACACGATACCGACAGCGCAAAGGGTTCTGAGTGTTTCGATCTCGAGATGCATCTCGAATTTACCAATGGCCAGGATTGCTGTAGAGAACGCAAGGAAACAGACCCCGAGGATGACACCAGCGATCGTGATCCTGCCGATTTGCCATGAGTTCGGCATCTTCGACGGTTGCACTCGATCGGTCGTCAATGACATAGAGAGGAAGTCGCCGCTAATCATCACTATGACCATCAACATGGGAGTGAGGACCGCGTGGTCGGTTATCACCAGGCCGACTGCAAGCAGGAGCACCTGTAGGATCTTCTTCATCACTGAGTTCAGCGTGTAGGTGAGAATGCGCTGAAACGTGATCCTGCCCTCTTTCACAGCGGCAACAATGCCTCCCAGCCCAGCTTCGGTGAGTACAACACCTGCTGCCGACTTGGCCACATCGGTAGCAGTCGAGACGGCAATGCCGATCTGCGCCTGACGGAGCGCGGGCGCGTCATTGGCGCCATCGCCGCACATTCCAACCGTATGCCCGCTTTTCTGGAAGGCCTTGACAAGGTCATATTTGCCTTCCGGAAGAATGCTCGCGAATACCGCGAAATCCTCCGGCTCGATACCCTCGGGGAGCTTTCCGGGCGGGCAAACAAGCCCGGTCAACCCTACGTCATGAGCGACGATTGCCGCCGTAGCCGGGGCATCTCCTGTCACCATGACCGTGGCCACACCGAGTGCACATAACTCAGTGATGAGAGAACTCGAATCCGATCGCGGTGGGTCGCTGAGTGCGATCATGCCGACAAGTTGAACGGAAGCCGTGGATCCCGCGGCTACCGCCAGAACCCTGAAGCCCTGCTTTTCAAGTTCATCAGTTATCGCAGCCGCAGCGGGCGACGGAGCCGCGAGCGCGACGACCGCAGTATAGGCACCCTTGACGATGCGCTGCGCGGCACCGTTTGCATCTGTTGCGGTCGCCTCCGATGTCTTCTTGGCTGGGTCGAACGGCACAAACGTCGCTAGCTTTGGCAGATCCTGCGCCGGCTTTTTCGAGGCGGCAGAACGAATGGCTGCATCGACAGAGTCTTGGCCGCCCTCGGAACTAGCGAGAGCCGCCAGTCCTAGAACGTGCGCTTCGTCAAACCCTGGCAATGGGCGAACGCTGGTGACTGAAAGCGCATTAAGGGTCAAAGTTCCGGTCTTATCCGAGCACAAGACGTCGATTGAAGCGGCCTCATCCACAGCAGAAAGCCGCGTCGGCAGCACACCCTGCTTTGCCAGCGCCCGCGCTCCGAGCGCGGCGGCCAGGGTGAAGGTCGCGGGCAACGCTACCGGGATGGCCGCGAGGACCGATGTGAGCAACAGGGGAACGATCTCACTCCACGGCATTGCGTGGGTGTAGGCATATGCGCCCATGGCCAGAATTACAACGCCATTGAAGATCGCCAGGTTGCGCACGATCCTGAGAACGGCCTTCTGCTGTGTGCTTACCACGTGTGCGGTGCGAACGAGTTCCGCAGTACGGCCGAATTTGGTACGGGCGCCGGTGGCGGTGACCACGGCCGTTGCTTCTCCGCGCTTGACGAGAGCCCCCGCATAGGTGTCAGCACCCGCACCGGCTTCAACGGGCAGAGATTCGCCTGTGAGCATCGACTGGTCGAGCTCAACCGATCCACCGGCGAGATGTACGTCGGCAGCGACCACACCACCAAGAGAAAGCTTCACCAGGTCGCCACACACCAATTCCGCGGCCGGTACAGTCTTCCAGACGCCATCTCGCTGGACAGAGGCGTTGAGTGCGAGACGCGACTTCAGGGCCGCCAAGGTAGTCTGGGCGCGCTCCTCCTGGAAGTAGGCAAGAGCTGCATTGAAGACCAGCAAGGTTGCAATGACCGCAGCCTCGTAGTACTTATGCAGCACAAGCTCCAGAACAATGGAAGCCTCAAGCAACCATGGAACTGGCGCCCAGAACTTTGCCAACGCATTGCGAAGCGGATGAGTTGAAGTGTCCGGCATTGAATTCGGGCCGTCTTTTACAAGACGAGTATGCGCCTCATCACTCGTGAGTCCCGTCGAGGCGTTGTCTTGACCTGGCTTAGCCGGTTGACTTGTTGATTTCGGGGTAACGAGGCTATCAGCGCTCAATTGTTTCGGCCTCCATCATCAACTTCGCACTCGAACTCACCTTGACCCGCCTGGCCACATGAGCAGCATCACGCTTCACGTCAGCATAGCGCCATCACAAACAACGGTATGTTCCGTCTTGCTCACGACGGGAAAGGCCTGAAGATTCGGATGAATCGCACACTTCAATGTTGTCTTTCCTGTATCTTGTGCCCAATTCGTGCGGAAACAAACCTCATACCGGTGCACGGCCATGGGTCGTGCCTGTAGGATAGCGCGTTTCAGAATTGTCTGGTCAACACATAGCAAAGGTATCAGCCGACCGTTCACAACTGTGCAAAACAGGACTACTTGGCCATTATCTCGATGTCATACTTGGTGCATATCGCGCAAGAAGGCCAAGAAGGAACCTGGCGTTTAAGTGCTCGGAGTCGATAGCGATCACCGCAGAGAGGCCGCTCAGATGATTACTGATTTGAAGCCGACAAACCCTGGAAGGGAAAAGTCACCCTGGTTACGAGTGGGACAGTTCCTGTTTATAATCGCCTTGGCGGTTGCGGTTTTTCTGCTTGGTCAAAGCATGGTGCATCACCGCTTCTTTCAGGGCGGCCGTATCGACCGATACGGCCACATCAAACAATAGCGGGCACCAAGAGAGTCTTGGCTGCGGCTCAGGTCAATCATCTTACAGTTTCCCTCATCTCGTGGATTGCAATAACGCCGGTTCCATGGAAATGCGCTCGCCGGTGCGCAGACATATGGCTCGCTTCAGCATTCGTTTTCCATGAAATATCCGTGACTTCATCGTGAAGACGTTGACTCCGAGCACGTTCGCAGCCTCAAGGTGCGAGAGTTCCTCAAGGGCGCACATCTGAATAGCGCGCTTACAGACAGAGTTAAGCTTGTCAATCTCTGAAAGCAGAATCCTCTCCATCTCTCTGCGCTCGCAAAACTGCTCGGGATTTCGACCTGGATCGGGCAAATCGAGCACGAGAGGTTCGTCATCCCTGTTACGGACATACTCCAGTGGCAGGTACGTTTTCCCTTTTCGGTTTCGCAGCCACTCACGTCCAGCATTCTGCACAATCACATATAGCCAGGTGCCCATATGTGACTCACCGCGAAACTGCGGCAGGTTCTTGAATGCCTTCAATAGGGCCTCCTGCACAATGTCTTCGGCTTCTTCACGATTGTTTGTAAAGCGCTGTGCATACCACAACAACTGCGCACGACGCTGTTCAGCCACCTGCATGAATCTTTCGAGCTTGCCTTCCCGAACGGCCGGGCCTGATTTAACACCCGAGACTGTCATAGTGCTCGACATATCCACGAACTTGCTCCTTTCGCACAAAGCGATCTACTCTGGGCTATTCTTGCGATCCAGCAATACTTATCCGCCGCTGGCCGGCCGACTTCGGAGTTGTGAGCGATGTGACCCCACTCTCACCGTGCTATGGTGCCAAGGGTACGGCAGCCGTACCGGTCACCGCAGGAGTTCTCACACTACATCGCAGCATCTCCAGACTTCCATTCATGCAGCCTTTCTGTAGCCGCTCAATTGTTGTCTGTAGGACCAATGGGGCTACGGTGGGTTCCACGCGATCATCGTACAGAGCACCTTCAAGAAAGCTCTTTCCTCTCGATACCACAAGGATGCTCGAGTGAGGCCACCGCCGGCGAATCAACCGGCTGGCAGCCTCAAGCTCGAACGAGGAGAGTGTGTTGTAGAGAATCGCTACCTGAATTGATTCCTGCGTTGGCATTCCCCACAACTCCCGATAATCAGTTGTAATGGTGAGACGAAAGTTTGCTCCGTCAAGCAGCGCATCGTGAACCATGCTGCCGCGATCCACCGGACCCACGAAGAGCACATGGATCGTGGCAGCCATGCGAAGATGCTTATGGTCCAGAGTTCCGATGGCGTTTTCGTTTGCGCCTGCAGCGACATCAGAGAGCCTGCTCATGCAACCTCCGCGAGACGAAGATCGCCTTCCAGAAGATAAAGTGGCGCTGAACCTTCCATGCAGGGACTCATCTCGATCAGAAAGATGCAGAGGTTGGAAGCGCCGCAGAACGCCACGCTCTTGTCTGCGGGCAGCAACTCCAGTACCGTGTCCAGTTCGTTCAGCGAGACGGGAAGCACGAACGCATTTGGGACCGGGAATGGAACCGACGTAGCGTCGGCTCTGAGATCAACCACAATGAGATCGCCGCGCTCTGAGAGAACTTTCGTGAACTCGTTGATTGTGATCCATTTCACCTGTCGGGTTTGTACGCCGGCAGACTCTGGTACGACCTCATCGTGGACAGACGGTTGAATGACAGATTGTATTCGGTTCAAGAGTGTGCGCTCTTGAGATCGCCTAATCCACCATACGGCAAACAACGGAACTGCCAGCAGAACTGCGGGCAGGAGCCAGAGGGAATACATAGTAAGTTCCTCCACTGAAAACACACTTTGAGATACAAGTCGTTGCAGAGCACGCGGCAACGACTCCGACTAAGACGCTAAACCGCGGTGCTAGCTATACGAGGAGGAAGTGAGGTGGAGGGGGAGAGCGGAACGGTATTCGGAAATCGAAGTGGGCAACACCGCGCGTACATACGGGGAGAATGCAGGCGACAGCACAGCTGAGGCGGGGAAGCCGTTGAATGGGAACGGGAAATGCCTGTGAACCGGGGACGAGATGCGACCTGGCCTTTAATCTTGAAGTCGCCGTGATGGAGGCGTTGCGTGACTCGATCCATAATTTCGCAACCGGAACCGACGATCGGGTCGCATGGCGGTGATAGAGGGACAGCTTGTAACCAGCCCCCCACAGAACGACCGCAATTGCCAATCCGATAATCCCCAAAGCGCAGGGGCGAAACCTCTGTTTCAATGATGAGCACCCGCACGACATCGGCGCCTTTATGCAAATAATGCTTCGCCACACGACGCTGGTGTTGATCGTTAATGGGTTCTGGAATGTCACTTCGTTAAACCACTCCTTCTGCCTTCATGGAACCCAGCTCATCAATATAGACGCCACTTCGGGTAAAACGCTCCCGGCTTTTCAATCAATTCTTGTTATCAGAGATAAGAGTTCTTCATACTGTGTTCATCAATATGTTGCAATGATGCGGCTCATCACCCGAATCAGGTTCCGAATGGAGACTGACATGGAATCAGACCGTTTTTTCGACACCTCCGTGAAAGACACCTTGACGGAGATTGCGCTCAACCTGCGATGGTCTACCATGCAATATCTTTCCTTTCGCGCGATTTCGGTGAGCTGCGCACACTGTACGTCCGACGGTATGCCCATACGGCATAGCTGCTACCAACCGGGAAAACAACGTAAATAGGTATATGCATGATTGTTGCCAACGCCGTAAGTCCGACGAGAGGCAGCCAAGGCGCACTTGATTTCCATGCCGTTATCCTTGATTTTGTCTCCAGGAGCTCTAGGATGAACAGGAACACGAAGAAAGTCATGATCCCCACGCACGCCGATCCCATGTGGACCTGCCAAGCCGGAAGTCTGTTCATCTGCTGCCACCCCGCGTCGTTTGCGTCTCCACAAATGCTCTCTACGGTGATGAACGCACAAGCACCCCCGAACAATGCCACAAGCAGCGTTGTAGGCGTGTGACTATACTCGTTGCTTGTTTTCTTCTTCCTTTGTGCCATGTACATCACCAGCAGAGCGGTCATTTTCTTACCTTCTAATCGTCAGGACCGGGCATTCCGCACCCACTATGATCCGGAAGGCCGCAGATGTTCTCATCTCCATGCCGAGATGCGAAGTCTTTCGAATACCGAGCACCAACAGGTCAATGGATCTATCTCTGATGTGTTCCAGAATTCGATCATGTGCGTTACCCACCGCCACAAAGGTTCCCGGATGACACAATTCCAATGCCTCGTTTGGCAGAAGGCCATCAAGTACGCCGTAGAAGCGATTCCGAAGATCGGACAGTAGTTCTGGGCGCTCAATGACGCCATCCTGGACCACATTGAGCACATCAATCCTGGCTCCAAAAGATTCTGCCAGCATCACAGCAGAGGTTGCTGCGCTGGCGGCGACAGGTGTGAAGTCGGTGGCAAAGAGAATCCTCTTTAATAAAAGAGTCTTTGAAGAAACGGGTTTGACCATTGGGCCAACGGTAAGGGAAGGCCAACTGCTGGACCGCAGGATCTTCTCCGCGACAGAACCAATAATCCCACGTTCAAGTCTGCTCCTCCCATGTGTCCCCAAGACGATCATGGAAGGCTCATTTCTATCGGCGAGTTGCGTAATCGCGTCTTTCGGATTACCTTCCAAAAGAATCGGAATGGCTTCCACGGAATCTATTCCGAGGAGATTCGCCTCATTTGACAGGAGGCGCTTCAGATCGAGTCTCTGCTGGCTCACTCTTCGGTCGCCGATCTCAACCTCCAAGGCTGCTTGTGAAAGCGTGAAAGCATGCGCAATAAAAAGCTTCGCTGAGAAATGGGCGGCCATTCGCGCCGCGTACAGTCCGGCGTTCTGGGAACAAAGAGAGAAATCGGTCGCATATACAACCGACTTCAGGTTCCGAACTGGCTTGTCACCTATGACAGGCATCATGGCTATCTCCCCGCAATCATGCGAACAACAAGAAGGCACTCATTTAGAAGCAACTGTCTCGTGTTCTGCTGCGTTCATGCCGCTCATTACGACCACTTTGTCTGAATCTTCATGCAGATGAATCTTCGATTGGGGATGTCGTCTAAACGCACCGTGCTCGCGAACAATCTCCAACAATGTTCCGATCGGCCCTTTTGGATCTGGACCATTGAGCAATACAATGCTCAGTTCGCGCCGGATTGGACCGTTGTCGAGTTGAATTGCCTTGACTGTCCCCAGCAGCAGTGCTTTTTCAAGCGCGAGCCTTGGCACAAAACCAATACCGAGGCCTGCCTCCACCGAGGAAATGATGCCCTCCGTCGAGTTTATGTCGAGGAAAGTTAGAAGTTGCTGCCGTAGTATGCCATTCTGTTCAAGATAGTCTTCGACAAAATGACGAATTCCAGACCCGACCTCTCGCAGAATAATCGGTTCCTGAACTAATTCGACAGCGCTTATAGATCGCTTCATTGCCCAGCGATGATCGGGCTTGACAATAAGCGTCAGCTCATCTTCACCGAATGCTTCAATCTTCAGATCCGGGCGATGAGCGGGAGCCTCGATCAAAGCGATTCCGACCTGATGCAAACTCAGAGCCTGCAAGACATCGTTTGTGCTTCCACTTGTGACAT
>Ga0187847_10004531_pt1 | contig 10208 bp, 9 predicted proteins | sample June2016WEW_4_10_FD_132458 | JGI IMG/M metagenome (GOLD analysis project Ga0187847, IMG submission 132458) | Peatland microbial communities from SPRUCE experiment site at the Marcell Experimental Forest, Minnesota, USA - June2016WEW_4_10 | ecosystem: Environmental > Terrestrial > Soil > Wetlands...
GATTGTTCATGCCGGGAATCAGATAAAGAAGAATCGTAAGAGGCAGCGTGACTGCCATCGAGAGCAGCCAGCCCAGCGCAGCCACCAGCAAGAAGAGAAGGAAGATGCGGCCCTTGGTCCCCTGGCTGAGCGCGAAGCTGCGCTTGACCGCAGCCCATGCCTTCATCTGCTCCACCACACAAGCCGGAAAGGCGAGAGACAAGCGGAGCAGCATCCAGATGCCGTAGCCAACGAATGCCGCAAAGGAAAGAATCGAAGTCAGTCCAACGAACGCGCCATTGGCGAGATTGCCCATGCCCGCCTTGTGCGACAGGGCGGCTATCGCGCCGAAGATGAGCAAGAGCACAATCCACGCCACAATCGGAGCCACCCAGATAAAGAGAGCCTGCATCAGATAAAGCCAGTTGTAACGCCAGCCAAGCCGCCAGGCACTCTTGTAGGCATCGCGGATGGTGGTCGCTCCGCCCAGATGGACAACGGAGACGCCATGGCTGATCGCCGCCGCGGCCAAAGCCGTCACAGCCAGCAAAACGGGCAGCGCCAGTATTGCTAAACCGCCCAGAAACACAAAGGCAAGGGCCTGCACATCCTTCGCCGCAGCCCCTGTGCGTATCCACTCCTCAATGAGAAAAAAGACGCACGCCATCGCCAGCACGACGCCGGTGGGAATCGCCGAGATGCCGAGAAAGACGAGAAAGCGCGAGCGATAAAGGTGCGCGGTCCGGTCCAGGATCTCGCCCAGGCTTGATGGGCGCAGCGGCTCATTCATGTCCGCTCCATGATTCAGGGGGTTCGCGCGGCGGGGCTGGCGGCGCCTCGAAGTGTGCATCCAGAGCCAGCCAAGGTTCGTCGGTGAAGGGCTGGTCAAAGGCGACGGATGGCGTTTCGATGGAAGGCTCCGGCGGCGTCAGCCCCGCGGCCTGCATCATCCACTCGATGTCGTAGCCCTCCTTGCGGATGCGCTGGTCGTAGTAAAACAGGGTCACTCCCGTCGCATAGATCGGCCCGAGGAATGTGTTGGTGAAGAACGCGATCACCTGCGATAGAGCTTGAATTCCCGGACCCGGCAACTGGCCGGGGTGCTTGAAAGCTGCCACAATGACAAAGATCTGGGTGATCATCACCAGCCCGATCTTGATCGCTCCGATCAGCAACACCAGCAGGAAGATGCGTCCCCACGACCCCTTGGCCAGATCGATGCTGCGCCGGATGGCCTTGCGGGCCCTCATGTCTTCCACCACACTGGCCGGAATTGCCAGGGAATAGCGCAGTCCCATGAGTGCCGTGTAAATCCCAGCGGGAACCAACAGCAAAATGAAAACCAGAAAAGCCACGACTACGATGAACATCGTCTGCGGGTTGGACATGGCGGCCTGTTGTGCGGCCGGGTTCGTTCCGAAACCCTTTACGAAATAGGCCATGGTTCCGAGAAAACCACTGTAGAGCACTGAGATCGGCAAAAAGACGACGAGAAAGGTGAGGGTCATCAGCCAAAGGTATCGGCCCAGGCGGGGCAGGATGCTGCGATAGGCGCCGCGAATGGTGGCCGGCTTGCCCAGATTGACCCAGGCCACGGCGCGGCTGACGGCGGCCATGACCGCGCCGTAAAAGAGGAATACGAGAACGACGGCCAGTGCCGTGGTGGTCCAAGTGAGCCATTGCAGTTTCTCGGTCATGTGCAGCACACGCAGAGTCTCTGCCAGCCCAATCTGCAAGAGTCCCACCACCAGCAACGCGCCGGCGTACACCGAGGAGATGCCGGCAAAGAGCAGAAAATTGGTGCGGTAAAGCTGGGCGGTGCGGTCCAGAATCTCGCCTAAAGTGAGCGGGCGGAGGTTGCTTTCCATCGTTGGCTCCCCAAAATGCGGTGTTTGCGCTTGCCGGGATACTAGCACAGACGCAATGAGCCCTGCCGTGCGCGCCACGGGGGCTATTCCAGGTTTTTGGTCGGGGTTCCTTCGGGAATGTTATGAATGACGAACTGCTCGTCGGTCAGTGAAACGTTCTGTTTCACTTCCTCGACAGAAAGAACAATCTCCAACTCCTCAAGCGGCCGCTTGATGGTCACCTTGGTGGGATACTTGCTGCCGCCAAAATCCTGGTACTCGGAATAGAAGACTTCGGTCTCCAGGTTGCCTTCCCTGTCGTAGAGATCCTGCTCGTAGGGCAGCAGGTCGTCGCGATGGAAGGTCACCACACGCACGGGCGTCAACTGCTGGCTGCCCGATTTACGGCGGCTGATGCTCAGAACATACTCCGGGACCAGATAGAAGTGCTTCCGGGTCGCGTCCTCCACGGTGATGGTATCCGCGGTCACCGCATACAGATCATCCGCGGCCAGCCCGCGCACAATCAGAGCATCGAAGAAGAATCCGGGGCGCAGGTTTTCAAATGCCTTGTCGGACTTCTTCTTGACCGTGTAGGGGCCCTTGACCACCTGGCTGCCCGAAGGCAAATGGTAGTACATCATGAACTGGCTGCCATCCCCGCTCAGGTCGAGGGCGCGGATGCCGAAGTAGGACCCCACAACCCGCAGCATCTCCGGCTTGCGCATGAGGATGTGGCCGCGAATGGTGGGCGAACCCTTGGCGATGCCTTCCTTTTTGTCGATGTGGCTGGCTTGCATCTCGACGGTTGCGGTGACGCTATCCAGCGCGCTCCATCGCTCGTTGAGCCGCTGCACCAGTTCATCCGGCGCCACTGTCTGGGTGACCATCGGCCCCTTGGGAATGGGCAGCTTCCGCGTGGTTGGAAGCAGGGAGCACCCCGAGAGGAGGAGCGAAAGAGACAGGGCAGCAACGAGACGACAGCCAGCCTTCATCGCTCACCTGCCTTCTTCATCGCGTGCCGGTAGCCGGCAACGTTGTGCTCGTGCTCCTCCTCGGAGCTGGCAAACAACGACCGCCCCTGAGGATTGGCTCCTGCTGCCACGAAGTAGAGATAAGTCGATTTGGCCGGCTGCATGGCCGCGCGCAGCGACTTCAGGCCGGGATTAGCCACCGGGCCCGGTGGCAGGCCAATGTGCAGATAGGTGTTATAGGGCGTGTCGAATTTCAAGTCGCTCTGGTGGATCGCGCCTCGCCACCGTCCTTCGACCTCCAGGCCGTAGATCACAGCCGGGTCGGTCATCAGCGGCATCCGCTTAGCCAGCCGGTTCTCAAAGACGCCGGCCACCAGCGGACGCTCCGCATCCACCGCCGTCTCCCGTTCCACCAGCGAAGCCATGGTTACAACTCGATGCACATTCCCCTTCAATCCCAGTTGTCCTGCTACTGCACGGAAGCGCCGCACCATGGCCGCGCAAATCTGTGGCGGGCCAAACTTGCGGGGAAAATGATAGGTATCCGGAAACAGATAGCCTTCCAGGCTCTTTGCTCCGGGGTCCAGGTCGGCCACTAGGCCCACCTGTTTTGCCGCGCCATCAACAAAGCCTTGCCGAGTGCCAAATCCCGCCAGTTCCAATCGGGCGCCAATATCAAAGATGCTCGATCCTTCCGGAACGACTACCGTCTTGGTAAATACGTCGCCGCGTACGATGCGCGCATAGACTTCGGTGGCAGGGGCCGGGTGGTCGAAGCGGTACTCGCCGGCCTTGAGCGTTCCCCGCTTGATCCATCGGAGAACGTCAAAGGCGAATTCGCTGCGCACGACACCAGCCGCCTCCAGTTGCTGGCCGATCCTTAACGTGGAGGACCCTGGCGCAAACTCGACGAAAATCTCCCTCGATGGTCCAAAGGGCCAGAGGACCAGCCATGCCGCCGCCCCTGCCCCCAGCACCAGAAAAAATGCAGCCGCACGCAGTGCCCACGCGCCGGAACCCTTTTTCCTCCTGCTCGTCCGTCTGCGTGGCGCCATCCGCTGCTGTCAACCCTTCTCAAGCTAGAAAACGCAGAAATTGCTCTCCGGGTTCCCTGACTTTGATTGTACCGGGCAGGCAGGCTTTCCTGGGTGCGTGCTAACGGTCAAAACCCCCTTTTGAAGGGCTCCGCCCCAATGACCCTGCTCGACAAGATCCATGAGGAAAGGCTCAACCGCGCGGTAATGACACACTTCCGGCCCGGCTTGAGGCCTGCCGAACTCAAAGAGCGCATGGCTCGTCGAATTCCAAAGGTCCTTGCCCGCTCCCCATGAGGGCCCCTCCTCCGGCAGCCTATCCAACGTAAACACCAATCAATGAACAATATAAGTATTCATCCTGTTCGCTTGCCAGTAAACAGGAACTATGGATTCTGGCCCGGCTTCGGCCCTTTTCCGGGACGATCTCGGGCGCCTTCGGGCACTTTTGCAGTTAGAGCTTCCGTTCCCCATGCTGAGACATGCCGCTTTGCCTGCCTTGGGTAAGCGTTACGATTAGAACAATGACTACAGCACTTCTGGAGCATGCGCCGGCGGCGGTGGCCGAGGGATCGGTGTATTCCGCCGACGGAACGCGCATCGCCTTTCGCCGCCTGGGCAGCGGGCCAGCCGTGGTCTTTGTGCACGGCAGCGTTTCCACGCACACCGACTGGATGCCCGTCGCTCGCCTGCTGGCAGACGGCTTCACCTGTTTTGCGATGGACCGGCGCGGCCGCGCCAAAAGTGGCGAAGGTCCAGAGACCTATTCGATTGAGCGAGAGTACGAGGACATTGAAGCGGTGCTTGCAGCCGCCAAAACCGAAACTGGATCGGAAGCCATCCTGGTGGGCCATTCTTACGGAGCCGTCTGCGCCCTGGGTGTGGCGATGCGCCACCCGGTGCCTCGGCTCGTGGTCTATGAGCCGCCCCTGCCTGCCGGCGGCCCCATTGCCGGCGAGAATCTGCCCCCCTATGCCCGTGCGATAGCGGAGGGCGATCTGGACAAAGCTCTGGAATTTGGCCTGGCGGCCTATCCTCACATGCCCGCGGCGGAGATTGCCGCACTTCGCGCCTCGCGCGGATGGCCGCGCCTGCGTGTGCTAGCCAAGAGCTGGATTCGCGAACTTGAAGAAATGGATGCGCAGAACCCGGACTTGACGCACTACCGTGCGATCAACTGCCCAACCCTGCTGCTGGTGGGCAGCATCAGCCCCGAACACCCTATGCTGGATGCCGCGCGCGCGCTGGCCCGAGTCTTGCCCGATGTCCGCGTCGAGTGGCTCCCAGGCCAGAATCATGTTGCAATGCGAGTGGCCCCGGAGATGGTGGCGCGGCTGATTCGCGAGTTCCTGGCTAGGTGATGGATCAGACACACCCAGTCTGCCGCCGGCCTGGGAACCAGGTTACCATCGCCGTCGCTTGACTCACCGCCGATCGAAGCCGCCCCCGGATCTCAACCTAAGAAATCCTGCCGCCACAATCGGCGTGGCCGCACAGGCAGTTGATCTCTGTTCTATTGCCGATGCCCTCGCAATGGGCGCTGCAGTACTTCGCTTTTTCGGGGGCAGGGCAAGTGCAAGCGGCATTCGCGCATTTCTTGGGGGTGTTGGCCATAATTCTCCTTCGCCGGTTCGTTCGGTGCCATTCTGCTTCCAGGCACACTCGTTACCATGCAGAAACCGACGCAAGAGATAGTAGCTCAAAATCATGTGCGCACACGAGCAAAATCGGCGAGTATCCTTGTGGCCGGCCTATTTCTTCGCCGCTGGGGCTACCGGAGCCGACTCCTTGTGCATTGCATCGGAGAAGAATTTGCCTTCGCCGGTCAGCGAGAATGGCTCCCACGAAGAGATCATGGACGGACCCCACTCCGCATCGAAGCACCACACAACCCAGCCGATTCCCCTGGATTCCAGATAATCGGTGATCTGGGCTCCGTAGGTGTCATTTTCCTCTTTCGAGCCATATTGGGAGCTGAAGCCGATCTCGGTTGCAATAACGGGATAGTGATCGGCGGCAAATCCGAAGTCCTCTTCCCACTTTGCCGGCCACGGCTGCGGCCTCTTGTTGGGATAGGGATGGGTGACGTATCCGATGTGCTGCGCTCGGATGGGATTGATGCGCAGAGGGGTCAAGTCGTAAGCCCAATCGAAGCCCGCAACCAATGGAATTGCCTGCTTGTCATAGGCGCGAATCACGGTAATCATCTGCTCGTTGATCTCGCGCCATTCGTCCCAAGAGACCGATCCGAGCTCGCCACCGAAGGTCGTCGGCTCGTTGAACAACTCGAAAAACGCGACGGTGTTGTTTCCGCTGTAATGGGCTGCAATGATGCGCCAGAAGTTGAGCGTCTCCGGCAGGCTTGTCTCATACATCGGATCCTGGAACATCCCTTGCTTCAGATTGCCGATTGAGTGCCAGTCGATGTCGACATAGAGCCCCAGTTCGGTCGACCACTCGACAGCCTGATCCAGCAGAGCAAGGTAATCCTTCGCTCCGAGCCCGCGCCACGCGACCGGGTGCACGGGAATGCGGACCACTGTCGCGCCGGTTTCTTTGACCCTGACGAAGAACTCTTTGTTCCAGTGACCCTGGCTTTCGACTTTGTCGGGATCGGCGATATTGACGCCGCGAAACAAAACCGGCTTGCCTGTTGGATCGACGAACCGGTTCCCGCTGACCGAGATCAGGGGCAGCTTCTTTTCGTCCGCGCTGTCGAGAGGCCGCGTGAGATAGGACTGATGCCACCAGTCGTTCACCTTCGTCGCGGGCAGGTTTGCCGTTTGAGCAAGCGAGCTCGCGCCACACAGGGTTGCGGCAACCAGAATGGCGGTAGTGAGTCGCGGCATGCTGTTGAATCCTCTCTTCGAGATGCTTATGCGGAGCATTGCTCCCCCATTTGCATCCGCATTCAAATGCGATTGGCCGGGAAGTTGCCGATCAGCTCTCCGGCAGCGACATGCTGGCCGGCCAGCACGATGGCGTGACTGGCGATGCGGGCGGCGGGTCCAACGACCGTGGGTGTCAAAATCACCTCGCCGAAGTCATGTGCGGCGTGGCTGTGGGAGTAAATGCGGGCGAAGGAGCCGATGACGGCGCCTTTGCCGATGGTGATGCCGCCACGGTCATTCAGCAGAGCGCGTTGCCGGATGGTGACGCCCTCCTCGATGGAGAGCTTATAACCGAAGGTCAGGTCCACGCCGTGGTAGATCCTGACTCCCGCGCCGATGCGGGCGAAGATGTGGCGGCCCAGCATCGAGCGGAAACGCAGACCCAGCCAGTGATTGGTCCCAATCGGCGAGCGGTCAAACATCTGCCAGAACCACAACAAAGGCTTGCGCTTGGCAAACTGCTCGGGATCGGCGTCGGCAAAGTGTTCGGCCTCCAGGGTCACGTTTTCCGGGTCAAGCGAAAGCGAGAGCACGTTGCCTGGCAGTTCGGAGGTGAGCGTCAGGTTGAGCTTGCCGCCATGCGGACGGCCCAGATAAAGCTGGGTCAGCTGGTCGCGCACAATCTCGGCTCGCCGCTCGGGGGCCTGGTGGCGAGTGAACTCTTCATCGAGAAACTGAATCCAGCGCCGGTAGACCTCCTCGGCCTCGGGCGCGGGGTGGGGGACGCTGCTCTGAGTTTGTTCCATACGAATTGGAAGATACAACACCAGGCCGGGGTGCTGCGAGTGAGGGCGGTCACGGGGGCTGCCGGCTTTCCAGTGGGCTGGCTTGGGTGGCGAGGCCTGAAGCTCCGAGAATGACTTGACCGTGTATAAGTATTCGGCTATATGTCTATCGTGGAATGATCCTTGCTGTCATCGCTGTGTCCAATCGACGGACCATCTTGAAACCGCTGCTTTCCAATTTCCAGGTGAGAATATGAAAAATTCAGTCGCGAACGAAGGCCAATCGCCATCGCAGCTCATTACGAATCGAATCGCCGAGCTCGGGGACTGGCGCGGCATAATCCTCAGCAAGGTGCGCAAGCTCATCAAAGAGGCAGACCCCGACGCTGTCGAGGAGTGGAAGTGGGGAAATCCGGCTTGGTCGCACAACGGCATACTCTGCACTGGCGAGACTTACAAGGTTGCCGTGAAACTTACCTTCGCCAAGGGCGCGTCACTTGAGGATCCGGCCTGTCTTTTCAACTCGAGCCTCGACGGAAATGTACGACGAGCGATTGACATCCACGAGAGAGAAGAACTTGACCAGGCCGCATTCAAGGCGCTCATTCGCCGGGCTGTCGCCCTCAACAGTTCCGGCAAATCCAAACCCTCGAAGAAAGCGAAGGCCTGATCGCACTCAGCTCATCGTAAAGCCGGCCGCTTCACTTTTCTTCCGACTTGATCGTGGCGTTGGCTTCCTTTGGCCCGAGCAATATCTGCACACCCAAATAAGCGATCCAGTTCGGCTCGCTGTTCCCCCGCGTCACCGCCTGAATCCCGCGTCCGCCCATGAAGAGCAGCCGCAGGTGGCCTGCTCGGTCCAGCGTCTGCCGGCCTCCGAAGTCAACGGTGAACTCGCGCTGCTTGGGCGCTATGCCGATGCGATTCGCATCCTGCAGGTCGTAGATTTCGCTGTAAAGCTCCAGCCGCTCGCTGAACTCGTGGCCCGCAATCAGACCACGCCCCCATCGGCTGGGAACCAGCTTATTGCCGATCCAGCGGCCCACCTCGCCATCAAAGTCCACCGGCCCCAATTTGGCGGTGAACTCCACCGGTAGGTAGTATTGTGGGCCGTTCTCGACGATCCCGCGGCGTACGGCGCTGGTAGGGTTGTTGATCGACACCTGCGGATACGTGCCCAGCGAGAAGTTCATATTCTCATCGGACTTTGGCTCACCTGAAAGATGATGCTCATAGGGCCGCCACTTGATACCGAGCAAGGATTCGCCCAGCCCGGCTCGCGTGGTGTTGTGTTCGTCGGTTGCGGCGGCAAGTGGTAGCTCGTATTTGAGCTGGATACGGTCGCCCCAGCCGTAATTCATATCGATATCGGGCAATTGGTAATAGGCCTGACCAGGATTGTGGTCGGCGATCCAGCCAAAATTGATCTCCCAGTGCCGGTTGCCCGGCGTGCCGGGATCGTCGGTAATGAAGGGTGGGCCACCCTGCGCGTGCAAAGGAGTCGCGCTCGCAACCAGCAAAAGCAGCAGGTAGAGTTGGAAGAGTCTATGCACTCGAATGACCGGGCGCTCCATTGAATAGGATTTCATGCGAAAAAGGCGTCTGAACCCAAGGTAGCACCCGAGCGCGGGGCCGGTCATGAAGGTCCTCTTCAGAAGGATCGGAATCCTTGCGCCGATTTCCCCAGCCAATATCCTCCCGGCTCTGCGATACTGTTTTGTTATGCCCATCGATGACCTGCAGCAAGCTGCCCAGAAGATTGCCGGATTCCTCGCCACCCTCAACAAGCTGGGTGGACTACGCCTCAAATACCGCATCACCGCGCCAGAGGGTGAACCAGAGACACAGGAGCAGACTCCAGCTCTCGCTGTCGAGCTGGCCGGAGCCGACGTGGCCCTGGTCACCCAGCACAACGGCGAACTGCTGATGGCTCTAGAGACAATCTCCGCGCAGATTCTGCGCCTCGACCAGCGTGAAGGCAGCCTCATCAGCTTTGACGCCGACAACTTCAAGGCCCTGCGCGCCCAGGAACTGCGCATGACCGCCGAGACCGCCGCGGAAAAGGTGATCAGGTCCGGTGTGCCCTACGCATTTCCGCCCATGAACAGCCGTGAGCGCCGCCTGCTGCACATGGCCTTCCGCGGCATCGAAGGCGTAGAGACGGCTAGCAACGGCGAAGGGCAGGACCGCTTCCTTGCCGTCTATCCCGCAGGCAAGACCGATCTGCCCGTCGCCGCGCCCGTCAAGCCACGCAGCTTTGGAGATCGCGGAGACCGCGGAAGAGGCTCCGGCGATCGAGATCGCGGTAGAGGCCAAGGCGACCGCGGCCGTTTCCGTCGCTAGCCACCTGCGCCACCTGCGGTGGGGCCAGCCGCTCGCTGATCGCTCGCAACGGCTTCCTTGCTTGTGTCCAGTTGACCGGTTGAGGTTTGTGGATTCCCACCCTTTCCGCAGAAAAAAGCGGAAAGGTCGGGGCACCCGGCGGGTGATTCAGTTCCTATGTGTTAGCTTGGGTGCCCCAGGTCCGGATTTTCGGACCTGGGAACGTGGAAGTACCTGGTCTTTCTCTAAGTAACAATAAAAAACCATAGTTCTAGATATCCCACCTTAGGCGCAAAAACAAAGACGCGCCGATGGTGGGGTACCCGGTTTCATCGATGCACTTAGATCCCGCGCCTTGTTTCTGGCGCGGGCGGGCCGAAGGCAGTTGGCCGCACCGCAGGTGGTTAGGCGTTTAACTGCTCCTGCAGCTTGTTGA
>Ga0187847_10004533_pt1 | contig 10206 bp, 6 predicted proteins | sample June2016WEW_4_10_FD_132458 | JGI IMG/M metagenome (GOLD analysis project Ga0187847, IMG submission 132458) | Peatland microbial communities from SPRUCE experiment site at the Marcell Experimental Forest, Minnesota, USA - June2016WEW_4_10 | ecosystem: Environmental > Terrestrial > Soil > Wetlands...
ACGGAAGATACAACGCTACCGCCTTGCAACTACAGCACGACCAAGTACAACGGCGTGATTTTCACGCTGGACACGGTGGATGACACCTTCAACTATTGGTCCGGAACGAGTGCCGACGCCTGCACGGTTTTCGCGAACACTGAGCCGTTATGCCTGAATGGAGCAGCCAACCCAAATACCACGGGCAATGACGCTACCGGCTGCACAAGCAATGCCGAGGTTCAATTCAATTGGGAACAAGGTGTTGCGCACAACTGGCAGGAGCAAAATAATGGGGCGCGCTGGACTTTCTTTGCGAAACACCCGATGCCAGCATCGCGGCGGTAATAGTCAATAACACGCGAACAGACTTCGCTGTCGAAATTCTCTGAAGAGAACATTTTCAGCCATTTTTTTGGTTCTCGCGGTTTTCGCGGTAAGCCCGGCTAAAAAGGATAGCGACAATCGCAAGCACGATCGGAGTGAAGACACTGGCTTCGGGACCGACAGTCCCTCCGGTGATCCAAGTACGCCCGGCGAATTCGGAGTTGAGCAGGTTATGGTAGGCGGGGATGCCGCTGTCGGCTACGCCGTAGAAGAACGTCTGGCCCCAATCCCATCCCGCGTGGAACCCTACAGCCCACCAAAGATTGCCAGTGCGGCGCAGGAACAAGCAAAAGAGAAGACCGAAGAACACCACCGAAAGCAGCCCAAACTTGCTTTCTCCTGGATTTCCCGCGTGTGCCAATCCGAAAACGGCCGACAGTAGGAAGGCGGAAGGCCAGAACCCCATGCCGGTCGTGAGTGTGAATTGCAAATAGCCGCGGAAGGCGAACTCCTCGCCGAGGCCGACGATGATGAAAGCGGCCGTCCAGGCGAGAGTGGCGGGAATTAGGATACGGCTGCTGTGAAGCGCCAGGCCCGTGATTCGGAATCCGTGGAACAGAAAGATGCCGAATAGGCTGGCACTGATGGCGACAAAGCCGGCGGCTGTTCCGATCCAAAAGTTCTTGCGAAATGCCGACTGGATGGGAAGACCGTAGTCGCCATAGTGGCGGTGTTCGATGCGGGCCATGATCAGGGCAGCGATCGAGGTGAAAAGAAATATTGTTCCTTCCAGGATGCTGAGTCCCGATGGCTTGAGCATGGACACGCCCGTCGGCGCGCCACCGCGTCCAAGCAGACGCAGGATCGACCCCGATAGGAAGAAGATCGCTCCAACAATGACGAGGAAGATCAGAGCACGCCAGCCGGCGCGCAACCCGTTTGGACCGCGGAAAATGTTGGACTTCGGCGAGGGGGGCGGTGAAGCGGGGATAGCAGAGTCGGAAGGAAGTACGTTGCTTTGGTCGGCCATGCTCTAGTTTACGCGAGAGCCCCCGTCAGAGTTTCATACGGTATTGCAAATTAGCGGCTAGACGCGCACCAGACTGTCGCAAGATCGCTTTTCACGCCAACGGCCGCTTCGTTGTCGCAACTAGCTGCGAGCACCACGAGAACATTTCGGTCATGGGGCTTAATTGTGATTTGGATAGAAGGTTGGAAGAGGATAAAGTTAAGTTATTCATGGCCTTGCCATTTAAGTCTGCACTTATAGTCTTTGCACTTTTCGCTCTAGGCTGGACGTGGCCCTGCTGGGGACAGAGTCCTCCGCAGGCGCCCGGGTCTGCTCAGGCCTTGTCTGGAAGCATCCTCGGAACCGTGGCTGATCAAAGCGGGGCGGTCGTGGCCGGAGCCCGGGTTCGCCTCAGCCGTCAAGATCAAACCGATAAGCAAGAGGTGCTTTCGGACAACGATGGCCAATTCTCCTTTGCCAACATTGCTCCCGGACCGTTCCATCTCACCATCACCTCGGCGGGCTTCGCGACGCAGACGTTTTCTGGGATTCTGCACGCGGGAGAGATCTACGTAGTCCCACAGAACGCCTTGGCGGTTGCCACCAATGTCACGGATGTGGAGGTCGGACTCTCGCGGGAAGAAGTTGCAGAGGAGCAGATCCAGATTGAAGAGAAACAGCGGGTATTGGGCGTGCTGCCAAATTTCTATGTCAGCTACATTCCCAATGCAGCTCCGCTCAACTCGAAGCAAAAGTTCAAGCTCGCGTTGCGGACAGTAGTGGATCCGTTCACCTTCGTGTTTGTGGCCGGAGCAGCGGGAATCGAGCAGGCGGAAAATGAGTTCAGCGGATATGGGCAAGGCGCGCAAGGTTATGGCAAGCGCGTCGGCGCCGGTTATGCCGATACGGTTACAGGCACATTCATCGCAGGCGCCATACTGCCAGCACTGCTCAAACAGGATCCGCGATATTTCTACAAGGGAACAGGCAGCAAACGGTCGCGGTTTCGGTATGCGATTGCCAATGTCTTCATTTGCAAAGGAGATAACGGTCGCTGGCAGGCGAATTACTCAAATGTCTTCGGAAGCCTGGCGGCGGGCGGGATCTCCAATCTCTACTATCCGGCAAGCAATCGTGGTGCGGGATTGACGTTCGAAAATTTCGGGCTAGGCCTCGCCGGAGGCGCCGTCGCCAATCTGTTACAAGAATTTGTGATCAAGAAGTTATCACGAAATGTTCCGAACACCTCCTCGACCGGCGCCCTGGTCCAACCTTAAGGAGTCGCCATCACGGGCTTTTTTAATGGGCCTTCGGGGTGGGGTTGCGCCGCTTCTTCGTTCGATACCGACGCATGAAGACGAGCACTCAGGCAGATTTAGGCGGGTGGGAGGCCGGTTCCACAGCCACGCTCTACTCCCGTTCGGCGTTCCCGAGCGGATTGGATGCGCTCGCGGATCTCCTGGATGGCAGAAGTGATAATTGGCGTGCTGTATGCGGGGTGGTGAAACTCCAGGTGCATGCCACGACCGATGAAGCGCATCTTGAGCATGGAACCGCCCCAAGTCGAGCCGGCAATGGTGACCTGAACCGGTTCAGGACAGTATTCGGGATGTCCCGAGAGCAGCGCCGAACCCTCACCCAGAAGGAGTGCCGTGTAGAAGTGGTGCTGGGTGCGAATGTGCAGCACGGTGTCTGGCGGCAAGCCCTCCAGAAAGACGCCTCCCTCAATCTCCGACTGGACGATATTCCGATTCACCTCGTCGCTGAGGTTGGGATGAGGCGCAAAGGCTGATTCCGCGAACATTGCATTACTGTACCGAGGTTCGCTGCGAGTCACAACATGAATTTACCAGGGATGGGCACCATCAGTTCAGTCCCGACTGGGACAACTGTACAGCACAATAAGGATTTGCAGCCCCTCCGGACACGCTGCAGTTCTGATTATTCACCGACCCCGGCGCGAGGGTCGAGAAGTAGATATTCGTTCCGCCGTTCGAGACGTTGTTGTCGATAATGATTCCGCTGGTCCCTCCGAGACCGCTCGGAGCGGTCACACAGCTCGACGTCGGCAGGATCGCGCAGTCCGGAGTCGACAAGGAACTGGTAATGGTTGAGCTCTCCAGGTACCCGTCAGTCGAACCCACTCCGAAGAACGCCCGGTCCGCGGTCCCGTCATCAAACCCTGTCAGCGGGGAACACTCGTCGCCCTTTGTGTTGTTGATCACGAAAGTGGATGTCGCTGGGCTGGTGATGACTCCGCTGGCAAAGGGGAACATATACATCTGCGGATTCGAGGGCGCGCCACTGTTGTTTACGAATCCGCACTCGATGATGTGTCCCGATGTCGAACCGTACAGCCAGAACGCGTTATCAAATGTTGCGGCGTGAATGTTGAGGCCTGTGCAGTCCCCGTCCCCGCTCGCGGATCCCAGGTTGACCGTGTTCGGTGTCGAGGCCGAACCGCTCGAAAAATTCGCTGGAAGCTGGGTGATCGCCCCTCCGATGCCCTGCACAATGCTGCATCCTGTAAAGGCGAAGACCTGGTCAACGGTGGGGTTCGCCGGATCGGTGACTACAATCGGCGGATCCACAACGCCGGTCCCTGGGTCTCCGCTGCCATCACCGCTTCCGTCGTACACCCACCCGATCGTCTGCTGCGCCGCCCAGGTGCCACCCGGGTTATTCAGGCTAACGGAATACAAGTATCCATAGCCGTCTCCGAGAAAAATGTTGCCCGAATTCGCATCTTCAACCGGAGCGGTCAGGATTGTGTTGCTCTGGGTTGGGGCTGAGACGGTGACCGGCCAGTTGCTCGGATCATTGACCAGCGCCGGAGCTCCTCCGCCGAATATCGGTGTGATCTTGTAGAGCAGGCCATTGTCGGCGCCCACGTATGCCGTATCGTTGTCGTAATCGACCCAAGGGGAGGAATTCGAATTGGTTGCAGAGTTCTCGATGAGAAGGGTCGTCATGCATCCTGGCGTCGTCGGCGTCGTGCATGAAGTCGGAGTCTCGGGACTTAACACCGTCCCTGCCTGCGACGGGGGCACCGGGATCGGATTCGGCAGCACCAGCACGTGGAAGTAGGACGCCGTGCTCGTGCTCTCCACGAATGCCACCATCGTTCCATCGAGGGACAGCACCGGCGAAGTTCTGATCTGGCCGCCGCTCGCGGTTACTGTGTTATAGGCGAATGCCACCCACGGCGAACCGTCATTACAGGGCTGGGTTCCTTCAGTGTACAGGTTGTTCACCCCTACCAGATTGGCCTGCGCTCCTGAGATCACCGTGAGTCCATACACCACGTAATCGGAATCGCAATCTTCTTCGCCAATGCCGAACTGATATTTCGCCGGAAACTGGTTCTGCGGTACGTAGCCGTTTTCCAATGACACGGCCCAGTCGATCTTCATTCTGGGAGGCGGCGCTGACACGATGCCACTATTTTTGATCGCCGCTTGCCGCTGGAGCTGGTTGTAAACATAGCGGGGGTCGCGTTTTTCCGCGGCGAAGACAGCTCGTGCGCCGGGCATCAACAGGTGGCGTGAACTCCAGTCCTGCGAATAGCTGAGGCGCCCCTGACCGCCGATCGCGACGGCTCGTGCAGTTTTCTCCCAATCTGCTTGTCCCGCGCCTGTTTGCCCCGAAACCGGAACACCCAGGAGGAGCAGTCCAGCCGCCACCGAGAACCATCGGAATATGCATCCTTGCATTGTGTCTCTCCACACACCCTTACCAGCCAACCCCGCCGACGCCGGGTGTGCTACGAATTCTTCGAGTGAGTAATGCATTGGAGCTGAGTCGGGTTCAACTTCCCGCACGACAGCGCCATGGTCTCAAAAACGCGCTCGTACCGGAACGCTGGCCTCAGATAGTGCTTGCGACTGCGCATTGGCGCAGACTCCGCATTCGCAACTGCTTCCTCCTGGTGTGACTTTTCTGCGTTCCCATTGCTCACACTTACACGCCCCCTTTGCGAGGAATCACAGCCATCAACTGCGGTTGATTACTGGCGCCAAATCTAAAGGGTCAAAATGGTCAAGTCAATGAAACCCTTGAGCAGGGGGGTATCTGAGAAGATGCCTTACCAGCGCCAGATCTCTCGCGCCGATGCCGCCGTGGGAGCGTGTTAGCCGAGCTTCTTGGAGCAGAGCTGACGCTTCCGTCAGCATGGCGTGATCATCGTCGATTCAGAGGTTCGTTGCAGGGGATGGTTTGTTGCGGCGTCCGATATGCGTGGCCAAGTTACTACTCCCGCCCGCAGGTAGCTCAGCCTCGCCGTGGGGAAAACTTTGGCGAAAAGACTGAGCTACCTCATTGTGGGTGCTACTACCTGTTCGGACATGCCAAACAACGGGGGAAAGTTTCAGTATTCTGACAAAACAACTTGGCCCTGTCTGTTCAAAATTGCACACTCGTGATCGATTCCAGGCTCGGTTGAAGAGAGTTCACAGTGACTGGAAGCGTCATGCCATGGCGGAGCTATACTCACCTGTCGTGGCGGACCCTGGATCGCGCTTCTCGCCCGGCGGAACGCTGATGCACGAAACGATGAAGCCATGAGAACATCGCGCAATCTCAAGTTCGTGGCTGCCGCGCTGGCCTTCGTGGTCGGTGTCGGTACGCTGGGCTTTCACTACATCGAAGGATGGCCGTGGTTCGATGGCTTCTACATGGTCATCACCACGCTGACCACCATCGGATATCAGGAAGTACATCCTTTATCGCACGCCGGGCGCGTGTTCAACGTCTTCATCATCATGGGCGGAGTGTCGCTGGTGTTTCTGGCCATCGGGGCACTTACGCAGGCTTTGTTAGAATTCGAGCTGCAAAGCTTCTTTGGAAGGCGCCGCATGGAGCGCAACATAGGCCGTCTCAACGGTCACTACATTATCTGCGGCGCGGGACGCGTCGGCCGCAGTGCCGCTCGCGAGTTGGCGCGCCGCCCCGCTCAGTTTCTGATCATCGAAAGCGACGAGGCAAAAGCGCACAAATTTGCCAGCGAGAACTGGCTCATGCTCGTCGGCGATGCCACCCAGGAGCAGACCCTGCGCGACGCACAGATCGACCGCGCGAGTGGTCTGGTCGCCGCCACGACCACGGACGCCACGAATTTGTATATCGTGCTAACGGCGCGCAGTCTGAATCCGAACCTGCGCATCATTGCCCGCGCCAGCGAAGATATGGCGGAGAAACACCTGCGCAGCGCGGGCGCGGATGCCGTCGTCTGTCCGTACGTTTTTGCCGGACAGCGAATCGCGCATTCGTTTTTGCACCCGCACGTGGTCAGTTTTCTGGACACGGCCACCACGCATCTCGGCATGGACCTCGAGATCGGTGAAGTGCCGATCATCGCGGGCAGCCGATTTGCCGGCAAAACCGTCGAGACCTCACGCATTCGCCAAGACCGCGGTGTCATCATCCTCGCCATCAAGCGCGAGGCGGGCATGCACTTTAATCCCGCATCCGACGATCGCATCGAAGCCGGCGATTTCCTGATCGCCATGGGCGAGCCGCAACAACTGCGCGAACTCGAGCTGACGGCTGGGTCGCGGCCATGAAGATCGTCAGCGCCGCGGAAATGCGCGAGATCGATCGCTCCACTTCGGAGCGCTTCGGAGTGCCTTCCATCACTCTGATGGAGAATGCGGGCTCGGCCGTTGCTCGCTTCGTGCTCTCCGATTTCCCGCGAGCGGAGCGGGTTTCCGTCGTCTGCGGCAAAGGCAACAACGGCGGCGATGGATTCGTGGTGGCGCGCAAGCTGGTCGAAGCGGGCCGCGCAGTACGCGTTCTACTGTTGTCGGATCCGGCAGACCTTCGCGGCGATGCGACGGCCATGTATCACGAAATGCTGCAGAAGTTTCACCCTTTGAAGAATGCGCCCGTGATTGTGCTGGAACCGAGTGCGCTCGATTCGCACGATGCAATGGAGATCTTTTCTGCGGATGTGATCGTGGACGCAATTCTCGGCACGGGGTTTCGTCCGCCGGTCAGCCCACTCTATGCGGCGGCGATCGGCAAGATGAATCGTGCGGCGACTCCGATAGTCGCCGTCGACATTCCCTCCGGCGCCGATGCCGACGCTATGCGACCGGTTGCCGCGACGGGTTCTTCTGAGAAGAACGCTGCTGACAAGGCCCGTGCGGACGCCGTCGTGACCTTCACGGCTCCGCGCCCGGCGCATGTGTTCGCGTCTCTCACCAGTGGGCCTACCGTGATTGCGCCCATCGGTTCGCCTCCCGAAGCCATCGTTTCCCAGCGTTCGCTAAATTTGAGTACTCCGCCCGATTTCGCTCCGCTGCTTGCGGCGCGTGCGCTTGAGGCCAACAAGGGCAGTTACGGACACGTGCTGGTGATTGGCGGATCGCTCGGCAAATCGGGCGCAGCGGCGATGGCAGGATTTGCCGCGCTGCGTGCGGGCGCAGGACTTTCGACCGTCGCCACACCGAAATCCGTGCTCGCAACCGTTGCGGGTTTTCATCCCGAATTGATGACCGAGCCGCTGGCAGAAACTAAAGACGGGACAATCTCAGTGCAGGCGGTTGGAATCGGTCTTGCTGCGCTGCTCGAGCGCAAGACAATCGCTATCGGACCTGGCATCTCGCGTAATTCCGAGACCGCCGATTTCGTGCGCACCATCGTCACCCGCGGCGACAAAATGCTGGTTGTGGATGCCGATGCGCTGAATGCCTTCGAAGGAGTGGCCAACAAACTTAATGGCCGCGGACGAACCGTCGTCATCACTCCGCATCCGGGAGAAATGGCTCGCTTGACGGGCTCGACGATTGCCGAAATTCAGGCCAGCCGTCTGGATGTCGCGCGAAACTTTGCCCGCGAGCATGATCTGATCGTCGTGCTCAAGGGACATCGAACCCTCATTGCTTCGCCCGATGGCACGGTCTGGGTGAATCCGACGGGTAATCCCGGCATGGCTACCGGCGGCACCGGAGACGTTCTCACCGGGATGATCGCCGGCTTGCTTGCGCAACATCCGGAGTGCGCGTTGGAAACGACTGCTCTTGCGGTTTACCTTCACGGCCTTGCGGGAGACTTGGCGCGCGACTCTGTCGGCGAGAATTCTCTAGTGGCCACGGATCTCGTGCGGTTTCTGCCGCAGGCGTTCGCCGAGAGTCGCGGTTGGAAGTCTGAGAAGATTCGAATTCACGCGTAGTCGCTTTCCTCAGAATGACACGGCGCGGAGTTTCGGCTAGCGCGGAATGTAATTGTCGAGCAGGGGAAGGACTTGCGACCCTAGTTTCATGATGCGAGCCTGGGCGGCATCGGCAGACTCGCCTTTGAACATCGGGGTCATCAGGCGCACCATGCCCCCGTCGCTGCGGTTCTTACGAATCGAATCGGAAATCAGATAGTACTTGGACAACCACTCGCTCGCCACGACGCGCCCATGCGCCTGAAACCAGTACAACACCAGTTGCCGCTCTCCCGACTTTGAAACCACGTAGCGATTGACGGGCATGGAAGATCCGTCCGGACGGGGAAGCTGAATCACCTGCCGCCGTGTCGGAATCCATCCGGCGCCCGGCAGGCAGTGCTCCGGCGAATGGATCGTATCGCCTGCTTTTTGGGAAGGAAAATACACGACGTAGACATTGATCCAAGCCTGCGATGGATCCAGGGTTTCGTAATCGCGCAGGACATACTCGGGATGTCCGAGGATATCAAGGTCCTCCTGGCTGAGTGTGCCGTCAGTTCCAGTCCAACCATCGATCTGCGAGGGCAGGGAACTCAGAGGCTGGTGCGGCGGAATGATCTCGGTGGTGGAATGGGCCTGCAGGCCGATCGCCATGGCCAACATGGGCACGGCCACAGCGCCAAAGCGAAGAGACCCACCCCGCACGGGAATCTCCTGAGCGGCCCGTTCCTGAAGATGCTGCCGCGTGGCGTCGGACGAGGCAACCGGCACAGACTTTGGACTTGTTTTCGGAACGCAAACGAGCGAGATCACGCGGTGTACGACAAACAACATGATCAACGCCACGGCGAAGATTACCATTCCCGAGAGGGCATGGTAAAAGCCCTCCGCTTGCTCGGCATGCCCGTACTGGACCAGCAACCCGGTGCCAAAAACGCGGAAGCTGTTGGCCACCACTGCGATGGGCACGGCCGCGACCGCGAGGACTACGCGCACCCACTTCCGAGGCTCCATGAGGTAGCCATAAATGATGGCCAGCGTGACCAGGGTAAGAAGCGACCGGATCCCGCTGCAGGCTTCCGCGACGTCCAACTGCATCGCAGCGAGGGTGAGCAGATTCCCCTCTCGCAGCACGGGAACATTGACCAGTTCCAGTAGACCAAAGGCCAGTTTGGAAGCCAGTAACTGAAGCGGGAAGGTGACTCGATTGATGAGCAGGGCTGGGATCGGGATCATCAAAATCAGAAAAGCCCAAGGGAACAGCACGGCGCGGAAAAACTTCCATCCCTGAAACAAGATCATCAGGGCCGCTAGCAGAAGCAGCAGCGACACTCGTGGCAGAAAGATGTCCGCACCCAAAACGCCCACAATTAACAAGAACAGGCTCAGGTATACGAGCGGAAGACCCGTCCACGACGGATCTGATGGAATCGCCTGCAGGCGCTTGCGGTCTTGCCAGAGAACAAACAGGGCAAAGATCGGGACGAAGATCCCATGCTGGAAGTTCGGATCGCTGTGGGGCCCGACCCACTGCAGGAAAAGGTGGGCGAGAATCGAAGCATAAAGCCACGCGAAGAGCAGGAGCAGCGCCAGTCCCTGCCAACGGGGCAGGCGGGACGACCAGCGATTCTCCCCGGTTGAGAGGAGTGGAACTGCCTCTGCGGAGTTACTCATCATGGCGCGCGCTTGCATCTGAGGATATGCGAAAATCAGCCTTCTCGCCAAGAAAAACGAACGC
>Ga0187847_10004534_pt1 | contig 10205 bp, 8 predicted proteins | sample June2016WEW_4_10_FD_132458 | JGI IMG/M metagenome (GOLD analysis project Ga0187847, IMG submission 132458) | Peatland microbial communities from SPRUCE experiment site at the Marcell Experimental Forest, Minnesota, USA - June2016WEW_4_10 | ecosystem: Environmental > Terrestrial > Soil > Wetlands...
AGATGGCGATGATGCCGATCACCCAGCCCGAGCCGAGATAAGGGATATTCCAAAAAGGATAATTCATGCTGTCTCTTCCTTACCGGATGGTCCAATAGCCGATGACAGTGGTGGCCAGCAGCGCGAAGACCGCCAACAGGCCGAAGTAATGCGCAGCGCGGGCGCGTTGACCGGATTCTTTCTTGATGTCGTAGAAAGGAATGAGAACCCAGAGTGCGATACCCAAGCTGAAAAGCAGAATTCCTGCGATTTCTCCGGACTCGCCGGGAAGAACATTGCCCAGCAGCTTGAGCATTTCAAAAGGGCTCATGAAGTACCACTCGGGATGAATGCCTGCCGGAGCGGGAACGGGCGTAGTCGAATTCAGGTCGAACTGCTTGCCGAGGGCCCAGGGAAAGACCGAGGCCAAGAGGGCGAGCACATTGAGCGAGATGAGCCACATGGCCAAGTCCTTGCGCAGGAAGTTAGGCATGAAAGGCATGTTTTTGCGCTCGGTTGTGGGCTTGGCCTCCTCGCTGGGCGGTACTGCATTGCCGTGGCGCTGCACCAGCCAGAGGTGGAAGCCGAGCAGCGGCAGAAACAAGGCCGGCAACACGACAACGTGCAGGGCAAAGAAGCGCTGCACGGTGAACTCGCTGACTTCAGGACCACCGCGCAACATGTTGGCGATGGCGGGGCCGATCGACGGAATGGCGGCAGGGATTTCGAGGCCGACCTTAGTGGCGAAGTAGCTGAGCTCGTCCATGGGCAACAGATACCCGGAGAAGCCAAAGACCGATGCGATGCCAAGCAGGGCCATGCCGCTAAGCCAGCCCAGTTCACGCGGTTTGCGGTAGGCCTTCATAAAGTAGACCGAGAACATGTGCACCAGGATAGCGAAGATCATGAGGTTGGCGGACCAGGCGTGCGCCGACCGGATGAGCCACCCGAAGTGCATGACGAAGGTGATCTGGCGAACTGACTCGAAGGCTTCAACGCCGGGCCGGTAATAGACCAGTAGCAGAACACCGGTGAAGCACTGGACGAGGAAAAGGAACAGCGAGATTCCACCCCAGTAATACCAGAAGGACTGGGAGTGAACGGGGACGGTCTTGTGGCGCGCGAAGGCGGCCAACTCCGAGAGCCCGAGACGCTCGTCGACCCAATCGTAGATTTTGGCGGCTGCGGTCTTTGGAGCGGCGATGGTTTCAGTAGTCATGCTCAGTTCCTTTTGCAGGTGGCAGATGACAGGTTACAGATGACAGCAAGCCCGATGCTTCACGAACGGGAAACTACGACGCCAGTCTCGCTGACGGCAACTTTGAAGAGCTTAAGTGGCTTGGGCGGCGGTCCGCTGACGTTGGCTCCGGTGTAGGCGTTATAGACGCCGCCGTGACAAGCGCAGTGAATGCGGTCGGCTTGGGGCTCATATTGCACGGTGCAACCCAAATGCGTGCAGACTGCGGTCAAGGCGATCCAACGGCCGTCCTGGTGATGGATGAGCATGGCCGGAGCGGTGCCAAATTTAAACATTACTACCGAACCGGCGACCAGCTTTTGCGCGTCCTTGAGTGTGACCTCAGTGATGGCTGGTCCGTTCAGCGCCATCTCCTCGGGTGAAGCGAGATAGCGATAGATGGGATAAGCCAGCGCCGCGGTGTATAGCAGGCCCGCGGCACCACCGGCAGCGAGAAAGAAGCGACGGGTGAGGGCTTCGCCGGGATCAAGAGGTTCCTTGACAACCCGCTGTAAATGTTCCGAGTCAATGAGGTCAATGTGCTCGCCCGTGACAATCTGATCGCTCATAGTGAAGCCGCCTCCATGGTTTTCTGTGCGCGCGCCACGACGGACACGAGCCATCCGACAACACCCAGACCCGCTACAAAGAGGACCAGGAAAAGTCCGACGACGGACCAGTTCGTGACCACGACGCGATCCCACACGTCATAGCCTTTGCTCAGAAGGGTCAGGTCGCGCACTCCGTCGCGATAGACGGTAAAGGTGATTTCGATAAGCACGGCGAGCAGAACGGCGGACCAGGCCAACAGTCCCGACCGGCCTGCGGAGATTTTGGCGAACCCGGCAAAGGCGGCCAGTAGGACGGCGACGAGTACCAGCACTCCCCATCCGTAGCCTGCGAACCCGGCGAATTTGTAGAGGGGATGCGCGGCAAGCCCGGCCTTGACGGCATCGGGCTGAACAGAGAAGGCCCAGAATCCGGCGGCGAGATAGACAAGACCGAAGAGCGCGGCTACCTTGCCGCCGAGGCCAGCGAGGAATTGCTTTTCATCCGCGGTGAAGGTACTGCGGGCGGAGAGATAAATGAGCCAGAGTCCGGCAATGAAGAGACCCCCGGCGATCATGAGCAGCCAGCGCGGTGTGAGTGTAGGATCGCCGGTGGGCAGATAGGCTCCCATCGACGAGGCAGAATACATATCGCGCCACACCTCAGGGCGCAGCATCAGCGTCATGTTAGTGGAGAGCAGGCGGGCCACACTGCCAGCGAGTAACCATGCGATTAGGCCTACCCACCATGCGGATTTTCCCTCTTCGAGCCGCGCCGAGAAGCGATAGAGCAGCCAATAAGCCAGCATGAGGATGCCGATGATGGAGATCCAGTAAATCCCGATGAGGACGCTCGATGTGTAGAGCGCGCGGCCATAGAGCACCTGGGCAAACAGGAGTGGCGGAACGCCCAGATTTATGACGAAGGTCATGACAACGGTGAGACGGCGAGCCAGCGCTCGAGCCGTGACCATGGAGGCCGGCGAGCCGCGGAAGAGGCTGAGCAAGACGGCGAAAAGCAGTCCGCCCAGGAGCATTTCCACGGCGACAAAGTGCAGTGCCAGCGTGACGATATGGAGCAGCTTGAACAGCCATATCGGAGCCGGCAGAGGAATTGGGTCGACAGCGGGAAAAAGATGCATAGCGCTTTAGGGGTTCCTTTCGATCTCCCGGCAAAGCTGGGGATGGAGCGAGGAAAACGGAGGCATTTTGGACTATTTTTCTCCAATTTCAATTTGAAAAGAAAAGTTAACTTCCGAGGCGAACGGCGGTCTGTGATGGAAAACACAAATGTCCGTGACACACTCAGCTACTCTGCTGGCGGGATACCATTTTTATTCGACAGGACTACCCGATGAAGCAAACCAATTCGTCGATGCAACTGACGCGAGCCGCCGACTACGCCGTCCGCGTAATGGTTCACCTGGCGACGCTGCCCGTGCATGAGCGCGCATTGCTGCCTGCGCTGGCAGAGGCCACCGGGGCTCCTGAGAGCTTTCTGTCCAAGGTGCTTCAGGCCCTGTCGCACGCCAAGCTGATTGCGTCACAACGAGGACAGTCGGGAGGGTTTGAGATATTACCAGCGGGCCGGCAGGCTTCGATGCGGGAGGTGATCGAAGCGATCGACGGACCACTGTGCCTGAATGTGTGTCTGCTCTCCGAGCGAGCGTGCGGCAGAGCAAAACGGTGCCCGGCGCATCCGGTCTGGGTGAGAGCACAGGAGGCGATGCTGGATGTCTTATCGAGTGCGGTGATCGCGGACCTGGCTTGCCAAGCGCGAATCACTCAGTTCCACAGGCGCGCGGTGGTCGTTCCGTTTACCGCATTGAGGAATGTGAGTAGCTAAAAGCTGACTGGTTTAGATCGCGGCTTGTAGGAGGCGCGTGGGACTGCTGAGCGCTCAACCTTTCGGTCGATACTTGAACCCACCTTGGCCCGTATACTAGCTGCCTATGTTTCAGGCACTTCGAACGACCACCTTCCTTGGACTGCTGGCGGCGGGAATTCCCGCTCTTCTTATTGCACAAGCTACAGGTCCCGGTGCTCTTCCCCCTGGACAGCAAACCGAAAGACCATCTGAAGGTGCGCAACCGGCAGCTTCAAGCGGGCAGGAAACGGGGGCGCCACACCCGATCCAGCTTGACGCGCAGCACCGGCCGATTACCGAGGGCGGCTTCGTAAAGAGTGGGCCGATCGTCTTTATCGACGACTCGGAAAAGGCGGGACTGACGCACTGGACGCACAAGATGGGAACGCCGCAGAAAAACTACATCGTCGAGACGAAGGGCTCAGGTGTGGGGCTGATCGACTACGACCATAGCGGATGGTTATCGATCTACATGGTCAACGGTTCCACGGTGGATGCACTGACTGGCAAGGAGACGCCTCCGCACGCAGCACTGTTCCGCAACAACCACGACGGGACGTTTACTGATGTAGCTGCACAGGCAGGCGTGACCAACGACCGCTGGGGTACGGGCGTAGCGATTGCCGACTTCGACAACGATGGATGGCCAGATATTTTTGTGTCGAATGTGGGAAAGAACCGGCTGTATCACAACAACCACAACGGAACGTTTTCCGACGTGGCGGAAAAAGCGGGTGTGCAGCTGGGCAACTGGTCGAGCGGAGCAACGTGGGGCGACTACGATGGAGACGGACGTCTGGATCTGTTTGTCGCGGGTTATCTGCACTGGGACTGGAGCAACCTGCCCAACAGCAAAGAGGGCGGAGGCAACAATGCGTTTTGCACCTTCCGAGGCGAACAGGTGGCGTGCGGGCCGCGGGGATTGAAGGGCGAGCCGGATCACTTGTTTCATAACGACGGCGACGGAACTTTCACGGACGTGAGTGACAAGGCGGGAGTGGCCGACCATGCGGGGTACTACGGGCTGGGCGCGTTATTTGTAGATATCAACAACGACGGAAAGCTGGATCTGCTGGTGGGCAACGATTCAACGCCAAATTATCTCTATCTGAACAAGGGCGATGGAACATTCGAGGACCTGAGCTATGCCTCAGGATTTGCGCTGAATGAGGCAGGGCGTGAAACGGCTTCAATGGGAATCGCGGTGGGCGATTACGAAAACAACGGGCAACTCGACATATTCAACACTACGTTTTCCGATGACTACAAGCCGCTCTATCACAACGAGGGCGACGCGAATTTTACCGATGTCAGTTACCACGTGGGGCTGGGCGAGATTACTGTTCCTTTCCTGAGCTGGGGCGATGCATTTTTGGACTATGACAACGATGGCTGGAAGGATCTGCTGATGGCAGACGGACACGTGTACCCGGAGGCGGACAAATACAACTGGGGAACGAGTTGGAAGGAACGGCCGATGCTGTTTCACAACATCGGAGGCAAGAAGTTTGAGAATGTGCCGGCGGTGGAAGGTACCGGATTGGCGGACGTGATTGCCGGGCGCGGGATGGCTGTGGGCGATTTGTTCAACGACGGCAAGTTGGATGCGGTCATCAACGTGGTCGACGGGCATCCAGTGTTACTTCGAAACGTGGACCCAAACAAAAATCATTGGCTTGAACTAAAGCTGGTTGGCGGGCCAAAAAGCCCGCGGGATGCGGTGGGAGCTACGGTGTACGTCACCGCGAACGGGATGAAGCAGCGCGGTGATGTGTTGAGCGGCGGGAGTTATCTCTCAACCAATGATCCGAGGCCCCATTTTGGATTGGGACTGGCAACGACTGTAGACGCAATCGAAGTGCATTGGCCCAGCGGCAAGGTGGAGAACTTCACTGTGCCGGGTGTGGACCGGATTGTGACTTTGACAGAGGGGTCGGGCAAATAGGCGGTCATAGAACTTGGCCCATTTGCATTTTCAGGGCAAAAAGTGTTTCAATTTGAATATTGAAACAGGGGTGCTCCACGCGGTGGGGCTGAGATAATACCCTAGAACCCGATCCGGATAATACCGGCGTGGGAAGTTTCCGAAGCGAAGCGGCCTTCCTTTTTGAATCGTGGCGTCAGTTCCCTTGTTTCATTCGGTTGAACCGAGGGGATACTATGCTCGAAATCGCAGTTACCGTCACCGCACGCATTCCATTCCAGTCCAATCAGATCGACTGCTGGCGGAGTTTCCAAAGCCGCTCAAACGCCGCGTCGTCACTGCGCAATCTGAGAAGCAGCTCATTGGCCACATGGTTAGTTGCAGTGGCGTGCCTCGGCGCTCCGCTCGGAGCTTATTGCCAGACTGCGGATCACTCGCCCACCAATCCGCCGACGCAAAATGCGAACCCTGCTCTATCTGCAGCAGCAGTAAGACCCTCCGCGGCGGCACAGCAGGTTCCGCGCCTGACCACGACAGTTGAGGTGCATGGCGAGGCGAAGGACGATTATCTTCCCGATGCGGTAGCAGTGGGGACCCTGAATGGATCGACGCTGAAAGAGACGCCGCTTTCGGCAACAGTGATAACTCGCGACCTGCTGAACGACCAGGTTTCGCGGCTGCTCTCCGACGTGGTGAAGAACGATGCCTCCGTCGACGACGATTACGTGCCGGTGGGTTACTACGGATGGTATGAGATTCGTGGTTTCGCGATTGACCTGGCAACGGGGCTCGAAATCAACGGGATGACGATTGCCGGGGAGCAGGACGTGCCGCTCGAGAACAAGGAGCGGGTGGAGATTCTCAAGGGGATTGCGGGCCTGGAAAGTGGCGTGGCCAATGCGGGTGGGCTGATTAACTACGTGACCAAGCGGCCTGCGGCGATCAAGGCGATTGATCTGGCGACCGATCATCGTGGGAGTACGTACGGTGCGGCTGACGTGGGTTGGCTGCTGGGCAGCCGTAAACAGGTGGGGGCACGTTTCAACCTGGGCGGCGAACGTATCGCCAGCTATATGAACGACACCAACGGCTGGCGAGCCTTGGGCGCAGGAGCGGCGGATTGGAAACTGAGCCCCATGGCGATTTTGAAGGGCGATTTTGAGTATCAGCACAAGGTGGAACGCGATGGCAGTGGATACCAATTGCTGGGAGGCGCGACGGTTCCGGACATAAACCAGATCTACCCTTCGACGATGCTGGGCGATCAGCCCTGGGGTCCGCCGGACACTTACAACACCTTCAACACGAGCATGCGTCTTGACTACACTCTGCCGCATAACTGGGCGATCTTCGGCGCGGCGAGTTACAGTCACTCGCTCATTGAAGACAATGTGATTTACGCTTATGGCACACCGTTCGATGCCAACGGGAACGTCAGTTGCCCCAATGCACCCGATGCGCCCGCGTACTTCTTCTGCCCCGACGGTAGCTATGGTATCTACGACTACCGCGATCCGGGCGAACTGCGCAAGGACGAAGTGGCGGAGGCCATCCTGACCGGGCACGTGAAGACCGGGCCGGTTATTCATGACGTTGCTGCAGGAGGAGAAGTATTTCTGCGCAGCGTGCAGCAGCCCGGCTTCTACACGATGGACAATCCGTATTCCTCCGATGGGATTGTGCAGGATGGCGCGGTGTACGCCTATGTGGGCTCGGAGAACATCTATCAGCCGACTGCGCCGGTTGCCATCGAGAGCCCGCTCCAATCCGCTGGACCACGCAGACTTTGGGAAGACAGCCACCAGGCCGCAGCGATTCTGCAGGACCGAATACACTTGCCTGGCCGCATCCAACTCATCGGAGGTGGACGCTACGACGCTCTGCGCGACCATAACTATTCGGGCTGGGCCACAAGTCCCTGCACCGCATCGCCTGTGCCTGGACCGGTCGGCGATCCGTGCCCGACAACCTACCCCGCACCGAATCAGCCCAACTACTCCGTTGTCACTCCGCCGAATAACACGGATCAGGATGTATGGCTGCCTTTCTATGCAGCGACTTATGCGCCAGTTAGCAGCGTGACTCTCTATGGGAATTACAGCGAGTTGCTCTCGCTGGGGCCTCAAGCCGCCTGGTGGGTGGATAACGCCAACCAGTTTCTAGCGCCGTATCATACGCGGCAGGCGGAGATCGGCGCAAAGTACGAGCCAAGCCAGCGCATCCTGCTCACGACGGCGTTCTTCCGAACGAGGGCGCCATTCTTCTATCCGGAAAGCGATGGAGCAGGTGGGTTCGAGTTCGTTTCGCAGGGCCGAGAGACGCACGATGGCATCGAAGCGAATGTGCAAGGCAAAGCGGCAAACTGGCTGCGGCTAACAGCTTCAGCCGCAGCGATCAACGCGACCTCGGACGAAACCGGGACCCCGGCGTTCGACGGCAAGCAGGTGATCAACGTGCCGCACCTGCACACGACTGTGTTTGCGGACTTGACGGTGCCGCATGTGCAAGGGCTGCACCTGATGCCGGGATGGAGCTACTCCGGACGCAAGGAAGCCACGCGCGACGATACGGTGAGCGTGCCCAGCGTGAACATTTTCAACCTGGGAGCGCGCTACACACCGGGCGGCGAAGAGGGCCGCGTGACCTTTCGGATTTACGCCAATAACATTGCCGACAAGAAATACTGGAGCGATACCGGCACCAACACCGGCGACTCGTTTCTTTGGCTGGGAGCGCCGACGACGGTGCGGCTTTCGGCGCATTACACTTTCTAGACCCTCCAGTTTGATCTGAGGACATATTCGAAATGAGTGCAACGGCAATGGCACACGGAATGGACGGACGGCTGGTGAAATCCGATTGGGCACCGCTGACGCTCGCCGAGGTTCGCGAGTTGCTGAGCAAGTTTCCCGAGTGCGAGGATCCCGTCGAAATTCTATCGGTGAGCCCGCGACCATTTTCCGCAGCGAGCGTTGTGAGGACGCGCAGCGGGCGGGTGTTCGTCAAGCGGCATCATCGGACTGTTCGCGATGCGGAAGGACTGCTCGAGGAGCATCGTTTTATGAAGCACCTGTTGGCGCACGACGCAAAGGTGCCACGTGTGTTTGCGAACTCGTCGGGCGAGACGGCAATCGAACTAGGTGAGTGGACGTATGAAGTGCATGAGACGCCCGAAGGCGTGGACCTTTATTGTGAGGCGATTTCGTGGACTCCGTTTCGCACAACGGTTCACGCGCGTTCAGCGGGTCGAGCGCTAGCGCGATTGCATCGCGCGGCGGAGGGGTTTGATTCGGCGCGACGCAAACCACGCCCATTGGTGGCGAGCTTCACCATCTTTACCAATAAGAATGCAAGCACGGCAATGGAAAGCTATTTAACTGCGCACCCGACGCTGGTTGGAAATACGATGGTACGCAAGTGCTGCGATGAAGCGCTGGAGTTGCTCGCGCCGTTCCACGAGGAGTTGCGGCCGCTGTTGCCGGCGCTCCGGCCGGTGTGGACACACAATGACTTGCACGCTTCAAATTTGCTTTGGAGCGATGCAACGAAAAACGCGCAGGCAACAGCGATCATCGACTTTGGCCTTGCCGATCGGACCGATGCTGTTCACGATCTGGCCCATACGATTGAACGAAACATTGTGGAATGGCTTGCGTTGGTGGAGGACCCGGCACATCCTGAAAGTGTGCCGGTGCACTTCGACCACCTGGAAGCGTTGCTTGCTGGCTATGAGTCAGTGCGACCGTTGAGCGATGAGGAGGTGGCTGCGCTGGAGCCAATGACAGCGCTATGCCACGCGGAATTTGCTCTGAGTGAGACCGACTACTTTCTTGGCGTGTTGCACTCGGAGGAGAAAGCGCCGATGGCCTGCGACGGCTGGCTGGTTGGTCATGCGCGCTGGTTTCGCAGCGCGGGCGGCAGGAAGCTATTGGACAGGATTCGGCAATGGGCTGAGAAGCGCGTTCCCCGCGATGAGGGAGCGCTGCAGAGATGAGTTGGGCTGCGATTGCGGACTACGGAGCCACGCACTGGGTGGAACTGGCGGGGTTTCTGACGACATGGGTGGGCATCTGGCTCACGACCAAGCGCCTGCTGATTTGTTGGCCGGTGGTGCTGGCGGCCGACATCTTCTACCTGGTCGTTTTCTATCAGGCACGGCTCTACAGCGATGCGCTGTTGCAGGTGTTTTTTGTGGCATTCACTCTCTACGGGTGGTGGCACTGGTGGCGCGGCGTGCGTGAAGAAGGTGAGGTACGTGTAGTTCCGCTCAGTTCACTAGGATGGGTCGCTGGGCTGGTTGCGGGCGCCTTTGGTGCAATCGCGCTGGGATGGTTAATGGTAAGGATTGGCGCGGCCTTGCCCCATCTGGATGCGGCTTTGACCAGCTATAGTCTGGTGGCAAGCTGGTGGCAAGCACGCAAGCATACGGCCAACTGGTGGTTGTGGATTGCCATTGATAGCGTGTATGTGGGTGAGTATGCGTACAAGGATCTATGGCTCACGGCTGTGCTCTCGGTCGGACTGGTAATGCTGGCTGTGCTGGGATTGCGGGATTGGCGACGGGTGCCTGCAGTGAACCCCCAAAGTGAGACATTTTAGGAAGTCACAGTTTGCAGCGAATGGGGGGCTGCAAATGCGAAGGAATAGGAG
>Ga0187847_10004536_pt1 | contig 10203 bp, 13 predicted proteins | sample June2016WEW_4_10_FD_132458 | JGI IMG/M metagenome (GOLD analysis project Ga0187847, IMG submission 132458) | Peatland microbial communities from SPRUCE experiment site at the Marcell Experimental Forest, Minnesota, USA - June2016WEW_4_10 | ecosystem: Environmental > Terrestrial > Soil >...
AGCGCGTGTTCCTCGCGCGCGAGAATTTCGATCTGCATCGAGACTTGTTCGTCGGCCATGGGGGCCCTCCTGCCGCAAGCCAATAGGCGCAATGCCCGGCGCGGGCAAGCACGGCGTATCGGTCTTCGAAAAACTGGAGCGGGCGAAGGGATTCGAACCCTCGACCCCAACCTTGGCAAGGTTGTGCTCTACCCCTGAGCTACGCCCGCGCTCCGTTCGTGCGAGGGGGGCGATGATACAAACCCCGCCCGGCTTTGCAACCCTCGGCTCAAGCCTAAGCCGCCGGTCCTAACCAAGCCCTAAAGCCCCGCCAAAGCGCTTGATCTCGCGCCTGCCCACCGTCATTACCATAGGCCCAAACCGCCCGGCAAACCGCCCGCGCCGGGATTTCCGGCCTGGGAATGCCAAAACCAGGGAGACCGCGCCTCATGTACAAAGCCTCCGCCAACACCATGCTGCCGACCTCGATCATCGGCTCGCTGCCGCGCCCGGCCTGGTACACGGCAGTGCTGGGCTCCCAAAGCTTCCTCGAAGCCATGGTCCATTCGCGCTACCGCGAGCAATACGAGGACGCGGTTTCGGTCTTCCTGCGCGCGCAGGAAACCGCCGGGCTCGACATCGTCACCGACGGCGACGCGCATTACGACGAAGAGGTCGCCGGCATGAGCTGGCAAAGCTACGCGCCGCGTCACATGTCGGGCTTCGACAAATCGCCCACCCCCACGGTCTACAATCTAGGCGCCGTCGGCTTCCCGCGCGGCCACATCCTGCACGATTCGCTCGAGGCGCGGGTGCTGCCCAAGGTGGTGGGCCCGATCGGCCGCGGCGATCTGCAATACGCCGCGATGTGGAAAACCGCGCAGCGTCTCACCCGGAAGCCGGTCAAGTTCGGCACCATCCTGCCCGAACTCCTGGCCGCGACCGTGACCGACGTCTATTACAAGGACCCGGTCGAGCGCACCATGGCGCTGTCCAACGCGCTCAACGAGGAATTGCACGAGCTCGCCGATGCCGGCTGCCCGGTGATCCAGATGGAAGAGCCGCAAATCCACATGGTGCCGGCGCGCGGCCCCACCTTCGGCAAGCTCGGCCCGGCCGAGCTGGTCAAGATCTTCAACAACACGGTCAAAGGCCTGCGCGCCAAGACCGAAATCTGGTGCCACACCTGCTGGGGCAATCCCTCGCAGCAGCGCATGTTCCGCGACGTGCAGAGCTACCAGCCGACGCTCGACTCCCTGAACCAGGTCGACGCCGACGTCCTCACCTTCGAGACCTGCTCCTCCGGCACCGGCGATCTGAAGGCCATCGGCCAGATCATCAAGGAGAAGAAAATCGTCATCGGCGTCATCGACCACCACACCCTCCAGGTCGAACGTCCCGACCAGGTGGCCGACATCATCCGCGCCGCCTTGAAGCACATCCCGGCCGAACGGCTGATGATCTCGTCCGATTGCGGCATGGGACGCGAGGGCATGAGCCGCCGCCACGCGGTCTACAAGATGGTGGCGATGGTGCTGGGCACCAACATCGTGCGCAAGGAGCTGGGCCTGCCCGAGGCCGAATGCCTGGCCGCCGATCCCCGCTATTCCCTCACCTTGACCAAGAAAGCCTAGGCCCGGAAATAAGGCGCCAAGGCGCTGGACTTCGCGCCCGCGAGCCTCCATTTACTAGGGAGGTTCGAGGGCCAGGGGTTTGAGCCCAGGGGTTTTTAAGATGGACACCATCATCGGCAAGGGCGCAAGCGGGCCGCAAGGCCCGGCTGCGGGTAAACCGGGCGCCAACGGCGCCGCCGGCCTGGTCAAGGACGGATCGACCGAAAGCTTCATGGCCGACGTCATCGACGCCTCGGCGCAGGCCGCCATCGTCGTCGATTTCTGGGCGCCGTGGTGCGGGCCGTGCAAGCAATTGGGCCCGGCGCTGGAAAAGGCCGTGCTCGCGGCCAAGGGCGCGGTGCGCTTGGTGAAGATCAACGTCGACGAGAACCAGGAATTGGCGCAGCAGATGCGCATCCAGTCGATCCCGGCGGTCTATGCCTTCAAGGACGGCCGCCCGGTCGACGGCTTCGTCGGCGCCTTGCCCGAGGGCCAGGTGAAGCAATTCGTGCAGAAGCTCGTGGCGTTGGGGCCCGGCGGCGGCGGCGCCGCGCCGTCGCCCATCGCCGATGCGCTGGCGCTCGCCCAGGCGGCGCTCACCGCCGGCGACCAGGCCCGCGCCGCCAATATCTGGAGCCAGGTTTTGCAGATGGAGCCGGGCAATGTCGAGGCGATTTCCGGTCTCGCGCGTTTCGCCATAGCCAAAAAGGATTTCGCCAAGGCCAAGGAATTGCTCGCGCGCGCGCCCGCCGATCAGGCCGGTGCGCCCGAGATCGCGGCGGCCAAGGCGGCGTTGGAGCTGGCCGAGGCCGGGGCCAAATCCGCGGGCGCTTCGGGCGAATTCGAGGCGCGTCTCGCGCAAAACCCCAAGGACCATCAGGCCCGGATCGATCTCAGCCTGGCGCTCTTTGCCGCCGGGGATCGCGAAAAAGCCATCGACCAGCTCTTGGAAAGCATCCGCCTCGAGCGCGAATGGAACGAGCAGGCGGCGAGGAAGCAGCTCTTGAAGCTGTTCGAAGCCGTCGGTCTTTCCGATCCGCTCACGATCGCCGCGCGCAAGCGGCTTTCCTCCATCCTGTTCTCATGAGCCCGGCCGGTCTTCCGGAAAGCCTGCCGCTCTTTCCCCTGACCGGGGTTCTGCTGCTGCCGCGCGCGAATCTGCCGCTCAACGTCTTCGAGCCCCGTTATCTGGCGCTGACCGAGGCCGCGCTGGCCGAAGGCCGGTTCATCGGCATGATCCAGCCCCTGGAAGGCAAGGGCGATGAAGGCGACCCGCCGCTCTACAAGACCGGCTGCGCCGGCCGCATCGTCGAATTCCGCGAAACCGGCGACGGCCGGTACCTCATCAATCTGCTGGGCGTGTCGCGCTTCGACGTGGCGCGCGAGCGGCCCAAGACCGAACTCTTCCGCCGCGCGGTGCCGGACTGGTCGCCCTATGCCGGTGACATGAGCGAATCCGAAAATCCGAACCTCGACCGCGCCCGGTTGTTGAAGGCGCTCGGGCCTTTCCTCGCCCGCCACGGCGTCAAGACCGATCCGGATTCCGTCCAATCCGCGCCGCTCGCGCGGCTGGTCGACGCCGTATCCATGATGGCGCCTTTCGCGCCGCGCGAGAAACAGGCGCTGCTCGAAGCCGCTCCGGATGCCCGCGCGCTGCTGCTGACCCAGTTGATCGAAATGTCGTTGCTCGCCGACGCCGCGCCCGTATCCGGCGCGTCCAACTAGGAGGCTTTGATGCCCGAGATCGATCCCCGGCTGTTGGAAATCCTGGTCTGTCCCTTGACCAAGGGGCCGCTCCGGTACGACCGCGCGGCCCAGGAGCTGGTCAGCGTCCAGGCGGGCCTGGCCTATCCCATCCGCGACGGCATTCCGATCATGCTGGCCGACGAGGCGCGGGTCCTGGGCGACGGCGAGAAATCCGCCCGCAAACCGTGAGCCCGAATTCGTGAGCGGGGTCTGGCCCACCGAGATCCGCCTCAAGCAGGCGGAAAAACTGCTCGAGGTCGATTTCGAAGGCGGCGAGAGCGTCAGCCTGCCGGCGGAATATCTGCGGGTCGAAAGCCCGTCGGCCGAGGTCCAGGGCCACGGGCCCGGCCAGAAGCAGCTGGTCGCGGGCCGCTCGCAGATCGGGATTTTGGCGGTCGAGCCGGTCGGCAATTACGCCATCCGCATCAAGTTCGACGACCTGCACGATAGCGGCATCTATACCTGGGCCTATCTGCACCAGTTGGGCCGCGAACGGGACAAGCGCTGGAAGGACTATCTCCAAGCCCTTGAAAAGGCCGGCCAATCGCGCGACCCCAAGCGTAGCTCGTAAAGCGCGAAGCTAAATTTAAAGAGGCGTCGCTCGTAAAGAGCGAAGCCCCAAAAAAACCTTAGGAAAGCTTAAAGGGTCTCGCCCCGCACCAGCTTGGGCAGGTCTCCCAGAATCCCCATGGCGTGGCGCATCATCACCTTCTTCATGCCGGGCATGCGGTTGACCGCGCCCAGGCCCAGATCGCGCATCCCCGCCAGCGTCCTCGACCGGTTGGAGAACAGGCGGTTGAGCCCATCGGTCATCGCGGCCAAGGCCACCGAATCGAAACGCCGCCAGCGCTCGTAACGCGCCAGCAGATCCGCGGTGCCGATGTCGAGGCCCAGCCGGCGCGCATCGACCGCGATCTCGGCGAGGCTCGCCACGTCGCGCAGGCCCAGATTCAATCCCTGGCCGGCGATGGGATGGATGGCATGGGCCGCGTCGCCGACCAGCGCCAAACGCCCGGATGTGTAGCGATTGGCGTGGATGAAGCCCAGCGGATAGGTCCACACCGGCCCGGCCAGTTCCACCTCGCCCAGGAAATCGCCGAAGCGCCGCGCCAGCTCGGCGTGGAACTTGTCGGACGGGAGCTTCAGGAGCTTGGGCACAAGCTCGGATCGTTCGCTCCAGACGATCGAGGAACGGTTGCCGGTCATCGGCAGGATCGCGAACGGCCCGGCCGGGCGGAAATGCTCCACCGCCACGCCGTGATGCGGCTTCGCGTGCTTCACCACCGCCACGATCGCGGTCTGGCGGTAGGACCAGCTCAGGCATTCGATCCCGGCTTGCTCGCGCAACGCCGAATTGCGTCCGTCGCAGGCCGCCACCAGCAACGCCTTGATGGAAGTTCCATCGTCGAGCGAGACCAGCGCATAGGCGCCTTTGTCCGCCACGGACTTCACCGTCTTGGGCGCGAGGATGCGGAGATTTTTGAATCCTTTCGCGCGCCGGTAGAGCGCGCGGCGCAACGCCGCGTTCTCGACGATATAACCCATCGGGTTGCCGCCGATCTGCTTGTGGTCGTAATGCAGGAAGAAGGGCGAGGCGCCGTCGGCGACGCGGATCTCCAAGATGGGCTCCGCCTCGGGCTCGAGCTCCGGCCAAACGCCGATCGCGTCCATCACCCGGCGCGAGCCGAAGGAGAGCGCGGTGGTGCGGCCGTCGAAGCCGGGCTTGAGCATCGTCTTGGGCTCGAGCCGGTCGATCAACGCGACCTCGATCCCGGCTTGGGCGCAGGCGATCGCCAGCGTCATGCCGGCAAGCCCGCCTCCGGCCACGGCCAATTCGGTGCGCGATTCAGTCGCCATGGCGGCGATGATGCCCCGTACGCCCGGCAACCCGCAAGGAACTAGACCAGCGCCGCCGCGCCCACCGCCGCCACCTGGCCGTCCTGGGCCGAGGAGGCGCCCGAACAGCCGATCGCTCCCACCACCTTGCCGCCGACCGTCAGCGGCAGACCGCCCTCGACCGGCAGCACGCCGGGGAGATTGGCGATGACCGGCCGGGTGGCGAAGGTCTCCTCCCATTGCTTGGTCGGGCGCTTGAACATCGCGGCGCAACGCGCCTTGGCGACCGAAACCCGGACGCTCGCCAGCCCCGCCTCGTCCATGCGGGCATAGGCGAGGAGATGGCCGGCCTCGTCGACCACGGCGATCGACAGGTTGAATTTCTGCTTTTTCGCCTCGGCCAGCGCGGTATCCAGCACCTTGCGCGCGCCGTCGAGCGATAGACTTTTCTTGTCGGTGGTATCGGCCATGAATTCCTCCCGGTTAGGAAATGCGAGCGGCGATCTTAACCGCCGCGAGCCCGCCCGCCCAGCGCGGCGAAAGCGCTTTGTTTTCCCGGATTCGCGGTTGTAGGCTTGGGCCCAAGCCCCGCCAGAAAAACTGCTTCCGGGACTCATGGACATTTATCTGCCGATCGCCGCGGTCTCGCTGAACGGATTCGTTCTCCTGATCCTGGGGACGGCGGTGGGATTTCTCTCGGGCGTGTTCGGCATCGGCGGCGGCTTTTTGCTGACGCCCCTGCTGATCCTGGCCGGGGTGCCGCAGGCGGTGGCGGTCGCCACCTCGGCCAATCAGCTCGTCGGCGCCTCCGTCTCGGGGGCGTTGGCGCATTGGCGGCGCGGCAATGTCGACATCGCCATGGCGCTGGTGATGCTGACGGGCGGCCTCGCCGGCTCGGCCTTCGGCGTGTCGGTGTTCGCGCTGCTGCTGCGCATCGGCCAGGCCGATCTGGTGATCAGCCTGTCCTATGCCGTGCTGCTGGGCGGGCTCGGCATAGCGATGCTGTTCGAGAGCGCGCGGACGATTCTGCTCCGGCGCGGGGGCGGCCCGGTCGAGCGCAAGCTGCACCAGCACAATTGGATGCACGGCCTGCCGTTCAAGATGCGCTTTCGCCGCTCCAAGCTCTATATCAGCATGCTGGTGCCGCTGGGGCTCGGATTCCTGGTCGGCACGCTGTCGGCGATCATGGGCGTGGGCGGCGGCTTCGTCATGGTGCCGGCGATGATCTATCTCCTCGGCATGCCCACATCCATGGTGCCGGGAACCTCGCTGTTCCAGATCATCTTCGTCTCGGCCGCCGTCACCGTGCTGCAGGCGGTGGAGAACGGCACGGTCGACCTGGTGCTGGCGATGATCCTGCTCCTCGGCGGCGTGATCGGCGCCCAGCTCGGGAGCCGCTTCGGCGCCAAGCTCCGGGGCGAACAGCTGCGCGCGGCGCTCGCCATCATCGTGCTGGCGGTGGCGGTGAAGCTGCTGGCCGACATGACGGTGACGCCGCCCCAGCTCTATACGCTCGAGGCGATCCAATGAGGGCGGGAATCAAGAAACTGCGGCTGCTCGCCACGCTCTTTTGTTTCGCTTCGCTCTTTGCGAGCGGCGCGCGCGCCGACCAGCCGCTGCTGGCCGATCTCTCGAGTCATCTCATCGCCATCACCACCGGCTTCACCGGCGCCTCGGTGGTGCTGTTCGGCGCGACCGACGGACCCGGCGACGTGGTGATCGTGGTGCGCGGGCCCGAGCGCGACACGGTGGTGCGGCACAAGAGCCGGTTCGCCGGCATCTGGATCAACACCCGCCAGGTGACCTTCGCCGGCGCGCCGAGCTACTACGCCGCCTTCTCCAGCAAGCCGCTCGACGACATCGTGCCGCAGCCGGTGCAATCGCTGCACCAGATCGGCCTCGCCAATCTGCGCCTCCAGCCCAAATCGACCAGCCTCGCCGACGACGAGGTGGCGGATTTCCGCGCCGCGCTGATCGACGACCGGCGCCAACAGGGCGTCTACGACGACGCGGTCGGCCGGATCAGTTTCCTCGGCGACCGGCTGTTCCGCGCGCAGATCGATTTTCCCGCCACCGTTCCGACCGGAACCTACTTCATCGAAGTCCTGCTGATCCGCGACGGCAGCGTGGTGACCGGCCAGACCACGCCGCTGGTGGTCTCGCAAATCGGCATCGACGCCGAAGTCGGCGAATTCGCCGAGCACCGCGCGCTGATCTACGGCCTGATTGCCGTGGCCTCGGCGGCGGTGGCAGGATATCTCGCCAACCTGCTGTTCCGCGGCGCATAGCGGACAAGGGACCATGACCGCCAAGAGCAAGGACACCAAAGGCAAAAGCGCCCCGCGACCGGGGGGAGCAAATCAGAATCGCGCCGCGCAGCAGCGCATCTTCCTGGTCGTGGTCGACGAGACCGAGGAGATGCGCGTGGCCTTGCGCTATGCCGCGCTCCGGGCGCGCCACACCGGCGGCCGCGTGGCGCTGCTCTTCGTCATCGAGCCGAGCGAGCTCAAGACCTGGGGCGCGATCGAGGATTTGCAGCGCCAGGAAAGCCGCCAAGCCGCCGAAGCGGCGCTCGCCAAGCTCTCGGGCGAGATCAACGAGATTTCGGGCAGCATGCCGATCGTCCATATCCGCGAGGGGTGGCGAAGCGACGAATTGCTGGCGCTGCTCGACGAGGAACCGAGCATCTCGGTCCTGGTGTTGGCGGCGGGCACCGGGCCTGAAGGGCCGGGGCCGCTGGTGACGACGCTGATCGGCAAGATGGCGGGCGCGGTGCGGGTGCCGGTCACCGTGGTGCCGGGGAATTTGACCGATGAGCAGTTGGCGGCGCTCGCTTAACTCTTTGTTTCATAACCCCAATCGCTTTGGGGTTGAGTTGCGGGGCTTCCAGGCCCAAGTTAAAGGTCCAATCCGGAGTAAGCCCGATGTTCATCGAAACCGAAACCACGCCCAACCCCGCCACGCTCAAATTCCTGCCCGGACGGGCGGTGATGAGCGCCGGCACCGCCGATTTCCCCGATGTGAGCCAAGCCGCGCGCTCGCCTTTGGCCAAGCGCCTGTTCGGCTTGCCGGGCGTGACCGGGGTTTTCCTGGGCGCGGATTTCATCACCGTCGCCAAGGCGGATACGACCGAATGGTTCGAGCTGAAGCCGCGCGTGCTGGGCACGATCATGGAACATTTCACCTCGGGCGAACCGGTGGTGACCGAAGCCGCGCCCGCCGCCGCCGAGGAAGAGGGCGACGAGGTGGTGGCGCAGATCAAGGAGCTGCTCGAGACCCGCGTGCGTCCGGCGGTGGCGCAGGATGGCGGCGACATCATTTTCGACCATTACGCCGAAGGCGTGGTCTATCTCCACATGCAGGGCTCGTGCTCGGGTTGTCCCAGCTCGACCGCGACGCTCAAGGCCGGCATCGAGAACATGCTGCGCCATTACGTGCCGGAAGTGACCGAAGTCAGAGCGGTCTAACTTTTTTCCGTCTTTTTATTCTAGGCCGCGCTCGCGGCCGCCCCTCCAACCCCGCTCGCGCGGCCTAGGAAGATTTCATCATCGGTTTCGGCGCATCGGCGTCCGACAGCAGCGGATAATTCTTGCTGTCGAAAAGCTGATAATGCCACCACTCGTTCTGGTAAAAATTCCAGCCCGACGCGCTCATCAATCCCAACAGCAACAGGCGGTTCTTCTGCGCCGCGGCGGGAATCTCCGTGTTGGCGTGATGCGAAAGCGGCGTGAAAGCGTCGAACCCCGTCCCCATGTCGAGTTCTTTTCCGGCGCCGTCGACCAAGGTCAAATCCACCGCCACGCCCCTCGAATGCGGCGAGCCCTTGCGCGGATCGGCCAGGAATTCGGGATCGGGGCGGCACTTCCACAACACCCATTGCGCCTCGCTCGGGCGGAAGGCGTCGAAAATCTTGAACCGGTAGCCCAGGGGTTTCGCCAAGGCGACCGCGCGTTTGAACGCCGCCGCCGCGTCGGGGTGGAGATAACAGCCGGGCCTGGCATAGACCGGCTTGCCCGTGAAGTTGTTGGGCGTGGCATAGGCGATGTCGATCAGGACATCGAACCCTTGCGGTGAAATCTCCTCGAGCGCCATGACCCCATTCTCGCAAGCCGCTATGATCGGCGCCATGGCGAAAGCACCCAAAGCCTTAAAAGTCCTGGGTTTCGATTGCGCCGGAAGCGGCTGCGCCGCCGCGGTGCTGGCGGGAGACCGCGTCGTGGCCAGGCGGGCGGAAAAGCTGGAGCGCGGCCAGGCCGCGCGGCTGATGCCCTTGATCGCCGAGACCCTGAAAGAGGCGGGGCTCGTCCCCGCCGATCTCGATCTGATCGCGGTGACGACCGGGCCGGGGGGCTTCACCGGCATCCGCATCGGATTGGCGGCGGCGCGTGGCCTGGCGCTGGCGGCGGGAATTCCGGCGGTGGGCGTATCGAACTTCGCGGCGGCCGCGGCTTCGGTTCCGCCCGCTTCGCGTCAGGGCCGCGCCCTGGTCGCCGCCATCGAATCCAAGCGCGAGGAATTCTATCTTCAGGTCTTCGCGCCGGCCGGGAACGAGGGGGGCGAAGGCCGGCTGGTCCATCCGCGCGATCTCCGGGATTTCCTGCCCGCGGGCAAGCTGCTTTTGACCGGCGACGCCGTCTTGCGGCTGTTGCCCTGGCTCAAGGACCGCGATGCCGTGGTGGCGCCGGGCGCGGGCCCGCCCGATCCGGCCAAAGTGGCGTTGCTCGGCCTGGAACTCTGGCAAAAGGGCGCAACCGCGCCGCCGCGCCCGCTTTATCTGCGTCCGCCCGACACCACCCTGCCGCGCGCCCGGAAAGCGCCCGGCGTGAAAGCGGGCCCGTGAAAGCCGGAATTCCCGCGGTACGCGATATCCTGCCCGGCGATATCGCGGATCTCGCGCTGCTCCACGCCAATTCCTTTCCCTTCGAGCCTTGGGACCGGGCTTCGCTCGAACGATTGATCGCGTTGCCGGCGATGCGCGCGCGCGTGATCGAGAATGCCGGGCGCGCGAAGCTGGGCTTTCTGCTGGCGC
>Ga0187847_10004537_pt1 | contig 10200 bp, 6 predicted proteins | sample June2016WEW_4_10_FD_132458 | JGI IMG/M metagenome (GOLD analysis project Ga0187847, IMG submission 132458) | Peatland microbial communities from SPRUCE experiment site at the Marcell Experimental Forest, Minnesota, USA - June2016WEW_4_10 | ecosystem: Environmental > Terrestrial > Soil > Wetlands...
CCAGTGGTTTGGAACCATCGTCAGTCCGGCGAATCGCAATGACTGGTGGATACAGGACGGAGGCGCACGATATAGTGAGAGCCGCTACATCGAATACGCCTCCGGCCCCGCGGGCGCGCAGGAAGCCGTGAAGGATATGGCCGTAGGCGCACTGGCCTATGACAGTGTTCCCCTCGGACAGATAGGATCCCTCGATACCTTTGACCCGGTCTTCCAGTCGATGGCAAGCGACAAGGGCGGCATGGTTTACCACATGCTTCGCTGGGTGATGGGAGAACAGAATTTTGACAAGGCGATGCGCACTCTCTTCCATACCTACGTGGGCAAACCGGTAGGTCTCAAGGATCTCAAGAAGGTGACCGAGGATATCCAGGGCGAACAATTGACTTGGTTCTACTCGCAATGGCTGAATTCGACCGGCGCTCCCGAATTCAAGAACAAGTACACCGTGTTCCGCGTCAAAAAGGGCTTTCGCGTTGTGGGTCAGGTGCAGCAGGATCTCGACCTGTTCCGGATGCCGGTGCAGTTGAAGATTGATACCGACGGCAAGTCCGAAGACAAGACGATCGACGTGGTGGGAACAGACTCCAGTTATACGATTGAGACCTTTGGCAAACCACGCCGCATCACCGTCGACCCCAACAACTGGGTGCTCAAGAACTCAGGAGACCTGAAGCTGCGCACGGCCATTATGCGCGGGCAGCAAATGGTGCAGCAGGGTAATCTTTCAGAGTCGCTGAAGGAATTTCAGAAAGCGATCGAACAGAACAAGAACAGCTCCCTCGCCCACTATCGCATCGCCGAAGTTTTTTACCTTCAGAGGAACTATCAGGCCGCAGCCAACGCCTATCGCGATTCTTTGAATGGCGACGGAGAGCCGAAGTGGACGGAAGTCTGGAGCCACATTCAACTGGGCAAAATCTTTGATGTCACCGGACAGCGCGAACGCGCTCTGGGTGAATATCGTCAGGCTTTGCAGACGAACGACAACACCCAGGGAGCCCTTGACGAAGCGCGCCAATATCTCGCAGCACCATTCGAGCGGGCAGACTCGTAAATCGCTCCATCCAACTTTGCTAGCCCAAAATGCCGCAGGGCTCAGACCTGCGCGGCGGCATGGCCCTCGCGAGTGATGCTGTAGCTGGACGCCATTCGTTCGGCAAGGCGCTTTGCGACCGTCAGGGCGCGCTCCCCGGTGAAAGCCGAACAATGTATCTCGGCCCGGTCGCCGGAGAAATACATGCCGACAATTGACTCCGCCTTGGTGGCCGTGTCCGAAAGATCCAGCGCATGGCAGTTGCTCACAATCACCGTGTTGGGGAGGCAGATGCGGTCGAGCAGGCAGAACATTTCGAGTTTGGATTCCGCTTCGTCAGGCCCCGTTTCCATTACGATGTGAGCCCGCCGCGCGGCGTCTTCAATGCTGGTGGCGCAATCGATGCGCGTGAATGCCTCATCGGCCTGTTTCTGATCCAGCGCGCCGGAGCTCACCGCATCGTTCAGGGTCTGGCGGATCTCCTGGCGCGCGTTCTCCACGGAGCTGGGAATCAGGTCCTCTAGTACCACGCGAAATCCCGCCACCGCGGCCCGGCGGGCCAGTGCCCGTCCGACTCTGCCGGCGCCGATCACCGCGATGGTCTCCGTATCCGGAGTGGACATCGCTATTGCTCCAGTTTTTCGACCATCTTGGTGAAATTAGGGTCAGAATTGCGCATGTATTCGGCAAGTTTCTTACGCTCTTCCAAGGACATGAAACCGCTGCCAACCACGATGCGCCGCAGTGTGGTGGCAATGTCGTCCACGTAATTCATCATTCGAATCAGTTCGCCGCTTGAAGCCATGACACCTCCTGAAGAACCTTGCATGTGCTCCGTATCCCGAAGACACAGCAAAACAGTATTGTCTGCGTTCGAAGCGGGTTCGTCAAAGCGCTGCTGCAACGCCGACCCACGCCATCGCATTTCGCCGCATCTAACAGAGTCGGATGCAAGATTTGCGGACTTCGAATGGTTCCAGAATGCGCACGCAGACTTTCCCCCTCCCTGAGACGGCAAACGAAGTTTCGGAGTTCCTGCAGCAGGTGGCAGTGCGCCAGCGCCTGGTGCGCCCAGGATCTACCTACCGTCTGCAGTTCAACAGCGGCTTCCGCTTCGTGGATGGAATTCGGCTGATCCCCTACCTGCAACGATTGGGGATCACGACGCTTTACGCTTCGCCGATTCTCGCCGCACGCGCCGGCAGCATGCATGGATACGACATTACCGACCACAACCGGCTCAACCCGGAGATAGGAACGGAAAAAGATTTAGAACTGCTGCTTGGCGAACTGAAAGGCAACGGCATGGGTCTGTTGCTGGATGTGGTTCCAAATCACATGGGCGTGGGCTATGGCACGAACCACTGGTGGCGGGACGTACTGGAAAATGGCCGCGCCTCGGAATACGCAAATTTCTTCGATATCGACTGGAATCCGCTCAAAGCCGAGTTGCGCAACAAAGTGCTGCTGCCCATTCTTGGCAATCAGTACGGGGAGGAACTGGAGGCGGCGCGCATCGTACTGGTGTATGGCGATCAGGGTTTCCACGTCGAGTATTTCGATAAGGTCCTTCCCGTCGATCCGCAGACAATTCCGTTGATTTTCCGCGCCGCGGGCGAGCTTCGTCAGCCTGGGGATACCGCTCGCGATTTGCTTTCCTTGCTGGCGGCGCTGGCTGACTTGCCGCCGCACACCGTAGAAACCGAGCGCCCATCCCGGAGGCAGCGAGAGGTTCCGATCCTCTTGCGACGCTTCGTGGAACTGGTGGCGCGCTCGAAAGAGGTGCGCGAATACGTCAACGCGGCAGTCCGGCGGCTCAATGGAACGCCAGGCGATTCGCATAGTTTTGATGCACTGCATGAGTTCCTGGAGGCGCAGGTGTATCGCCTCGCACACTGGCGGGTTTCGGGCGAAGAGATCAACTACCGCCGCTTCTTTGATGTTAACGACCTGATCGGTCTGCGCATGGAAGATCCGCAGGTTTTTGCCGCCACTCAAAAACTCATTCGCCGATTGCTGGCCAACGATGCGGTGATCGGGTTGCGCATCGACCATACCGATGGAATGCTCAATCCTCCGCAATACTTCATGCGTTTGCAGATGCTCTGCGCCGCCGCCAAGCTTTACGGCCCCACCCCGGTGGGCGAACTCGCCGAAAACGGGATTGAGATGAACGTGCAGACCTCATTCAGGCAGCAGGCGCTGCAACCGGGAAAGGAGCCGTTTTATGTGGTGGTAGAAAAGATTCTGGAGAAGGGAGAAGTCCTGCCGCGTGAATGGCCGGTCAGTGGAACCGTGGGATACGAGTTCACAAACGCCGTCAACGGAATCTTCATCGACTCGCGAAACCAGAAAAGCTTCACCAACCTGTATCACCGGCTGATTGGGGAATCGCTCAATGTTGACCGGCTCATTTACCAGGCAAAAAAGCTGGTAATGCTCTCCGCGCTTTCCAGCGAAGTCAACGTGCTCACCCACATGCTGGACGAGATCAGTTCGACTAACCGGCACGCCCGCGACTTTACCCGCAAGGTCCTGCGCGACGCCATTCGAGAGACCATCGCCTGCTTCCCCGTTTACCGTACGTATGTGGATGAGCGCGGTAATATCAGTGACCGCGATCGCAAATTCATTGCGCAGGCCATCGCTTCGGCAAAGCGAATCAACAGTGCAATGGCGCCGCAGGCCTTCGACTTTCTGCACGACATTCTGCTCCTGCGTGAAGACACTGGCGGCACGCTGATTCACGGCTATCGCAGGCAACTCTACTTCTCGTTGAAATTCCAGCAGCTCACTGGGCCGGTCATGGCCAAGGGGCTGGAAGACACGGTCTGCTACGTGTACAACCGCTTCATTTCGGTCAATGAAGTTGGCGGCAATCCGGGCAGTTTCGGCGTGAGCGCGAAAGAATTTCACCAGGCAAACCGGGAGCGGGCAGAGTCGTGGTCCAGCGCGCTCCTCACAACTTCCACGCATGACACCAAACGCAGCGAAGACGTGCGGATGCGCCTCGATGCATTGAGCGAGATGCCCCGCCCGTGGGCCGCCCAGGTGATGCGCTGGCGGCGAATCAATCGCGCCAAGCGCAAGACCATTGACGATGGCCACATAGTGCCCGATAACAACGAAGAGTATCTCCTTTACCAGACGCTGGTGGGCACTTGGCCGATGCCCCGGAGTGCATCGCTCGCCCCAAACGACTGGGCACTGAACCGCGAGGATCGTTTGGTTTACATCGCGCGAATCCAGGAATACATGCAGAAGGCCGTGCATGAGGGCAAGATCAATCTCAGTTGGATCAATCCCAACTCGGAATACACGCACGCGCTGAGCAACTTCGTGGCGCGTATCCTGTCGCCTGGCACGGAACTTAAGCCCAACAATTTTCTTCGGCTGATGCAGGAGTTTGTGCCCCGCCTGGCTTGGTTTGGCGCAATCAATTCTCTGGCGCAAACTTTGTTGAAGGTGACGTCGCCGGGCGTCCCCGACATTTACCAGGGACAGGAGCTTTTTAATTTCAGCCTCGTCGATCCTGATAACCGCCGTCCGGTGGATTTTGCGGTTGCTGAAGGCTACCTGGAAAAGTTAGAGCACCGGGAAGCCAGCCCAGAGCTGTGTCGCGAATTGCTGGAGCACTGGACGGATGGACGGCTCAAGCTCTGGACCACGCATCGTGCATTGCGCACCAGGGCCGAAGCGCGCGCGCTGTTTCGTCACGGGAATTACACGGCCATACTTGTTGAAGGAGAGCGTAACGAACACGTTGTGGCCTTTGCGCGCCGGCATGAGCAACGCACGGCGCTAGTGGCCGTAACACGCCTGAACTTCACCCTGCTGAACGGAGAGCCTCGACTGCCGGAGGCGAAGGATTGGGGCTCCAGCCGGTTGCGGGTGCCCCAGGAATTTTCGGGTCGCAAATTTTACAATACGCTCACCGGCGAGCGGGTCACAGTGCAAACCAATGGCGAATTGCTATGCAGCAAAGTTTTCGCCAACTTCCCCGTGGCTCTGCTGATCGACTGACGGCTGACGGTCGGTGACCTCCGCCAGAAGTGCGAGCTTCTGCGCCAGTTCCGTTTGCAACGCTCCGGGCGAGTAACGCCATGTCCAGTTGCCATCGCCGAAACTGGGCACGTTCATCCGCGCTTCGGAACCAAGGCTCAGCACATCCTGCAATGGAACCACGCAAAGGTTTGCCGTGGAACTCTCAGCGAGACGAATCATCGCCCAGTTGATACCATCGCTGGCTTCTCCCAGCAGCGCCCCGGCAAACTTCCGCTCATTCTCAGAGCAACTCTTCCACCAGCCCAATGTGGTGTCATTATCGTGCGTCCCGGTGTAAACCACCGAATTGGCCTGGTAACGATGCGGCAGGTAGATGTGTGCTCCCGGATCGCCAAATGCAAATTGCAGGATTCTCATTCCGGGCATCTTCCACCGGTCGCGCAGCGCGGTAACATCCGGCGTAATGACTCCGAGGTCTTCTGCAATGAACGGCAGGTCACCGAGTTTCTCGCGCAGAACGCGGAACAGATCTTCGCCGGGACCATCGACCCAGCGGCCATGCACCGCCGTCGGTTCGCTGTTCGGAATCTCCCAATATTGATGGAATCCGCGGAAGTGATCGAGGCGGATAATGTCACAGCTCTCCAGCGCCCAGCTCATTCGCCTGACCCACCAGTCGTATCCCCGCTGCTTCAGTTCCGCCCAACGGTACAGCGGATTTCCCCAGCGCTGACCGGTTTCAGAGAAGGAGTCCGGCGGAACACCGGCAACGTATTCAGGCTCCAGGGTATTCGAGTCCAGGCGAAATGTATCAGGGTGAGTCCAGACGTCGGCCGAGTCGTAGCTGACAAAGATCGCGACGTCTCCAATAATCTTTACGCCCTTGCTCCGGCTGTAGGCGTGCAAAGCGCGCCACTGCTCAAAGAATGCGAACTGGAGGAAACGAGCGCGGTTGAGTTCATCGCGCAACTCCTCTCGAATTGCCGCCATTGCCTGCGGCTCTCGATGCGCAAGTTCATGCGGCCAGGTGTTCCAGCTAGCCTGCTCATGTCGGACGCGAAGCGCCTCAAACAAAACGAAATCTTCCAACCACCAGGAATTATCGGTGACAAATCGGTCGAAGCGCGCCCGGTGTTCGCCCTGTGCATTGTTCAGAAACCTGTCGGCGGCTTCCTGCAGGAGGGGTAGCTTTTCCCTCGCCACCCGTGCGTAATCGACGCGGTTTTCCTGTGCGTCAAGCAAGCGAACCCGCTCTTGCGGGATCATCCCACGGTCCGCCAACCGCTCCAGGCTAATCAGTAGAATGTTGCCCGCAAACGCCGAGGTGGACGAGTAAGGAGAGTTTCCAATGCCTACCGGATTCAGTGGCAGTATCTGCCACAGCCCCTGATGCGCAGAAGCCAAAAAGTCGATGAACTCATAGGCCGCAGGGCCTAGGTCGCCGATACCGCCGTGGGCAGGAAAGGAGGTGGGATGCAGTAATATTCCAGAGCTTCGCGTCTCAAGCATGGGTTCAGGGTTTTGCCGGTTTCATTGACAGATGATTCATTATAGGATGCACCGCCCGGGTGCGCATTGCGAACAAAAAAACGGGGAGGGGACGAGCCCCTCCCAATGTGGACGCCGATCCCACCTATTCCTTGACGCCGCTCAGCGCTTCCACTTTCTTCTTGTCTATGATGATGCGGCCTTCCTTTTCGAGACGGTCGCGCAGAGAAGCGATGAAGACTTCCTCCGCTTCGGTACGCTTTCGTTCAAGCAGCGACGACTTAACCCTGTCCTTGACGGATGCGAAATCGGCGTCAGTCGGTTCCTGCTTTTCAGTGAGCGCAATGACCACGCCCTTCTGACCAAGGTTGATGGCCGGGCTGATATCGCCCGGCTTCATCTCAAATACCTGGGGAGCAGAAGAGGAGATCTGGCCGATATCGGGCACCTGTCCATCCGGAGTGACAAGATCACTGGTTTTCACCGTTGCGCCCACGGCTTTCGCGGCCTCGCGCAGGTTGTGCGAGGCATGGGCCTTATCGGCGAGTTCCTGGCACTTCTGGGCCAGCATCGCCTCCGCCTTCTGCTGCTTCAGTTGCACCACCAGCCGGTCCTTCACCTGCTCGAAGCTAGGTGTCGCCGGCGGTTTCACGTCCGTGACCTCGGCGATGGCGAACCCCCGCGACAGTGCGATCGAAACCGCAGGCGCATTGGCCTTCATGCCAAAGACGGCATCAGCAAACTGCGGCGAAGCGCCAATCCCCGGCAGCGAATCGTTGCGCGAAATGTAACCGCTCTCTTGTACATGGAGACCGTTGCTTGCCGCTGCCTTTTCCAGACCGTTTGCCTTGGCCTGGCTTTCCACGGTGTGGGCAAGTTGCTCGGCAACTTTCTGGTTCTTCTGCGCCGCCACGATCGGTTCAATTTCCGGGCGGACTTCCTCGAACGAGCGGGCGTGTGCCGAGCTCTTGTCGTCCACGCGAATGATCTCGAAGCCGTAGTCGGTCGGGATCAGATCGGAAGACTGCCCCTTGGCCAATCCGAATGCGACCTTTTCAATCGCAGGTGCGGACCCGGAACCCAGCACAAGTTGGCCCACCGAGCCTCCGTCTTTGGCGGTTGCAATATCGTCGGAGTACTTCAACGCCAGCGCTGCGAAATCGCCGCCCTTGTGAAGTTGGTTCAACACGTCCTGCGCCTTTGCCCTCGCGGCCTCGGCCTGCTTGGAATCCACCTTGCCATCCGGGCCAGGCAGAGGGAGCTTGATCAGTATGTGACGGACCTTCACCGACTCAGGCACCCGGAACTCGGCTGCGTGCTGGCGATAGTAGCCTTGCAAATCTTCGTTGGACGCCTTCGCCGGGTTCGGAAGCTGTGCCGGATCCACCGCCACAAACTTCACCTTGCGTTGTTCCGGAATGGTGTTGGCGAACTGCTGCTGGTTCTTCTCGTAGAAGGCGCGCAGTTCAGAATCGTCCACATTGACCGATTTCTCAATGTCGGCAATGCTCAACACAGCGTAGTCAAACTTGACCTTTGTTTTCAGCTTTACAAATGCGTCGTGTACTTCAGCGCCTGACACAAACACTCCTGCGCCAATCACCGAACGCAGCTTGCGCATCGTCAAATCATTCCGAACTTCCTGTTCGAACTGCGGAACGCTCAGGTTAAACTGCGTCGCTACGAAGTCGCGGTATGGGTCGGCGCCGATGAATGACCCATTCGGATAAAGCACCTGGGCCATCGAGCCATGTTGCATTTCATAGCGCAAATCCTCGTCGGTGGCCTCCAGACCAAGCCTCTTCGCTTCCCGCAGATACACCTTCTTCATTACGATGGCGTTCACTGCTTGGGCCATATACTGGGGCATGATGAGTGACCTGTATTGCTCAGGGACGTGACGTTGCTGCATCATGTTGCGCGCCACCTGGTCGACTTCCTGGTTGGTGACCTCCTGTCCATCCACCTTCGCAACTGAATTGGCGCCGACACCTCGGCCTCCAACGTCATTTAGAACGCCGCCAGGTACAAGCGTGACAACCATCATGATGCAGACGATGGAAAGGAAGCCGACGAGAAGTACTCTTTGTACACGGCCTTTGGTTTGCAGGAATCGAATCATCTTCCAATTGGCTCCGAAAAAATAAAGGGCGAAGACAAGATTATAAACTAGTAGCTTCGATTGCCCGAATCCGGAAACCTGCTCGCAAATAAAAGTCAGGCAAATCACCACCCAATGGAGATGTTCGCGCTTCGAGCCCCGAAATGCCCCTTCTGGCCCCATAGACTTTCCCTGCCCCGCCGGGCGCATGGTGTAATGGAACGTACACGTCTATGTCGCAGAAGAAACAGGGGTTTCGTGGCAGGTGGCTCGGCGCTAAGCGGCGTCTGAGAGAGTTGGGCATGATCGCTCATGGTTTGCTCGACACCGATCATGTGGTGATGGCCCACATTATTCCAATGCGGCGATGCAATCTGGCCTGTGCCTATTGCAATGAGTACGACGCAGTCAGCAAGCCGGTTCCGCTCGAAACCATGTTCCAGCGCCTCGATCGACTCGCCAGCCTGGGGACCTCGATCGTTACCATCAGTGGAGGCGAGCCAATCCTCCATCCCGAACTCGACGACATCATCCGTCGCATCCGCGGCAACGGCATGATCGCCGGCCTGATTACCAACGGCTATTTGCTGACCGCCGAACGCATCGAACGCCTCAACCGCGCCGGCCTCGACCACATGCAGATATCGATCGACAACGTAATGCCCGACGATGTCTCCAAGAAGAGCCTGAAGGTCCTGGACAAGAAATTGCAGTTGCTCAGCGAGTTCGCTGAGTTTCACGTAAACATCAACAGCGTCGTCGGAGGAGGAATTCATAATCCTCACGATGCGTTGGTGGTGGGCCGCCGCGCACGTCAACTCGGTTTCACTTCGACCGTCGGAATCATCCACGATGGCGACGGTCAACTCCGTCCGCTGAACGGTGACGAACGCGAAGTGTTTTTCAAAATGCACAACATGGAGCGCAAGAATTATTCGCGCTTCAACTGGTTTCAAAGCAACATTGCCAATGGCAAGCCAAATGATTGGCGTTGCCGCGCGGGCGCGCGATACATCTACGTTTGCGAAGACGGACTCGTGCACTACTGTTCCCAGCAGAGGGGCTATCCTGGCGTGCCGCTAATGCAGTACACAAAATCGGATGTGCGCCGCGAGTTCCTCACCACTAAAGGATGCGCTCCGAATTGCACCGTAAGCTGCGTTCACCAGGTGAGCTACATCGATTTTTGGCGCTCCCCGCAAGTCCTGCAACCGCAGCCGCGCTCCGGCGACGTCGGCGAGTTGATCCAGATTCAGAGCGACTAAAAGGCCGCAGCCGCAACCTTCCACTGCGAACCAGTCCCAACGTTGCACGATCTAAACACGTTTGTTACTATCAAAAAGGTTCCTGAGCCAATCAGTGCCGTTGTACCAATCGGCCCAACGCAATACTCCGCCTCTGGTCCGTTGCGAAATATTCAAGAAGGGCGCGTAGCTCAATTGGCAGAGCAACTGACTCTTAATCAGTAGGTTGTAGGTTCGATTCCTACCGCGCTCACCATCTTTACAACAACTTACGACCCTTCACCTGCTGTCACACCTGCCGTTCAAAGCTAGCCGGGTGACTTTCC
>Ga0187847_10004540_pt1 | contig 10197 bp, 7 predicted proteins | sample June2016WEW_4_10_FD_132458 | JGI IMG/M metagenome (GOLD analysis project Ga0187847, IMG submission 132458) | Peatland microbial communities from SPRUCE experiment site at the Marcell Experimental Forest, Minnesota, USA - June2016WEW_4_10 | ecosystem: Environmental > Terrestrial > Soil > Wetlands...
CGGAGCGCAATTTGTCACGCCGATGGATCAGCGTGACATGCGAGGCAATGTTGGTCAGATACAGCGCTTCCTCGACCGCTGTGTTGCCGCCACCGACCACGGCTACCGGTTTGCCTCGATAGAAGAACCCATCGCAGGTTGCGCAGGCCGAGACGCCCTTGCCGCGATACAGCTCCTCGGACGGCAAGCCGAGATATTTGGCCGAGGCGCCGGTCGCAACGATCAAGGCATCGCAGGTGTACTCGCCGCTGTCGCCAAACAGGCGAAACGGCCGCTTGAGCAACTCCACGCGATTGATGTGGTCGAAGACAATGTCGGTCTTGAAGCGCTCCGCGTGTTGACGCATGCGCTCCATGAGCGCCGGTCCCTGCAGGCCCTCGACGTCGCCGGGCCAATTGTCCACGTCGGTCGTGGTCATGAGCTGGCCGCCTTGTTCGAGGCCGGTGATCAATAGCGGCGCCCGGTTGGCTCGGGCGGCATACACGGCGGCCGTGTAGCCGGCCGGGCCAGACCCTAGAATGACGAGACGGCTATGCCGGTTGACGCTCATGCTTCGAGTTCCTTTGTGTTGCAGGTCAGTCATGGTAAGGAAATCTTGGGCCATCGGCCAATTACCACAAGTGCAGGCGCCGCATCTGGGCGGCGGGTTGCCGCTGCGGACTCAACTCAGTTACTATTACATAATATTCAACCAGTTAAGAAGTAAATATCATTAAAGGTCTAGATTTAACTGCAGGTGCTGAGGGTAAGGGGGCAAAGCCGAAGTCGAAGCTTTCGGCTACCGTCGTGCGTTCGCTGCGCGAGGGTACGTTGTGGATCCTCGGCGCCATCGCGCTGATCCTTCTTCTCGCGCTGATCACCTATCGCGCGCGCGATCCGGGATTCGCCGACACCGGGGAACCCGGACCCGTGGCCAATTGGATCGGCCCGATCGGTGCTTGGACTTCCGATTTTTTCTTTTTCCTGTTTGGGCGGCCGGCGTATTTGTTTCCGGTGATGCTCGCGCTGGCCGGCTGGCTCGTGCACAAGGACCAGGGTCTCGGCGATGCGCGCTCGCGCATCAATACCGTGCTGCGCTCGGCGGGATTCGTGCTCACGTTGTTGACGAGCTGCGGCCTCGCGACGCTGCATTGGGACGGATCCGGCCTGCCGCACAACGCCGGCGGTGTTCTCGGCGACCTCGTCGGTGCGGGAAGTGCGCGCGGCTTGGGATTTCTCGGCGCGACGCTGTTGCTGCTGGGTCTGTGGTTCGCGGGCGTCGCCTTGTTCCTTGGCGTCTCGTGGTTCGACGTCATGGACGCGATTGGCGCACGCACGCTGCAGGCGATCGAATGGGCGCGCAAAAAGATCGACCAGCGCCGTGAACTCGCCTCCGGCCAGCAGCGCAAGCAGGCGCGCCAGGAAGTCGTGCGCGAGGAGCAGAAGAAAATCGCGAGCCGGCCCCCGCCGCGCATCGAGGCTGCGGCGCCGGTGCCGATCAAGAGCGAGCGTGTCGAGCGCGAGCGGCAAGTGCCCTTGTTCGATGCGCCGAAATCAAGCGAGCTGCCGGCCTTGTCGTTGCTCGACGAGCCAGGGGCGCGTGAGACTTCGTATTCTTCCGAGGCCCTCGAAGCCATGTCGCGGCTCGTCGAACTGAAACTCCGAGACTTCGGCGTCGAGGCCGAAGTCGTTGCGGTCCAGCCGGGTCCGGTCATCACGCGCTTCGAATTGCGCCCCGCGCCGGGCGTCAAGGTCAGTCAGATCAGCAATCTCGCCAAGGATCTGGCGCGAGCGCTGTCGGCGATCAGCGTGCGCGTCGTCGAAATCATCCCCGGTAAATCGGTCGTCGGCTTGGAGATTCCCAACGAGAAGCGCGAGATCGTCACGCTCGGGGAAATCATCAAGTCGAAGCCCTATGATGCCGTTGCTTCGCCGCTTGCGCTCGCGCTCGGCAAGGACATCGGCGGCGTGCCGGTCGTCGCGGATCTTGCGCGCATGCCGCATTTGTTGATCGCCGGCACGACCGGATCCGGAAAATCCGTCGGCATCAACGCGATGGTGTTGAGCCTCGTCTACAAGGCGACACCGGAGCACGTACGTTTGATCATGATCGACCCGAAAATGCTGGAACTTTCAGTGTACGAAGGCATCCCGCATTTGCTCGCGCCGGTCGTGACCGACATGAAACAGGCGGCCAATGCGCTGCGCTGGTGCGTCGCTGAAATGGAGCGGCGCTATCAGTTGATGTCGGCCTTGGGCGTGCGCAACATCGGCGGATTCAACCGCAAGGTCAAGGATGCCGCGGACGCGGGCAAGCCGATCAAAGATCCGATTCGCATGCAGAAGATCGCGCAGGGCGTGCCCGGCATCGTCGAGAACGACGTTCCGGAGCTCACGAGCTTGCCGTTCATCGTCGTGATCATCGACGAGCTCGCCGATCTCATGATGATCGTCGGCAAGAAGGTCGAGGAATTGATCGCGCGACTCGCTCAAAAGGCGCGCGCCTCGGGAATCCACCTGATTCTCGCGACGCAGCGGCCGTCGGTCGACGTGATTACCGGACTGATCAAGGCCAACATCCCCTCGCGCATCGCCTTTCAGGTTTCGGCCAAAGTCGACTCGCGTACGATTCTCGATCAGAGCGGCGCTGAATCCCTGTTGGGGCACGGCGACATGCTCTATTTACCCCCGGGAACCTCGATACCGACGCGTATTCACGGGGCGTTTGTATCCGATCAAGAAGTGCATCGCGTTGTTGCGGGGCTCAAGGCGGCGTCGCCACCGATCTATATCGACGAGATCCTCGAGGGTCCGCGCAATGCGATTCCGGGATTCCCCGCCGACGACGACGAGGCCGGCGAAGGCGGCGTCCCGGACGCGGAACAGGACCCACTCTACGACGAGGCGGTTCGCATCGTTACCGAGACGCGCAAGGCCTCGATCTCCGGGGTACAGCGGCGCCTGAAGATCGGCTACAACCGCGCTGCACGGCTCGTCGAGGGCATGGAAGCCGCCGGATTGGTCGGCCCTCTGCAGCCGAACGGCGCACGCGAGATCTTCGGTGCAGCCCCGCCCGAGGAGTAAGCCGATGCCGAAGACATTCATGCTGGTCGCTTGGACCGTGAGCGCCCTGGGGCTGCTGGCACCCGGGCTCGCCGCGGCCTCCGCCGCGAGCCGTGTCGAGGGCTATCTTGCCGGCCTGTCGAGCTGGTCGGCGGATTTTGAGCAAACGATCGGTGACGGCCACGGCAACGTGCTGCGCAGCGCCGCGGGCCACCTGTATTTGCAGCGGCCGGGTAAGTTTCGCTGGGATTACACCGATCCTTCCGAGCAACTCGTGCTCGCCGACGGCTCGAAGCTGTGGTTCTACGACAAGGATCTGGCGCAAGCGAACGTGCGCGACATGGATGCGACGCTCGCGAGCACCCCCGCGATGTTGCTGTCCAGTTCCGATCCGGTCAGCAGCCAGTTCGATATCGCGGCACTGCCGGCGAGCGAAGGGCTGGAATGGTATCGCCTCACGCCGAAGCGCTCCGGCACCGACTTTCAATCCGTGAAGATCGGTTTCTCGAAGGGCGAGTTGGCGCAGATGCTGCTCGTCGACAAACTCAATCAAGTCACGCGACTGACATTTTCGGCGGCAAAGCGCAATCAGCAATTTGCGCCGGATCTGTTCTCGTTCACGCCCCCGCCGGGGGTCGACGTGATCGGGCGCGACGGCAAGTGAAGCCGCTACGCGACGGCACCTACCGCCCGCTGGCTGATCGACTACGGCCGCAATCCCTCGATGAGTACGTCGGACAGGCGCACCTGCTCGGCGTGGGCGCACCGCTGCGACGTGCGCTCGAAGCCGGCCGTCCGCATTCGATGATTCTCTGGGGACCGCCCGGGACCGGCAAGACGACGCTCGCGCGTCTCGTGGCGAGCGGCGCCAATGCCGAGTTCGTCTCGCTGTCTGCGGTGCTAGCGGGCATCAAGGATATTCGCGCGGTCGTCGAGCAGGCGCGCGGATTGCGCGGCACGCGCGACACGGTGCTGTTTCTCGACGAAGTCCATCGCTTCAATAAGTCGCAGCAGGACACTTTTTTGCCCTACGTCGAGGACGGTACCCTGATCTTCGTCGGTGCAACAACCGAAAATCCCTCTTTCGAAGTCAACAATGCGCTGTTGTCGCGCGCCCGAGTCTACGTTCTCAAGCCGCTCGATGCGGCCGATCTGGGCAAGCTGCTCGATCGGGCGACCGCGGATCCGGAGCGCGGGCTCGGCGCGCTCGGGCTCGAGATCGAGCCGGCCGCACGCGAATTGCTGCTTGCCGCAGCCGACGGCGACGCGCGCCGTATGCTCAACCTGCTCGAGACCGCGGCGGATTTGGCCGAGCCTCGGGGCGCGACGCGCGAGCTCGGTGTCGACACGATGCGAGCCGTGATCGGCAGTACCTACGTGCGCTTCGACAAGGGTGGCGAGAACTTTTACGATCAAATCTCCGCCCTTCACAAATCGGTGCGCGGCAGCGATCCGGATGCTGCCTTGTATTGGCTCTGTCGCATGCTGGCGGGCGGTTGCGATCCCTTGTACATCGCGCGCCGCGCGCTGCGAATGGCGAGCGAAGATATCGGCAATGCGGATCCTCGCGCTTTGACCATGGCGCTCGAGGCCTGCGCCGTGTATGAACGCCTCGGCAGCCCCGAAGGGGAACTCGCGATCGCCCAGGCCATCACGTTCATGGCTTGCGCCGCGAAGAGCAATGCGGTTTACACGGCTTACAACGCCGCGACCGCGGATGCGAAGTCGCTCGGCTCGCTCGAGGTGCCGCTGCACCTGCGCAACGCGCCGACGCGCCTGATGAAGGAAATTGGCTACGGCAAAGACTATCGGTACGCGCACGACGAACCCGACGCCTATGCGGCCGGCGAGCGCTATTTTCCCGATCGTATGACGGACCGACGCTATTATGTGCCTGCACCTCGCGGGCTCGAGATCAAGATCGGCGAAGCGCTCGAGGCGCGCCGCGCCCGCGACCGGCAAAAATCTCGTGCACCGGGCGCGGCCGAATCGTGACCCGCCCAGCGCATCGCATACAATAGCGCCGCTTGCTGAGAGGAATTCATCGTGCTCGATCCAAAACTGCTGCGTAGCGATTTGACCGGAGTGGCCGCTCAACTGGCGCGGCGCGGCTTCGTGCTCGATGTCGTCGGTTTTGCCGCGATCGAAGAGCGCCGCAAGGCCGTGCAGATCGAAGCGGACCGGCTGCGCGCCGAGCGCAATGCCAATGCAAAGGCTGTGGGATTCGCGAAGGCCAAGGGGCAGGACTGCGCGGCCTTGCTCGCGACCGGCGAGACCCTGGGTGTCGCGCTCGAGGGCGTGAGCCGGCAGCTCGAACAGCTGCAAACGGAGCTCGAGAACCTGCAGCTGGGCTTGCCGAATATCCTGCATGCGAGCGTTCCGGCAGGAACCGACGAGGCCGCAAATGTCGAGATTCGCCGGTGGCGCGAGCCGGCGCCGCTCGGATTCGAGCCCAAAGATCACGTCGCCCTGGGCGAGCGCTTGGGCATGGATTTCGAGGCCGCGGGCCGTATCTCGGGAGCCCGCTTCGTCGTGCTCACGGGTGCGCTCGCACGGCTGCATCGATCGCTGGTTCAATTCATGCTCGATTTACACACCTCGGAGCATGGGTATTGCGAAGCCTATGTGCCCTACCTCGTGCACGCCAACGCACTCGTCGGTACCGGTCAGCTGCCGAAATTCGCACAGGACTTGTTTGCGGTCGGCGGCGATCCAGGATTTTTTCTGATTCCGACCGCCGAGGTTCCGGTCACGAACCTCGTGCGCGACCAGATTCTCGGCGGCGAGACTTTGCCACTCAAATTCGTCGCGCACACGCCGTGTTTTCGCTCGGAGGCGGGTGCGGCCGGCAAGGACACGCGCGGCATGATTCGACAACACCAGTTCGACAAGGTCGAGTTGGTGCATATCGTGCGACCCGAGCAATCGTATGAGGCGCTCGAACAGTTGACCGGTCACGCCGAGGCGGTGTTGCGGGCGTTGGAGCTGCCGTACCGCGTGATCGCGCTGTGTGCCGGCGATGTCGGCTTCAGCAGCGCGAAGACCTATGATCTGGAGGTTTGGCTGCCGTCGCAGCAACGCTACCGCGAGATCTCATCGTGCAGCAATTGCGAGTCCTTTCAGGCGCGGCGGCTACAAGCGCGCTGGCGCAACCCGACGACCGGCAAGCCCGAACTCGTCCACACCCTCAACGGTTCCGGGGTCGCGGTCGGGCGCGCACTCGTCGCAATCTTGGAAAACTATCAGCAAGCTGACGGCAGCGTTCGCATACCGACGGCGCTTCAGCGCTATATGGGAGGAGCGGTCCTGTTGAAGTAGACCGCTCCCCACCAAAGGTTTTCTCCGCCTCGGCTCAGTTGCGGTTGCCCATCATCAGGCGCAGCACGTACCAGAACATCAGCGCAATCGAGGCAAATAGCTGCATTGCCGCCGATACATAGCGGTCTTCCGGATAGTAGTGAATGATGTTCGAGGTGTCGTAGAGCACCGCCGCGCCCGCGAAGCCGATCATCGCGACCGAGAACCAGGTGCCGAGCTGGAAACCGAACACCACGCCGCCGACGATTGCGACGAGCGCGAGCACGCCGCCCCACATCAGGATGGCCCGCAGGAACGAAAAGTCCTTGCGCGTGCGGTGCGCGACGAACATCAAGCCGCCGGCGCCCATGAAGGTGACCAGAGTCGCGCTGTCGATCGTTCCGGGCGCCTTCGCGTCGGCGATATACAGCAGCGGCACGAAGATCAGTGCTTCCGCGACCACGTAAGCCGCGTACGCGAAATATTGCATGCCGATCGACGTGCTGGTCTGCGCCGTGCGTGTCGCCAGCCAGCCGGTCAGCATGAACGCGGCGAGGATCAGGATCCAGTTGAACCCGAACATGAAACGGGCGATGTCGCCGGCCCAGCCGGATTCGAACAGCGCCAACTCGACCAGAATGAAGCCGAGGATTCCCGCCACCAAATGCGTATAGGTGCGAGTGATGAACACGGCGCGGCTGGCGGCGCCGGCGCCCGTAAACGACGCATTGCTGTTGGGGAAAGTGGCCATTATCAACACTCCTATATAGACCGCGATTGCGCGGATTTTAGCATTCCCCGGGCAGCCGTGCCGCCTGTGGCCCAAACTGCCGCCCGGTGGCGTTGAAGTGGAGGCGGGGGCCGGGAGTTCAAGGGCGCTATTGCGCGTTTCCGGGAAAGCACCGAAAATGGCGCGCATCACGATGCTCTCACGCGACGCTGCTCTTTACCCGATTCGACTAAAGGAGCCGCCGCGACACATATGCCTGATCCGGCTCTCGGCGATCGGCGACACCTGCCACGTCATTCCGCTGATTCGCACGCTGCAACGTACCTGGCCCGAAGTGAAGATCACCTGGATCATCGGCCGGGTCGAAGCGCGGCTCATGTCGCTGTTGCCGGAGATCGAGTTTCTCACCGTCGATAAGCGCAATTTCGCCGCCGATTTCTGGCGTCTGCGCAAGGAGCTCAGCGAGCGCCGCTTCGATCTGTTGCTCGACATTCACGTGAGCTTTCGCGCGAATTTGTTGAGCGCGCTCGTGCACGCGCCGATCAAAATCGGGTTCGATCGAGCGCGGGCGCGCGATTTGCAATGGTTGTTCATGAACCGCCATATCCGGGCGCGGCAGCACGAACACGTGCTCGACAGTTTCTGGGGATTCTCCGAGGCACTCGGCATCGACGAACGCCGTCTCGAATGGAACGTGCCGCTGCCGCAGGCAGTGCTCGAGGCCGCGCAGCGCATCATTCCCGACGCACAGCCGACATTGCTGATCAGTCCCTGCTCGAGCCACGTGATGCGCAATTGGCGGCCCGAGTATTACGCCCAGGTCGCCGATTACGCCGAGAGCCGATGGCGCATGCGCGTCGTGCTCTGTGGTGGTCCGAGCGCGGTCGAACTCACGATGCGCGATGCGATTCTCGCGAATGCCAAGGGCTCGCCGGTCGACCAAGTCGGCCGCGATACGCTGCCGCAGATGCTCGCGTTGATCCAGCGCGCGACGCTGTTGCTGACGCCCGATTCCGGGCCCGCGCACATGGCGGCCGTCGTCGACAAACCGGTGATCGGCCTTTACGCGCCGACCAATCCCGCGCGCAGCGGCCCCTACCGCAGCCTTCGGTGGTGCGTAAACCGCTTTCCGGAGGCGGCGCGAGCCTTCATGCGGCGAGAGCCGGAGGATTTGCCATGGTGGGTCAAGATCGAAAAGCCCGGCGTCATGGATTTGATCAAACCGGATGACGTCATCGAACGCCTCGATGCATTCATGCAGCGTGACCCAGCCTCAGGGTATTGACTGGCGCAGGATGCACGTGCGCCTCATGCCAGGTCGATTTCCCGGCGCGCGGCGTCTCAGGTAAGATTCCCGGCGATATTCGCCTGGGCCCGCGGGGCCGCGGATGGGTCGCTTGACGACGGAGAGGCGGCAGAGCGGTTGAATGCACCGGTCTCGCATACCACTAAATGACTCAGCAAGCACAAGCGAGCGTAAACAAAATAACAAATAGCGCTCGATGACCCCCGTTACCATCGAGTTGGAAACAAGCGTGGAAACAAAGAATTATCGTCGCGTCCGATCCAAATGGTGTCGCCCAAATATTGATTGGGTTGATGCACAAATAGAAAGCCCGGCGCATGGCCGGGCTTGTCGAACAACGCGAACGCGAGCTTAAGCGGTGACGCGATTGGGTGGGCGCCGACCTCGCAGGACCAACAAGCTGCCCAGCAGTAACATGAGGCCACTGGCAGCGGAGGCGGGGTCTATCTCGGGGGCGGTGGTCGGAGGGGTGGTAAATTCGGGCGTAAGCGTACCGACCATGTCCGTCGTGAAATCACTACCCAAACCACTTGCCCCACTGACGCCTTCAGTGACGCCAGAGACAAATCCGCTGACGGTATTGCTCGATAAGCCAAAATCGAGGCTCAGATACGGCGCCTGTGATGCGCCGAAGGAAAGAACTTCCAAGTCAAGCCCAGATCCGAAATTTGGAGTGGATCCGGAGGAGGTGTTAAAAGTGAATACAAACTGCGTGGGGCCAACAGGCTGACAGCAAGTGGTGATGGTAGCTGCAACGATGGTATCTGTTGAAATATCAATGGTTGCGGCTCCGCTGAAGGTCCCCGGGGCGTAATTATTACAGGTAAGCACAGCGCAGCCGGAAGCCCCTAAATTCGTAATTGACTGCTCTTGGCTGTCAGTTCCGGAAACGGCAAATGTTGTGTACGTGTCCGCGTTCGCCATTAAAGGCAGTAGTAAGAGTGCGCTGAACGCAGTAGCCGCAAGTTTCATCCCGTTCTCCTCTATGAGACAGAACCGATCGCGGACGTTTGTGCGCCGCCGTCAATTCTGTTTATCAATCTTTAAATGTGCAATTCTGAATATGCGCAGGTCCGAAATCGACCGGATGCGCCGAATATAGTTTGTTCGATCAATGCAAGCAATCCGTTGCAGCAGTTCATGACGGGCTTCGCAAGCGAGAACGCGATAAGGTAAACCGCATTTCGATCACAGCGAATGCGGCCGAGCGACGGTGCGGCTCCGTCAGCCACAAAAAGGTGCATTGGGCTTCCCAAGCGGCCCCGTTGTTCCGCCGCCATTCTCCACGCGTTCAGTATGAGAGCGTGACGGCGCACTCGGCGCCGCGTCGCGGCGTTCAAGCCTTGCGGGATGCTCGCCCGCGGATGCGTCGGGAAGATCGCACTTGCTGCCGTCGAACACGGTTTCGCCACTCGCAACGCCGCGGTCAATATGGACAAGCTACTGAAGGCCGAAGGCGAGGGCGTTACCGAATCGAATGTGCACACGCCGCCAGGAGCTGCGCAAGCTGATCGAGTCGAGCCCGGACCCTTGCGGTATGCCGATCATGTCCGCGGCACTTAAACGCTGGAAGCTGCGGTGTCCGATCAGCAAGCAAGACAATGCCGCACTGCGCAGGGCGAAGGTCCGACAGGAAAGACTCCACGACTTGCGCCATTCGTTCGCGAGCAATCTGCTTGGGGCCGGCACCGATATCGTGACCGTCAGTAAGGCTCTCGCACATGCCGATGTTCACATAGTGCTGACGACTCACGCGCACGCCATTACACGCGAGCGGCAAGGTGTCGGTGACGCACTGAGCCCGCCCGGCAAAATGGAAACA
>Ga0187847_10004541_pt1 | contig 10197 bp, 12 predicted proteins | sample June2016WEW_4_10_FD_132458 | JGI IMG/M metagenome (GOLD analysis project Ga0187847, IMG submission 132458) | Peatland microbial communities from SPRUCE experiment site at the Marcell Experimental Forest, Minnesota, USA - June2016WEW_4_10 | ecosystem: Environmental > Terrestrial > Soil >...
TCTCAGCTAAAGGCTATCGGCTTGGACGAATCAACCACCCAGGCCATCGAAGACTGGCATTACTGGGTCGCCCAAGGCAACTGCTTCTGAGGTTACGCACCTCTGCCGAAAACACACGGTGCACCAATCGATCACATTGAAAGCCAGCATCGAATCGGGTCTGGTACACCAGGCAGTTCAAAGACTAAGCGGCGAGCATGTATCCTCGCAGCTCAGTTTGTTATCACGTGACCGCCGCAATCGTGGGAGGGGCTGGGCGCCCCGCTGATGCGGCGTCTACCGTATTCGGCATTGCCGACTCTCTGTGCAACACCCGGATTTTGTTATTATGCATCGTTGCCGAAAACTCACAGTCCATTACGGTGAAGGTGTCCCCATTACGCGCATTACAGGCTTATCGCACTCTAAAGCTGTAGAATGGGACCGGTGCGTTCTTGTCACCCCACCTGGCATCTGCGGACCAGGCCCCATTGCTTTTTTCCTTTTTGCGTGTCTGGACAACAACTAAGCCCTGTTCGGGGTCAAAGTTCAAGAGGTTATACTGAAGCGGAATCCCAGGTACTTGCTCCTTAGTCTGTGCGCCAAATGCTCCGGCACCAACTAAATGTAAAGAACGATCAGAGTCGTACTTATAGAAACCTTCTGACGCCTCGTGGATATGGCCAGACATACACATCTTAAACTCGTGAACAGCTAGGAGTTGTAAGAATTCGCCGTTCATCGCTTGAGTACCGGACACTGGATGGTGCCAAATCGCAATCTTAAGCCAGCCGTCGTATTGTTTGCTGTGAATCTCATCAATGGCTCTCGATACGGACTCGCTATTAATGCTGTATCGTTCTCTAAAGTGATGATCCAGATCCCAAGCTGAATTCAATCCGAGGAACAATAGCCGGTCCTCACTATGCGCCCTTATAACTGCCTGCTCTCGAACGTCCGTTGGATATCCACTACCGCCATAGATTCGCCCATAAAAGTGCGTGCTGAAATTTGCAAATCGTTGCTGATAGGCTTCATCGTCCCGAATCAGCACTCCGATGTCTCCGGCCGCAATAATCCTGTTACTCGCAACAGACAATGGCATCTTCGAACGATATTGAAATACGTATGCTTTCAACGAACTCTCCCAATCAACATCGTGATTCCCCGGCACGACCACAACTCGACTTGCGTCTAAACCGAATCGTTTCACAATCCCATCGACGAACTTGAAAGCAGCGCGATATTCCGCTTCCGTTGCAGTATTAGCAATGTCTCCGGAGATAATAAGATAATCTAGCCGCTTGACGCCGAGCTCATCAATTGAATCAGTTTCCAACTGCGTGCGATATATCGCCGCTGCCGCGTCGTTGTGAATATGTAAGTCGGAAAGATGGAGAAGCCGAATCCCATTATATTTCTCGCCGCTGTATTGCTGCTGATCGCTTTGGAATTGCCTGGCTTCTGCTGCGGTTCTGAGCTCGACGGTTTGCGTTAACTGTGCTTGTGCGTCCACTAGGCTCTTGTCACGCTGGTACCTCTGCTCAATGCCCTTGGGGATTAGTATAGAGTTCTTGCAGTATTGACACGGAATATCGAGTTCGCCAGATTTTACGCGGATTTCGATCGCGTCGTGATCTGTAACCTCACGAGTACACTTAGTGCAGTACAGCCTCATTTGTTCTTCTATCTCGATCCCTCTATTCGCTAAGTGATTTGTGACAAAACGAATAAACGTAAGGCGGTCAAATTCGTTCACAACGGAGTCGAAATAAATGCTCAATTCAGCAATGCCTTCATTAATCTCCCGGACAGAAAGCCCTAGGCGATGGCCTTCTCTTGAAAACTCTACGGCATGCCTCCAATGGGCCTCACGTCTAAAGTAGTCTGTATAACCCAACCGAACTACGAGCGAAGCAAATATTGATTCGATATTTCCGGAGAACCGGTAAGCAACTTCCGTTCGGGATCCTGTATTAGGGGGCTGATTCCGCATAACCTTGAACTGACTCGGAAAGACAAGAAATCCCATTTCGCGAAAACAAATATCATGTCGAATTAAGAGCTCTATCGTCGCTTCTATAACCAAGCGCTCTTCTGCCTCCGGAAGGCGTTCAATGCCTGACAGTGCGAAACTACCTGTCAATACGTCGCGCTCTATCACTGCGCCGATTCCTTCAGGGTGATTTCTTGCTGCGTGAAGGACGGAAGCACCGTATTGATTTACTAGTTCGGGCTTGAGGAGAACCCAAGATACGCCAGGCCGTGGATCAACACGAAATACAACTCCTCGGCTTTGCAGGAGTTGAATAACTGTATCTAACTCTACCTGTTCAGGCGTGTGCTCCCCACCAAGATTTGCGACGAGTTCCTGAAGCTGCTCAAGAGATATCATTCCTCGGCCACTTGATTTGAAATCGAGGAGAAGTTGCCTTATTGTCTGGAACAGAACTGGTGTGCTGGTTCTGGGAAGTGCGTACCAAGGCAGAGACGTGATCAAATAATCGAAAAGTGATTGAACGCCTTGGCCCGTACGCGCGCTTGTCACAAAGTATTCGTGGAGCCCAAATCTATCTAAGACTTCTTTTATCTCAGAAGGATCCGAGGTCGGGGGGCTAACGTCGCTCCGCGATGCGACTAGCAATTTAAGAGCGTGCGGAGGAGCGTGCCGCTTCAGAACCTTCGCCCAGTAGGGAACGCCGCGAAATGGGTCGTTGGGATCTGAGGAATCAAATAGCAATAATGCAACATCAGTGTCGTCAAGAAAGAGTTGGTGTGTTAGGCGATATTCCTTCTGTCCAGCGAGATCCCACAGAGTTAATTCCGCATTCACTCCTGAAGGAAGAGAAGGTAGCTGATCCTTAGAAAAGTGCCAGAACTGCGCTCCATGCGTAGAACCTTCTGTATGGCGGAATAGCCGTTCCGCAATTCGAATTCCGAGTCCAGACTTTCCGACGCCACTTTCCCCGACCAGAACGGCTTTCGCATTTACATAGAATACGGTTGATGAGGCAGAGGACTCTTTGAGTAGGCGCGCGAAATCTACTGCCCAAACGTTGATGCTTGTGCGAGTGTTGCCACAAATAGCCAAGATAGGAAGTGTCGGATGTGCTGCGAAGTTCGCGAAGTAGTTTGATCCGCAGAAATTTCGGACATTTGTTGCTTGAACCCAAGTGGAGGAGTCCCAGACTATCAGATCTCCGTGCTCGTCGAGAGACACGACGAGCCTACCTGCCGCCATTGGCGACACAAAAACTACCCGGCCCGTATGACCCTCCAACACAAACTGCCGTCGGCCCGTCTTGGATTCCCACACACTTACCGTACGGTCATGTGAGGCGGAAATTACCTGATCTCCGCACCATGCAACGGATGCTATAGGCCCCTTGTGTCCAGAGAGAGTCAATTCCTGGTTCGTTTCAATATCCCATATTCGAGCCGAGGAGTCCTCGGATCCAGAACACAGTTGAGTACCGCTTGGAGACCACGCAACACTAGTTACACTTGATGCATGACCACGTTTAAGACTCGTCTCGCGCTTAAGGAGATTGTTCCATAAGGCAATCGTTCCATCGGCTGCCCCCAAAGCCAAAAGTTCATCCCCGGGTCTCCAAGCAATGCAAGAGACGCGTCCGCCTGTATTGTGGATTTCGATTGGCTGATTCCGGGAACGCACATCCCAAACATAGGAGGCATTCTCACCACCGACTGCAAGATGTCTTACTGAAGTTGACCATGCCGCACACAGAACCTCACCAGAATGTCCCTCGAAAAGTCCCAGGTCTGTTCCGGACCTGCAGTCCCAAAGTCTGACCGAGCGGTCGGCAGAAGGTGACGCTAAGAACACGCCGTCGGACGAGAGAGAAATTCGATACACTTCGTTTTTGTGGCCCGTAAGCGCGCAGCGCAGTTGGAAAGCGTCCCGATGCTTTGAGGGTTCCATAGAGCATGAATGTACCATAGGGGGATGCGAGAACCTAGGTGAATTGGGGCCGAGGCCACGTGCCAGAGTCGATGCGGAAATCGACAGCCAATTGGGAGCACCTCAAGAATGTCATACTGTCACACGCTCCGGGTGTACCGATAGACGCTTTCTTTTATGGAGTCGCTTCAGATCGCAATCCTCTCCACTTCATCAAGACTCATCTCGTCGCGGCGGCGATCATAGAGCTGGGTAGTGCGGGTGCTCGCATGGTTTGCCATGGACGCGGCCTTCTCAAGAGTGCCGCCATTATTGAGATAGGCTGTGATGCCCGTGGCCCGGAAGCTGTGATTGCCTAATTTGGTCTTGATGCCAGCAGCTGCGGCGCGCCGGCGGATCATCGCGTGAGCATTGGCCTGAGGCAGTGCGGCGCGGGTGAGCTTTCGCGTGCCGCGGCCGATCGTCCGAAAAAGCGGCCCTTTGGGATCGCGGGCGAGTCCGGCACCGTCGATGTATGCGGCCAGTGCCTGGTCGAGATTGTGATGGCAGGGCATAGCGTGATCCTTGCCGCCCTTCTCATGCAGCCGTACCCAGAGCCTTCGGTTCTGGGTAAACACGTCCTCGACCTTCATTCCCAACGCGGCCCCAATGCGGGCGAAGCTATAAACCATGAGCGAAATGAGCGCACGATCGCGCAGTCCCGCCGGCGTCGTGGTGTCTATGCTGTCGAGAAGCCGGCGGGCTTCTGCCGGCTCCAGTACCGAGGTCTTTCCTGAGCGCACTACATGACGCGGTCCGCGCACCGAGGCTGCCGGGTTCGCCGGCACGACCTGGCCGATGACCAGCCAATCGAACAGGTGCCGCAGGGCAGCGAGCCGCTGCTTGACGCTGGGGGCCGAGACCTGGCGGCCTTCGAGCTCGATCCAGCTCGCCACATGCAGCGGCTGAACATCGAGAAGGGAAGTGACGCCTACGCTCTCGCACCACGAAAGAAACTCGCTCACAGCACGTGCATACGCGCGCCGGGTGTGCGGGTTGCGGATGTTGGCAGCGAAGAATTCCAGGAAGCGCACGCCGGCCCGGTCACCGGAAACTGCAACTAGGGCAGGCACAGGCAGGGTGGAAGGCGCAACAATCAGGTTGCTCATTCGGCTTCCTCATCCGCTGCCTTGGCGGCCACTTCTGCAATCCGCGCCAACCTGTACGGCGCACATTGGCTGATTGAGGCGGCGGAGAGCCTTGGTCGCGAATAGGCGCCATTATCGATCCAAGAAGAGGTCAAGGTAACCCCGTCGGCCGGGCCGGCCCTGTACATCTCGTCGTGCGGCATCAGATACCAATCACCGGCTATGGGGAACGCCACCCAGATGTCGCGGTTCATGTACTTCTGATCAATCGTCCATCGACTCTTGAGCTGCACCTTGCGCAACGCGCCGTCGCTCTCGCGGTAGAGAATGAAGTTCACTCCACCGTCGTAGACAGGCAGGAATGCGTTGAAACCCTGCTCAAGAGCAAGGCTGACCACTGTGTTGCGGTTGACTACCTCACTAACCTGGCTGCGATAGCGGTCCATCTTGTCTCTTTTCTATATCTGATAAGGACATTATCACATATATCAAATTTCCAGAAATATGCGGCCTCTGACATACTTTCGAGTCTGAATAGATAAGCATCCTGAGCGGATGCCAAAAACAAAGAAGGCCCAGTGTTAGCGCACTGAGCCTCTTTGGGAGGTACTGAAATGAATGCTCCCTGGATTCGGAAGCTGGCTGAGCCTCTAGCTATCCTCGGAACCATTCTCACCCTTGCTAACAAGGTCATTGACCTTATTGGCAAGATGAACGTTAACCAATAGCCCGTAACAACCTTTCAGGCCCATGTGCTTGCACGTGGGCCTGCTTTTTTAGACGCATCTTAGTGATTCTATCGTTGCGTCGGCGGATGCAGAAAGACAATTTTTTTTGATTCTGGTCTTCAGATAAATCCTTGAAAAATGATGGTTATTTAATGTGTATATTTGCATGTATTTTGTCATATTTGTTGTCACTTAAAAAGGTTGCTTTTTGTTTGAAAGACGTGCATTATAGTAGGCAGTAGTATTTGTGGTGGAAAGTATACCCCCAACACAAGGAGAAAACGGAGGAAACACATGGTATTGACACGAATCACCGCTCTGCTGCGGACGATTCTGCGGGGATTGCAAGGGACCCGCTACTCGCCCCCCACAACAGAATCAACATCCAGGCGCTCTAGCAGATCGATTGCATTGGGAAGGCTCCATAAACCCATCGAGGTTATGAGGACAGTTCCTCTTGTTGTACCTGCTCCACTTCGATTCAAACTGCGTTTGGGAAAAAGTTGGATCGGCGCTAAGAGCACTCCCTTCTGGACTTGCCTTCCGGTCACCACAGCGGTGGCGGAGCTTCGTCTCTTAACTCAACTACCCCGGTTCCAAAACTAACGGGCGGATTGAGATGAAGCTATTCGGGTAGTTGAGGCCGCTCATTCCCCTGGAGGGAGTATGAGCAGCAGCAGACACACTACAACTCCTCGGGTTGCCAGCAGCAACTCGCTATCTTCTTCACGCACCACCAACGAGGGTCAGAAGTTCATACCTGCTGTAGGGGAAACATGGCCAGAATTGAAAGACGAGAATGTGATCTGGCCGGATGGCGACAATTGTGTCGGTATCCATTACAAGTCGATCGTGAATCAGACCGGCCGTACGCAGTCGTTCACCATTGGGCTTAAATTGAAAACCCGCGTGTTTGTCATTTTCCTCTTGATAATTGTGGCCAGCTATGCGGCCTGCAAGGACGACAGCACGCTAATGAGTGAGGTGGTAAAAGCCATCACACCCCATCATGCTTCCGAATCTCCTCCAAAAGATCGGACGGGACGGGAATAGGAGTTGTCATGGCAAGGAACGAAGAAGTTGGCAGCAAAGTTCGAGTAACGTTGGATCTGCCAGAACCATTTCACCGGCGTCTCATGGCGTTGGAGCAGCTCACTCATACGAGCCGTGCTGATGTGATTCGTCATGCTTTGCAGATCTATGAGTTTGTAGCGAAGAAGTCGTTGCTGGAGGGATATAAGTTTTACTCCGTAGATAAGAGCGGTGAACAGGAACGTTTAGCGTTTTTCAGCCCCTATGCCGCGGAATTGGATTTGGAGAATAAAAACAAAGAAGAAGAGACCTCTCTGGTCGGTTAGGCACTAAATCGGAGGGCTTGGCATGTATGACATCTGGTCGAGTGCTCCCGAATGCCTGATTGATCATGGCGAAGGTAATTTCACGCCGCGGAGACGGGAGTAAGCTGCTTGCATGGATACCGTTCGCGGGGCTTTGTGACCTGATGTTTAATTGCTTCGAGGCAAGCTGCGTATCTCGGAATCCCTAAGAGGAAAAAATGATGGACGATAAGCTCAAGTGCCTCTTTGACTACACAAAATTTCACCTTGGCATGTACGCGGCTCTGTTGACGGCAATCATTGGTGTGTTTGCAAATAATTCTCTTAAGGACCGGTACAGCCATATGGTTCCCTTCATCCTGGCAACCGTGGTGTTCTTCCTGCTGGCAGGAGTTGCTGGAGGTCTGGTCGCAAGCAGTATTCCTGGCTTCTCCACATTTGACGATTTTTGCGAGGCGAAACTTGGTCCTTGGAACCTCAAGCTTGTTTCAGGACTGACATTAACTCACATCGAACACAGCGCCTTCTGGGTGGGTATTCTGGCTTCGATTGTGGGACTATTTCTCACGCTCCTCTTACCCTGTGGCGTCATGCCGCAAGTTGGCCCTTGACGCTAGTTCCGTACCATGCGCGACCACGAGCTGGCCGGATGTTGAGCCGCTTCAAGCGGCGGGCAATCTCGCGGAAGCCCAAACTCCCTAACTACCGCCCGCTGACTCCGGCCCTCGACTCGAACCGCTCGCCGAACACGTCCATAAATCTCCACGTCGAACATCCCTCCGGTGTTCCATGAACCACGTTGCCTACGCAACCCAGCTCTAGAAACCAAAATCCGGACGCTTACGGATAAAAAGAAGTAGTGCGACCAGCAAGACAATAAATTGGTCCAATCTCTTACGGGATGGCGCGAGGTCCACGGAGGGCTTTCCTGAGGTGTCCCCTCATACTCGCTAGCGCACCTCAATTCCTGGAATTCTGAAGTCATTACACCAATCCTCAAAAGCGGTTTGTCTTTATTTATTGTCATCATCGCTCACATCTTGAGTGCTGGCAGGTACTGCCTTGAACTTATATTGGACGACTACTACTTTTGAATTCTTGAAGATTACTTTCATGTCATTGTACAGAAAGAAAGTTTTCGAGCCCAGCTTGACGATCTTATCGGGAATGCCGTGAGCCTGCTTGACCTGGTCAATGGTCATGCCATACTCAACTGTCTTGGTGTCCACCGGGGTAGGATTGTCGGTCGGACCTCCGTTGCTCTGTACGGCGGCTCCGGATACGGTATCTGTGGTCAGTATGTAGCGGGTATTGGCGCAATCGCCTAAAGCTGTGTGGTTGACGAAGGGTGCGGTTAGGACAAAGGCCGCGGCGCTGGTGAGCAGCGCCGAAACAGGGAGTAATCTTGAGAACTGCATGGTGGACCTCCGTCCCCTTTCTTTCTGAGAAATTGCCCCTGGTAACAGTAGTGTTCGGTTTAGCTGTTTGCGCGTTTTAGAAAGCGATCCAGATGATGATGGGAGTGTATGACAGTGTGACAGTCATACTCTCTATTTTCCCCAATTCCTGAAATACTCGGCATCTGCGCGCTCGGCCTCTCGTTCGGCAAGTTCTTCCGGAGTTGGTTCCGAAGGAGGTTCGTACCGGGCGATAAATTCATCGAGCTGCTTATCCAGAACTACGGCCAAGTGCATCATTGACTCCGCCAGTTGGTCTATCGTCTTGAAGCTGACGTGCAGTTCGCCGCTCGATATCTGAAGCGATGCGGGTAAAGTATCGATATCAGCTTCCACATCGTGGAGTACCAGCGTGCGGAGCTTTCGCCGAACGGTAGTTCCCTTCCCTACCCTGATTCCAGCAAATGCCTCTGCTGGATCATCGGCCTGCAGGAGCTGCTCAAGAAAGTTGCCGAGGGTTTCCCGCTCGACCAGGCGCGCTCGGCCGATGGGCACAGTCGGCAGTGACGCCATGAGGTTCTGTGCAGACCGGGGCTGGATCTGGAAGAGTTGTTCAATGTCTTTACTGCTGTAATGAGAACGCGCGGAACCGGCCACCGTTCGAGCGATGGGATGAATTCGGTCGATCCATGAAAGCGTCCGCGCCATCTCGACCCCCTACTTGATATCGGTGGCCCAATCGGTGACCTTCAGAAACGGCGTGACGTGCTGGAAGGCCCCGTCATGTGAAACCAGGGTGGCGCCGGCGCCGATAGCATGAGCCGCAATCAGCAAATCCAACGCCGCCAAGGTAGTTCCTGCGGCTTCGAGCTTTGCCCTGAGTCCTCCGTACGCGGCAGCCTCCGCACTTCCCCAGCTCAGAATACGAACTTTGAACAGAAAGCCTTCCATTGCAGCCCTCAGTGTGTGAGCTTGAGGGCGCTTCGCCAGCCCGAACCGTATTTCCGCCTCGGTAATGGCCGAAATGGATGCTGTGTCCTCGCGTCCTATCGCTGCTAGACGAGCACGGGCGGCAGCCGACTTTCTACGGGCGATGTAAGTCACCATGTTGGTGTCGAGCAGATAAACCACCGGTCGTTATCCTTTCTCCGGCGTTTCAGAGTCTTCATCAAAGAGCTTTTCAAGTTCCGGCCTGGTTGCAGAGGGCCGGCGATCGCGTTCTTCCTCGGACAGGAAATCTTCCGGGATCTGCGCCGCATCGAGAGCGGCGAAAACTTCGCTCCAGGAGCCGGGGCCTTCTGAAAGAATCAGGTCGCCGCTGTCTGGGTCACGTCGAATGGAAACCTCCGAGGAATGGAAGCGGTATTCGACCGGAATGCGGACGGCTTGACTGCGGCCGCTCATAAAGACTCTGGCTTTTTGTGTTTCAGGCAAGGTGCGCCCTCCTAGAGAGATAGCATGATATATATCAAGAGCGTTGTCAAGCACTGATTGGCTATTTCTGCGCATAAGCGCAGCAATCCCCTACCCTCGAATTGGAAGATTCTGACTTTTGATAATGTACGTTATCCAAAGTATGAGATTCTAGTACTACAGTTGTAACTAAGTGATAAGCTGATTATGCTCAGGCAAGGCTCCGCGCACGCGATGGAGAAATCGATAGAGAAGTGGAAGGGCGAGTTGGGTCGGGCGCACCTGCGGATCGCA
>Ga0187847_10004543_pt1 | contig 10195 bp, 7 predicted proteins | sample June2016WEW_4_10_FD_132458 | JGI IMG/M metagenome (GOLD analysis project Ga0187847, IMG submission 132458) | Peatland microbial communities from SPRUCE experiment site at the Marcell Experimental Forest, Minnesota, USA - June2016WEW_4_10 | ecosystem: Environmental > Terrestrial > Soil > Wetlands...
AAACCAAGATGCTTACTGGCACACGGCTTGGACGCCGCTCTTTGCGCGCCCCGAAGCAGATTTGTGACCGCGCCCGTGCGGGCATACATAATTTGGAACGCGGTTTAGTCGCAGAACATGAAAAGGATACCTACTGTCGCAAGCTACGCGCCTTAATCATGCACATCCACCGGATATGCCCCAAAGACTCCGTAAGGCTTGAAAACCGGCTATTGGCTCTTGTGGAGGAGTAGCCTGATTGAACTTCTCCTGTTCCGGTCTCGATTCTGATTTGATGACACAGATTCGCTACCGATAAGTCGGCTTCCGTTTACCAATCTCTTTCTCATTGGCGACAACAGGCCAATGCGCTCATTGAGATGGACTGCCTGGACATCTCGGAAGACCCCGAGAGTAGCCTTCAACGATCAGGCGCTGACGGCGATCTTGGTTTTGAAGAAAGGCAGGGATTTTTGGAGGCCTTCCCGGAGGCTGATTTTGGGTTCCCAGCCGAGGAGGATGCGGGCCTTGGTGATGTCAGGGCAGCGGCGGGTGGGGTCGTCCTGAGGTAGATCTCCGAAACAAAGTTCGCTCGCGGAACCGGTGACTTCAAGGATGGCCTGGGCGCACTCGAGGATGGTGAATTCGGCTGGATTGCCGATGTTGACGGGGTAGTGCTCGGCCGAGCGGGAGAGGCGGACGATGCCGTCGATGAGGTCGTCGACGTAGCAGAAGCTGCGGGTTTGGGTGCCGCTGCCGTAGATGGTGAGTTTCTCTCCGCGGAGGGCCTGCATGATGAAGTTGGAGATGACGCGGCCGTCGGCGGGGTGGAGGCGCGGGCCGTAGGTGTTGAAAATGCGGACGAGATGGGTATTGAGGCCGCGATAACGGTGGTAGGCCATGACGAGCGACTCGGAGAAGCGCTTGGCTTCGTCATAAACGGAGCGCGGACCGACGGGATTGACGTTACCCCAGTAATCCTCTGATTGAGGATGCTCAAGCGGGTCGCCATAGCACTCGGATGTGGAGGCGTGGAGATAGCCTGCTGAATACTTCGCGGCTATTTCGAGGGTGTTTTCAGTACCGGCAGATCCTACGCGCAAGGTTTCAATGGCCAGGCGAAGATACTCGGGCGGGCTGGCTGGCGAGGCGAAATTAAACACGTAATCGAGCGGACCGGGATCGAACGAGTCGCCGAAGGGGATGCAGATGTCCCACTCGTGAAAGGCGAAGCGCGGCTCGTTACGCAGGTGGTGAATGTTTTCAAGGGAACCCGTGGAGAGGTTATCGACACCAAGAACGGAGTGACCTTCCGCCAACAGCCGGTCTGTGAGATGGGAACCCAGGAAGCCGGCAGCACCGGCTATCAATATGCGCATGGTCAAAAGCTCGTCATCTCCAACCCGGGCCATCCGCGAAATTGGCTCAGTATCATTTTCGCCATTTTGTGGAAGGTCTGTGTCCGCCTTGTGATTCTTAGAGGGGCTAAAGCCCGATCATATTGTTGTTGGTCTTATCGGCACGACTAAAGTCGTGCCCTGATACAAACCAACTTCTGCAGAGATTCCCAAAGGAAAAACTTGCTCTTACAGTACCATGCTGCGCGGCTTTCCCTGCTGGACCTGGATACTTGCGGGCCTGCCCACACTCACATACGTAAATCCATGATCGAGCATTTGCTGGGGGTTAAACAGGTTACGGCCGTCGATGACGATGGGAAAATGGACGACGCGGTTGAGCTCGACAAGGTCGATGGCGGCGAACTCTTTCCAGTCGGTGAGAATGAGCACGGCGTCGGCATCTTTCGCCGCTTCATACATGCTGTCGGTGTAGCGCATTTTCGGTGAGGGCGGCAGTTCGGCTTTAGCGCGGTCCATGGCGGCCGGATCGTAGGCGGCAACGGATGCTCCGGCATCAAGAAGCCTGCGGATGATGGCAATGGCGGGTGAATCGCGAATGTCGTCTGTGTTGCCCTTGAAGGACAGGCCGAGGGCGGCGAGGTGCTTGCCGCGCAGGGTCCAGAGCACCGAAAGGACCTTGTTGAAGAAGATGTCCTTCTGGGTGTCGTTGATTTTGCGGACTTCCTGCAGGAGTTGGAAGTCGACGCCATGCTGCTGAGCGACCCAGTAGAAAGCGGCAACGTCTTTGGGGAAACAGGAGCCGCCGTAGCCGAGGCCGGCGCGCAGGAACTTGGGGCCGATGCGACTGTCGAGCCCGATGCCGGCGGCAATGTCTTCAATGTCGGCGTCGACGGTTTCAGCCAGGTTGGCGACTGCATTGATGAAGGAGATTTTGAGCGCGAGGAAGGCGTTGGAGGCGTGCTTGATGATCTCAGAACTTTGCGCCGAGGTGACGAGCAGTTTGGCAGGATGCGCCTGGCTGCAGGGGCCGGGCAGAGCGCCGGGATGCGTGTAATAGCTGCCGTCAGTGAGCGGCTCGTAGATGCGGCGGAGGATGTCAGCGGCGCGTTCGTTGCCGGCACCGACCACGATGCGGTCGGGATGGAGGAAGTCGATGACGGCGGTTCCTTCGCGGAGAAACTCGGGGTTGGAAACGACATCGAAGTTTTGGGGATCGACACCGTGGCGATGGAGCACGCGGCGGACCTGCTCATTGGTGTAGACGGGGACGGTACTTTTTTCGACGATGACCTTGTAGCTGTTAATGGAGCGGGCGATTTGAGCGACGACGGCCTCGACATAAGAAAGGTCGGCAGCGCCGGTATCGCCCTGTGGGGTGCCGACGGCGATGAAGACAGCCTCGCTTTGCTCGACGGCGGCGGCCAGGTCGGAAGAGAACTCAACGGAGTGTCCGCCGTGGCGGGCAAGCAGCTCGGGCAGGTGATCTTCAAAGATGGGGACGCCGCCCTCGCGCAGGAGCTTGACCTTGGCCTCGTCGTTGTCGACGGAAAGGACGCGATGGCCCATTTCGGCGAAGCAAACGGCAGCTACAAGTCCAACGTATCCGGACCCGATGACGCAGATGGAAACTGGCTTGGACATCAGCTTTCTTGTCTCCTTCGCTTCTTCTCCCCGGAGTTGGCAAGGTGAGAAGGTTTTGGACTGAATTGCGCGCCGATGCGGCATTGCGAACCCAGATGAAAGCAACTCGGGCGGTGTGGAGAGCCCGCCGGGTCGCCCATCGCGAGGATTGCAGACAGCACGACTCAATGGGCCGGAATCGAATGCGCCGGAATCGAATGTTTCTAGGCTATCCGGTCCCGGGGGGATGGGGCAACCGGGGGCGCTAAAAGGGAGCCGAAAGTAATGCCTATTGTAGAGTGAGATTGCATCCGCTGTTTCGGTGGCGGCTGTTTTCTTGTGAAGGAAAGGCAGAGTGCTTGCATGAGTTCGAACGGGGAATTCCCGCTGGCTGAATTTGCTCCATTTCGCATTGAACCCCGGTTTGTAGAACGGGTGTGGGGCTTCGCGGACCTTCATCCGTGGTACGACCGGGTTGCCGGAAGCGCGCCGCTGGGAGAAGTGTGGCTGACCGGGGACGAGTGCCTGGTGGCGACGGGACCGCATGCGGGGCGGACGCTGGGCAACCTGTTTGCGGAGGCAGCGCAGGCGCTGCTGGGAGCGGGCGCGCCGGATGCGAGCTCGCCGCTGCTGATCAAAGTGCTGTTCGCGAAGGAAAAGCTGAGCGTCCAGGTGCACCCGGACGATAAGTTGGCGCAGAAGTACGGCGATCCACGGGGCAAGACGGAATGCTGGTATGCGCTGGCGGCCGAGCCAGGGGCCAAGGTGGCGTGCGGATTGAAGCCGGGGGTGACGATTGAGCAGGTGCGGGAGGAGATTAAGGCGGAGACGCTGGAAGAGAGCCTGACGCTGCTGGACGTGAAGCCGGAAGAGATGATTTTCGTGGATGCGGGAACGGTGCACGCGATTTGGCCGGGGTCGATTTTGCTGGAGACGCAACAGAACTGCGATCTGACTTATCGGCTGTACGATTACGGGCGCGGCCGGGAATTGCATATCGAGAAGGGCCTGGAGGCGACGCGGCTGGTGACGAACGCGGGGAAGATTGCGCCGGTGGAGACGGAGCCGGGCCGGACGACGTTGCTGAGCGCGGATTATTTTTTGATTGAGCGGGTGAAGGTAGATGGGGGCAGGAGCGGTGCGAGTCTGCGGGGATCGAGCGATGCGGCGCGAGAGTTGCAGTATTTGTTTGCGGCGGCGGGGACGGCGCGGATCTCAGGCGATGACTTTGAAGCCGTGGAGCTGGCGCGGGGCGGCATTGCGGCGGTGCCTGCGGCTTCCCCGGATTTCTTGATTGAGGATTTGGGCGGGTTGGAGCTGATCCGCATGACGCCGCGCTGGCCGGAGACGAAGGCGTGACGGCTGGATGGCGCACCGCGGTGGTCGAGTGCATTCGTGCCGAGGCGCTGCCGGCAGACAAGTTTGGGCACATGCCGCGGCTTTACGCGCTGGCTGTGCGGCTTGGCGCGGGAATGGAATTTGACGACGACGTGGTGTTTGCCGCGGCGTGGATGCACGACCTGGGCGTGTTTGTGGGGAATCGGCCAAGCGATCCGGCGGAGCTGGCGACGTGGGATCATGTGCCGTATACCGTTGCGCGATCGCGGGAGCTGCTGGCGGCGTGGGGGTTTCCGGCGGAGAAGCTGGACGCAGTAGCGCAAGCGATCAGGACGCACCAGCCCCAGGATGAGCCGGTTTCGATGGAAGCGGTGCTGCTGAGGGACGCCGATATTCTGGAGCAACTGGGGGCGGTGGGAGCGCTGCGGGCGCTGGTGAAGATCGGGCGGGATACGCGGTTTCCGACTTATACGTCGGTAATGCCGGTGTTACGAAAGGCTGTGGACGAATTGCCGGGGAAACTGCGGCTGAGCGCGGCGAGGGAGCTGGCGCGTCCGCGTGTGGAGTTTCTTAAACTGCTGATTGCAAAGATTGAAGGGGAAGCGGACGGGATGCTGTATTGAATCCGGCTCGGTGGCGGCACATGTATGGCCCGATTGAGGGATGGACGGTGACTGGATAGTGACCGAGAATCTGAACCTTGCCAAGCGCGAAGGCCTGGTTCAAGATCAAGGCTATAAAGCGAGGGGTTGATGAAGGAAGACAGCCGCATCTACGTCGCAGGACACCGAGGGCTGGCAGGATCCGCGCTGATGCGAGGGCTCAGGGCTCGCGGCTTTGAGAATCTTGTGTTGCGCACACACGCCGAGCTCGAATTGATGCACCCGGCGGAGGTGGACGCCTTCTTCGCAGATGAGCGCCCGGAATATGTGTTTCTTGCGGCGGCGAGGGTGGGAGGCATATACGCCAACAACACCTATCCCGCGGACTTTATCCGCGAGAATCTGCAGGTTCAGACGAATGTGATTGATGCCGCGTATCGCAATGGCGTGAAGCGACTGCTTTTTCTGGGCTCGAGCTGCATTTATCCGCGGGACTGCCCGCAGCCGATCCGCGAGGAACATTTGCTGACTGGCCCGCTGGAGCCGACTAACAGAGCCTATGCGGTGGCCAAGATTGCCGGGATCGAGATGTGCTGGTCGTATAACCGGCAGTTTGGAACGCGCTTCTTGTCGGTTATGCCGACGAATCTTTATGGGCCGGGCGATACCTATGATTTGGCCAATGGACACGTGCTGCCGGCGCTGATCCGCAAGGTGTACGAGGCGCGCGTAGCGGGGCGAAGCGAAGTGGTGGTTTGGGGCAGCGGGAAACCGCAGCGCGAGTTTCTTTTCAGCGACGATTTTGCGGGTGCATGTGTGCATTTGATGTCGCTTGACGAAATACAATTCAGCACACTGCTGGATCAAGAACTTCCGCCGCTGGTGAACATCGGCTATGGCAGCGATGTGACGATCCGCGAACTAGCGGAGACGGTTTGCCGGGTGCTGGGGTTTGAAGGCGAGCTGGTTTTCGATGCATCCAAGCCGGATGGAACGCCTCGCAAGCTGCTGGACTCCAGCCGGATGCGGTCGCTGGGCTGGGCGCCCAGGGTGGATCTGGAGACCGGGATTCGCCTGGCGTTTGAGGCAGCGCAGGCGGGGCTGGATGAAAAGCTGGCTGAGGCGGCGCACCAGGCCTGAGGAGCGGAACTTTTTCCGCAGAGCCGGGTTGATACCGATGACGGCTTCCGCGCAATCTCGTCTAATGAAATGAGCCGGAAGCAGCAAATTCAGAGCGTCTTTCCCCTCGGTCCAGCATCAAAGAGACCGATCGAGGACGCTTCGAGGCAGAGGAGAAATATAAAGATGAATCGGCCATTGTTCAAGAGAGTTTTCCCGAGTGTAGTGGCGTGGGTTGGCCTAGTTGCTTTGTGCGGTGCGTATGCGCTGGCGCAGGACGCGGCACAGGACCAACAGAACCAAGCGCCGGCTGCGGGTCAGCGCACAGACGGACAGATTGAAATGGACGTGGTGCACGCCCTGGACGCATCGAAAGCGCTAAAGAACGACCTCATCACGGCGGCAACGATCCAGGGTGAAGTGACGCTTTCGGGCACGGTATCGAGCGCGGCTTCCAGCGAGCTGGCGGAATCGATTGTGGCCCATGTGGCGGGCGTGACCAAGGTTGACAACAACCTGAAGGTTGGCAACCCACAGGATGCTGCGGCGGGCGATCCGAACGCGCAGACGGCAGACAATCAGGATTACGCGCAGGTTCCGCCCCCGCCTCCTCCGCCAGCGCCGGCTGATGGGTCGATGACGGCTCCAGACCAGGGACAGCCGCAGGATCAGGGACAGGCTCCGCCTCCGCCTCCGGCTTATCCTTATCCACCGGCCCGGCCGCAGTATGCGCCCGCACCACCCAGGGTGCAGGCTTATCAGGCTCCCACGGGCCCCGTGACGATTCCGCAGGGTACGCTGCTGCAGTTACGGACCAGCGAACCGGTGAGCAGCAAACGCGCCAAGGACGGCGAGCCGGTGCAATTTACGGTGATCCAGGATGTGGCTTTTGGCGGCGTGCTGGCGATTCCGCGCGGCGCTACGGTTCATGGCGTTGTATCCGAAGTGAAGAAGGTGGGCGCGGGCGACCTGGCCGGCAGCTCTGAACTGGCGCTGAAGCTGACGTCGCTTGACCTGGGCGGGCAGAACTATCCGCTGGATACGGACGCCTTCAAGGTGAAGGGCCCGAATAAGGCTGGACAGACCGTAGGCAACGGCCTGGGTGGCGCGATTGTAGGCGCGATTATTGGCGGCGCAATAGGCCGCGGTGAAGGCGCAGCCATTGGCGCCGGTGCAGGCGCGGCGGCGGGTGTAGGCGCTTCGGCAGCTTCGCGCGGACCGAACGTTTGGATTCCGGCGGAGGCCCTGGTGAGCTTCCATCTGAAGACGCCGCTGACGGTGACTCCGGTGAACGCTCAGGAGGCGGCGCGGCTGGCTCAAGGGCTTTATCCCGGTGGGCCGAACCTTTACCGGCGCGGTTACTATCCGTATGGTTCGCCTTACTACGCGGGATATCCGTACTATGGATATCCTCCGGTGTACTACCGCCCGTACTACATGGTTGGCGGGGCATATTACTGGAGGTAGAAAAGCGGGGGTTAGGGAATAGGGAATAGGGAATAGGGGTTAGGGAATAGGGAATAGGGAATAGGGAATAGGGAATAGGAAATAGGGAATAGGGAATAGAAAAGCAGCGGGCATCCTGAGAGATCGGGATGCCCGCTTTGTTTTGGGCTTGCGTATTTCGGTGGGTGGATGTAGATTGTCTACATCATGATGTAGAGGGTCTACAGCTTATGGCGAAGAAGGATAGCTATCAGAACCGAATCGAGCTTCTGCAAGGGACGCTGGACATGCTGATTTTGAAAACGCTGCAGTGGGGCGAGCAGCATGGGTACGGAATCAGCCAGGCGATTCGAGCCGGCTCGGGCGAGGTTTTGCAGGTGGAGACGGGGTCGCTGTATCCGGCGCTGCACAGGCTTGAGCGGCAGGGCTGGGTGAAGGCCGAGTGGAAACAGAGCGAGAGCAATCAGCGGGCGAAGTTCTACAAGATTACGAAGCTGGGCAAGGAGCAACTGGCCTCAGACTATGAGCGCTGGAGCAGGATGGTGGCTACCATCGAGGGAATCATGACAGCCAAGCGAGGGACTGCATGAGACTGTTTTGGTTCATTCGGCGCAAGACGGAACTAAGGGACGAGATTGAGAGCCATTTGCGGATGGCGACGGCGGACCGGGTGGCTCGCGGGGAGTCGCCGGAGGATGCGAGGAGAGCGGCGATGCGCGAGTTCGGGAATGTTCCCTTGATTGCGGATGTGACGCGGGAGCGGTGGGGCGGTCTGCGGCTGGAGCGGCTGACGCAGGACGTGCGCTTTGCTTTGCGGCAGTTGCGCAGGACGCCGGGATTCACGATTACCGTGCTGCTGACGCTGGCGCTGGGGATTGGGGCGAATGCGGCGATCTTCACGCTGGTGAACGCGATCTTGCTGAGGGATTTACCGGTCGCCGATCCAAAGACGCTGGTGCACCTGGGAAACAATGGGCACGACTGCTGTGTGGGTTTCAACGGCACCAGGAAGGACGGAAACTACTCGATTTTTTCAACCGATACCTACGAGCAGTTGAAGAAGAATGTGCCCGAGTTCGAGGAGTTGGCGGCAATGCAAGCGGGTTGGGGTTATCGGCCGGTGATTGCGCGGCGCGACGGTGCGCAGGCGGCTCGGTCGGTGATGGGCGAGTTTGTGTCGGGGAATTATTTCAGGACATTCGGGTTGCGTCCGGCGGCGGGACGATTGCTGATGGATGCGGACGATGTGCACGGAGCGCCGGCAACGGCGGTGATGAGCTATGCGACCTGGCAGCGTGAGTTCGGCGGCGATGCGGCGGTTGTGGGCAGCACATTCTTTGTGAATACCAAGCCGGTGACCGTGGTGGGGGTTGCGCCTCGCGGATTCTTCGGCGACCGGATGACGTCGTCTCCGCCGGAGTTCTATCTGCCGCTGGAGACGATGGCGGATTTGGCGAATGCTTCGTATGTTCACGAAGCGGCCACCAACTGGCTTTACGTTATTGGCCGCGTCAAGCCGGGAGTTGCACGGGGGCCGCTGCAGCAGAAGGTGAACGCAGTGTTGAGGCAGGCGTTCGCAACGCAACCGTTGTTCTCAACCGAGAATGGCAGGAAAGAGCTGGCCAAGGTGCACACGGTGCTGACGCCGGGCGGTGACGGCATCCAGACACTGCAAGAGGGATACGGGTCTCATCTGCAATTGCTGATGTGGATCTCAGCTCTGGTGCTGCTGATTGCGTGCGCCAACATTGCGAACCTGCTGCTGGTGAGGGGCATGGGCAGACGGACGGAGATGTCCGTGCGGACGGCGCTGGGAGCGATGCGGGGGAGGATACTTCGGCAACTGCTGACGGAAAGCATTTTGCTTGCGAGCCTGGGCGGGCTGCTGGGGCTGGGCGTGGCGTATGCGGGGACGCGGATGCTGCTGTTGCTTGCGTTCCCCGGCGCGCAGAGTATCCCCATTGACGCGAAGCCGTCACCGGAAGTGATTGGGTTTGCATTTGCGCTTTCCTTGTTGACCGGGATCCTGTTTGGCATGGCGCCCGCGTGGATTTCAGCACAGGCCAAACCCGCGGGTGCTTTGCGCAGCGGCGCGCGGACGACTGCCGCGGGGAATACGCTGCTGCAGCGGACTCTGGTGGTGCTGCAGGCCGCGTTGTCTCTGGTGCTGCTGGTGGGGGCGGGATTGTTTTCGCAGAGCCTGAACAAGCTGCAGAATACGGACTTGAAGCTGGACGCGCGGAACCGCTATATCGTGCACATCAATCCGCAGGCAGCGGGTTATTCGCCCATGCAGTTGGAGGCACTTTACCGGACCATGGAAGACCAATTCAGGTCAGTGCCGGGGGTCCTCAAAGTGGGAATTTCAACCTATACGCCGATGGAAGACGACAGTTGGAGTGACTACCTCAGCGTTCAGGGGCATCCTGAAGCGAAGGGCCTTGCCGGGTTTGTGAAAGTGAGCGCGGACTACTTCGACTCGGTGGGGACCAAGGTGGTGATGGGGCGTGGAATCGACGCGCGGGATACACCGACTGCTCCGGTGGTGGCAGTGGTGAACCAGGCTTTTGTAAAAGAGTTTTTTGGTGGGAAGAATCCGATAGGGCAGCGAATCGGGCCGCCTGATTCGCCGGGTGATTTTGAGATTGTGGGCGTGGTGGAGAACACGGTTTATACCGATATTCACTTAAAAGACAACAGCATGTATTTCGTGCCGTTGATGCAGAGGGG
>Ga0187847_10004544_pt1 | contig 10194 bp, 9 predicted proteins | sample June2016WEW_4_10_FD_132458 | JGI IMG/M metagenome (GOLD analysis project Ga0187847, IMG submission 132458) | Peatland microbial communities from SPRUCE experiment site at the Marcell Experimental Forest, Minnesota, USA - June2016WEW_4_10 | ecosystem: Environmental > Terrestrial > Soil > Wetlands...
ACGAGCCGTCGGGCGCTTAAGTTTGCGCGCCGCAATCAGGTGCGCACGATACTCGATATCGATTATCGTCCGGTGCTCTGGGGGCTCACCGGCAAGGCGGACGGCGCGACGCGCTTCGTCGCGAACGACGGTGTGACCGCGCACTTGCAAAGCATCCTGCCGCTGATCGATCTCGTGTTCGGGACCGAGGAGGAATTTCGGATCGCGGGCGGCAGCGAACGGCTCATCGATGCGCTCGCGCGCGTGCGCGGCGTGACCGGCGCGATCCTGGTCGTCAAGCGCGGACCGATCGGCTGCTCGATCATCGAGGGCGACGTGCCGGCGTCGATCGACGATGCGCCGATCCATCGCGGCGTCGAGGTCGAGGTGCTCAATGTGCTCGGCGCGGGCGATGCGTTTGCGGCCGGTTTTCTCTCGGGCTGGCTGCGCGGTGATTCGCCGCAGGCCTGCGCGCGAACCGCGAACGCCTGCGGCGCCCTCGTGGTCTCGCGTCACGGCTGCGCGCCGGCGATGCCGACTCCGGCCGAGCTCGCCTACTTTCTCGATGCCGCCGCCGCCGATCCGGTCCACATGCGCCGACCGGCCCTTGATGCGACGCTGTCACGCCTGCATCGCGTGACTCCGGCGCGAACAGCCTGGGACGACGTACTCGGCTTCGCGTTCGATCATCGCAATCAGTTTTTCGATCTGGCGCAGCAAGCCGGAGCGGATGAAGCGCGAATTTCGATACTCAAGGGCTTGTTCGTCGAAGCCGTCGCCGCGACCGAAGCACAGCGTGGGCTCAACGGGCGCATCGGCGTACTGATCGACGATCGCTATGGACAGGATGCGTTGAATTCGGCGACGGGACGCGGCTGGTGGCTCGGCCGGCCCGTGGAATTGCCGGGCTCGATGCCGCTGGTTTTCGACCGTGGCCGCTCGATCGGCACGGCGCTCGCCGCATGGCCGCGCGAGCATATCGCGAAATGTCTGGTTCATTATCATCCCGATCATCCGCACGATTTGCGCCTCGAACAAGAGGCGCAGATACGCGCGTTGTACGAGGCGGTGCAGGCCAGCGGCCACGAGTTGCTGCTCGAGGTGATCGTTCCAAAAAGCGGTCCCCCGATCGCGGCGGATACGGTGTTGCGGTCATTGAAGCGCCTCTATAACCTCGGCGTTTATCCCGAATGGTGGAAGCTCGAACCCATGAGCGCGATGCAGTGGCAAGCCATCGATGCGCTGATCGGCGAACGCGATCCGGCCTGCCGCGGCGTCGTGCTGCTGGGCTTGGCGGCGAGCCTCGATGAGCTCTCTGCAGGCTTCGAGGCGGCCGCGGCATCGAGGACTTGTCGGGGCTTTACGGTCGGCCGCACGATATTCCTGGAGCCGAGTCGCGCGTGGTTTGCAGGATCGATCGACGACGGCGAGCTGATTCTCCAGGTCCGGCGCAGGTTCGAAGCCTTGATCGATGCATGGGTCTCGACGCGCGGCCGCCGCGCGCAGCTCCGTTCTGCGCCGGGGCAGTCATCATGAGCCGCACGCTGCGCTTGACCGCCGCCCAGGCGCTGGTCCGGTATCTCATCGCGCAGCGCACCGTCTCCGGCGAGGCGCTGTTCGGCGGCATCTTCGCGATCTTCGGGCATGGCAATGTCGCAGGTCTCGGCGAGGCGCTCTATGAACATCGCGAGGCCCTGCCGGTCTATCGCGCCCACAACGAGCAGGCGATGGCGCACGCGGCAATCGGCTACGCAAAAGCGCATTTTCGACGCCGCATGATGGCGGTGACGACCTCGATCGGCCCGGGTGCGACCAATCTCGTGACCGCCGCTGCGCTCGCGCACGTGAATCGTTTGCCGGTACTGTTGCTGCCGGGCGATAGCTTCGTCTCGCGCGCACCCGATCCGGTGCTGCAGCAGCTCGAGGATTTCACCGATGGGGGCGTGACCGCAAACGATGCGTTGAAGCCGGTATCGCGCTACTTCGACCGCATCGTGCACCCGGCGCAACTGCTCGGCGCCCTGCCGCGCGCTGTACAGGTGCTCACCGATGCCGCGCAGTGCGGGCCGGTGACGCTCGCGCTGCCACAGGATGTCCAAACGATGGCGCACGACTATCCGCTGTCGTTCTTCGAGCCGCGCGTCGTCGCGTTCCATGCGCCGTCGCCGAACCCCGAGCAAATTGCGCGCGCCGCCGCCGCCTTGCGGGGCGCAGGGAAGCCGCTGCTCGTGGCCGGAGGCGGCGTGCTCTACGGCCTCGCCTCCGGTGCGCTACGCGCGTTCGCCGAACGGCACGGCGTTCCGGTCGCCGAAACGCAGGCCGGCAAGAGTTCCTTGCCATGGGACCACCGGCTCAATCTCGGCGGCATCGGCGTGACCGGCTCGGAGGCCGCCAACGAGCTCGCAGCCGCTGCCGATTGGGTGCTCGCGGTTGGAACGCGGCTGCAGGATTTCACCACCGGATCGAACGCCTTGTTCAATCAGGCCGGCCTCATCGGTATCAACGCCAATCGGTTCGACGCGTCGAAACAGGGCGCTTGGCCGGTCGAGGCCGATGCGGGACTCGCGCTCGATGCGCTGAGCGCGGCGCTCGCGGATTGGGCTGCGCCGTCGGCGTGGACCGCGAAGGCCATGGAACTCGCGGATCGCTGGCGCGCGACGGTCGAGCGCATCACGCGCACACCGCCGCCGCCGCCCGCACTGCCGCGCGAAGCCGATGTGATCGGCGCCGTGCAGCGTTCGAGTGCACAATCCGCGGCGCAGGACATCGTGGTTTGCGCGGCCGGAACCTTGCCCGCCGATCTGCAGAAACTCTGGCGCACGAGCACACCCGGCGGCTACCACGTCGAGTATGGGTATTCCTGCATGGGCTACGAGATCGCGGGCGGTCTCGGTGTCAAACTCGCGCGGCCGCAGAGCGAGGTGATCGTACTGCTCGGCGATGGCAGCTATCTGATGATGAACAGCGAGCTCGCGACCGCCGTGATGCTCGGCGCCAAGCTGATCGTCGTGCTGCTCGACAATCGCGGGTTTGGCTGCATCAATCGCTTGCAGCAGGCCTGCGGCGGCGCGCCGTTCAACAATCTGTTCGAACATTGCCGGCAAGCTGCCGAAGCCGTGCCCGGCATCGATTTTGCAATGCACGCGCGATCACTCGGCGCCGTCGCCGAGCATGTCGAGTCGATCGCAGCGCTCGAGGCCGCGATGCAGCGCGCCCGGGCATCGGCGCGGTCCACCCTGATCAGCATCGACACGGATCCGGCGAATCCCGCCAACCTGGGGGGATCGTGGTGGGAGGTGGCCGTGCCGGAAGTGTCGTCGCGCGAAGCCGTGCGCGCGGCGCGCGCGGCCTATGAACGTGAAGTCGCGGCTCGTTCGAAGCGCGACAAGGAATAAACCATGAGACCATTCGACGTCAGGATCGGCATCAATCCACTGACCTGGATGAACGACGATCTGCCGTCGCTTGGCGGGGAGACACCGCTCGGCACCGCACTGACCGAGGGCAAGCAAATCGGCTACGAAGGATTCGAACTCGGCAACAAATTTCCGCGCGAGCCGCAAGCGCTGAAGGCGCTGCTCGCCGAGTATGATCTGGCGCTGGTCTCGGGCTGGTACTCCGGGCGGCTCGCCAAACGCAGCGCCGAGGAGGAGATCGAGGCCGCGCAATCGCATCTCGAGCTGCTCGCCGAGAATGGCGCGACCGTGCTGGTTTACGGGGAAGTCGCGGATTCGATTCAGGGCTTGCCGCGGCCGCTCTATCAGCGCCCGCGCTTCTTCTCCGACGATCGCTGGCGCGAGTATGCGAAGCGTCTCGATAGCTTCGCCGAATACACCTTGTCGCGCGGCATTCGCGTCGCCTATCACCATCACATGGGCGCGTATGTCGAGACGCCCACCGACCTCGACCGCCTCATGACGCTCACCGGCGATGCGGTCGGACTGCTGTTCGACACCGGCCACATCACGTTCGCCGGCGGTGATCCGGTCGCGATCCTCGATCGCTACCTCGGGCGCGTCTGCCACGTGCATTGCAAGGACGTGCGGCGGGACGTCATCAAGCTCGCGCGCAACCGCGACTGGAGCTTTCTCGAGGCCGTGATCAACGGCGTGTTCACGGTTCCGGGCGACGGCGTGGTGAACTTTGCCGCGATCATCGCGCGTTTGCGGCGCCACGGTTATCGCGGCTGGCTGGTCGTCGAGGCCGAGCAGGATCCGGTCATTGCTACGAGCTATGCCTATGCCCAGAAAGGCTACGAGACGCTGCGCACGCTCGTCGATCGCAACAGCGAGGAGGCCGCATGAGTTTGCTCGTCAGGGCGCTGCGCGAGGGGCAGACCATCGTGCGCGTGACGCCGGAAACGGCCGGGTGGAAGCACGTCGGCTTCACGGCCTATCGGCTCGCGGCCGGCGAGAGCTTGCGGGTACGCGAGGAGCGGCGCGAGGTATGCATCGTCGTACTGTCGGGTACCGTGACGATCCAGGCCGGCCAGCACCATTGGGCGGAGCTCGGCGCGCGCGACAGCGTCTTCGACGACACGGCGCCCGCCGCGGTCTATCTGCCGCCGGCGCAGAGCGCGAGCGTGCGCGCGGATCGCGCTGCGGAAATCGGAGTCGCGAGTGCGCCGGCGACCGGTAAATTTCCGGCGCGCTTGATCGAGCCTCAACAAATGAAACGCTCGACGCGCGGCAAGGCGGCGAACACGCGGTACATCTGCGATATCTTGCCGGAGACCGAGCCGGCCGAGGCCTTGCTGGTCGTCGAGGTCCGCACGCCCGGCGGCCATGCGTCGAGCTATCCGCCGCATAAGCACGATACCGACCAGCTGCCCGCGGAAAGCGCGCTCGAGGAAATCTACTATCATCGGCTGCACCCGCGACAAGGATTCGCATTCCAGCGGGTTTACACCGATGAGCGCGATCTCGACGAAACCATGTCCGTCGCCGATCATGATCTCGTCATGGTGCCGCGCGGCTATCACCCGGTCGTCGTGCCCTATGGATACGATGACTATTATCTGAACGTGATGGCCGGAGAGAAGCGCACCTGGCGTATCACGAATGATCCGGATCATGCATGGATCGTCGAGAGGGACCGCAAGCTATGAAGTCTCTCTAGGATTGGCCACGACTAGGCAATTCGCCAGCGACTCCGAGGTTCGCAATCCGCGGAAATCCATCCCGGAGATCACCACATCGGTTGAGACGACACTTTTTTACTGAAACGCGCAGTGGCGGGCGCCGACTTTGTCGCGTGATGGGGATCCGCAGCGGGGCGGCTAGTCAGGGCCAGATCCTCATGTGGTCTGTGATGTGCTCGACGCCCGGAGTCTGGCGGGCCAGTTCGCGGACGCGGTCGCGCTGCCACCAGCCCGTCACTCTTCCCGACAAAGTTGCGCTCCCGCCGATCACGCTGACCACAATGTTCTGCGCATCGGCATTGAAGCGTCGCTTCAATGCGGCCTCGATATTCGATTTGATCGAGAGACCGGGGTCTTCGATGACATCGTCCCAATTGACCTCTTCGCTGATCGTTGCCATTGGATGTTCCGCGGATTACGAACGACAGCGTGAGGCTATGCCAGAACCGACGCTCGCACAGTTCGCTGCCGCACCGAAAAATGAACGGACCACAGATAATCGTCGGCCAGGAATCCCTTGACGTGGCCAATATCCCCATCACGGGCATGAATGTGATAACCCATGACGGCATTGCAGCTGCGCAAGTGCGCGTCTTCGGTTCCGCCCCAATAGTAGGGATAACCGTAGTATCCCAGGTAGCTACTCTCGTACTGTCGCGATATGGGTTCGTCGGTGTCGATGCTCGGACTGTTCTTGACCTGTTCTTTGGTGATCGTCACAGGCAGTACTTTTCCCTCCCAATCCGCCTGACCGATCGATTGAGGCGAAAGCAGCACTTCGCGGCCGAGCCAAACGTTCGTATTGGCGACGACGTAGCGGAAGACCCACGCTTCGACATCGAAATAAAAGTCTTTTACCTTTCCGATTGTTCCGTCGGCGGCTCCGATCGAAAACCCCTCCAAACTCTTTACGCTATGTAGCATTGTCAGATCTCCTCATGAATCTGTTGCTGATCGAGTGGGACGCAATGGCGTGGACCTGGACGCGTCCGTGCGCTGACACACAACAGTTATTCAAATGCGTCGCGGATAGGCTCGCGATTGAACGCGCCATGTGGCGACAGGATGGCATTCGTATGATGCAAAGCTTGACTGTTGGCTTGCAGACAGACGCTTAGCCCGAAGCGCATTAGGCTCCCCGGGTGATCACGGTGTTTGGCAAGGATGGTGGCCATGAAAAGCATACTCAGGACCTGCGCCTTGTTGGCCGCGAGCGCCTTGCTTGCGGGCGGCCCCGAAGTCGCGGTCGCGACAGAGTACGCAATGGCTCGGATGTCGTCTGTTGGAATTTCCGAGCTCGATCTGCAGGTGCTCTTGGATCGCGCCGGATTCTCGCCCGGCGAGATCGACGGGGACGGCGGCAGCAACGGGGCGAAGGCGCTGACGGCGTTTCGCGAGGCGCGTGGTATCCCCGCTGGTGCGCACGGCCGCAAATTGTTGCTGGCAGCGCTCGGCGCGGGAGATATCGATCCGCTCGTGGCGCATACGATCACCGCGGAAGAAGCCGCCGGACCTTTTAGCGCCAGCATTCCAAGCGACATGCTGGCGCAGTCGGCGCTTCCCGGACTCTACTACACCTCTGTGCTCCAGGAACTCGGCCAAGAATTTCACTCCTCGCCGGCGCTGCTCGAGCGGCTCAACCCGCGAGCGCGATTTACCGTCGGCGAGGAAATACGCGTGCCCAACCTGACCGAAGTGGAACATGAGGCCGATGCGGCCGGCGAAGCGGCTTCGACGCGCATGGCGGGCCACGAGCGCCTGCGGTCTCATGTCGGCCCCGTGAAAGTGGTCGTCTCGAAGCGCAAGGGAATACTCACCGTTTACGATAAGGACGATCAGATCCTCTTTCACGCGCCGGTCACGAGCGGCAGCGAGCATGACCCGCTGCCCTTGGGTCATTGGCACATTACCGCAGTCGTGCGAGATCCCACGTATAACTACAATCCGGATCTTTTTTGGGACGCTGATCCCGCCAATGCGAAGGTAACGATAGCGGCTGGTCCGAACAATCCGGTCGGGGACATTTGGATCGACATCAACAAGCCGCATTACGGAATACATGGTACGCCGGAACCGGCGCGCATCGGCTATGCGCAATCCCATGGCTGCGTGCGTCTCACGAATTGGGACGCATTGGAGCTCGCCGAACTCGTCAGGAAGGGCACGCCGGTCCTATTCGAGCCATGAGCAAGTCCAGTTCGATCGGACGGTTGTTGATTGCAATGGGTGCTTGCCTGAATTGCGCACTCGCCTCGCTCTACCCAGCGGCGGCTGCCGGCGAGAGCGCTCGGGATGCGTGGGTCGTACAAGCGAGTTCCGGCTTGCCGCCGCCGGCGCTCGATGCGCTGTCTCAAATCGCCGGCAGCGATCGGCGACTGCTGGCTTTGCGCGCTTACCTGCGAGCCGGCGACGCATTGTCGGAGCGCTGGAGCTGGTCGCAGGCCCAGCAATCGGCGTATGCGGGGACCGCGGAGGGCAGGGCGGCATCGTTTGAACTCGATGCAGTCGTTGCGGCGTTCGCTGCAGCCAACCGCGGATTCACGCTTCGGGTCAATCGGCGGCCGCGTAGTCTCGACGCGCAGATCACCAGCTGGAACGAGAATGCGTCCGTTGGGGCCGCGGCAGCCGCCTGCGCGAGCGCGCTCGAGCGGCGGTTCGGCGCGGGTCGCGCGCCACGCAGCGCAATGGAACTCCAAAAGGCGCTGATCGACTGGCAATCCGACAGCTCAGCGACGCTCGCCGCGCCGGGACTTTCTGCACATGGCCAGGCGCGTGCCTTCGATTTTCAAATCGAACGGGGCGGGGAGCTGATTGCGGGCACCGACGCTTCGTCGGCGCGCAGCCAATGGGATGCGGCGGGATGGACGCAAAAACTGCAGGCGGCCGTGAATAGCGCCGGGAACCATTTCACGGGGCCGCTACAATCACCCTACGAGCCATGGCACTATGCGTATCTACCCACCGCGGCGAACCTCAAAAATCAATGACGGCGGTTGGCGATCGAACGCGACATCGATCTCTGGGCGCGGCTTGGTCGAGGGGGGGGCTACCCCAGAAAATCCGAGCCCAAACCCCATGAAATCGTAATTTCCAAAGTTGGCAGGAGCGGTGATACTGAAGGGCATCAGTCTCAGCCTCGTCGGCCGGGTCCCCGGGTGCATTGCAAAGGTATAAAACATGCCGCTGGAAGAAGTGGAAACGCTCATCATCGGTGGCGGTCAGGCCGGCCTCGCGATGAGCGGGCATTTGGCCGAACACGGAGCGGGTCACCTGATCGTCGAGCGCAATCGGATCGCCGAACGCTGGCGCTCGGAGCGATGGGATTCTCTGGTTGCCAACGGCCCCGCATGGCATGACCGATTCCCGGTCAAGACGTTTTCCGGCATCGATCCCGACAGTTTTGCCGGCAAAGACCAGATCGTCGATTACCTGGTCGCGTATGCGCAGCAAATCGCGGCCCCGATCCGCTGTGGCATCGAGGTCAAGGCGCTGCACCGCAAACCCGATGGTGACGGATTCCGGGCGGATACCTCGAAGGGCACGATCGAAGCGCGCAATGTCGTCGTCGCCACGGGACCGTTTCAGCGGCCGCTCGTCCCGACCGTGATTCCGGCCGACAGCGGGATCGCGCAGATCCATTCGTCTGCTTACCGCAATCCCGGCCAGTTACGCGATGGCGCAGTTCTCGTGATCGGAGCAGGCTCCTCGGGTGTGCAGATCGCCGATGAGCTCGTGCGCGCGGGACGGCGCGTCTATCTTTCGGTCGGCCCGCACAACCGGCCGCCTCGGCGCTATCGTGGACGGGATTTCGTCTGGTGGTTGGGCGCGCTCGGCGAGTGGGACGCGAAGGCCGTCGCTCCCGGCATGGAGCACGTCACGATCGCGGTGAGCGGCGCGCATGGCGGCCACACAGTCGAGTTCCGGGACCTCGCTGCACGCGACATCGTCTTGCTGGGCAGTGCGGGAACCTATGAAAACGGTCTCCTGCATTTCAAGCCGGATCTTGCGAATAACATTGCGCGCGGCGACGCCAACTACCTCTCGGTGTTGGATGCGGCCGACGCCTACATCGCCGAGAGGGGCCTCGATTTTCCCGACGAGCCCAAGGCGCGCGAGATTGCGCCAGATCCGCAATGCATTAGCAATCCGCTGTTCGAGTTGAACCTCGCAGCGGCCGGGATCGCCTCGATCATTTGGGCGACCGGCTACGCGCTGGATTTTGACTGGCTCAAAGTCGACACGTTCGATGAAAAGGGTCGGCCAAAGCATCAACGCGGTGTCTCGGCCGTCCCCGGGCTGTATTTTCTGGGCTTGTCCTGGCTATCGCGCAGAGCGTCGCCGTTCATCTGGGGCGTCTGGCACGATGCCGAGTATCTGGCGAGCCAAATCCTAGGCAGCAGCGCGCAGCCTAATGCTCGCGCGCCGGCACCGGTCATGACGGCTGCGAATCGACGGTGTGAGCGGCCGGCCTGATCTACTGCGACAGCGGGTGCGTCGCCGGCGGCAGCTTGTTGCCATTGGCTTTGAATTTTTCCCCGAACGGCGTCAGTGCGCCGCCGCCGCTGGGATTGGTGTGGCAATCCCCGCAGGCTTTCCCGGTGTCCTTGCCGAATTGTGCGGTTGCGGCCGCGGGCCCTGAAACCAACAGTGCGGCGGTGCCCGCGAGTACGATAGCCGCAGACAGGCTGCATGCGATGGCGAGCGTTACACGTGCATTGACCTGCATAAAGAAATCTCCGGTGCCGATGTGGGTGCGATTCGCTAGTAGATAAAAATCCGACGTCGTCAGTCTGTACGGTGACGCACAGTGTACGTCGGGGTCGCTAAACCAAGATCGCAACGATCAGGGCGGCACAGCCGAGTGCATGAATCGCCAGCGTGAATTCAATGCTGCGCTTGAGCCGTGCGCGCCCGCGTGCTTGCGAGGATATGCCGCAAGCGGCCCAGAGACTTAAGGTCGCGACCCCGAGTGCCGCAACCGCGTACCAGACGGGCAGGGCGTGACGCGCGATCGCGGCTCCTGATGCCGCCAGCGCGACCACCGCCAGGCCCCAATAGATCCAACGCGCACCGCT